>Ga0209251_1000096_pt1 | contig 79799 bp, 89 predicted proteins | sample SaaInlV_100m_DNA_6_FD_184665 | JGI IMG/M metagenome (GOLD analysis project Ga0209251, IMG submission 184665) | Marine microbial communities from expanding oxygen minimum zones in the Saanich Inlet - Saanich Inlet SI073_LV_10m_DNA (SPAdes) (version 2) | ecosystem: Environmental > Aquatic > Marine...
GCTGGACCCGGAGGAGTGGGATCAACTTTCAAAAGCGGCACAAGCCCGCAACATTCCAAGCTTTATGGCCGCAAAATTTCAACCTTGGTACCTGTCGGTTCTACTGTCGGTCCCGCCTTGTGCGCTGTCAGCTATGGGCGAAGGCCGCGGCCTTGACCATCTAATCATGGGCTATGCCGCCAAGAATGGCGTGCCACTGCAGGCGTTAGAACCCTATGACACGATATTTTCCTTATTTTCCAGCGAACCGATTGACACGCAGATCGCGATGATGCGCGCTGGCCTGTTATCAGACCAAGACAGCGCCGACGGATTGGTGACGCTGCTCAACAGTTATTTTGATCAATCCCATGCCGCCAGTTGGTATCTGGCAAAGCTGCATGCGAAACGCGTCAGCGCCCTGAGCAAACGTGAAATTGAAGAGGCCTTTGACAAGTTGCAGGCGACCCTGTTGCGCCAGCGAAATTTAGCATGGATGCCACACATCATCGACACCACCAGCACAGACACGATCGTTGTCGCGGTGGGGGCCGCGCATCTGCACGGCTCAGATGGTGTTCTCGCCCAGTTAAAAAGCGCCGGTTATCGCCTGAGTCGGCAGGAATTTTAGGCCTCCCGACGCATAGATACCATTATCTCAGCCCTCAGCTTTCGGCCTGTTAGGCCGCCACCAAACCGCGGCCTTTCAGCAAGGCATCAACCCCCGGCAAGCGTCCGCGGTACGCCGTGTACAACACCTCGGGATCCTGCGACCCGCCGGTTGACAGAATATTGGCCTCAAGAGACTGGGCCAGTTCGGGATCAAACGCATCGCCCTTTTCTTCAAAAGCCGCAAAGGCATCGGCATCCATCACCTCAGACCACATATAGCTGTAATAGGCGCTGGCATAATGCCCCCCCGAAAAGACATGCGCGAATTGCGGGGTGGCGTGGCGCATCCCGATGGCGTGCGGCAGGCCCATACCGGCTAGAATTTCAGCCTGACGCATCATAATATCAGCGGGCACATCTGTGGTATGATACTCCAGATCCACCATCGCCGAGGCGATATATTCGACGGTTTGAAACCCCATGTCAAAGGTCGCGGCCCCCAGCAATTTTTCCAGCAAATCCTGAGGTATCACCGCGCCAGTTTCGGCGTGTGTAGCAAATTTCTGCAATACGTCAGGCACCTCGAGCCAATGCTCATAAAGCTGGCTGGGCAGTTCGACAAAATCACGCGGCACCGAAGTCCCCGACACCATCTCATAGGTCACATCCGACAACATTTGATGCAGCGCATGACCAAACTCGTGGAATAAAGTGCGCGCATCGTCAAACGACAACAGTGCCGGATGAGCCTTGGCAAAATTGCACACATTGATCACAATCGGTGCCTGGGTTTGGGGAAACTTGGCTTGCGACCGCATTGCCGAACACCAAGCACCAGAACGTTTTGAGCCACGGGCAAAATAGTCGCCAATAAACAGCGCCACATGGCGCCCGTCGCGGGTCACCTCCCAAGCGCGGCAATCCGGATGATAAAGCGGCACATCCACCGGCGTGAACTGCAATCCAAACAGCCGATTGGCACAGTCAAAGCTGGCCGCAATCATCTGGTCAAGCTGGAAATACGGCTTGATCGTCGCCTCATCCAGATCGTGCTCGGCCTGGCGGCGTTGTTCTGCATAATAGCGCCAATCCCATGGCTCGAGATCACCGGTAATGCCATCTTGATGCATCCTGCGGGTCAGCACATCAGCATCTTTATTGGCCTGCACTTTCGCCGGCTCCCAAACCGAGGTCAGAAGATCACGCACGTTTTCCGGCGTCTTGGCCATTTCGGTCTCAAGCTTGAACGAAGCAAAATCCTCATAGCCCAACAAATCCGCCATCTCTTTGCGCAGCGCCAGCATTTCGGCGGCCAATGCGCGGTTGTCGGTCGCCCCGTCATTGGCCCCGCGCGCCGCCCATGCCGCATAGGCGCGGGCCCGCAGATCGCGCCGGGGCGAGAACTGCAAAAACGGCGTCATAATCGAGCGCGATAGGGTGACAATCGGACTGGCAAGACCTTTCTCGGCACCGGCATTTTTGCTTGCTGCTATTAAAAACTCAGGCAGCCCTTCAAGATCATCATCCGATAGCTCCATGTACCAACTGCGCTCGTCGGCCAGCAGATTTTGCGAAAACTGGGTTCCAATCACTGCCAACCGCGATTTGATCACTTTCATCCGCGCCTCATCCGCGCCCTCAAGACCGGCGCCGGCACGGACAAAGGCGCGGTGACTCAACATCAAAACGCGATTTTGTTCAGCAGTCAGTTCCAGATTTTCGCGGTTTTGCCACAGCGTATCAATGCGGGCAAACAGCTCTTTATTACTATAAATTGCCGAGCTATGGGCCGCAAGTTTAGGCGAAAAATCCCGCATCAAATTCTCGCGTGTGGCGTTGCTATCAGCTCCTGAGACCGTGTAGAAAACCGATAGCACCTTTTCCAAAGCCTTGCCCGTGCGCGCCAGAGCCTCAACTGTATTGGCAAAACTGGGCGCGTCAGAGCCGTGCGCCACTGCCAGCGTCTCTGCCATATCTTCAGCCAGTGCACTGGCAAAGGCGGGCGCAAAATCACTGTCAGATATGTCTTGAAACGGGGCGATTTCAAACGGGGTATTCCACGGTTTTAATAAGGGGTTGGTCATAAAAATCTCCTGTAAGGCCCGTTTAATTTCCGGTGCCCGTTGTTAAGAAAGAAGTCGGTTTTTCCACATCAGCCTTGCCACAGACCGGACAGTCAACACGGGGTTTGATCGTCAGCTTTCGGCTCTCTCCATAAAGCGCATCATAGATCAACATCTCACCCCGCAGCGCCGCACCGGCCTGTGCCACCACCTTGATCGCCTCAACCGCCATCATTGCGCCAACGACACCAGGTAAAGGCCCCAACACGCCCGCCATCGCGCAAGAAGGCGCAAGCCCGTCGGCAGGGGCTGTGGCAAAAATACATTCGTAGCACGGCGTATCACAAGCCGGATCAAAGACACTGAGCTGCCCCTCCCACTGTGAAAGAGCCCCTGAAATCAGCGGTTTTTGCAGTTTGACCGCAGTGCGGTTGACAAGATAGCGCGTCTCGAAATTATCACAGCCATCCAAGATTACGTCATAATCAGCAAACAGATCCTCAGCAATGTCAGCGGTCAACCGCCGGTGATAAGGCCGCACTTTGACATAGGGGTTTTGTGCCAGCATCGCCGACTCGGCTGAGAACACCTTGGGCTTGCCAATATCGGCGTCGCGGTGGATCACCTGCCGTTGCAAGTTGGCATTTTCCACCTGATCGTCATCGATCACGCCAATGGTGCCGATGCCGGCTGCGGCCAGATATTGCAATGCCGGCGCTCCAAGACCGCCGGCCCCTATCACAAGCACCCGGGCCTGTTTGAGTTTGCGCTGTCCCGGCCCACCCAATTCGCGCAGCACAACATGGCGGGCATAGCGCTCAAGTTCGGTGTCTGAAAACGTCTCACCTGCCGGTTCGGGCATCGCCGCATCTCGCTGGAGCGCGGCCCGTGCCTGCAACCATCCAAGCCCCCGTCGATAGACCAGAACCATCGCTACGGCCGCCCCCAAAAGCAACCAAAGCGCCGGCGTCTCTCCAGTGGCTTGGCGCAGAACATGCCCCGTGGGCAAAACCAATTGTAGCGCAAGCACGGCAATATATAATCCGCCCAGAACGGTGAGCCGCGACCGGCGCGGCACGCCCATAAAAGCACCACCCCCCCACAGACCCGCTGCAATCAGAAATACCAACAGCATCAGCGCTGTCCCGTCGAGCCAAAGCCACCCGCCCCGCGCGTAGTCTCATCCAGTTTGGCCACAAGAGTGAACGCAGCCTGTACAACCGGCGCCAGCACCATCTGGGCAATACGGTCGCCATGGGCAATCTGAAAAGCCTGCTCGCCAGAGTTATACATGATCACCCCCAGTGGACCGCGATAATCGCTGTCAATCGTGCCGGGCGTATTCAGTAAAGTGATGCCATGTTTGAGCGCCAGCCCCGAGCGCGGCCGGATCTGCACCTCAAACCCCCGCGGGATGGCCAACCGCAATCCGGTGGGTATTAGGGCGCGCGCACCAGGCGACAGGCTTATGCCATCACGCTGATCCGCCGCAAAGTTCGCACGCAAATCGGCGCCCGCCGCACCCTGTGTTTCATAGCTGGGCAACGCCACGCGTTGATCGGCCTCATCGGTCCAAGCAAGCTGTAACATGGTCATGATGCCAAGGTCGTTGCAATACGCTGGGCCAATCGTGCCGCAACTTGGTGTTTCGGTGCTCGCGGCCAGCATTCCGGCCCCGCATCGGTAATCAACGTCACCGCATTTTCATCACCGCCCATGATACCGGTATCAGCAGAGACATCATTAGCAACGATCCAGTCACAGGCTTTGCGCTGGCGCTTGGCCGTGGCGTTTTCCAGCAGATCGTCAGTTTCCGCCGCAAAGCCAACCACCAACTGCGGGCGATTTATGCTGCGCTGACTTATACGCGCCAGAATATCGGGGTTTTCAGCAAACGTGAGCTGCGGCGCCACATTTTTTTGCTTTTTCATTTTATGCGCCGCAGGCGTCACGACGCGCCAATCGGCCACCGCTGCGGCACACACAGCGGCATCGGCGGGAAGTGCACGTTCAACCGCCTCGAGCATTTGCTGAGCAGTCTCGACGGCTACCACCTGAACCCCGTCCGGGGCCGCTTTCTGCGCAGGGCCTGTGATAAACACCACCTCCGCGCCCAGTACCGCAAGCGCTGCGGCCAGCGCGTTGCCCTGACGCCCTGATGAACGGTTGGCGATATAGCGCACCGGATCAATGGGTTCATGCGTGGGACCTGAGGTGACAATAATACGTTTACCCGACAAGGGCCCCGCCGCCAATTTCGCCTCGACAGCCGCCACAATCGCCGGCGGTTCAGACATGCGCCCGGGGCCGAACTCGCCACAGGCCATGTCTCCGTCATCGGGACCGACAAACGCGATGCCATCACCTTGTAGCACAGCTAGATTGCGCTGCGTCGCCGGATGCTGCCACATGCGCACGTTCATTGCAGGCGCCACTAATACCGGTGTATCCGTCGCCAGTAAAATCGTCGAGGCGAGATCATTGGCTTGCCCATGGGCCATTTTCGCCATCAAATCCGCTGTTGCAGGAGCCACCAAAATTAAATCAGCGCTGCGCGACAACTCAATGTGGCCCATCTCGGCCTCATCCGTCAGATCAAATAAATCTCGGTACAGCTTTTGCCCAGCAAGGGCTGCGACTGACAACGGAGTGACAAATTGTTCAGACGCTTTAGTCATAACCGGCGTTATGAGCGCACCCCGCTCTCGCAGTCGTCGGATCAGTTCCAGCGACTTGTAAGCCGAGATGCCTCCCGCAATGATTAAAAGAATGCGTTTGCCGCCCAGCATCACTGTGTACCTCTAGTTTCGGTTGCTCCATGATACGGGCATCAACCGAGCCTGACAAGCGATCGCACTGCACCAGCAAGCCCACAATGCTTACTGCGCCAAAAAAACCTCACAATAAAAACTGCAAGACCTCGGATGACTGACCTTCGAGGTTTTTACGCATCTTGGTAAAGGCGGCCGCCTCGAGCTGGCGAATACGCTCTTTGCTGAGGCCAAGCTCTAGTCCAAGGCTTTCAAGTGTACGCGCATCATCGCGCAGTTTTCTTTCCTGTACGATAAACCTCTCGCGGTCGCTGAGTGCATTCATCGCAGTCAACAGCCATTCGCGTAGCTGATCGGTGTCATGCTTGTGTTCGATATGTTCGGCCGCCTGAACACCGTCATCCTCTAACGCGTCTATCCACTCGCGCCCTTCGTCTTCTGACGACTGTGTGGCATTGAGCGAATAGTCTGATCCGGACAGACGCCCATCCATCATCTCGACATCATGCAATGGCACACCGATTTCACTTGAGATCATTTGCTGCAGTTGATGCTTGTCCAGCGATTGGCCCTGTTTTGTGGCTTCGCGCTCGAGCCGGGCTTGTACCCTACGCATGTTAAAGAACAAAGATTTCTGGCTGCTGGTTGACCCGGTGCGGACCATCGACCAGTTGCGCATGACGTAATCCTGAATACTGGCTTTGATCCACCAAACCGCATAAGTCGAAAACCGCACACCGCGATCGGGATCGAACTTATCTGCAGCCTTCATCAAACCAACACCGGCTTCTTGGATCAAATCGTTCATCGGTGCGCCATACCGTCTGAACTTCGCAGCCATTGAAATTGCCAGACGCATATAGGCGTTAATCAACCGGTGCAACGCGGCCTCGTCGCGCTGATCGCGCCATGCATAAGCTAACTTTAACTCGGTCTCAGCATCCAGCAGTTCGGCTTTCATCGCCCGCCGCGACAAGTTCATATCTTTTGCAAAATCAAGCGCCATTTAGTCCCCCAATCGCCCCGCCAGGGCAAAACAGTTTTTCTTGTCTTTCACTTACAGATACGCAAAAGGTCGGTGATCAGATCACTCGCGAGCAAAAAATGTCAAAAAAAATTACACTGGTCTTGGGCGGCGCTGCATCCGGAAAATCGGCATTTGCGGAAAGCCATATGATATCCTGCGTTAAAACAAAGATTTATCTGGCAACGGCGCAGTGTTTTGATACTGAAATGAGCGATAAGATAGAGCAGCATAAATCCCAACGTGGCAGCGGTTGGAAAACAATTGAAGCGCCTTTCGATTTGCTCACACCGCTGGCCGCAATAAAAAACAATGAGTGTGTGCTGGTGGATTGTATCACCATGTGGCTGAGCAACCACCTGCTTAAACACAGCGATTTAGACCTAGAATGCGACCGATTGCTCACAGCACTTGCGCATTGTGCAGGCGAGGTGACGCTGGTGTCCAACGAAGTTGGCCAAGGCATCGTACCCGACAACGCGCTGGCCCGACAGTTTCGCAACCTGCAGGGCCGTCTCAACCAGCGGCTTGCCGTCTGTGCGGATACGGTTGTCTTTATTACCGCCGGGTTGCCATCCCTGCTCAAAGGGACAGTATGACCGATATATTTCTGATCCGTCATGGCCCGACCCATGCAAAGGGCATGGTAGGATGGAGCGATCTGGCCGCAGATCTGTCGGATACAGAGGCGCTGACCCGCTTGGAGGCGGCTCTGCCAAACGATGCGGTGGTGATTTCGTCAGACCTGAGCCGCGCGGTCACAACCGCAGACGCCATACAAGCGAAACGACACCGGTTGCCACATGACCGCGATCTGCGCGAGATGAATTTTGGCGATTGGGAACTGAAAGTATTTTCGCAAGTAGAAGCCGAAAGCCCCGACCGGCTGAGGGCATTTTATGAAACACCGGGTGATATCAGCCCACCGAATGGCGATTCGTGGCACGCGCTTTGCGCCAGAAGTAATGCCGCAATAGATCGGTTGGTGGGGGCTAATCACGCCCCACACCTAATTGTGGTCGCACATTTTGGCGTTATCCTCAGTCAGGTACAGCGCGCCTTTGGCCTAACGGCCTATCAAGCTTTCGGGCATAAAATTGAAAACCTGTCGATTACACATGTGACAGTGCACGACGGTCTGTGGTCTGGCGGACAGATCTCGCATACGCCTTAATATCCGACACAAAACCCTGAAGTCTTTGCGCGTCTCACACCCGTTGACAGCAATAGGGCCAGGGGTGACGTCCGGCGCCTGTATTCCGATGAGATGCTCTGCAACACGTGTTAATCAATTTGCAACTATATCGAGCCCACGCTCTTGCACATCCCATAAAGGGACGCTGGAGAACGGGGTGAGCCGTGATTTATAAAACCTATACAGTTGTCTTCGAGGGCGTAGAGGCCCGCTGTATCGAAGTGCAATGTGCCCTAAGCGCCGGGTTGCCGGGTTTCTCTATCGTAGGTTTGCCCAATAAAGCGGTGTCAGAAGCTCGAGACCGGGTGCGCAGCGCACTGGCATCGATGTCAATTGCACTGCCTTCAAAACGGATCACGGTAAACCTGTCACCGGCAGATCTACCCAAAGATGGCAGCCATTTTGATTTGCCAATCGCACTGGCACTGATGGCAGCGATTGGTGTTATTGCGCAAGATGCCTGTGAAAATACCGTCTCACTGGGTGAATTATCATTGGATGGTGCTTTGGTGCCGGTGCGCGGTGCCCTGCCGGCCGCCGTAACCGCCGCCGGCTCTGACCGGCTATTGATTTGTCCCAGAGCCTGCGGGCCCGAAGCCGCATGGGTCGCAACTGCTCAGGTGATAGGAGCCGACAGCCTGTGGGACATCATTCAGCATTTCAATGGCCAAAAACCAATCCCTGCGGCGCAGGCAGGGGACATTGAAGCGCCTATAATCCTCGGAGACCTTTGTGACATTAAAGGTCAGGAACGCGGTAAAAGGGCACTTGAAATTGCAGTTGCCGGCCGTCACCACCTCTTTCTTGTGGGTACACCCGGGTGCGGTAAGTCAATGCTGGCAAAAAGAAGCTTGGGCCTTTTACCCCCATTGACCCCGACTCAGGCGTTGGAAACCTCGATGATTAAGTCTATTTTTGGCGAACTGTCGAATGGGGGGGTTTCACGTCAGCCACCGTTTCGACCGCTGCATCATACCACCTCGGACAAGGCAATTATCGGAGGCGGGCGGGATGCAAAACCCGGCGAAATCAGCCTTGCCCATAATGGCATTCTATTCATGGATGAATTTCCCGAATTCAGCCGCACAGTTCTGGAAAGCCTACGACAGCCTTTGGAAGACCGGCATGTGATGGTCGCACGCGCCAACGCCCATAGCAGTTACCGGTGTCAATTCATGCTGATCGCCACCGCCAACCCGTGCAAATGTGGATATCTATCAGACCCAAGCCGAGCCTGCGCCCGCGCCCCTTTATGCGGTGGCGAATATATGGGGCATATTTCAGGGCCAATGATGGATCGCTTTGATCTTACAGTCGAAATGCCGCCAGTGCCTTTTCACGATCTCGACCTGCCCAGCGACGGAGACACAAGCGCAACCGTCGCCGCAAGGGTTGCCGCTGCCTTTCAAATCCAGACTGACCGCTATCGCGATCATCCCGAACTGCGCAGCAATGCCGATCTTGAGGGGGCGCATCTAAACACGGTGGCAACGCCTGATCGGAAAGGTCAGTTACTGCTCAACCGCGCTGCAGAGTTGTTTCGCCTCTCGGCGCGCGGCTATCACAGAGTGTTGCGCGTCGGGCGCACGATCGCTGATCTGGCTGGAGCCAACCAAGTGACACAAACCCATATCGCCGAAGCCCTAAGCTATCGCCTTGCCCTACCGCACCTTGTCCACACAAAAGATTCCCAAAAAAAACAACTAGACCCGGTTTTACTCAACCCGATGACCGAGACAAGCCGCATCTGAAATAGTTGGGTGAACCCAAGGCTTGTGGTTGCAGCGCCCCATTTTTGCCTGCCGTTGAGCCACGACCAAACCACGGTCTGCAGCCTTAAAGACTCGACCCACAACCGGCCCGCCTTGAGAGACGCTCAAACTCATCCCGTTGCGGTTGAAAGTCCTCATACAAAGGATCCGGCGGTGATAAAACTGCTGTTTGCAAAGTAAAAAGCCGCGCTCTTTTTTGCGCAAGATCCCTATCACCAAGATCCCTATCACACTGTGCGGAAAATCCCTCTTTGGACGGGGTATATACCAAGTCTGTCTGCGTCATTACTGTTCTCTGATCCCGGGTGGCAAAGATATAGTCTTGAAATTTGCAAATCTTGTGCCGACATCAACATATAGAGGTCATTTATCGCAGATAGGCTATATACCCTTGCAATTGCATGATTTTAAAAATTCAAAACGGACTTTCAACAGGTCAACCCGCATCTGGCGGCAGGGTCTCAGCGGTCAAATCACCTGCCACATCTAATACCCGTCGAACAAAAGTTGCGGTATCCCGCAAACTGGCGCGCGCCTCGGGCAACCATCCACCCAAGATAGGCCAGACATGTGGGTGGTTGCGACGAATATCGCAGACGATATCCACGCCATCACGTTCAAATATTTCTACCATACGACGCGTGTCATCCAGCAATATTTCCCTGTCACCAACAGTCAAGAACACCGGTGGCGCACCGGTAAATGCGCCAAACAACGGTGAAACATGTGGATCTGAGGGGTCATGTTCACGCAGATACATCTGCCCCACGTCCCGAGCCCGAACCAGAGGCAGCACTACGTCCGATCGGGCGTTGCTATACAGGCTTAATCCAGAAAATGTCAGGTCAGTCAGCGGCGAAAAACAAAATATACCCGCTGGAGAAGCCTGCCCCTGAGAGAGCAAACTGTGCAGTAACGCCAAGGCCAAACCGCCCCCGGCACTGTCGCCGCCCAACACTATATTTTCCGGCTGGTATCCCTGACAGAGCAAATCGTGATAGCTCGCCTGCGCATCCTCCAGCGCGGCGGGAAAAGGGTGTTCCGGTGCCAACCGATAGTCTGGCAGGCAGGCTTTGCATCCCGCCAAAGATCCCAGCTTGGCCAACATCGCACGATGGGTACGCGCCGACCCAAACACATAGCCACCGCCATGGAAATACAAAATGACGCCCCGATGAGGTGCCTTTGCCGGCTGCACCCACTGGAGATGCAAAGACCCAGACGGTCGCTTGAGGTGTTGCCAATAAAAAACCGTTCCCCGTGGCGGGTGAAATAAAAACCGCGCTTTGCGTTCAAAAGCTTTGCGTTGCTCTTGCGGTGTTGCCCGCGTCAGGTGTGGCTTTTCGAACAGTCGTAAAACCAAATTCGCCAAATGCAGGCGCAAGGACATCTCAGGCCCGTTTTTTCTCGATCGCGGCCCAGATTTTTGCCGCGATGTTTTCCCCGTCAAACCGTTCCAGTTCTTGGATGCCAGTTGGAGAAGTGACATTAATCTCGGTCAAATAGTCGCCAATCACATCAATTCCGACAAAAATCTGTCCCTTTTCACGCAGGGTCGGGCCTATTCTGGCACAAATTTCCAAATCTCTTGCGGTTAGCCCGACTTTTTCTGGACGACCACCCACATGCATGTTCGAGCGGGTTTCACCCTTGGCCGGGATACGATTGATCGCTCCAACTGGGTCACCATCTACAAGAATAATCCGCTTGTCACCCTGACTGACTGCCGGCAGAAATTTTTGCACAATCAGCGGTTCACGGCTAAAGCCAGTAAACAACTCATGCAGGGAACTCAGGTTGCGGTCCTGCGCGTCCAAACGGAATACGCCCGCCCCGCCATTGCCGTAAAGTGGTTTTAAGATCACATCACCATGGCGGGCTTTGAAAGCTTTAATTGTGTCAAGCTCCCGGGCAATCGTAGTGGGGGGGGTCAAGTCGGGAAAATCCAGTACCAAAAGTTTTTCCGGGTAATTTCGCACCCAAAACGGGTCATTGACCACCAGCGTGTCAGGGTGAACCCGATCCAACAAATGCGTCGTCGTGATATAGTGCATATCAAAGGGAGGATCTTGGCGCAGCCAGACCACATCAAAATCAGCCAGATCAACTTCGGTTTTCGGGCCTAAAATGGCATGATTGCCCACCACTCTTTGCACGCTTAACGGCCAGCCGGTCGCCGTGAGCCGGCCCTCTTGATAGGCCAGATGATCGGGAGTGTAGTAAAACAATTCATGCCCACGCACCTGCGCTTCTTCAGCCAGCCTAAAGGTACTGTCAGCGGCAATATCAATCGGCTCAATCGGATCCATTTGAAAGGCAATTTTCACGGTGCAGGTCCCTTTTGGTTACGTCTGGAACCTGTTAAATGGCGTAGCTTGCGGTGTTATTCAATGCCTCATCCACGATCCATGAACGCGTTCTCAACAATCTCGATGACACCGGTCATATCGACCAGCGCTGCATCAAACCGCATTTCAGTCAGTTGTCCGAGCGGCTGATCTGCCACGAACAGCCGCGCCGCATCGTGAATACGCCGGATCTGGGCACGGGTTACCCGCACAGCAGCGGCAGCAATGCTGCGACTTTTCTTCACCTCGGTAAAAATCAACCCACCCGTCTGTGGATTTCGAAAAATCAGGTCGATCTCGCCGTGGGCACAGCGCCAGCGCTCGGCCAGCAAATAGCAGCCACGATCTCGATAGAGGTCTGCAACGCTATGCTCTGCGGCCAATCCCGCATGAAAGGCAAGCGCACCGCTCATTCCTGTCTGCCTATGGTCAACGCCATTTGATATACCTGTCGTCGCGGCACGCCCAAAGCATTTGCCACCAAATCCGAGGCATCGCGCAGCGAATGCTCTGTCAAAGCCTGCCTCAGGCTCTGCTCTATGTCCTCGGACTTAACAACGGGTAAATGGGCGCGATCAATCAATACCACGATCTCGCCTTTAAGAGTAAGCGTCGCAAGGTCACGGACCAGTTCTGACAAAGTGCCGCGGCGGCACTCTTCGAATTTCTTGGTCAGTTCACGACAGATCACCGCCTGACGGCCCTCTCCCAGAACAGCCTGCGCATCCACAATCATCGACCGGATGCGCTTGGGTGATTCGTAAAACACCAAAGTGCCAGGAACATCGCGGTAATTTTGCAGAGCTGCCCTGCGCTGCGACTGAGTGTTTGGCAAAAACCCACCAAAGAAAAACCGGTCGGTCGGCAGACCCGCCAACGTCAGCGCGGCAATAATCGCAGATGGGCCCGGGGCGCTTGTGACCAACGCACCCGCTTCAACGGCTGCCTGCGACAAGCCAAACCCCGGATCGGCAATCAACGGCGTGCCGGCCTCAGAACCATAGGCCACAGCCTTTCCCTGCGCCAGAAACGCCAGTAATTTCGGCCGGATCTGTGCGCCATTATGATCATGATAGGCCAAAAGCGGTCTGTCGCCCAACGCAATACCGTGAATATCCAGCAGCCGACGCATCGTTCTTGTATCCTCGGCAGCGATTACATCGGCACTGGCCAGAATATCAAGTGCGCGCAAAGTGATATCGCGGGCCGTGCCAATAGGTGTTGCAACAAAATACAATCCCGCCGGTAATTTTTCTATTCTGTGATTCACATCTGGACCCATCTTTTTTGACCTCTATGATTGGCGCAAATTCTCCGGCGGCGATACCGGAAACGTAAAAAAGGAGTGGCTTTAATGCGGTTTGATGTGTTTTCTTTGATCCAAAGCTGTCGTGGGCGGTTTGCAGCGGCGGCAGCGGGAAGCGCCTTGGCTCTGGTGGCCAGTTGCACCTCCACCACGGGGCCTACAGGCGTCTCTGACGGCCCAATGATAGACCCGACACAGCCCGTGCAGGTTGCGCTGCTGATCCCCAAAAGTTATAAAGAAACCGCCTCCATCGCGACCAGTCTTGAACAGGCCGCGCAAATGGCCATCGCAGATCTGGGGGATATACGTATTGATCTGCGGGTGTTTGACACCGCTGGCAAACCCGAGCAGGCCGCATCGGTTGCGCGTCAGGCCGTACAGGAAGGCGCAAAGATTATCCTTGGTCCGCTGCTGGCCGAAAACGCCAAAGCGGTTGGCGCTGCGGTGGCCGACAGTGGCGTGAACGTGTTGAGTTTCTCCAACAATGCCTCGATTGCCGGCAAAAATGTGTTTGTGCTTGGTCCGACGTTTAACAATACCGCAAACCGCTTGGTCAGCTATGCCGCCAGTCAGGGTAAAACCAAAGCGGTCATCGTACACCCCAGAACCCTTGAGGGTGAACTGGGCAAAGCCGCATTGGAAAATGCCGCACAATCCAGCCCGTTGGAGATCGCCGCGATCGAGGCGTTTGAGTTTTCACAAAAAGGTGTGATCGATTCTGTTGCACGAATCAAAGACAGCGTGATCGAAACCAAAGCTGACACCCTGTTTCTAACTTCAAATACCGCACGGGCCCTACCACTGTTGGTACAGCTGCTTCCCGAAGCCGGGATAAACCCGCAAGAAGTTCAGTATATCGGCCTATCACGCTGGGATATTCCACGTCAGATTCTAGAATTACCGGGCGTCCAAAACGGTTGGTTTGCCAGCCCAAGCAGACAGGTCAGCGCAAGCTTTAAAACCCGCTTTGCCGAAGGTTATGGATCCCCGCCCCACCAATTGGCCGGATTGGCCTATGACGGGCTTGCAGCGATCGGCGCGCTGGTCAGCACAGGTCAGAAAAATGCCGTCACCAAAACAGCGCTCACACAAGCTTCGGGATTTCAGGGTGTCAGCGGCGTGTTCCGGTTGCTGGCCGACGGCACCAACGAGCGTGCACTCGCAATCGCCAAAATCGAACGCAAAAAAGTTGTTCTGATTGATGCGGCCCCCGTAAGCTTTGGCAGGGTCTGGTTTTGACACATAATGCGCTTAATAGCCCGTGATGAGCGATCCCGATACCACGCAGAGCGCCGCCACATATTTTGACGAAGCAGCGCTTTTGGCAAAAATTGCAACGACACTGTCCGGATTGCAAGACGAGCGCGAGAAACGCGCGGCGGTGGTGACAGAGCTGCGCGCCGTGCGCTTGTCTGCTCTGACCACAATAGAGGCAGACCTCGCCGCCGCGCCGCTGGCTGCGCGGGCCGCAACCCGGGCTTATTCTCAACTGACCGATTGTCTAGTGCGAACCGCTTATCATCTTGCTCAAGATATCTTTCATCCCGCCCCGAACCCAACCAGCGCAGAGCGTCTGGCCGTTATCGCAGTCGGGGGCTATGGCCGTGGCGAAATGGCACTGCACTCTGATGTCGATCTGCTGTTTTTGACGCCGTACAAAATGACCGTCTGGGCTGAGAGCGTCATTGAAACCATGCTGTATATCCTGTGGGATTTGCGGCTCAAGGTCGGACACGCATCCCGCAATATCCGCGACTGCATTCGTCTGGGATCAGAAGACTTCACCATCCGCACTGCAATGCTGGAACAGCGGTTTTTGTGCGGCGACGCCGCGCTGGCCACAGAACTTGAGGAAAAACTCTGGCAGGATCTGTTTCAGGGCACCGAGCGCGAATTTATCGAGGCCAAGCTTGAAGAGCGCGAAGCACGCCATGAAAAACAGGGCGGGCAGCGCTATCTGGTAGAGCCTAACGTAAAAGAGGCCAAGGGCGGCTTGCGTGATCTGCAATCGCTTTACTGGATAGCTAAATATGTCTTTCGCATCACCAGTACTGACGACCTTGCGGACTTGGACGTGTTTCGCCCCGATGAATTTGCCAGGCTAGAGAAAGCCGAAAATTTCCTCTGGGCCGTGCGCTGCCACCTACATCTGACAACCCGGCGCGCCATGGATATGCTGACCTTTGATCTGCAGGTCGAAATCGCCGAGAAACTTGGCTACCGCGATAAAAACGGGCGCCGTGCGGTAGAACATTTTATGCAAAGTTATTTTTTGCACGCCACCGCCGTTGGCGATCTCACGCGGATCTTCCTGACCTCACTGGAAGCGTCTCATGCCAAAGCCGCGCCATTGCTTCAGCGCATTTTTACCCGCAAGCCCCGCCCACCCGATGGCTTTAAAGTGGTGCATAATCGTCTGGCCATCGGTGATGAGACGCTTTTCCTCACCGACAAACTTAATCTGCTGCGCCTGTTTGAAGAGGCGCTGCGCACCGGATTGTTGATCCACCCTGATGCAATGCGGCTGGTCACAGCCAATCTAAATCTTGTCGATGACGCGATGCGCAACGACAAAACTGCAGGGCGCATTTTTCTGGGTCTGTTACTCAAACATGGCAATCCCGGACGGGCTTTGCGGCGCATGAACGAACTGGGCATTCTGGCAAAATTCATCCCGGAATTCCAGCCAATCGTGGCAATGATGCAATTCAACATGTACCATCACTATACGGTCGACGAGCATACCATCCAATGTCTTACCAATCTGGCGCAGATTGAACGCCGCGAACTGATAGAAGAACTTCCCCTCGCCAGCCATATCCTTAAAACCGGCCTGAACCGAAAAGTCCTTTATATTGCGCTTTTTCTGCATGACGTCGGCAAGGGGCGCGACGAAGATCACGCTATTCTGGGGGCGCGGATCGCGCGAAAAGTGGCGCCGCGTCTTGGGCTCGACAGGGCAGAGAGCGAAACTGTGGAATGGCTTGTGCGACACCACCTGCTGATGTCGGATATGGCGCAAAAACGTGATATTGCCGACCCGCGCACCATCCGTGATTTTGCCAAGGCGGTGCAGACGGTCAAACGTCTCGACCTGCTGACCGTACTCACGGTCTGTGACATTCGCGGTGTTGGTCCTGAAACATGGAACAATTGGAAAGCAACCCTGCTGCGGTCTCTATACAGAGAGACCCACAAAGCGCTTGAGACGGGGCTTGAGGCTCTGAACCGCAACAATATCGGCAGCGAGGCGAAACGCGCCCTGCGCGCCGCACTGCCCCAGTGGTCGAAAGCCGCATTAAAGCGCGAGATTGACCGCCATTACCCAACCTATTGGCAGGGGCTGCACGTCAGTACCCATGCCTTGTTTGCCCAGTTGCTTGAAGGAATCCGAGAGGATGAAATTCGCATCGACCTGCATCCCGAAGGGGCGCGCGATGCAACCCGGGTTTGCTTTGCAATCGTTGATCATCCAGGTATTTTCTCGCGCCTCGCAGGGGCTTTGGCCCTTGTTGGTGCGAATGTTGTCGACGCCCGTTCCTTTACCTCAAAAGACGGCTATGCGACGGCTGCATTCTGGATACAGGATGGCGAGGGCAAGCCCTATTCGGCAACCCGCCTGCCGCGCCTGCAGCAGATGATTGAAAAAATTCTCAGTGGTAAGGTCCTTGCCAAAGAAGCCATCAAGGACCGCGACAAAGTCAAGAAACGCGAACGTGTGTTCAAAGTGCCAACCTCGATCACCTTTGACAATGAGGGCTCCGAAATCTACACGATCATTGAAGTGGACACTCGGGACCGTGCAGGGCTGCTCTATGATCTGACCCGCACGCTGGCAGACGCCAATATCTATATCGCCTCTTCGGTTGTGGCGACCTATGGTGAACAGGTGGTCGATAACTTTTATGTCAAAGATATGTTTGGGCTTAAGCTCCATTCCACTTCGAAACAGAAATATCTTGAAAAAAAACTTCGCGGGGCGATTACCGCCGGCCGTGAAAGGGCCGCGTCGTGAAACCGATCCGCCTTACCTATGGGTTTTTAACTGTGGGTTTCTGGACCTTGATAAGCCGTGTACTTGGCTTATTGCGTGAAATTATCCTGTTTGGCGTCATTGGCCCCGGTCCGGTGATGGATGCCTTTGTTGCGGCTTTCCGCCTGCCCAATATGTTTCGTCGTTTTTTTGCCGAGGGCGCTTTCAATGCCGCCTTCGTGCCAATGTTCTCAAAGAAATATCAGTCCGGGGAAAACCCCAACCGCTTTGCTTCCGATGCGCTGAGCGGTCTGGCGTTGGTTTTACTGGCACTGACGGCTGCTGCAATGATATTTATGCCGGCGTTGGTCTGGGCCACTGCCGGCGGTTTTGGCGGCACCGAACGCTTTGATCTGGCTGTGGGCTTTGGCCGGATCATGTTTCCCTATATTTTCTTTATCTCTCTGGCGGCGCTGTTTTCTGGTGTCCTAAACGCCAGTGGACATTTTGCCGCCGCCGCGGCTGCTCCTGTTGTACTGAACATTTTGGTGATTGTAGCCCTGCTGGCCGCCACGATGACTGGCGGTCAGGCGGTGCTTTATCTGGTCTGGAGCGTGCCTGTTGCTGGGGTCGCCCAACTGGCACTGGTGTGGACTGCGGCAGGCCGCGCGGGCCTGCGCCTGCGCATTGGACGGCCGCGCTGGACACAGGACATGCGCCGCCTTGTGGGTATTGCGGTTCCAGCCGCTTTGGCCGGCGGAGTGATGCAGATCAACCTCGTTGTCGGCCAACAGGTGGCCAGTGGCTTTGACAAAGCAGTTGGCTGGCTCTATGGCGCTGACCGGCTGTATCAATTGCCGCTGGGCGTGGTCGGCATCGCCATCGGCATTGTGCTTTTACCTGATCTGTCGCGCAGACTGAAGGCCAAGGACGCCAGCGGCGCGCGCGCCGCCTATAGCCGTGCCGCCGAAATTTCACTGGCACTGACCCTGCCTGCTGCAGTGGCGCTATGTGTGATCCCTCTACCGCTGGTCTCAGTGTTGTTTGAACGCGGTGCCACGACCGCAGCCGACAGTGCCGCGATGGCCAAAGCGGTGGCAATTTATGGTCTTGGATTGCCTGCCTTCATATTACAAAAACTATTGCAACCACTGTTTTTTGCCCGGGAAGATACACGCACACCCTTCCGTTACGCGATCGTTTCGATGATCGTGAACGCCGCGCTGGCTGTGGGTCTTATGCCAATATTTGGGTGGTTAGCCCCCGCCATTGCCACCAGTGCAGCAGGCTGGGCCATGGTGGGCCTATTGGCCCTGGGGGCACGGCGATTTGGTCGTGAGGCCCAATTTGATACGCGCTTCCGAAGCAGGTTTTGGCGGATCGTAGCAGCCTCGGTGGCGATGGGTGTGGTGCTGTATCTATGTCAGGCCCTCGCCGAACCAAGCTTTAGAATTGCAGGCTGGCGGTATCTTGCACTGACCGGTCTGATCCTCGCAGGCATTGCCAGCTATGCGGGTTTTGCGCAGGCGTTGGGCGCGTTTAAGCTGTCTGAATTTCGCGCCACGCTACGCCGATCCTCCGAGTGATTTAGCCGCACTGCTAATGAAAAAAGCCACGGCGCAGGGCGGTGGCTTTCAATCAGTACAGAGCTGTTCAGCTGTTTAGACGCTTGCTGCCTCTTGCAGCGCCACGCGTTCTTTGTCTGCCTTGCCTTTGGCATCGGGGTCGCGGTCTACAAACTCGATAATTGCCATCGGCGCCATATCACCATAGCGAAATCCGGCCTTCATGACCCGGACATAGCCACCCTGACGATCTTTGTAGCGTGGTCCCAGCACATCAAACAATTTGCTGACGTATTGGTCTTCCTTGAGCCGAGCCGCAGCCTGACGACGCGCATGCAAGTCGCCGCGCTTGCCTAGGGTCACCAGTTTCTCAATCACCCGGCGCAGTTCTTTCGCCTTGGGAAGTGTTGTTTTAATTTGCTCATGTTCAATGAGCGAGCCGGCCATATTTGCCCAGAGCGCCTTGCGGTGTTCATGGGTGCGGTTAAGCCGGCGGTAGCCTCTTGCGTGACGCATGTTTCTTATCCTTCTACAGGTTTTTTTTCTTTGTCTGGAGGCCGATGCGTGTCAGCCTCTCTCCTTGGGGCGGGATTGCCCGATCGCGCGGATGAGGGTCTCCCCTCACCCGTATTTAGAAAGCATCTTCAAATTTCTTTGCGAGATCCTCGATGTTATCCGGTGGCCAGTCTTCGACATCCATACCCAGATGCAGCCCCATGCCTGACAGAACCTCTTTGATTTCATTCAAAGATTTCCGGCCAAAGTTGGGCGTCCGCAACATTTCGGCTTCGGTTTTCTGGATCAGGTCGCCGATATACACAATATTGTCATTTTTCAAGCAATTGGCAGAGCGCACCGACAATTCCAACTCGTCAACTTTCTTAAGCAGCAGCGGGTTGAATTCCAGCGCATCATCATCATCCTGACGCGACGCCGATTCAGGCTCGTCAAAGTTCACAAAGATCGACAACTGGTCTTGCAAAATGCGCGCGGCATAGGCAACGGCATCATCCGGCGACAGCGAACCGTCGGTCTCAACCTTCATTGTCAGCTTGTCATAATCAAGTACCTGACCTTCACGGGTCGGTTGTACGTCGTATGACACCTTTTTAACCGGTGAATAAATTGCATCGATCGGAATCAAGCCAATTGGCGCATCTTCTGGTTTGTTCTTATCGGCCGCAACATAGCCCTTGCCGGTGTTGACGGTCAGCTCAAAGAATACGTCAGCCCCATCATCAAGGTGGCAGATCACATGCTCGCGGTTCAGAACTTCAATACCGGCGCTTTCCGAGATGTCGCCGGCGGTCACTACACCCGGGCCTTTGGCGTTAATCGACAGCCGCTTAGGGCCCTCGACTTCCATGTTCAGCGCAACGCCTTTCAGGTTCAAAATAATATCGGTGACGTCTTCACGCACACCAGCAACGCTGGAAAACTCGTGTAGGACATTATCAATCTGCACGCTGACAATCGCCGCACCCTGCAAAGAACTCATTAACACGCGGCGCAGCGCATTACCGAGCGTCAGCCCGAATCCGCGTTCGAGAGGTTCGGCGGTGACCGTCGCCTGACGTGTCGGGTCATTGCCCGGCTTAACGTCTAACTGCGACGGTTTAATTAGATCGGCCCAATTTTTGTGGATCATGAAATCCTCCATCCTTGTCTTGCCCCCATGTCCAGAAGTGCAAGACGCCCGAGGTTAAAATAGCAAAATGGCAGCGCGAACAAATCCGCGCCACCAGTACTGATAATATTGCTTACACTCGACGACGCTTTGGTGGGCGACAGCCATTGTGGGCCATCGGCGTCACATCGCGAATCGAAGTGATGTTGAAACCAGCAGCAGCCAGCGCCCGCAGCGCTGATTCGCGCCCCGACCCCGGACCTTGCACCTCGACCTCGAGCGTTTTTACGCCGTGCTCTTGAGCTTTACGACCCACATCCTCGGCCGCCATCTGCGCGGCATAAGGCGTCGATTTACGCGAGCCTTTAAAGCCCATCGTTCCCGAAGACGACCATGCAATGGCGTTGCCCTGCACGTCCGAGATCAAAATCTTGGTATTGTTGAACGAACTGTTCACATGCGCCACACCAGCGGCGATATTTTTGGAGACCTTCTTTTTGCCTCCGCGACGTGTATCACGTGCCATATCTCAAGCCCTCCCTTACTTTTTCTTGCCAGCAATTGCTTTCGCCGGGCCCTTGCGGGTGCGGGCGTTGGTATGGGTACGTTGCCCCCGTACCGGCAGATTACGACGGTGACGCAAACCGCGGTAGCAGCCCAGATCCATCAGACGCTTGATGTTCATTTGAACCTCACGCCGCAGATCGCCCTCCACCATGCAATTGGCATCGATATGTTCGCGTACCGCCAGAACCTCAGCGTCGCTCAATTCATTGACTCGGCGCGTTTCATCGATGTTGACCGCGACACAAATTTCTTTTGCGATCGCTGAACCGATACCGGTAATGTATGTTAATGCGATGGGAACCCGTTTATGCGTCGGGATATTCACGCCGGCTATACGTGCCAAATTCTTGCTTCCTTTTTATTGCGGTTCCGTAACACCAGAACCTTTTTTCACAAAACCCGACCCCGTTCGCCAAGGCGCAGCAAGTCGGACATCCACGGCACAGCCCTTTGGGCGCCCGCGGGCCTGGTCTGTCGACCAAGGTTGGTGGTTAGGAGAATTTCAAGAAGCGGTCAAGACCAAAATATCACAGCGCATCCAAAACCGCAGCGATTTCTGTCTGCACAGCGTCAATATCAGCAAGTCCATTGACTGACTGCAGCTGGTTTTTGGCAAAGTAATAGCCCAGCAGCGGCGACGTTTTCTTATAGTACTCCATCAGGCGGTTTTTAAGGCTTTCCTCGTTGTCGTCCGCCCGACGCTGAAAATCTGATGCCCCACAGGTCTCGCAGGTCCCGTTTTCAGGCTGTGGCCGCGTCACATCGTGGTAAACCTCACCACATGATCCACAGGTTGACCTTCCAGCAATCCGCGCCACCAACGCCTCGTCATCAACCTGCATCTCGACCACCACATCAAGCGTTTGACCAGTTTGATTAAGCAAATCGGATAAGGCATCAGCTTGCGCCAGGGTCCGGGGAAAGCCATCAAAAATAAAGCCGCCCTGCGTGTTTGATTCTATTTTTTCCCGGATCAGACCGATAACGATCTCATCCGTGACCAAATCGCCCCGTGCCATCACATCAGCCACGATATTTCCCATTTCGGTGCCGCTTGATTTGGCCTCGCGCAGCATATCACCGGTGGACAATTGTGTCATACCGCGGGTCTCAACCAAATGGCGCGCCTGTGTTCCTTTACCGGCGCCAGGTGGACCTAACAGAATGATGTTCATTTACGTGTCACTCCCTTGCTGCCCCGCTTTTTGCCCTTTCCGCGAAGCTGTGATTTTTGAATCAAACCTTCATATTGATGCGCTAAAAGATGCGATTGAACTTGTTGGATGGTGTCCATTGTCACCGAAACCACAATCAGAACAGAGGTGCCGCCAAAATAAAACGGAATGGAAAACTGCCCGCGCAAAATTTCTGGCAGCAAACACACAAGGGCCAGATATGCGGCGCCAAGAACGAGAAGACGCGACACCACGTATTCAAGATATTCGGCGGTTTTCGCTCCGGGGCGAATCCCGGGCACAAAACCGTTTTGGTTTTTCAGATTATCGGCAACCTCTTCAGGCTTAAACGAGACGTTGAAGGTGTAAAAATAAACAAAGAACACCACCATCGCCGCAAAGAAAGCCAGATAGAGCGGTTGTCCGGGGCCAAAATATGCCAGGATGGTCGACATAATCGGACCGGTTTGATTGCCCGAGAACGTGCTGACAGTCGTCGGCAACAGCAGCAGTGAACTGGCAAAGATTGCCGGGATCACGCCAGCGGGATTGACCTTGACCGGCAAATGGCTGGACTGGCCCTCCATGACCTTCATGCCAACCTGACGGCGCGGGTATTGGATGTGGATTTTGCGCAGCGCGCGTTCCATGAACACCACAAAGGCGATCGTCACAACCACCATCACGATCACTCCGACAATAATCGCCGGACTGATCGCACCAGACCGGCCTGAAGCGAAAAACTGTGCCAACGCGGCGGGTACTTCGGCGATGATGCCAACGAAAATAATCAGGGAGATACCGTTGCCGATACCGCGGGCCGTGATCTGTTCACCGAGCCACATCAAGAACATTGTGCCGCCAACCAGCGTCACCAGACAGGACATTCGGAAAAATAACCCGGGTTCAGTGACCAACTCTCCCGCCTCAAGGCTGACCGCAAGCCCATAGGCCTGCAGCGTGGCCAAAGCCACTGTCCCAAACCGGGTGTATTGATTGATTTTCTTGCGGCCCTGTTCGCCCTCTTTTTTCAGTTGTTCCAATGCCGGCACCATTGAAGTCAACAACTGTATGATAATCGAGGCCGAAATATAGGGCATGATTCCCAGTGCAAAAATCCCCATGCGCCCCAAAGCGCCGCCGGTAAACATTGTCAGAATACCGCCGATACCCTGTTGTGCCTGCTCCATAAAGTCGCGCAGCGCCTGTCCATCAATGCCGGGCACAGGGATAAACGTGCCAAGGCGATAGACAATCAACAAACCCAGCGTAAACAGGATGCGGTTACGCAGGTCAGTGGCCTTGCCCAAGGCCGCCCAACTTGTGTTTGCGGCCATTTGTTCTGCAGCAGATACCATAGGGGTCTCTCTTTTAGATAAAAACCGCCCAAAGCGTTTTCCAGCTCAGGCGGCCAATTTGGAAAACTGTAGCATATGTAAGCAGCCTAGCCGCTGCTCACAAGGAGTTATTCAGATGCGACGGTCAATGTTCCACCCGCCTTTGCAACAGCCTCAACCGCCGACTTGGACGCACCGGTCACCTGCAGCGTAACTGAGGCAGTGATATCGCCCTTTGCCAAAACCCGTACACCGTCAAGCTTACGCCGTACCAGACCGCTGGCAATCAACACATCCTCGGTGATGGCCGCTTTGGCGTCGAGTTTCTTTTCGTCAATGAATTTCTGCACCAGGCCAAGATTGACAACCGCGTAAGACTTGCGGTTCGGCTTGGTAAAACCACGCTTTGGAAGACGTTGGTATAGCGGCATTTGGCCACCTTCATAGCCACCGATCGACACACCTGAGCGGGATTTCTGACCTTTGATACCGCGGCCACCCATTTTACCCTTGCCTGAACCCGGTCCGCGACCGATCCGCTTTTTGGTTTTGGTGGCACCGGGGTTGTCGTGCAATTCATGTAGTTTCATGTCGCTTCTCCTTTTGCCGGAACTACCCGTCGAGCGACAAAATGGGCAAACGCGGCGTTTCTAATTTTGATTCTGCGACCCTGAGGCCACCGGAGGCGTATAAACCCAAGCTGCGCGCCGTGCAAGTCCCCTCTGACCCTGACAGGGTGGGCCTTGCTCAAAGCCCCGCCAGCCCACATGCAAGATAAAAATACGCTGGGGTTGTGTTTTGAGCACAATCAAACTTCTTTAACCATATTTTGTAAATGCAGCCAGCTAAGGGCATCTCAAGGTTACAGTATCATCTTTGGCTTGGTTTGATTTCAATAACAGGACTGAAATGCGCATTTTTTCCATTTTTATTCTCAGTATTTCCATGGTTTTTATTGGACAAGGCATACCGACCGATGCTGCAGACATTGTAACGCTAAACCTATCACCATCGGCGGGAAAACCGCTGTTTCCAAGTTCAGTGGTCTCAAATGACATTGATTTTATAAAATCAACAGACGCGTCGGTGGCCTATTGCATTGCCTTTCAAAAGACAGGGCGCGCCAAAATGGTCGACAAGCGACACAACAGATTATTGACTTTGAACGTATCGTTTTTTGTCGTGCGATTTGCAGATGGAACGCGGGTCGGGCTTTGGGTGCATCCAGATTTGGGCCCACGTGCCGTTATATTGCACTATGCCAGGCATGTGGCCCGCGGCCTGTCTCATTTGCCAAGCGCCATGCGCGAAACCCTGTCGCATGTGGTAATCCACCATGGCGATGAAACCGCCTTTGCCGAGGACGAAGAACATTTTTTCGTGCTTTATCATAAAAATATTGATACGCGCCTGCAGCAACATGACCTTGAAGAAACCATCTTTCACGAAAGTGTCCATGCAACACTTGATGACCGGTGGTCACGTGATCCGGCATGGCAGTTTGCACAGGCCGCAGATGGCGCCTTTATTACCCACTATGCCAAGGCCCATCCCAACCGTGAGGACTTGGCAGAGACGGCGTTGTTTTCCTATGTCTTGCTGACCACTCCCGAGCGGTTTTCCGACAGTCTTGTAGCGAAAATTCGGCAATTGGTGCCAAATAGACTGGCTTTTTTCAAACGGCTTTTTCTGGATGGCCAGCCTCTTCTGCGTCAAATCCGCAAGACAGAAAGCTGCTGAAACACCTCTGGTAAACTAGCCTGCAATTCCATCAGGGGGGCATGTACACTCAAAAGCATCCTCGGCCTTTCTAGGGCAAGACTCGCCCGTCTCCGATAGACCAATACAAGGACACTTTGCCCGCTTTTATCCTGCCGTCACTGAAATTGGCTGGCAATAATTCTGATCGGACGTCACTTCTGAGACCAGATACGCCGCAAGATCGCCGCGCGGAATCGTCCTGCTGCTCACGATGTTAGACGCCAAAACAGAGCCCCCGGCCGGCCGGTTGGTCAAGACGGCTGCGCGCACCGCCGTCCATATCAATCCGCTTTCGGCAAATATTTTCTCTTCAGACCCATGTTCTTGCAGAACTGTTTTCAAAAAGGTGGAAAATAAGAGCTTTGAATACCAGGGAATTAACCGCCAACTTTCGCCCACACCCGCCGCAGAGATAAAAACCACCCGCTCAACGCCCTCAGCCCGCATCACTTGACAAATATTGCGCGCGCCTTGCGTCAAGGTGACCCGATCACGACTGTTCACCGGCCCAAGACACACCAAAACAGCATCCTGACCCGCAATCGCAGCCGTGACAGCCGAACGATCCAATACATCACCCTGCATTTTGCGCACCGGATCGTCCTTGTATCTCTTCGCAACAGAACGTCCAAAAACCGTGACATCATGGCCCTCAGCAACTGCCTTGCGCCAGGCCAGTTCTCCAGTTTTGCCAGTAGCGCCAACGACTAGAATTTTCATCTTCATCCCTCTTATGATCGCAAGTGCGGGCTAAAGTTTAATTATGGCATTTTTAGGGTCAATTCAGACGCCGGTGGGGTTCACCACCTCACCCAAAAGGCTGTTCATATGTGTCGTCTTGTCCACTCGTCCGCCGCATCACCCAATGTCTTAAGATTGCCATCCTTAATCCAAGCCAAAAAGGCGCGATCAAATTTCAACTTCGGACCACATTGTGCAATTAGAAACCGCCGCACCCTTTGCGTGCTTTTATAGCTGTCTGTCAGCGGTGTCCTGCAATCAATCGGGTCTGTATGCCAATCAAAGCGGGGCATATCCATGATCCCTTTTAAACGTATATTAAAAATCAACTTGAATTCTTAAGTTCACACAAAGCTTGGCGCCAAGACACTCAAAAGCGGCCATGTGCTCACTGATCGCAGGCAATTATGATGCGCACCCGTCTGCCCTAAGGACACCCAACTGGTCGGTGGTTATACCGCAATCAGGCCAATGCGCAGCGCCCCCGCATATAAATCGTCAGCCACCAGGTGGCCCAGAGCCAAAGTCTGCGCAGAGGGGGGCCTGAGATCCGGCACCTGCACTGTCAACGCGCCTGAGCGCACGGCGGCCAACGTTCCGGGGTCACTGTCTTCAAACGCCGCACAATCGCCGGGCTCATGACCCGCCAACGCCGCCGCCTTGAGGTAAATTTCCGGATCAGGCTTGCCATTTTCCACCTGCTCGCCCCCCAAAACCGTTGTGATCAGCGGATATAGCCCGGCAGTTTTCAGGTTTTCTATGGCCACGTCGGATGTGGTCGATGTCGCCACCACCCGAGGGATGCCGCGGTCCTGCAACTGTTGCAAGAGATTCTCAGCGCCCGGTTTGACTGGGACATTATCAGCGAGCCGGCTCTCGATCCGCGTCTCCCAGCTTGTATCGAACTCAGCCAGATCTACCAAATGACCCAAACCGCGCTCAAGCACCAGACGGCTATCGGCACGGCGAAGGCCGATACATTGGTAAAAAACGTGATCCATATCCGACAGGCCCAAACCAGCACATGTCTGGCGAAAGCAGTCCAGAACGACCTGTTCGGTATCTAATAAAAGGCCGTCCATATCGAATAGGACGGCGGAAATCTTACGCTGCATAGAAAATATGGCCTCTCCAAAATTTCGTTCGAATTCTCACGATCTTAAACCAAATACACTGAATATCTGTAATAAAACTGCATGACGCAGAATTTCCCGCAGCCAGTTGCGCTGCAGCTTAGGTTTGATTTTGTGGAAGCCCATCTTTAATCTTATAATAATCTGCCTTTTCAGACACGAAAATATGCCGGCCAAGAGCCGTCCCGGTCGGGGCGTCGAAAGCGCCCATCGCGATCGCGGTCCAATCATGAAAAAGTGGATCAAAAAACAACGTGCTCCCGCAAACGGAACAAAACCCCCGCCGAACCTTTTGGGATGATTGATACCACGTAACCTTATCCGCTCCAGACAAATCAAGCGCGCCTGTGACAATATCAGTCGAGACAAAAAAATGTCCCGACCATTTTCGGCAAGTTGTGCAGTGACAGGCATCTGGCGGTTGGAGCTCAGTTGAGACATTGAAACTTACCGCGCCACAAAGGCAAGATCCGGTGTGCATAAGCTTCCCTTCTAAAGACAAAAAACAACCCTAACGGTCTTTTTTGGAAGGATCAATGCAACACAATAAAACAAGCCGCCCCAAACAAAGCTGAGGCGGCCTAAATTTTGTCACGGTGATCGGGTCTTGGCGTTAATCGCGCTCTTCAATAATCTCGACCATATGCGAGATCTTGTTGACCATGCCCCGCACCGAAGGGGTATCCTCAAGCTCACGAGTTTTGTGCATTTTGTTCAGGCCCAAACCAATCAGCGTCTGACGCTGTTTGGCGGGACGACGGATTGGCGAGCCGATTTGCTTTACGACAATAGTCTTAGCCATGTTTCAGCTCCCTATGCGTCAACCGCTTCTTCGGGCTTGGCCGAAGGTGCGATATCTTTGTTGAGAATGTCTGCGACTTTTTTACCACGACGCTGGGCGACCATGCGTGGGCTGGCTTCTTTTACCAAACCATCAATCGTGGCGCGGATCATGTTATATGGGTTTTGCGACCCAACTGACTTTGCGACAACGTCTTGAATGCCCAGCATTTCGAACACGGCCCGCATTGGGCCACCTGCGATAATGCCGGTACCGGTTGGCGCCGTGCGCATAACCACTTTACCGGCACCGTGACGGCCCTGAATGTCGTGGTGCAGCGTACGACCTTCTCGCAGCGGCACACGGATCAACTGGCGCTTGGCCTGCTCCGTTGCTTTGCGAATGGCTTCGGGCACTTCTTTTGCTTTACCTTTGCCAAAGCCGACACGACCTTTTTGGTCACCGACCACAACAAGCGCAGCAAAGCCAAAGCGCTTACCACCCTTAACCGTTTTCGATACCCGGTTGATCGCAACGAGACGATCAGCGAACTCCGGTGTTTCATCGCGATCGCGACGGCCCCGGTTGTTTTGTTCTCTTGCCATATCTCGTCTCCCTAGAACTTAAGTCCAGCTTCACGGGCTGCGTCGGCCAAAGCCTTGACACCGCCGTGAAACAGGAACCCGCCACGATCAAAGTAGCATTCTTCAATACCAGCGGCTTTCGCACGCTCGGCGATCACTGTACCAATTTTCGTTGACGCCTCGAGATTGTTCTTGCCCATAATACCCAGATCCTTTTCGAGACTGGATGCTGCGGCCAAGGTACGACCATTGACGTCGTCGATCAGTTGCACACTGATGTTTTTGTTGCTGCGATGTACCGACAGACGCAGGCGTCCCCGGTTCATCTTGCGAAGTTTGTTCCGAACGCGCAGGCGGCGCTTCAAGAACAGTTGTCTTTTGCTGTTTGCCATTGTCTGCGTCCTTACTTTTTCTTGCCTTCCTTGCGGAAGATATATTCACCTTTATACATGATACCCTTGCCTTTATACGGCTCGGGGCGGCGCCATTCACGAATATTCGCGGCAACCTGTCCGACCAGCTGCTGATCTTCGCCTTCGACGATGATCTCAGTTTGTTTCGGCACGGTCACTGTTACCCCATCTGGAACCTGAAAATCCACATCATGCGACAAACCCAGATTAAGCTTTAGGACTTTGCCCTGAAGTTGCGCCCGATAGCCGACGCCCTTAATCTCAAGCTCTTTCTTAAAACCCGAAGTCACACCCGTCACCAAGTTGGCCACCATCGTGCGGCTCATGCCCCACTGCTGGCGCGCGCGCTTGGAATTGCCGCGCGGCGTCACAGACACAGAGCTTTCATCGATTGTCATGGTCACATCATCCGACGCGGTAAAGCTGCGCGACCCTTTTGGGCCTTTCACTTCAATCGTCTGACCAGACATGGCCGCAGAGACCCCAGAGGGGAGCGCGACCGGTTTTTTACCAATACGAGACATTCTCTGCTCTCCCTAGAATACTGTGCAGATCACTTCGCCACCCACATTTGCAATGCGAGCCGCTGAATCCGACATGACACCTTTCGATGTCGAGACAATCGACACACCCAAGCCTTGACGGACCTGCGGAATGTCTTTGATACCCAGATAAACCCGACGCCCAGGCTTTGACACCCGTTTGACTTCGCGAATGACGGGAGTACCGTCGAAGTACTTCAGACTGATTTCAATCGCCGGATGGCCATCGGAACCCGTCACTTTTTCATAGCCTCGGATATAGCCTTCGTCAGCCAGCACATCCAAGACCCACACCCGCAGCTTCGAGCCGGGGGTCATCACTGTCGAGCGCCCGCGCAGCTGCGCGTTGCGGATACGGGTCAGCATATCGCCGATAGGATCGTTCATTGCGTCTCTCCCTTACCAGCTTGACTTGACCACACCGGGCAACTGCCCGTTGGATCCCAATTCGCGCAACATAATCCGCGAAATACGAAGTTTGCGATAATACGCGTGCGGACGACCGGTCAGCTGACAGCGGTTGTGCAAGCGGGTCGCCGAGCTGTTGCGCGGCAATTTTGCCAGCTTTAGACGGGCGGCGAACCGCTCTTCCATCGGCAGCTCTTGGTTGCGCGCAATTGCTTTCAAATCAGCGCGTTTCGCCGCAAACTTATCGACCAATTTTTGACGCTTCTTTTCGCGTTCAATCATTGCTTTTTTTGCCATGTCTATATTCCTTCCCGCGCTCAGCTGCTGAACGGCATGTTAAAATGCTTCAACAGCGATTTCGCTTCGGCGTCGGTCTTTGCAGTGGTGCAAATCACGATGTCCATACCCCAGTTCTCATCGACTTTGTCGAAATTGATCTCTGGAAAAACCAGATGTTCCTTCAGGCCCAAGGCATAGTTGCCGTTGCCATCGAAACTCTTGGCCGACACGCCGCGAAAGTCGCGAATACGTGGCATCGCGATCGTGATCAGGCGGTCCAAGAATTCGTACATCCGCACACCGCGCAGAGTCACTTTTGTTCCAAGCGGCATATCTTCACGCACCCGGAAGCCAGCGATCGACTTCTTTGCTTTCGTAACAACAGCATTCTGACCGGTGATCAAAGTCAGGTCTTGCTGCGCCGATTTGGCTTTTTTCGAATCGCGCACCGCTTCCGCGCCGCAACCGATATTCACCACAATCTTGTCGAGCTTTGGCAACATCATTGCATTGGTATAGCCAAACTCTTCCATGAGTGCCGGACGGATGGTTCCGTCGTATTCAGCTCTTAGGCGGGGAATGTATTTTGCGTCATCAAGCATCGATCGTCTCCCCTGTGGACTTTGCGAACCGCATTTTCTTACCGTCCTCGACCTTAAAGCCGACCCGGGTAGGTTTGCCGTTAGAATCAATCAACGACAAGTTCGACAAGGCTATTGGCATGGCCTTTGGAATACGGCCGCCCTGCGCGGTTTGGGTTTGACGCGTATGGCGCACCGCCATGTTCAGACCGTCAACCACGGCTTTACCGGCCGAAGGATCCACCAAAGAAATCGTCCCCTCTTTGCCTTTGTCCTTACCGGCCAGCACGACGACCTTGTCGCCTTTGCGCAATTTAGCAGCCATCAGAGCACCTCCGGAGCAAGCGAAATGATCTTCATAAAGTTCTTACCGCGCAATTCGCGAACAACCGGACCAAAAATCCGGGTTCCGACGGGCTCGCCGGCATTGTTCAGTATAACGGCCGCGTTACGGTCAAAGCGGATAGCAGAGCCATCGGCACGTTGAACCTGTTTTGCGGTGCGTACGACAACGGCCTTGCGCACGTCGCCTTTTTTAACGCGTCCCCGCGGGATGGCTTCCTTGACTGAAACGACGATAACGTCGCCTACAGACGCATATCTGCGCTTGGAACCACCCAAAACCTTGATGCACTGAACTCGGCGGGCGCCAGAGTTGTCAGCGACATCCAGATTGGTTTGCATCTGGATCATATAGTGTCTCCCGACCTATGGGGGGCATACGTGCCAAGTCCCCAGGGTTTCGATGTGACTGAAGGGTCTTTCAGCTTACGCCTCAAGGACCTCCCAGCGTTTGGTTTTCGACTTTGGTGGACATTCGATAATGCGGACAGAGTCACCAATCTTAAAAGTGTTCTGTTCGTCATGCGCCCGATATTTCTTGGACTTACGAATAATCTTTTTCAGCACAGGATGCTTGAAGCGACGCTCGACCGAGACCGTGACTGTCTGTTCGTTTGCGGCGCTGGTAACAGTGCCTTCCAGGATACGTTTTGGCATCTTTCAGCCGCTCCTATTCTGCAGCCGCAAGCGCGGCTTTCTGTGTCAGCACGGTTTTGACCCGGGCCACATCACGTTTAACGGACCGCATGCGCGCCGTATTCTCAAGTTGCCCCGTGGCCTGTTGAAAGCGAAGATTAAACGCTTCTTTCTTCAGATTAGACAGCTCCTCACGAAGCTGGTCCGGGGTCTTATCGCGTAGTTCTTGGGCGTTCATCGCCTTATCCCTCTATCAGAAGTCACGACACAACCGTCCGCGCTTTTCCAACAAACACCGCGCCCCCCGCAAACTGGTGCGGGTGCGCGGAAACTCTTACCAGTCTTCGCGTACAACAATACGCGTTTTGATCGGCAATTTCATTGCAGCAAGCCGAAGTGCTTCCCTTGCCACATTTTCGTCAACCCCGTCAATCTCAAACATGATCCGACCAGGTTTTACTTTTGCAGCCCAGAAATCAACTGAGCCCTTTCCTTTACCCATCCGAACTTCGGTGGGCTTAGACGTGACCGGCGTATCGGGGAAAATCCGGATCCAGACCCGGCCCTGCCGTTTCATTTGACGGGTCATCGCCCGCCGCGCCGCTTCGATCTGGCGCGCGGTGATCCGCTCTGGCTGGGTGGCTTTTAGGCCATAAGTGCCAAAGGTAAGATCAGAGCCGCCTTTTGCCATGCCGTGGATACGGCCTTTGTGCATCTTGCGGAATTTGGTACGTTTTGGTTGCAGCATATCTCTATCTCCTTAGCGACGGCCACCGGCACCACGTGGGGCCGGACCGTCCTGGAGTTCCTGGGCTTTGCGATCCCGGGCTTGCGGATCATGTTCCATGATCTCACCCTTAAAGATCCAGACCTTAATACCGATGATGCCGTAAGCGGTTTCCGCCTCAATATTGGCATAATCAATATCGGCACGCAGCGTGTGCAGTGGCACCCGACCTTCACGATACCATTCGGTGCGCGCAATCTCTGCGCCGCCAAGACGACCCGCAACATTCACCCGGATACCAAGCGCGCCCATGCGCATCGCATTCTGCACCGCGCGCTTCATCGCACGACGGAACGAAACCCGACGTTCAAGCTGCTGAGAAATCGACTCGCCAACCAAACGCGCGTCCATCTCAGGTTTGCGCACTTCGAGAATGTTGAGGTGCAGTTCTGATGGTGTCATTGCGGCGATCTTCTTGCGCAACGTTTCAATATCAGCACCTTTTTTACCGATAATCACACCGGGGCGGGCAGTATAGATGCTAACCCGGCACTTTTTGTGCGGGCGCTCGATGATCACCCGCGAGATACCGGCTTGCTTGCACTCTTCGTTGACGAACTCGCGGATTTTAATGTCTTCCATGAGAAGATCACCATAATCCTTGGTATCGGCATACCAGCGGCTGTCCCACGTGCGGTTGATCTGCAAACGCATGCCGATTGGATTGACTTTCTGACCCATTAGGCTTGCTCCTCAACTTGACGCACTTTGATCGTAAGCTCTGAGAATGGCTTCATTATCTTGCCAAACCGCCCACGTGCACGCGGCCGTCCGCGCTTCAGTGTCATGTTTTTACCAACGTATGCTTCGGCGACAACCAATTCATCCACATCAAGGTTGTGGTTGTTTTCGGCGTTGGCAATCGCTGATTGCAGGCACTTGCGCACATCATCAGAGATGCGTTTTTTAGAGAACGTCAGGTCGGTCAACGCTTTATCCACCTTCTTGCCCCTAATCATCGCGGCTACAAGGTTCAGCTTTTGCGGGCTGGTCCGAAGCATGCGCAGTTTTGCCATCGCTTCGTTGTCGGCCACGCGGCGGGGGTTTTTATCCTGGCCCATGACTTACTTCCGTTTCGCTTTTTTGTCGGCTGCATGCCCGTAATAGGTACGGGTCGGGGCATATTCACCGAATTTCTGACCGATCATATCTTCCGAAATCATTACGGGAATATGTTTGCGACCGTTATACACACCAAAGGTCAAGCCAACGAACTGCGGTAAAATAGTAGACCGGCGCGACCAGATTTTGATAACTTCATTGCGTCCACTTTCACGTGACGCTTCGGCTTTTTTGAGCACGTAAGCATCGACGAATGGACCTTTCCAAACAGAGCGAGACATATCTTAACGTCCCTTCTTCTTGGCGTGCCGCGAGCGGATAATCAGCTTGCTTGACGCTTTGTTCTTGTTCCGGGTACGTGCCCCTTTGGTCGGCTTACCCCAAGGGGTAACTGGGTGACGTCCACCCGATGTCCGACCTTCACCGCCACCGTGGGGGTGATCAACCGGGTTCATAACCACACCACGCACCGACGGGCGCACGCCTTTATGGCGCATCCGACCGGCTTTACCAAAGTTTTGGTTGCTGTTGTCGGGGTTTGACACCGCACCAACCGTGGCACAGCATTCTTGGCGAACCATACGCAGTTCGCCAGAGGACAAACGGATCTGAGCATAGCCGCCATCGCGCCCAACAAACTGAGCGTACGTGCCAGCAGCGCGCGCGATCTGACCGCCTTTGCCTGGCTTCATCTCGATGTTGTGAATGATCGTACCGATTGGCATACCAGAAAACGGCATCGTATTACCGGGCTTGATATCAGCTTTGGCAGAGGCAATCACTTGGTCGCCGACGCCCAAGCGCTGAGGCGCCAGAATATACGTCTGTTCGCCGTCTTCATATCGTACCAAAGCAATAAACGCTGTCCTGTTGGGATCATATTCAATCCGCTCAACAGTTGCAGACATGTCCAGTTTGTTGCGTTTGAAATCAACAATACGGTACAGGCGTTTCGCGCCGCCACCGCGGCGGCGGGATGTAATACGTCCGGTGTTGTTGCGGCCGCCCGATTTTGTCAAACCCTCAGTAAGAGATTTAACAGGACGACCCTTCCACAGTTCCGAACGGTCGATCAGCACCAGCCCACGCTGGCCTGGCGTCGTCGGTTTATACGACTTGAGTGCCATGCTTTCTGTCTTCCGTTATAAATGCAGCACTTTACGCGCCGCGATTGATAGGGCCCCGAAGGTCCCCGAGATAATAGGGCCCGAAGGTCCCCGACTTAAAACAACAACGCTCCGAACAGATTCGGAGCGTTGATGAGGCGTGCTATCACAGTCCGGTGTTCACGTCGATGGTGTTTCCGGCCTCAAGTGTTACATAGGCTTTTTTGACATCCCGGCGTTTACCAGGTGCGCCGCGAAAACGCTTTGTCTTACCTTTTGTGATCGTGGTGTTTACCGCTTTCACCTTAACACCAAACAGCGCTTCGACCGCTGATTTGATCTGTGGCTTGTTGCTGTCGATTGCCACTTCAAACACAACCGCTCCGGCCTCAGAGGCCATGGTTGCTTTTTCGGTGATAACCGGCTTGCGGATCACATCATAATGTTCAGCTTTAGCAGTCATTTCAGGCGTGCCTCCAGAGCTTCGACACCGGCTTTCGTCAGCACCAGAGTATCGCGTTTCAGAATGTCATACACGTTAGCACCCATTGTCGGCAGGATATCCAAGCCTTCAATGTTACTCGCCGCTTTTGCAAAACCGATATCGACGGCAGCGCCATCGATAATCAACGCGCGTTTCCAACCGAGGTTTTTTACCATCTTGGCCAACGCCGCAGTCTTACCATCAGACTGGGCCTCATCGATAATAACCAGCGAACCGTCTTTCACTTTAGACGACAGCGCGTGCTTTAAACCCATCTGGCGCACTTTTTTCGGCAGATCGTGGCCATGACTACGGGGCGTTGGGCCCTTGTAGATACCACCACCGCGGAAAATCGGTGCGTTGCGATCGCCGTGACGCGCGCCACCAGTGCCTTTTTGACGATAGATCTTTTTCGTCGAATAGCTGGTCTCGCGACGGGTCTTTACCTTATGGGTGCCGGCCTGCGCATTGTTGCGCTGCCACCGGACGACGCGGTGCAGGATATCGACACGCGGCTCGAGGCCAAAGATATCGTCGCCCAAATCGATACTGCCAGCCGCCTTGCCGTCGAGTTTGATCACATCAAGTTTCATGCGTCATCTCCTTGAACAGGCGCTGAATCTGCGGCGGCCTCTGCGACTTTGATTGCCGCTGGAAAAGGCACACCGTCAGGCAACGGCTTTTTCACCGCATCCTTAACAGTAACCCACCCGCCTTTAGAGCCTGGAACTGCGCCCTTGATCATAATCAACCCTCGATCGAGATCGGTTTTGACAACTTGCAGGTTCTGAGTGGTGACTTTAGCAGCGCCCATGTGACCAGCCATTTTTTTACCTTTAAAAACTTTACCCGGACCCTGACACTGACCAGTGGATCCGTGCGAACGGTGGCTGACGGAGACACCGTGAGACGCGCGTAAACCTTTAAAATTATGCCGTTTCATGGCACCGGCAAAACCCTTACCAATCGACGTGCCGGACACGTCGACGAACTGGCCTGCCGCGTAGTGCTCGGCAGTTATTTCCGCACCAACTTCGATCAGATTTTCAGGAGCGACCCGAAACTCAGCGACCTTGCGCTTAGGTTCGACCTGCGCCACGGCGAAATGGCCGCGCATCGCTTGCGAAACGCGTTTAGCTTTAATGGTGCCGGTGCCAAGTTGGACTGCACTGTAGCCATGCTTATCTGCAGTGCGTTGTGAAACGACCTGCAAGCCATCCAACTGAAGCACGGTTACAGGGATCTGTTTACCGTCATCCATGAACAACCGGGTCATGCCCAGTTTTTTTGCGATTATACCAGAGCGCATCTGTCACGCCCCCCTTATACTTTGATCTCGACATCCACACCAGCCGCAAGGTCGAGCTTCATCAGCGCGTCCACAGTCTGGGGGGTCGGATCAACGATATCAAGCAGACGCTTATGCGTCCGAATTTCAAATTGCTCGCGCGATTTCTTATTCACGTGAGGGCTCCGAAGAACCGTAAATTTTTCGATCTTATTCGGCAGAGGAATCGGACCACGCACGGCGGCGCCGGTTCTTTTGGCGGTGTTTACGATCTCCTGCGTACTGGAATCCAGCACACGGTAATCGAACGCCTTAAGCCGAATGCGAATAGTTTGGCTTTGCATATTCTAGCCTTTCACGGCAGTAGAGTTGATAGGAGGCCAAGGAAGTATCCCCCAGCTTCGTCGAACTCGAGGGGTGCGCAGTTGCCCGCACACCCTACGATAGTGTTTGCTTACTCGATGATTTTGGAAACAACACCGGAACCAACGGTACGGCCACCCTCACGGATCGCAAAACGCAGCTTGTCTTCCATCGCAATTGGCGCAATCAGTTCGACTTCGAACTTCAGATTATCGCCAGGCATGACCATTTCAGTACCCTCGGGCAGATTTACCGTGCCGGTCACGTCGGTGGTCCGGAAATAAAACTGTGGGCGATAGTTGGCAAAGAACGGCGTGTGACGGCCGCCTTCATCCTTGGTCAGGATATAGGCTTCTGCTTCGAATTTGGTGTGCGGGGTCACTGAACCCGGCTTACACAAAATCTGGCCACGCTCTACACCGTCACGGTCCACACCACGCAACAGGGCGCCAATGTTATCTCCGGCTTCACCGCGATCCAGCAGCTTGCGGAACATTTCGACACCAGTACAAGTGGTTTTTGAGGTGTCACGGATACCAACGATTTCAATCTCGTCGCCCACATTGACGACACCGCGCTCAACGCGGCCGGTAACAACCGTGCCACGACCCGAAATTGAGAACACATCTTCGATCGGCATCAGGAAGGGTTGGTCAACGGCGCGTGCCGGCTGTGGAATATATTCATCAACCGCAGCCATCAATGCTGCAATTTTTTCGGAGCCGATGTTGTCATCGCGCCCTTCCAAGGCTGCCAGAGCCGACCCTGCAACAACTGGGATGTCGTCGCCAGGGTAATCGTAGGTGCTGAGCAGTTCACGAATTTCCATCTCGACCAATTCGAGCAGTTCTTCGTCATCCACCTGATCCACTTTGTTCATGAAAACAACCATGGACGGAATACCAACCTGACGGCCAAGCAGGATGTGCTCGCGGGTTTGTGGCATTGGGCCATCTGCCGCGTTTACCACAAGAATCGCGCCATCCATCTGCGCCGCACCGGTAATCATATTTTTCACATAGTCGGCGTGGCCGGGGCAATCAACGTGCGCATAGTGACGGCTATCAGTCTCATACTCAACGTGGGCGGTCGAGATGGTGATACCACGGGCTTTTTCTTCAGGCGCTGCGTCGATTTGATCATAGTCCTGAAAATCACCAAACTGTTTGGTGATCGCAGCTGTCAGCGTGGTTTTGCCATGGTCAACATGGCCAATGGTACCGATGTTGCAATGCGGCTTATTACGTTCAAACTTTTCCTTTGCCATGATGGCCTCCTACTTATTTTAACGAGAGACAAGCATCAACTTGTCCGACATGTGCTAGGCAAACTTCGCCTGAATTTCTTCCGAGATATTCTGCGGAACCGGGTCATAGTGATCAAACTGCATCGAGAACTGCGCTCTGCCCGAAGACATCGAACGCAATGTGTTGATATAACCAAACATATTGGCCAGCGGCACGAATGAGGCGATCGCGACAGCGTTGCCACGGGGCTCTTGGCCAGTGACTTGGCCGCGACGCGACGTCAGATCACCAATGATTCCACCGGTATAATCTTCTGGTGTGACCACTTCGACCTTCATGATTGGCTCAAGCATTTTGGCACCCGCTTTACGCATGCCCTCCCGCATCGCCATCCGGCCGGCGATTTCGAATGCCAGAACGCTGGAGTCTACATCGTGGAACTTACCGTCGATCAGCGCAACTTTGAAATCAATCACGGGGAAGCCAGCCAGAGGACCACTGTCCATCACCGACTTGATGCCCTTTTCGACGCCCGGGATATATTCTTTTGGAATAGACCCGCCAACAATGCGCGATTCGAACGAATAGCCTTCACCGGGCTCTGTGGGGCTAATGATCATTTTCACTTCAGCAAACTGACCTGAACCACCCGATTGTTTTTTGTGGGTATAGGTGTGCTCTACTTCGTGACCAATGGTCTCGCGGTATGCCACTTGCGGCGCGCCGATATTAGCCTCGACCTTGAATTCACGACGCAGACGGTCCACCAGGATGTCCAAGTGAAGTTCGCCCATGCCCTTCATAATGGTTTGTCCCGACTCGATATCGGTCTCCACCCGAAAGGAAGGATCCTCAGCGGCCAAACGCTGGAGACCCAGCGACATTTTTTCCTGGTCACCCTTGGTTTTTGGCTCAACAGCAATCTCGATCACTGGATCGGGGAAGGTCATTGTTTCCAAAATAACAGGCTCTTTGATATCGCAAAGCGTATCGCCCGTCGTGGTTTCTTTCAGACCCGCAAGCGCAATGATATCGCCGGCAAATGCCTCTTCGATCTCTTCGCGGTTGTTGGAGTGCATCATCATCATCCGCCCAATGCGCTCTTTGCGACCTTTGGTCGAATTGAGCACTGAGTCACCCTTATTCATCACGCCCGAGTAAATGCGTGTGAAGGTCAGCGTACCAACGAAAGGGTCGTTCATGATCTTAAAAGCAAGTCCTGAAAACGGCATGCCGTCTTCCGCACGACGGGGAATGTTGCGTTCTTCGGATTCGTCACCTGGTGCAAAACCCATGTAGTCGACAACGTCAAGCGGACTTGGCAGATAGTCGATGACTGCGTTCAATAGGGGCTGGACGCCTTTGTTTTTGAAAGCCGACCCACACAGCACGGGGATAAACTTAATCGCCAAGGTACCCTTGCGGATCAAGCTGCGAAGGGTCTCGAGGTCGGGTTCAACACCTTCCAGATACGCTTCCATTGCATCGTCGTCCATGTCGACCGCAGTTTCGATCAACTTGGCGCGCCACTCGTCGGCTGTTGCCTTCAAGCTGTCGCGGATCGGACGTTTTTCCCAGCTTGCGCCAAGATCTTCACCCGCCCAGACCCATTCTTCCATGGTGACCAGATCGACCATGCCTTCCAGCTCGGTCTCAGAACCAATCGGGATCTGAATCGGTGCGGCAATTGCACCAGTGCGGTCTTCGATCATGTGCACACAGTTAAAGAAGTCCGCGCCAATTTTATCCATCTTGTTGACGAAAACAATGCGCGGCACCTTGTACCGGTCGGCCTGACGCCAAACGGTTTCAGTCTGTGGCTCAACGCCGGCGTTGGCATCCAGAACTGCAACTGCGCCATCCAGCACCGCCAGCGACCGTTCAACCTCAATGGTAAAATCCACGTGGCCGGGAGTATCGATGATGTTCAACCGATGCTTGCCGGTATCCATAGTCTCACCGTCTTCGGTGCGCTCCCAAAAAGTGGTGGTCGCAGCTGAGGTGATTGTGATGCCACGCTCCTGCTCTTGCTCCATCCAATCCATAGTCGCAGCACCATCGTGCACTTCGCCAATGTTGTGGGATTTACCAGTGTAATACAGGATACGTTCCGAGCAGGTGGTTTTACCTGCATCGATATGCGCCATAATACCGAAGTTACGGTACTCGGAGAGGGGATAATCACGTGCCATGAGAGGAGAGCCTTTAAAAGTTTACCAGCGGTAGTGACTGAATGCTTTGTTCGCATCCGCCATTTTGTGCGTGTCTTCGCGTTTCTTAACGGCCGACCCACGGGAGTTTACAGCATCCAGCAATTCACCGGCGAGCCGCTCTTCCATGGTGTTTTCGTTGCGTGACCGCGACGCTTTGATCAACCAGCGAATGGCCAGCGCTTCGCGGCGTTCGGGGCGCACTTCCACAGGCACCTGATAGGTGGCGCCACCAACGCGACGCGACCGAACTTCGACCGACGGCTTGATGTTCTCAAGCGCTTCGTGGAACACCTCAACAGGGGCGCGTTTACTTTTATCTTCAACGCGATCAAGCGCGTTATAGACGATACCTTCAGCGATGGATTTCTTTCCATCGATCATCAGGTTGTTCATGAACTTGCTAAGTATACGATCACCAAATTTGGCATCGGGCAAGATTTCGCGCTTTTCGGCGGCGTGACGACGGGACATAGGGTGTTCCTCTTACTTCGGACGCTTGGCGCCATATTTCGAACGACGTTGTTTGCGATCCTTGACACCCTGAGTATCAAGAACCCCGCGCAGAATGTGATAGCGCACGCCAGGAAGGTCTTTTACACGACCACCACGGATCAGAACCACAGAGTGTTCCTGCAGGTTGTGGCTTTCGCCTGGGATATAGCTGATCACCTCAAACCCGTTGGTCAGGCGCACTTTCGCAACCTTCCGCATCGCCGAGTTCGGCTTTTTGGGTGTTGTGGTATAGACCCGTGTGCACACACCGCGTTTCTGCGGGCATTCCTGCAGGTGCATGGACTTGGATCGTTTTATTTTTGGCTGCCGCGGTTTGCGGATCAGTTGTTGGATCGTTGGCATTCCGGTTCTTTCCCCGTTTCGCTCAGCATTGTGTTGCACACCACATGTGTACATCTTCTTCTTTGATGCGCTTTACGTATCCGCGTAGCGCAAAAACCGCATGCGTTCTGTTCTCGGCCAGAACGCCGCGGGGTGTCTCCAGAGGATCGAGGCATAGGCCTGGATCGTGACCACATAAACATTTGAATTCGACGAGTTGACGTAACCATATCGTCGATTTAGCGCGGCTATAGAGGGAGTCGCATAGTTTGTCAACAGCACCCCGGCACGAACTCGGCACCGACCCTGCAGCAACAGTGCCTTGCGCCAACAGAGCGGGCATGATTTCATCAATATTATTTGTGAAGCTATTGGAGTAAAGACATTTTGACCGAAACGATGCAAATCATCGGCATTTGCCGTTTTTCCTATCCCGCGCAGGGCGGATTTCAGATTGAACATTCCTCACTCAAGGACCGCTGTGCATTTTTATATCACCCGGCGCGGATGAAGGAACGGTTTCGGTTTTTCGAAACCGTCTGCCTACCGGGAATAAAAGCGCAAACGGATTCAGATTTTACATTTTTAATCGTCATCGGAGAAAGCCTGCCGGACCACTATAAGCAAAAACTTCAAAACTTGTTGCACGATATACCCCAGGCGTTGTTGGTGACACGCCCGAGTGGGCCACACCGGCAAGTTATGCAGGCGGTGCTTAACCATTTCCAAGACACCAAACGGCCGTCTGTGCAGTTTCGCCATGATGATGATGACGCTGTGGCGGTAGATTATGTCGCCAAATTGCGGGAAACCGTTGCCGACTGTCAGCCCTATCTGACTCGGCACCGACGCATAACAGTTGATTTCAACCGTGGATTCACGGCCCGCCTTGACGCCCACGGAGTGCAGGCCAAACCGATCTTTAGGCCCCATTTAGGCGTGGCTCTGGCCATGGCAGTCATGCCAGAGATACACCAAACAGTGATGAACTTTCAGCATAATAAAATGCCCCAGTTTATGCCCACGGTAACCCGCAGCGATCCGGACATGTTTGTCCGCTGCCATGGTAACTTTAACGATTCTGATAAAAACGACGCCGTCCAAGCGCAAGATCTGAGCTATCTCGACGCGGCAGGTGAAAGGCATTTCAAGCAACGGTTCGCCATCGCCTGCAAAGAAATTCGATCGGTTTTTTCGTCACATACGTGACATTTTTGCTTCACGGTACAGGGTATAGCATCCAGTGGTTGCGATAATAACGACGCCTAAAAAGGTCAACGGCGTGGGCCATTCCCCAAACATCAACCATCCAAGCAACAGCGCCCAGAGCAGGCTGGTATAGCGAAACGGGGTCACAGCACCCAGATCACCGACCCGCATTACCATGACACTGGTGCAATAGCCGGCAAAAATAAACAGCGCCGACAAGACAATCAGGCCAGTCTGTGTGCTGTCCGGCCAGACCCAGGTCTCGCCAAGTGAGATGACAGCAGCCACCACCGTCAATCCTGCAGAAGACGCGAAAGTGATCACCAAAGAGGGCACCTGCGCAGACATGCGTCGGGTCGACAGGTCGCGAAAGGTCACGCACACAACTGCCAAAAGCGCATAAATAGTATAGACATTAAATCCGCTGCTGCCCGGACGCACGATCAGCAACATACCGCAAAAGCCAATCAAAATCGCGGCCATCCGACGCCAACCAACCGCTTCGCGCAGCAACAGCGCACCTGCCAGTGTCACCGTCAGAGGCAGCAACTGTAACAGCGCGATGACATTGGCCAATGGCATATTAAAAAGCGCGGTTAGAAAAAACATTGTGGCCGTAATTTCCGACAGTGAGCGCAGGGTGATTAACTTGCGATCCGCCTGTGGCACCGGCAATCGCCAATGTCCCAGCCACCACAAAGCCAGCGCAATCAGAAATGTTGACAGAACACCCCTTAAAAACAAGAGTTGAAAGAACGGCAATGCACCGTCTGTTGCCTTGATACAGGCATCGTTGACGGTAAAGGCCAGCATGCTGGCCATCATCAAGAACGCTCCACGGGTGTTATCTGTCACGAGCACGCTCCTTGAGGTTCACAGGCTCTCCCAAAACAAGGCTGGTCTTTGGAGGACCTGTCATTGCACCTGTGGCCAACATCTGCACCATCCGTTTTTGGTCCACAAAAAAGCCCCGGCGGCAACCGGGGCTTTCTCTATTTCTATCAGGCCACCCTAGTGTTAACCTTCCGGTGTATCCACCAGATTACTATCGAACACATCTGCGCCAAAAACATCGGAGTCGCCACTTGGGGCAGCCAGAGCCACAGCGGCTTCGGCCTCTTCTCGGCGTGCCTCAATCACAACATTATCGCGGTCTTGCGCCACCTGACGCACCTGCATGGCAGCCCCGCCGGTTCCAGCAGGGATCAGACGGCCCACGATTACATTTTCCTTCAGACCGATCAGTTTGTCCCGCTTGCCTTGCACCGAGGCTTCAGTCAGCACCCGCGTGGTTTCCTGGAAGGATGCGGCAGAGATAAACGACCGTGTCTGCAGCGAGGCTTTGGTAATGCCAAGCAGAATTGGTTCGCCCTGCGCGGGACGTCCACCGCGTTGTTCTGCCTTTGCGTTTGCGGTGTCAAACTCGATTTTATCGACATGTTCGCCCTTCAACAGTGTGGTTTCCCCACTGTCGGAGATTTCCCACTTTTGCAGCATCTGGCGCACGATCACTTCAATATGCTTATCGTTGATCTTCACACCCTGCAATCGATACACATCCTGCACCTCATCGATCATATAGTTGGCCAACGCCTCGATTCCCATGATTGCAAGAATATCATGCGGTGCAGGGTTGCCATCAACGATATAATCGCCCTTTTGAACAAAGTCGCCTTCGCCGACCGGAATATGTTTGCCCTTGGGGACCATATATTCAACCGGCTCAATGCTCTCGTCCGCAGACTCGATACTAATGCGCCGCTTGTTTTTGTAATCCTTACCAAAGCGCACATAGCCATCGATTTCCGCAATGACAGCATGATCTTTTGGACGCCGTGCCTCGAACAGTTCTGCCACCCGTGGCAAACCACCGGTGATGTCTTTGGTCTTGGCACCCTCACGGGGGATCCGCGCGACCACATCACCCGCCTTGATGCCCTGGCCGTCGTCGCAGGACAAAATCGCATCAACCGACATCGGATAGGTCAGCGGATTGCCCGCATCGTTGCGCAGCGGGTCACCCGCCTCGTCAAGCAAGATGATCTCTGGCTTCAGTTCATTGCCTTTCGGCGCAGCACGCCAGTCGACAACAATTTTCTGGGTCATACCAGTGGCATCGTCGGTCTCTTCGCGCACAGCGATCCCATTTACCAGATCCACATGTTTTGCCACGCCTGATTTCTCGGCAATAATCGGCAGCGTGTATGGATCCCATTCGAACAGTTTGTCGCCACGTTCGATTGTTTGACCAACCTTCACAAACAATTTCGAGCCATAGCCCAATTTGTGACTTGCGCGTTGTTCTCCCTGCTCATCGACAACCAGCAACTTCATGTTCCGACCAACAACCAGAACATCGCCTGAAGAGTTTTTCAGAGTATTTTCACCCTCAAAAGCGATCTTACCAGGCTGAGATGCCTCGAGGAAAGACTGCTGGCCACCCTGCGCAACACCACCGATATGGAACGTCCGCATCGTCAGCTGTGTACCTGGCTCACCGATAGATTGCGCAGCAATAATGCCCACGGCCTCACCGGAATTCACGATGGTACCCCGCGACAGATCACGGCCGTAGCACAACGCGCAGACACCTTCTTCAGCTTCACAGGTCAGCGGACTGCGAATACGTGCAACTTGAAGCCCAGCCGCATCCACGGCATCCGCCATGCGTTCGTCAATCAACTCACCACGTGCCACAAGAACCTCGTCGGTTCCCGGCTTGAGCAGATCCTCTGCGGCAACCCTGCCCAGCAAACGCTCGGACAGAGACAACACAACCTCGCCGTCATTCACCGCTGTTTCAGCAGTAATGGCTTTTTCGGTTCCACAATCATACATGCGGACAATGCAATCCTGCGCCACATCCACCAAACGACGGGTCAGATAACCCGAGTTGGCGGTTTTCAATGCCGTATCGGACAGACCTTTGCGCGCGCCGTGGGTCGAGTTGAAGTATTCAAGAACCGTCAGACCTTCTTTAAAGTTCGAGATAATCGGCGTCTCGATGATATCGCCGTTTGGCTTGGCCATCAGACCGCGCATGCCGCCCAGCTGTTTCATCTGGGTGACCGACCCACGCGCCCCAGAGTGGGCCATCATGTACACACTGTTGGGTTCAAGCTCTGCGCCGTCCTCATCGCGGCGTGGTGCCGAAATCGTCGACATCATCGCATCAGTGACCTTGTCGTTACATTTCGACCAGGCATCGACAACTTTGTTATATTTTTCACCCTGAGTGATCAGACCGTCCATATATTGCTGTTCGAAATCTTTGACCTGACCGCGGGTTTCATCGACCAAAGTCCATTTGTCATCCGGCACCACCATATCATCTTTACCAAACGAAATACCGGCTTTGAAAGATTCACGGAAACCCATTGTCATGATCTGATCGCAGAAGATGACGCTCTCTTTCTGACCACAATAACGGTAGACGGTATCAATCACCCGCTGCACGTCTTTTTTCCGCAACAGATCGTTGACCAGATCAAACGGCGCCTTGGCGTTTTGCGGCAGCAGAGCCCCTAGACGCACACGACCCGGCGTGGTTTCAAAGCGGACCTGTACTTCATTGCCCTCATCATCGATCTGTGGAATGCGCGCTGTGACTTTGGCGTGTAAATGTACCAAACCAGAATCGAGCGCGTATTGCACTTCTTCAATCGAACTGAACACCATGCCCTCGCCCTTCATGCCTTCGCGCATGATGGTGGTATAGTACAGACCAAGGATCATATCCTGCGACGGGACAATGATCGGTGCACCGTTGGCGGGTGACAACACATTGTTGGTCGACATCATTAGGACCCGGCACTCAAGCTGCGCCTCAAGGCTCAGCGGCACATGCACCGCCATTTGGTCCCCGTCAAAGTCAGCGTTAAACGCCGAACAGACCAGTGGGTGCAACTGAATGGCTTTGCCTTCGATCAGTGTGGGTTCAAACGCCTGAATGCCCAGGCGGTGCAACGTTGGCGCGCGGTTCAACATCACCGGATGTTCGCGGATCACCTCATCGAGGATATCCCAAACTTCGGGACGTTCTTTTTCAACCAGCTTTTTGGCTTGTTTCACGGTTGACGACAGGCCTTTGGCCTCAAGCCGCGAATAGATAAACGGTTTGAACAGCTCAAGCGCCATTTTCTTTGGCAAACCACATTGATGCAGTTTCAGCTCTGGTCCGGTCACAATCACCGAACGACCCGAGAAATCGACCCGTTTGCCCAAAAGGTTCTGACGGAAGCGACCCTGCTTGCCTTTCAGCATATCCGACAGTGATTTCAACGGCCGCTTGTTGGCCCCCGTAATCACCCGACCGCGACGACCGTTGTCAAACAAAGCATCAACAGATTCCTGCAACATACGTTTTTCGTTGCGCACGATAATATCCGGCGCACGCAGCTCAATCAGCCGTTTCAAACGGTTGTTGCGGTTGATCACCCGGCGGTAGAGATCATTCAGATCCGAGGTGGCGAACCGGCCACCATCCAGTGGAACCAGTGGACGCAACTCCGGTGGGATAACCGGAACGACGGTCAGGATCATCCATTCGGGCCGGTTGCCGGATTCCAAAAACGATTCGACAACTTTCAGGCGCTTGATAATTTTTTTCGGCTTCAGTTCGCCGGTGGCCACGGCCAAATCGGCGCGCAACTGCTCGGCTTCGGCATCCAGGTCAATCGCCGCCAGCATTTCGCGGATAGCCTCAGCGCCGATATTAGCGGTAAAGGCATCCATGCCATAGGTGTCTTGCGCCGACATATATTCTTCTTCGGTCATCATCTGACCATAGTTGAGGTCGGTCAATCCTGGCTCGATCACTACATAGTTTTCAAAATAGAGCACGCGCTCGAGATCGCGCAGCGTCATGTCCAGCATCAAACCAATGCGCGATGGCAATGATTTGAGAAACCAAATATGAGCAACAGGCGAGGCCAGCTCAATATGACCCATCCGCTCGCGACGCACTTTTTGCAACGTAACCTCGACGCCACATTTTTCGCAGACAACGCCGCGGTATTTCATCCGCTTATATTTACCACACAGACATTCATAATCTTTGATTGGGCCAAAGATACGCGCACAAAACAAACCGTCACGCTCGGGCTTGAACGTCCGGTAATTGATCGTTTCAGGCTTTTTTATCTCGCCGAACGACCATGACAGAATGCGTTCTGGAGAGGCCAGAGACACTTTGATTTCGTCAAACGTTTTGCTAGGTGCCAGCGGGTTGAAAGGGTTGCTTGTCAGTTCCTGGTTCATTTTTCAGATCCTTAAATTAGGGCAGAGGGGAAGGGCTGTGACGGGGTCGACCCCGTCACGTCTCTTCCTCGGCATCCAGGAGTTCCATATTTAGGCCAAGGCCACGGACTTCTTTTACCAGAACGTTAAAGCTCTCTGGTATGCCCGCCTCAAAGTTATCCTCGCCTTTGACGATCGATTCATAGACCTTTGTTCGGCCTGCCACATCATCAGATTTGACCGTCAGCATTTCCTGCAAGGTATAGGCGGCTCCATAGGCCTCGAGAGCCCAGACCTCCATCTCCCCAAAGCGCTGACCACCAAACTGGGCTTTACCACCCAGTGGTTGCTGCGTGACCAGACTGTAAGGTCCAGTGGAACGGGCGTGGATTTTATCATCCACCAAGTGGTGCAGCTTGAGCAGGTATTTTACCCCGACAGTCACAGGACGGGTAAACTGTTCGCCGGTCCGGCCATCGAACAAAATGGATTGTCCCGACTCGCTAAATCCCGCACGGCGCAGTGAATCGTTGACGTCGCCTTCTTTCGCACCATCAAACACCGGAGTTGCAACCGGCACACCTTGCGCAACATTGCCAGCCGCCTCGATCAGCTCGTCTGTATCCAGACCGCTGATGCCCTCGTCATAGACATTATCGCCATAAGCAAGGCGCATCGCCTCGCGCACTGGCGTCAGGTCACCCGAGCGGCGGTATTCTTTGAGAGCCTCGTCGATGTTCAGACCAAGTGCCCGCGCCGCCCAACCCATATGGGTCTCAAGGATCTGCCCCACATTCATCCGTGACGGAACACCCAGCGGGTTAAGGCAGAAATCCACCGGAGTACCATCGGCAAGGAACGGCATGTCCTCCATCGGGACAACGCGGGAAATTACGCCTTTGTTGCCGTGACGGCCGGCCATTTTATCGCCTGGCTGCAGCTTGCGCTTAACCGCAATAAACACCTTGACCATTTTCATCACGCCCGGGGGCAGATCATCACCACGACGGACTTTCTCAACTTTATCCTCAAAGCGGGCATCCATCTGACGCTTCTGAGCTTCATACTGCTCGTTCAGTGCCTCGACAATCTGGGCGTCGGCCTCATCAGCCAGCGCCAGTTGCCACCATTGACCCTTGGACAACATGCCCAAAACATCCTCGGTGATTTCAGAATTAGACCGCACGCCCTTGGGGCCTTTGACGGCAGTTTTGCCAATAATCATGCTGTGCAAACGCGAATAGGTGTTACGATCCAAGATGACCATTTCGTCATCGCGGTCGCGCGCTAGGCGCTCGACTTCTTCGCGTTCGATCTGCAGTGCGCGCTCGTCTTTTTCAACGCCGTGGCGGTTGAACACACGCACTTCGACAACGGTGCCAAAATCGCCCGGTTTAACCCGCATCGACGTGTCGCGTACATCTGAGGCTTTCTCGCCAAAAATCGCCCGCAACAGCTTTTCTTCCGGGGTCATCGGGCTTTCGCCCTTGGGGGTAATCTTGCCCACCAGAATATCGCCCGGCTCAACATCAGCGCCGATATAGACAATACCCGCCTCATCAAGGTTGCGCAGCGCCTCCTCTCCGACGTTTGGAATATCACGGGTGATTTCCTCTGGTCCCAGCTTGGTGTCACGTGCTGCGACTTCAAACTCTTCGATATGGACCGATGTGAACACATCATCGCGGGCAATGCGCTCAGAAATCAGGATTGAATCCTCATAGTTATAGCCGTTCCAAGGCATAAACGCGACAACCACGTTTTTCCCAAGCGCCAGCTCACCCATATCCGTCGACGGGCCATCAGCAATCACTTCGCCCTTGCCAACCTTGTCACCCACTTTCACCAGCGGACGCTGGTTGATACAAGTGTTCTGGTTCGAGCGTTGGAATTTGCGCAGACGGTAGATATCAACACCAGGGTCACCGGGTTTGAGATCATGGGTTGCACGCACAACAATCCGCTGGGCATCGACCTGATCGATAACACCGGCGCGTTTTGCCATTATAGACGCACCGGAATCCCGGGCGACAACCTCTTCGATGCCGGTTCCGACCAACGGCGCTTCTGCGCGCAGCAAGGGCACCGCCTGACGTTGCATGTTCGACCCCATTAGGGCGCGGTTCGCATCGTCGTTTTCCAAAAACGGAATAAGCGAGGCGGCAACCGATACCAGTTGTTTAGGGCTGACGTCGATTAGGTTGACGCTTTCACGCGGTGACAACGTATAGTCCCCAGATTTACGGGTTGACACCAGATCGTTGACGAAGTTGCCATCCGCATCGAGCGTTGCGTTGGCCTGTGCAACAGTGTGGCGCATTTCTTCGGTGGCCGACATATAATGCACTTCATCAGTCACTTTGCCATCTGTCACCACCCGGTAAGGTGTTTCGATAAAGCCGTATTTATTCACCCGCGCAAAGGTTGCCAGCGAGTTAATCAGACCAATATTCGGCCCTTCGGGTGTCTCAATCGGACACATGCGACCATAGTGGGTTGCGTGCACATCGCGCACTTCGAACCCGGCACGTTCCCGCGTCAGGCCCCCTGGTCCAAGCGCAGACAAACGCCGTTTGTGAGTGACTTCCGAGAGCGGGTTGGTCTGATCCATGAACTGCGACAATTGTGACGAGCCGAAAAATTCACGCACCGCAGCTGCTGCCGGTTTGGCGTTGATCAGATCTTGCGGCATAACGGTGTCAATTTCGACCGACGACATGCGTTCTTTGATCGCACGCTCCATCCGCAACAAACCCACCCGGTATTGATTTTCCATCAATTCACCCACCGAACGGACGCGACGGTTTCCAAGATGGTCAATATCGTCGATGTCGCCCTGTCCGTCGCGCAATTCGACCAGCGCTTTGATGCACGATACAATATCTTCCTTGCGCAGCGTGCGCACGGTGTCTTCAGCATCCAGTGCCAGGCGCATGTTCATTTTCACCCGACCGACGGTCGACAGATCATAGCGTTCACTGTCAAAGAACAAAGTGTCAAACAGCGCTGAAGCCGCCTCAACGGTGGGCGGTTCGCCCGGGCGCATCACCCGGTAAATATCCATCAGCGAGGTGTCACGGTTGAGGTTTTTATCCATCGCCATCGTATTGCGCATATAAGCGCCAACAGTGATGTTATCGATGTCCAGTACTGGAATGTCAGTGATACCGGCATCCAAAAGTTCTTTCAATGTACCCCCGGTGACATCACCAGCCTTATCCAGTTCCCAAGTCAACTCATCCCCGGCCTCGACATAAATCGCGCCGGTTTCTTCGTTGATGATGTCTTTGGAGACAAACTTGCCAATGATGTGATCAAACGGCACCAAAAGATCCGTGACCGTGCCCTCATCAATGAGTTTTTTCACTGCGCGCGGGGTAACTTTTTTACCCGCTTCAGCAACAACTTCCCCGGTTGCGGCATCGATTAAATCATAGCTGGGGCGTGTACCGCGTACCCGTTTTGGGAAAAATTTGGTGACCCAGCCCTTGCTGGCATCCTGTCGGAACGACACCGTGTCATAATAGGCATCCATAATGCCTTCCTGATCGAGACCCAGCGCATATAGCAAGGTCGTGACAGGCAGCTTGCGACGCCGGTCGATACGGGCATAAACGATGTCCTTGGCGTCAAATTCGAAATCCAACCATGAGCCGCGGTACGGGATAATCCGGCAGGTAAACAGTAATTTTCCCGAGCTGTGGGTCTTGCCGCGGTCGTGATCGAAAAACACCCCCGGCGAGCGATGCATTTGCGACACAATCACCCGTTCAGTGCCATTGACCACAAACGTCCCGTTCGGTGTCATCAGGGGCATGTCGCCCATGAAAACGTCCTGTTCTTTGATGTCTTTGACCGATTTAGCGCCGGTGTCTTCATCGACATCAAACACAATCAGTCGCAGCGTCACCTTAAGCGGACCGCTGTAGGTCATGTCACGCTGCTGACATTCCTCGACATCATATTTTGGCTTTTCAAGATCATAGCTGACAAATTCCAGCACGCTGGTCTCGTTGAAATCCTTGATCGGAAAGACCGACTGAAAAACACCCTTTATACCTTCACCATCCATCGGGATCGGCTGATCTCCGGAAGACAGGAACAATTCATAGGAAGACTTCTGCACTTCAATCAGATTGGGCATCTCCAGGACTTCACGGATTTTGCCATAATATTTGCGCAGACGTTTCTGGCCAAGGAAGCTTTGAGCCATGGTCGGTATCACCTTTCAATTCTCACGGGCTGTGCCTGCTGTCGGGGTTCCAGCACCACATCCCTCCGAGATAACAGATTACGGTCCATTCTTGGCCCTCGTCCCAATGACGGCCTCTCGACACGATAACCTCGTCTTAGAAAACGTCTGCAACGCAGGCCCTTTTTAAGACAGGTCTGGCCGGGCACGGTATTCCGCGCCCAGCCACTATTTTCACATTCGGGTTGCCCCGAAAACGATTACTTAACTTCGATCTCGGCGCCAACTGCTTCCAGCTTGGCTTTGACATCGTCTGCTTCGTCCTTAGAGACTTGTTCTTTGACGGCTTTGCCGCCAGCCTCAACCAATTCTTTGGCCTCTTTGAGACCCAGACCAGTGATGGCACGAACCTCTTTAATGACATTGATTTTCGACTCACCGAAAGATTTCAGGATCACGTCGAATTCAGTCTGCTCTTCTGCAGCTGCGCCACCGGCGTCGGCTGGGCCTGCCATCATGACAGCGCCACCCGCAGCAGGCTCAATGCCATACTCGTCTTTAAGAATAGTTTTCAGTTCTTGTGCTTCAAGAAGCGTCAGTCCAACGATCTCTTCAGCAAGTTTTTTCAGATCAGCCATGTGTGACTCTTTTCCGTTTTTAAGTTGTGTTCCAACGTGCAGGGAGGATCCCCACGCAGATCAATAGTTGCTTATGCCGCTTCGGCCTTCTCTTCCAAGGTCGAAAGGATGCTTGCGATGTTCGAAGCAGGTGCGCCAATGGCCCCGGCAATATTCGATGCAGGTGCGCCGATACAACCAGCGATCGAAGCAATAAGCTCCTCACGCGATGGCATGCTCGACACGGCCTTAACACCGGCCCGGTCCAGACCATTATCACCCATTGCACCGCCGAGAATGTCAAACTTTGAATTCTCTTTGGCAAATTCTTCGGCCACTTTGGCAGCTGCCACTGGGTCCTCAGAATAGGTAAGAACGGTCATACCCGTTAGAAAGTCGGCAACGCTTGCGCATGGCTTACCCTCAAGGGCGATCTTGGCGAGCCTGTTTTTGGCAACGCGAACACCACAGTCTGCTTCGCGCGCGCGCGCTCGCAGGGCCTGCATTTCCGCAACTGTAAGACCGGCGTAGCGGGCAACCACTACAACGCCAGAGCTTTCAAAGATTTGGCCGAGTTCGTCGACCACTTTCTCTTTCTGGGCTCTATCCACAGTTTCACTCCAAATTTGGGGGTTTCCCCCCGGCTCAATTAAACCCTCAAGTACGAGGGCATTCGGGTCCAATAAAAGGGTCCCGAGGCCGCGATCACCCGAAGGTATTACCCCGTCGGAAATCTTGTCTCGTTCCCCATCTCAGGAAGGAATTACCGTGCCTTTCGGCCCAACCCTCCGTCTCGGACAGGACGTAGCGTTTCCGCTCCGCCATCCGCTCCGGGCAAGCCCGGAGCAAATTTTTTATCGCGCGGTGGCCGCTGCGATATCAATCGTCACGCCGGCGCCCATAGTTGAGCTCAGCGAAATTTTAGTCAGGTAGGCACCCTTCGATCCAGATGGCTTGGCCTTCTGCACCGCTTCTACAAATGCGCGGATGTTTTCAACCAGCATCGTCTCGTTAAACGAAGCTTTGCCAACACCAGCATGCACAACGCCACCTTTTTCAGCCCGAAACTGCACTTCGCCACCTTTTGCAGCCTGAACCGCTGCGGCAACATCCATGGTCACAGTGCCAACCTTGGGGTTGGGCATCAAATTGCGCGGACCCAGAACTTTACCCAAACGGCCAACAACCGGCATCATATCCGGAGTAGCAATACAGCGGTCAAAATCGATGGTGCCACCCTGGACGGTTTCCATCAGGTCTTCGGCGCCCACAATGTCAGCGCCGGCGGCTTGGGCCTCTTCGGCCTTGGGGCCACGGGCAAACACTGCCACCCGAACCGATTTACCGGTGCCGTTCGGCAGACCGATCACGCCGCGAACCATCTGATCTGCATGGCGCGTATCAACGCCCAGGTTCATCGCAATTTCGATGGTTTCGTCAAATTTTGCCGTGGCGTTTGATTTCACCAAAGCCACCGCATCTTCAACAGAGAGGTTTTCTTTGTTTTTCACAGTTTCGCGGATACTGCGGGTGCGTTTTCCAAGATTTGCCATTACTTCACCTCGATGCCCATAGACCGTGCCGAACCAAGGATGATTTGCATCGCCTGCTCAATCGAATTGGCGTTCAGATCCACCATCTTAGCCTCGGCAATTTCCTGCACCTGCGCCACAGAAACCGATCCTGCAGTTTCCCGACCGGGGTTGGATGCGCCGGACTTCAGCTTTGCGGCCTTTTTGAGATAGTAAGACGCAGGCGGCGTCTTGATTTCCATCGTAAAGGATTTGTCCTGATAATAAGTAATCACCGTAGGACAGGGGGCGCCAGCCTCCATTTCTTGTGTCTTAGCGTTAAACGCCTTGCAAAATTCCATAATATTGATGCCGCGCTGACCCAGCGCCGGGCCCACGGGTGGGGACGGGTTTGCCTGACCAGCAGGCACCTGCAATTTCATCTTACCAACAAGTTTTTTGGCCATGAGGCCTCTCCTTTTTGCCAACATCCCCTAACGCATTAGGGCGACTTTTGTTGTCGTGGTCTGGTCTCGGCACTGCGGCGCCGTCGCCTCCCACGGCTCTCACGTCAGATCTCTTTAGTGACCTGTGTAAACTCAAGCTCGACCGGCGTTTCGCGGCCAAAAATAGATACGGTTACTTTCAGACGCTGATTGTCTTCATCGACCTCTTCGACCATGCCGTCGAAGTCTTCAAACGGCCCGTCGTTCACTTTGACCTTCTCACCAATTTCAAAATGGATCAGAGTACGCGGCGATTCTTCGCCTTCCTGCACCCGGTTCAAAATCGCATTCACCTCGGCATCCCGCATCGGCATCGGCCGACCCTGGGGTCCGAGAAATCCAGTCACGCGATTGATGGAACTAACCAGATGATACCCTTGGTCAGACATTTCCATCCGCACCAAAACGTACCCGGGCATAAAGCGACGCTCGGCAGTCACCTTCTTGCCGCGGCGCACCTCGATCACCTCTTCTGTCGGAACAAGCACCTCTTCGATGTCGTCCTCCAGACCAGCCTCGGCAACAGAAGTTTTAATCTGCTCGGCGATCTTTTTCTCAAAATTCGAGAGAACGCTCACAGAATACCAACGTTTAGCCATTGCCTTGTCTGCCCTTATGTCTCGTCGATTCGCCGACCAACGTTCTGTGCCTTTACGGCTTAAAAACCGTCTCTTAAGGAAAAAAAAGCGGCGCGCAACACGAATCGCCGCACGCCTTCATCCCAGAGTAGTGACGGGATAACGGTATAACCCTAAATATTCAAGCCCATAATCTTCAATCTATCCAATTTTGGACCCGTCAGCCGAAGGCTCCCAACACCGTTTGCAAGCCGCCTCGAATTAAAATGTCCACAACTGCGAAAAAAACAGCTGTCACTGCAGACATAACGAACACCATAACGGTGGTCAGCAACACCTCTTTGCGGGTCGGCCATACAACTTTGGCAACCTCGGCACGGACTTGCTGGATATACTGAACTGGGTTCATGCTGATCATTGGAACGGACTCTTCTAGCGTTACGGACTGGTGGTACTTATGACGCTTAGCAAATAAGTTCAAGGCCGAGGAAACTGAACCGTTGAATTGATATGTGCAGCCGGTCTGCGCCAAACCGGACACCGTGAGGCGACAGTCGTCACGCACCGGCGGTCACATCGGCTGCAGCTTTGGGTCTTCTTTCAGTAAAATGACAAGCGCTATAACACTCAATGCAACGCCAATTAAGATCGGAGCCGGCGGTACTGCATGGCCCAAAACAATCTCCCAGACCAAGACCCAACTGGGCGTGAGATAAGTATAGGCCATCACTTTCGCAGGCGGCAACCGCAACGAAGCATATTGCATCAAAACAAAGGTGACCGATGTGGCCATGATCGCGACATACACAAGGGTGATCCAAACAATAATTGGCAAATTCGCCCAATCGGTCGCCAGCAGGTCAGACCAGCCGATCCAACACAGTAGCACGGCACCCGCAGCCAAGACACCGAAGGTAAACACCAACACCGGCTCGCCACGATGCAACCGGCGCACCATCGGCGTATAGACGGCATGCGCCAGACACCCCCAGAAAAAGATGCGCTCGCCAAGCCCGATTTGAAACTGCAAAAGCGCCAGCCAGTCAGCGCGAAAAATAACCCACAGCGCTCCTGCCCCCCCAACGGCCAGCGCCAATAAGACACGACGTGACATGGCCTGCTTTAATAATAGATAACCGGCAATTCCGGCCATAATCGGGGTTAACGTAAACACTGCAGATGTCGAAACCGGTGCGCTGGTTTTTAGGCCCTCGAACATCAAGACGAAATAGCACGCCATCATGGCGCCCAGGACTGTATGGCGCCACGGCGCCTGAAAATGCCGAAACGACATCTGCCCCATAACCATGCTGGCCCCCCCGACAATCGCAGCGGCAAAGATAAAGCGGATGCCGTTCAACGCCAGTGGGGAAATAAAATTGGCAGCCATCCCCCCAAGCGAAAAAGATCCCGCGATTAGGGCTGAAAAGCACAGCATAGCAAAATGCGCACGCAGCGCCGCGGTCACAGGCACCATCCCGCTTGCGACATTCGCCACCGTGCTTTTAACAAAGCTGTACAACGGATGTAACGGATGTGATCGAGCTGACGGCGGAACGTCACAACTGGGTCTGTCAAAGCGATGCCGCACCCTTTCCAAATTTGCGCAAGATCGCCGATCCGGGCTGCATGACCTAGCGGAACAACTGAATTTGCAGACTGCCTAGACCGCAGTCCTAGACCAAAACACCGTTATAAGAAAGAGCCACCCCACTACATGCTTAGGAGTGCGTTCAACACCATGATACTCTGCGTTACCTGACGCTTGGATCAGACTTCATCGACGTGTAAATATCGGCTTTATAACCACGAACCAAGATGCTTATGTCATCAAATTTGCTGCCGCTGCGTTACTTTGGGTTCCAAGGCTGCAAATGCTTGGTTTCGGCCTGTTGACGGCAATCATGATCCGACCAGTGCTGGCGTATGCCCTGATCTTTGGCCCAAGCGCTCTCTCAACTGTTAGTATGCTCCTATTTGCAGCGTATATTGCCAATGTTTGCAAAGACCTACTTGTAAATAAGACGGCATCGCATTGACGGTTTGCCGACGCCATTTGTCTTTTGGTGGGCGCGCGCCTACCCAGCGTTTGCGACGCGGACAAATTTATTTTGAACCGTTGCCTTCCGGCCAGAAATCAAACATCTGATTCTTGGAATATCATGCGCCGCAAAAGCCCTCTTCACGTCATCGCGTCACGATGTTATGATCCCCGACAATCAGCGGTTTGGGTGGTCAATCCATAATTTCAGTACCGACAGACCAAACAGTGGTTCGATAAAAACTATTGGCGCAAGCGCATTTTCCAACGAAAGGTCCACGGCTAAGCCCATATTTGGACCCGCAAACCAGGTGCAAGATGAAACAACAACTCTGGACTTTGATACTGTTTTTTATCCTGACAACGCTCGCCCGCGCCGATGATAGCATCGTGATGCGGGTTGACAGCTTTCAATCTGTCAAACAAAGCATCGCAACAGCCCGCATTGCCGACAAATATCCCATAACGATGGGTTTGAAATTCGACGAAATCAGATGTTATGACAATGTTGGGTTTGTCACTGGTTGGTATATTTATGACAAACATCAGCAAAAAATACCGCTCATCGGCCTGTATCACCATGGCTTTTTCGACCTGTTCCAATTCCCGCCCAAACGCCATGCTGCCCTGATGCAAGCATTGCGCGACAAGACATTGCAGACAGAAGACCTTGAAACCGCCCAAGAGTATCTGGAACGGCTGGAAGTCACCCACCCCTGGACGGCCCCGGATGGTCGCGTGACCGACCGGTCAGGCTCCTGGAGCAACGGCGACAAAACCCTTGCGATCACCCAGTTTGAATGGAAAGCGCAATTTGCGCCAGAAAATAACTTTGAGCTTGTCATTGAGAAAGCCAACCGCAACCCGCATCGATTGGATCTCTTAGAGGCGATCGGGCAGGCGGGGGAATACCGCATCACCAATGGTAATCTGGCCTGCGCCTTTTTGAAGTTGTCTTTGACACAGATTGCCCCGACAAAAGCCGGATGGAACGTTTTGCTTTCCTTTAGCAGAGAGTCACGGCGCTGCAGTGGCGATGACGGCGGCTATTTTTCTCTGAAACTGGACCACAGCTATCGGATCGTGGCCCGCAATGGCTACATTACATATATATGCGACAAACGCGGAGCCGGGCGAGACGAAAGCGGTGCAGACGCCCGTGGCCAGAGGTATACCGTGGTGGAAGGGCAATATGAAACGCCCCGTAACCCCAGAATGATCGGATCATTTTTCATAAAAAATGCCGCAATCAAAGTCGAGACGCCTTGGCCCGATATGACGCCGTAAACGGAAGGCACACGGTCAGATAATTTGGTGACCGCGCCGGCATTCAAAGCGCTTGGCGGGATATGGAGGCTCAGGCTCAGGCTCAGGCTCAGGCTCAGGCTCAGGCTCAGGCTCAGGCGCGCCTATTCCGGTTTGCCCCACAGCTGAAGCCAAAAGTACGGCGCGTGATTATAACTTTCACTGCGGGCCCATCCCGCATCGGCCAATGGCTCTTGAAAATCCTCCAACCGCAGCCCCGCTTGTAAAGCCTCGCGCATATATTGCGATACAGGCCGGTGCCAGTTTTTGATTTTCACCCCGCGCCATTTGGCCCAGTACCAATGCGGGGTCAAGTAATTGGCCACTGTCATTGTGCTGTGGCCCTGCTTATTGCGGACAACCCCGCGTCCCTTGGTTTGGGCCGCGGTAACTTAGCTGTTCAGATTTGCCATCAAGACATACCCGCCGGATCGCACAACCCGTGCCATCTCGGCGATCGCAGCGGCATTGTCTGGGATATCAATCAAGCTGAGATAGCTGACCACCATATCAAAATCGCGATCCTCAAAAGGCATATCTTCTGCCCTGCCTTGCGCATACTGTGCTCCACCCAATTTACGCGCCTCACTTAACAGCCGCGCGGTTGGATCCAGGCCCACCACCTGCGGTACAGTCTCTGATATCATCCGGCAAAACCGCCCCTCACCACAACCTACATCCAGCACCCGTCTCGCACCACTGGCGTGCACCGCGGCAAGCATTGGGCGATCCAGCACCGCGACACGGCTGAAATCACCCCCGGTTTTCAGACTTTCAATCCACGCCTCGGCAGAGGCATCCCAATCGCTTTGCACATCCAAATTCCTTGACACTCAATACCTACAACTGTAACAGACGCGGCATCACAACGGAAGTTCTGCGCTTCCGGTCCTGTCGCTATTGCAAGGATCGCCCCCCGTCAGCGAGGTTTCGCCCACGGGGGCCATTGCTTTTGGACAGGGCTTACCAGATCGAAAACCACGCTTGGTCGCAAGGCAAAATGGCAAAAAGGAGCGTTACGCATGTTTGAGAATCTCTCCGAACGTCTGTCCGGCGTTTTTGACCGGCTGACCAAACAGGGCGCGCTGTCGGACGATGACGTCAAAACTGCGCTGCGCGAAGTGCGGGTCGCCCTGCTTGAGGCCGACGTTTCGCTTTCGGTTGCGCGTGATTTTGTCAAAGCCGTTCAAGATAAGGCCACCGGTCAGGCGGTCACAAAATCGGTTACTCCCGGACAGCAAGTCGTAAAGATCGTCCATGACGAACTGGTGCATGTACTGGCTGGCGAAGGCACCCCCGGCGCGTTGAAAATCGATAACCCACCCGCGCCAATCCTGATGGTCGGTCTGCAGGGCTCGGGCAAAACAACCACCACCGCGAAACTGGCCAAACGCCTAAGCGAAAAAGACGGCAAACGGGTGCTGATGGCGTCGCTTGATGTCAACCGCCCGGCCGCGATGGAGCAATTGAAAATTCTTGGCACCCAGATCGGTGTCGACACTTTGCCGATTGTTAAAGGCGAAGATCCTGTGGCCATAGCCAAACGCGCCAAAACCCAAGCGTCGCTTGGCGGTTATGATGTCTATATCTTGGATACCGCTGGCCGGCTGCATATCGACACCGATTTGATCGCACAGGCCGCCGCCGTGCGCGATATCGCCAACCCGCGCGAAACGCTGCTGGTGGTCGACGGGTTGACCGGTCAGGACGCAGTCAATGTCGCGACTGAGTTTGACGATAAAATTGGCGTCACTGGCGTTGTCCTGACGCGGATGGATGGCGACGGACGCGGGGGGGCGGCGCTGTCGATGCGCGCGGTCACCGGCACACCGATCAAGTTTGTCGGCTTGGGCGAAAAGATGGACGCGCTTGAGACCTTTGAGCCCGAGCGCGTCGCCGGCCGTATCCTTGGGATGGGCGACATCGTAGCACTGGTTGAAAAGGCACAAGACACCATCGAGGCCCAGCAGGCCGAGCGGATGATGAAACGGTTCCAAAAAGGTCAGTTCAATATGAATGATCTTAAATCACAGCTCGAACAAATGATGAAAATGGGCGGTTTGGAAAACATCATGGGCATGATGCCCGGGATGGGAAAAATGGCCAAACAGGCCTCAGCCGCCGGAATGGATGACAAGGTCTTTAAGCAACAGATTGCGCTTATTCAGTCGATGACAAAGAAAGAACGCGCCAACCCGCAGATACTGCAAGCCAGCCGTAAACGCCGCATCGCCAAAGGTGCAGGGATGGAAGTCAGCGAGTTGAACAAGCTGTTGAAAATGCAGCGGCAGATGGGCGACATGATGAAGAAAATGGGCAAGGGCGGCATGCTGAAACAAGCCATGAAAGGCATGTTCGGCAAAGGCGGTGGCATGCCTGCGGGTATGGACCCGTCGCAGATGGATCCCAAAGCACTGGAAGCGGCGGCCAAGCAGATGGGCGGTCAAATGCCCGGTGGCGGCGGCCTGCCCGGTCTGGGTGGTCTGGGCGGCGGCCTGAGCCTGCCTCCGGGCCTGTCGGGATTCGGGAAGAAGAAATAAATGTCCAGCGCCCCCACTATAGCTTCCGATCGATTGATCTTGCGTCCGCATAAGATCACCGACTTTGAGCCGTCCTATTCGCTACTTGCCAGCGACCGGGCGGCATTTATGGATGGGCCTTACAGCCGCAAGCAAAGCTGGTATTGGCTCGCCTCTGAAGTTGGAAGCTGGTCACTCAAGGGCTTTGGGAGTTGGGGCGTTGTATTGCGCAAAAATGCGACATTAATCGGCCAGATCGGAATCAATCAACCCGAACATTTTCCGGAAATCGAAATTGGCTGGATGTTTTTCATAAATGCCGAGGGTAAAGGATTTGCTGCCGAAGCAGCCCGAACGGCGCTATACTGGGCGCGAAACATCCTCAAGCTGGCTTCGCTGGTCAGCTATATTCATCCACAGAACCGACGCTCAATCGCACTGGCCAGCCGCCTCGGTGCAACGCATGATCCAGCAGCAGAGCTGCCCGAGGGGCAAACTCCAAGCGACACAATCGTATATCGCCACAGCTTAGGGGTGACGCCATGCAGCTGACCAATGCCCCGGTTTTGGCAACAGATAACCTGATCCTTCGCGGCCCGGAGATGCGCGATTTCGAGCCCTTGGCGGTCTTTTATGCCGACGCGCCCCGCGCGTGGGGGTTTGGTGGCGCCTTGAAACGGGATGAGGCGTGGCGCTGGTTTGCTACCAGCATTGGGCATTGGCATATTCACGGCTATGGCTATTTCACCATTGAAACAAAAAGGGGCGATGTCGCAGGTATCAGTGGCATCTGGAACCCCGAAGGCTGGCCTGAGCCCGAAGTTGGCTGGGTTGTCTATGCCGGTTTTGAAGGCCGTGGCATTGCTTTTGAGGCGGCCAGCCGGGCGCGTGAATGGGCCTATAGCGATCTGGGCATGTCCACGCTGACCAGCAATATCATTGCCGGAAATACAAGATCGGTCAAACTGGCCGAGCGGATGGGTGCCATGTACGAGCGCACCTATACCAACCCCAACATGGGCGAGGGCATGCTCTATCGTCATCCGGCACCGGAGGCGCTGTCATGATCTTTGCTCTGCCCATTCCAGAATTTTCACCCGTTCAACCCTTTTTATGTGCCCGCCAAAAGCCCCTTTATCTGCCTGTCACCCCAGCCAAAACGAGGTCCAGACATGACTGATCCCGTCACCCACGCCGCAGAACTTTTGAAAGATCACCGCAACAGCATTGACCGACTGGATGCGATCCTCGTCTATACGCTTGGCGAGCGGTTCAAACACACACAAGCCGTCGGAAAACTGAAGGCAGAGCACGCGTTGCCACCCTCAGATCCCGCCCGCGAAGCCACGCAGATTGCGCGGCTGGAAGATCTTGCAAGACGGGCCGACCTCGACCCGGAATTTGCCAAGAAATTTCTGAACTTCATCATTCAGGAAGTCATTCACCATCACACACAACATCAAACGTGAGGTGGGTATCCCCCACCGCACCTAGTGCCATCCAAAGGAGAATACCAAATGGCTATTAAAATTCGTCTCGCCCGTGGCGGTAGCAAAAAACGCCCCTTTTACCGCATCGTAGCGGCAGACAGCCGCATGCCGCGCGACGGCCGCTTTGTCGAGAAACTGGGCACGTATAACCCGCTGCTGCCCAAAGACAGCGAAGACCGAGTAAAAATGAACCTTGAGCGTGTCCAGTACTGGCTGGGTGAAGGCGCACAAGTGACCGACCGGATCAGCCGCATGCTAGAAGCCGCCGGCGTTGTGCCAAAGAAAGAGCGCAACAACCCTAAAAAAGGCACACCCGGTGAAAAAGCTGTGAACCGTGCTGAGGAAAAGGCCGCGAAAGCCGCAGACGCCACTAAGGCAGACGCGCCGGCTGCAGCCGAAGAAGAGACCGCCGCGGCGGAATAACTAAGGTTGGCTCTGGCATGGACCTTTTTCCAAAAGCCTTCCAGAGCGATCTGGCCGATCTGATGCGGTGGCGGCGCGACGTGCGCCGCTTTCGCTCAGATCCGGTTGACGACGCGCTGGTGCAAGAATGTCTAGAGACGTTCTTGTTTGCCCCTTCTGTCGGGCTGTCCGAACCTTGGCGGGTGATTCGGGTCGAGAGCACAGAGGCACGTGCAGCGGCGTGCAAAAACTTCCAAATCGCCAATCAAGACGCCCTGCAGGGCTATAGCGGTGAAAAGGCCGTGCTTTATGCGGGGTTGAAACTGTCCGGCATGCGGGACGCCCCCGTACATTTGGCGGTTTATTGCGACGAAGCCACCGACAAAGGCAGCGGGCTTGGTGCCAAAACCATGCCCGAAATGCGACGGTATTCCGTCGTCGGCGCGATCAATCTGTTCTGGCTGGCGGCGCGCGCGCGGGGCTTGGGTGTTGGATGGGTCTCTATTCTGGACCAAGCTCAACTTGCGGAGGATCTGACCGTGTCAACAGACTGGCGGCTTGTGGCGTATCTCTGCGTGGGCTGGCCAGAGACCAATGACACCAGGCCAGAACTGGAAACATCGGGATGGGACACGCGTCGGGGCCATCTGCCCGTTGAGACGAGGTAGGCTGGTATGTTATTTCGGCCGATTCGACTGATTGTGCTGCTGACGGTTGCCTTTGCGGCCGGAGTGCTGTTTGAGCGCAAGCAGGTCGGAGAGGCTTGCGTGCAGGCACAGGGCACCTATGTTGGCGGGGTTTGCAGAGAGGCAAAAGATGTCTGATTTGATCTGTGTGGCGGTGATTGCCGGCGCGTTTGGCGTACAGGGCGAAGTGCGGGTGAAAAGCTTCACCGCGCAGGCTGATGCGATTGACAGCTATGGCCCCCTCAGCGATGAGGATGGCGACAATCACTATGATCTTCGTATTCTGCGCTCAATCAAGAACGGGTTGGCGGTGCGGCTGTCGGGGGTCACCACGAAAGAACAGGCAGACGCGCTGCGCGGCGTCAAGCTGTTTGTCCCCCGCGCACGCCTGCCGCAACTGCCCGATGACGAATATTACTATAGCGATTTGATCGGAATGGCAGTGCTTGACAGTGGTGGCACTGAACTGGGGCATATTAAAGCGGTGCAAAATCACGGCGCGACCGACCTGCTTGAAGTGCAAAGCCTCGATCACAGTGACACTGTGCTGCTGCCGTTTACCCGCACCGTCGTACCGACCGTTGATCTGACGTCCAGACGCGTTATCACAGACCCTCCAGATGGCGCTTTTCCTGACCCTAAATAATCGCTGATATCGACGCACCGAGTGGTGCAACCAGCGACCCCTGACCGCAAAAACAAAGGGCCCGATGATGACCACAGGCGAAGCCTCAAAATCTCATGGACGGCTGTCAATCTCGGCCTCGGCACAGCCGCGCGCGCTGATTACACCCACCCCCAGCCTCAAAGATACCTGGACTGCACAGGTCCTGACATTGTTTCCCACTGCCTTTCCCGGTGTCCTTGGCGAAAGCCTCAGCGGCAAGGCGCTGCAAAACGGTCTTTGGACCCTCGAAACAGTCGATCTGCGGCTGTTTGGGCAAGGCAAGCACCGCAATGTAGATGACACGCCCTCGGGGGGCGGAGCCGGTATGGTGATGCGCGCCGATGTGCTGGGACGGGCCATTGACACAACCCGAAAAGGCGCTGCTGGCCGCTATCCGTTGATCTATTTGTCGCCGCGCGGCAAGCGCTTTGATCAGGCGATGGCTCTTCAATGGGCGCGCGCGGAGGGTATCACCCTGCTGTGCGGCCGTTTTGAGGGTGTGGATGAGCGTCTGATTGAAGAATACGCCATTCAAGAGGTGTCTCTGGGCGATTTCATCCTGACCGGAGGAGAGATTGCCGCACAGGCCTTGATTGATGCCACGGTCCGGCTTATACCCCGCGTTCTGGGGAATCAGGCGTCGACAGAGGAAGAATCCTTCTCTGAAGGTCTGCTTGAGCACCCGCAATATACGCGTCCTGCCGTTTGGAGGGGCCGTGCAGTGCCAGACATTCTTCTGTCAGGCCATCACGGCAAAATCACCGACTGGCGTCAGGCGCAGGCTGAAAGGCTAACCAAGGAAAGACGACCTGATCTCTGGCGGGCTTATTGTGCGGTGCACGATAGGGACCCGGATGAAGACCAAGAGCTCTGAGGCGGCATCAAACTTTGCGGAAAAAACCGCAAGCAATATAGGAGAGCGCGATGAACCTGATCGCACAGCTAGAGGCGGAACAGATCGCCGCCCTCGGGAACGATATTCCCGATTTCAAAGCCGGAGACACCATCCGTGTCGGCTATAAAGTAACCGAAGGCACCCGCACCCGGGTCCAGAACTATGAAGGCGTCTGCATCAGTCGTAAAAACGGCCATGGCATCGCCGGATCGTTTACGGTTCGCAAGATTTCATTTGGCGAAGGCGTGGAGCGTGTGTTCCCGCTGCATTCGACCAATGTCGACAGTATCACAGTTGTTCGCAGGGGCCGTGTGCGCCGCGCCAAGCTGTATTATCTGCGGTCGCGTCGTGGTAAATCTGCGCGGATTACCGAAGTCACTAATTACAAACCCAAAGCGGGCGCACAGGCGTAAGGAGCGGACAGATGAAAAAAGACATCCATCCCGACTATCACTTTATCGATGTTAAAATGACCGATGGTACAATCCTGAAAATGCGGTCGACGTGGGGTGCAGAAGGCGACACATTGGCGCTTGATATCGATCCCTCGGCGCACCCGGCATGGAATGGTGGCAGCTCACGTCTTCTCGACACCGGCGGTCGCGTATCCAAGTTCAAAAAGAAATACGAAGGCCTTGGTTTCTGATCAGAACGGAGACGTCTGTTCAACACACGCCATGCCTTCGGGCGTGGCGTTTTTTTATTCTGTAAGCATATGAGACGGGTAGAGCCAGATTACCATTTCTAATCCGTGGCTGCCCCCTTTCAAATTATTATTACAAGCTTTACTATTGGTACATTAAAACAATCGCTCTACCGGCAGAGCAAGGGGAAACACATGGCGCATATAATTGCCGTAGGCAATGAAAAGGGCGGAGCGGGCAAGTCTACCGTTTCAATGCATGTCGCCTCAGCACTGGCGCGTATGGGCCATCGGGTGGGTGCGCTCGATCTGGACTTGCGGCAAAAAACGCTTGGACGCTATATCGAGAACCGCACACAGTTTTCTGCGCAAAACAATATCGCCCTGCCCAGTCCCAATTTTGTCGCCCTGCCGGACATTGATCCCGACAGCCTCAAACCCGGGGAAAATGTCTATGATCACCGCCTATCGGCCGCCGTGGCCGAACTGGAGCCGGCAAGTGATTTTATATTAATCGATTGCCCGGGGTCCCATACCCGACTTAGTCAGGTCGCCCATTCGCTCGCCGATACGCTGATCACCCCGATGAATGACAGCTTTGTCGATTTTGACCTGCTGGCCCATATCGACAATGAGGGCGAAAATATCGTCGGTCCCTCGGTATATGCCGAAATGGTGTGGAATGCGCGACAATTGCGGGCCCAAGCTGGGCTGCAGCCGATCGACTGGGTCGTGCTGCGTAATCGGGTTGGTTCGCAACAGATGCTAAACAAGCAAAAAATGGAAAAAGCACTGCATAAGCTCGCCAAACGAATCGGCTTTCGGGTGGCGCCCGGCTTTAACGAACGGGTGGTGTTTCGCGAACTGTTCCCTCGGGGGCTGACCCTGTTGGATCTGAAAGATATTGGCGTCAAACACCTGAATATTTCGAACATTGCGGCGCGTCAGGAATTGCGCGATCTGATTAAAGCGCTCAACCTGCCAGAGGTGTCAGTCGATTTTTAATGTGATTTATGGCCCGTCTTTCAAGCCTTCCCAGCCAGACGCTGTAGCATGTTTTGCAAAAGGGCTAGCTCGGCTTTGGTAAATTCTGTCCCCAGATCTGCTTGATACCGCTCTGCGATGGTGCGCAAATCAAGATAGGCTGTTCGCCCCGCCACCGTGAGCTCTAACAGTTCTTGGCGACGGTCCGTATCGCTGCGGTGACGGGTTATAAACCGACGATCCGCCAGCTTTTGCACCGCGCGACTGATCTTTGTCTTATGTAATTTTGCCCGCAGCCCAATATCACGCGCGGTCATCCGACCAAAAATGCCCAAATGAAACAGCACCCGCCACTCGGTACGCAACATGCCATAGCGGTCTTTATAGACCCGCTGAAACGACAGGCTACTTTCTTCGGCCGCCTGATTGAGCAAATAGGGTAAAAACAGCTGTAAATCGAAAGTGTCAGAATTTTCCATACCGCCCTGACTATGGCTTGTTAGTTACAAAAACAACTATTATTCTAAACCCCATACAAGCAAGGATACCTCAATGACCCTGCAAGCCGACCCCAAGCGCAGCCCCAATACGGCAATTCTGCCAATCCAGGCTCAAAAATACATGCCTGGATTTGGCAATGACTTTGAAACTGAAGCGCTGCCCGACGCGTTACCACAGGGCATGAACAGCCCACAAAAATGCAATTACGGCCTGTATGGCGAGCAACTTTCCGGCACCGCATTTACCGCTCCCACAGACCAGAACGAGCGCAGTTGGTGTTACCGAATACGCCCCTCGGTCAAACATTCGCAACGCTATGAACGCATCGACCTGCCCTATTGGAAAACCGCACCGCATCTCGCCGAAAACGTCACCAGCCTTGGACAATACCGCTGGGATCCAGTGCCACATTCCGAACAGGCTCAGACCTGGCTTACCGGGATGCGCACAATGACCACCGCCGGTGATGTAAACACCCAGACCGGCATGGCCAGCCATATCTATCTGGTCACCGCCTCGATGCAGGATGCCTATTTTTATTCCGCAGATTCCGAGCTATTGGTCGTGCCACAAGCCGGTCGGCTGCGCTTTGCCACCGAATTGGGTATCATCGATCTTGAACCGCAAGAGATCGCAATTATCCCGCGGGGTTTGTTGTATCGGGTCGAACTACTTGACGGGCCGGCGCGGGGCTTTGTGTGTGAAAACTATGGGCAGAAATTCGCCCTGCCGGGGCGTGGCCCGATCGGCGCCAACTGTATGGCCAACCGGCGTGATTTCAAAACCCCGGTTGCAGCGTTTGAGGATCGTGACGCCGCCTCGACCGTGACAGTTAAATGGTGTGGTCAGTTCCATCAAACCGCAATCGGCCACAGCCCGTTAGATGTGGTGGCTTGGCACGGCAATTACGCTCCGTGCAAATATGATCTGCGCAGCTATTGTCCGGTGGGGGCGGTGTTGTTCGACCATCCCGACCCGTCGATCTTTACTGTGCTGACCGCGCCCTCCGGGGTTGAGGGTACGGCCAATATAGATTTTGTGCTGTTTCGCGACCGGTGGCTGGTATCCGAAAACACTTTTCGGCCACCTTGGTACCACAAGAATATCATGTCAGAACTGATGGGTAATATTCACGGCCAGTATGACGCCAAGCCCAAAGGCTTTGTGCCCGGCGGTATGAGCCTACATAACATGATGCTGCCACACGGACCCGATAACACCGCCTTTGAGGCTGCTTCAAACGCGACACTTGGCCCACAAAAGTTGGAAAACACCATGTCGTTCATGTTCGAGACGCGCTTTCCACAGCATCTGACCAACTTTGCCGCCAATGAAGCGCCGCTGCAGGATGACTATATTGACTGCTGGAATGACATTGAAAAGAAATTTGACGGTACGCCAGGGGTCAAATAATCGGTCGTTGACACCTATACACCTGACTACAAGGAACTAAGAATGCCTCTATTACACAGTTGGGTCGCCTCGGCCAATCATGGCGACAGCCCGTTTCCGCTGAACAACCTGCCCTATGGGGTCTTCTCAACCGCACATAGCGACCCGCGTTGCGGTGTTGCCATTGGCCAGATGATCCTCGATCTACAGGCCTGTGAAGAAGCCGGCTTAATCGACCTTGGCGCGGGACCAGTTTTTGATGTGCCGTTCTGGAACGAATTGATGGAACAGGGGCCCGAGGCTTGGGGCGATCTGCGCAACCGCCTGATGGAATTACTCGGACAAGGCAGCACAGATCAGTCCCGGCTTGAGGGCTTTATGGTGGCGCAATCGGATGCCTGCATGCATCTGCCGTTTCTGGTGTCGGAATACACCGATTTCTATGCCGGACGGCACCATGCCACCAATGTTGGCACCATGTTTCGCGGCGCCGAGAATGCCTTGCCACCCAACTGGCTTCATTTGCCAATCGGCTATAACGGACGGGCTTCGTCGGTGGTGGTCTCAGGCAGCGATATCCGCCGGCCTTGGGGTCAGCTTAAAGGACCCGACGACACCCTGCCGCGATTTGCGCCCAGCGCCCGTTTCGATCTTGAGCTGGAACTGGGTGCCATCGTCGGGACCGACAGCTTTGGACCGGTTACCTTAGATGAGGCCGACCAGATGATTTTTGGCTATGTTTTGCTTAACGACTGGTCGGCGCGCGATATTCAAGCCTGGGAATATCAGCCGCTTGGACCGTTTCAGGCCAAGGCCACCGCCACCTCTATCAGCCCTTGGATCATCACCAAAGCCGCGCTCGAGCCGTTTCGCTGCGACACGCCCGCACGCGATTTTGAACTGTTGCCACATCTGCGTGACACCGGTCCAATGCTCTATGATATCGATCTCGAAGTCACCCTCGCACCGCAGGGCAAAGTCGGCAGCACCATCGCCCGCACCAATTACCGCGAGATGTATTATTCCTCGGCACAGCAACTGGCCCATCACAGCACCTCGGGTTGCCCGATGACAGCGGGTGACCTGCTTGGATCTGGCACCATATCCGGCCCCGAAAAGCACCAGCGCGGCGCTTTGTTAGAGCTGAGCTGGGGCGGCAAGGAGCCAATCACCCTCGACACCGGCGAAAGCCGCAGCTTTCTTGAGGATGGCGACACCTTGACCCTCAGTGGTGCCGCCCAAGGGGACGGCTTTACCATCGGCTTTGGCGACTGCAGCGGCACCATCCTGCCGGCGCTTAAGGATCCATACGCGAGATGAGGCTCGATCACATCCAACTTGCAATACCACAGGGTAGTGAAAACAAGTGCCGTCAATTTTGGATCGGGTGCTTGCACTTTGAAGAGATCGAGAAGCCCGAGGCTTTGAGGGCACGGGGGGGTGCGTGGTTTTTGAAAGACACGCTCGAGGTGCACCTCGGCGTCGAAACGCCGTTTTCAGCGGCCCAAAAGGCACACCCCGGCATCGCAACCGATGGGCTTCACACTCTCGCCGACAAATTACAAAAACATGGCTATTCCGTTCAATGGGACAGATCTATCCCAGATCGGGACCGCTTTTTTACCACTGATCCTGTTGGAAACAGGATTGAATTTTTAGGAGACACCTGATGGCAAAAGCATTCGCATCCCAAGGCGATATGGTCGAAAAAACAATCAGCTTTACCGAAGTGGGGGATGGGCTCTATGCGTTTACCGCCGAGGGCGATCCAAACTCTGGCGTGATCATCGGCGATGACAGCGTGATGATCATCGAGGCGCAGGCCACACCCCGTCTGGCCCAAAAGGTCATCGATTGCGTCCGCTCAGTCACCGACAAGCCAATCAGCCATCTGGTGCTGACCCATTATCACGCGGTGCGGGTACTGGGCGCTTCGGCCTTTGACGCCGACCAGATTATCATGGGCGACGCGGCCCGCGCCATGGTGGTCGAACGTGGTCAAGAGGATTGGGACAGCGAATTTCAACGGTTCCCACGGCTGTTTGAGGGCCATGAAAGTATCCCAGGGCTGACCTATCCCACCACCACCTTCAACGATGACATGACGGTCTATCTGGGCAACCGCCGGATTGACCTTATGCATCTGGGGCGCGCGCACACCGCCGGAGATATCGTCATTCATGTCCCCGACCAGAACGTGATGTTCACGGGCGATATCGTCGAATATCACAGCGCCTGCTATTGCGGCGATGGCTATTTTTCCAGCTGGGGCGACACGCTGGATAATATTGCCTCATTTGACGTCGATGCCATCGCGCCAGGCCGTGGCAACGCGCTGACCGGCAAGGCCATGGTCGAGGCTGCGATTGAAAGCACCCGTGATTTTGTCGACAGCACCTACCGCCCCGCCGCTCGGGTTGCCGCCCGCAATGGCAGTTTGAAAGACGCATGGGCGGCGGTACGCCAAGAATGTGATCCGAAATTTTCGGATTACGCAATCTATGAACACTGTCTGCCGTTCAACGTGGCGCGCGCCTATGACGAGGCCCGCGGCATTGAAACCCCACGCATCTGGACCGCCCAGCGCGATCTCGACATGTGGGCAGCCTTGCAGTCATGAACCCCGGCCAGCCATATCTGTCTATGGCGCTGAACAACGCTTGGGCCAATCATACCTTATACACGGCGCTGACCCCCCTGACTAAGGGGGCGTTTACCACCAGACGGCCCGGGTTCTTTCCGTCGCTCTGCGCCACAGTGAACCATATCCATGCGGTTGACCTATATTACATCGACGCGCTCTATGCGGGGCAAACCGGCCTTGCCGTGTTTGACCGCGCGCCCGTTGAAGACCATATCGCTCTGGCCAAAGCCCAAAATACTGCCGACAGGCAATTGACGGACATGTGTCGCAACCTGACCCCGCAAATACTGGGTGAAACCCGCCGCGTGGAACGGCGTACCGGACCGACGCAGGAAAGCGTGCCGGCGCTGTTGCTGCACCTGTTTCAACATCAGATCCACCACCGCGGTCAGGCGCATGTACAATTACAAGACGCCGGGATCGCGCCGCCGCAACTGGACGCGTTTCACCTCCAGTTTGAGCGCGCCCCCAGCACCGGACAATTTGACAAATGACGTCTATCTTTGACACCCCGCTGTATGCCTATGCGCGTCATGCCGATCAGGAAAACAAAGCCCCGCGCCGTCATCCGGTGGTGATTGTCGGCGCGGGACCCGTGGGTTTGGCACTGGCGGTTGATCTGGCACAAAAGGGAGTGGAAACGCTGGTGCTAGATGACAATGACAAAGTCTCTTTCGGGTCGCGCGCCATCTGTTTCTCCAAACGCACATTAGAGATTGCGGACCGCTTGAATTTTGGTCAGACACTGATCGATAAAGGCGTGCAATGGAACCTTGGCAAGGTGTTCTTCGACGCCCGTAAAGTCTATGAATTCGACTTGCAGGCCGAAGCTGGCCATCGCATGCCAGCCTTTATAAATCTGCAACAATATTATTTCGAAATCGCACTGGTCGACCGCACCCGTGCCTTACAACAGAACGGCGCACCCCTTGATCTGCGCGGTGGCAGCCAGGTCACCTCTGTCATCCCAAAGGCCGATCACGTCACGCTTGAGGTGAATACACCAGACGGCCCCTATACGCTTGAGGCCGACTGGCTGATCGCCTGTGACGGCGCCGCCAGTCCGGTGCGACACGCGCTGGGTCTGGAATTTGTCGGCCGGATTTTTGAGGATAATTTTCTGATTGCCGATGTGGTGATGGACGCAGATTTTCCCGTTGAGCGCTGGTTCTGGTTTGACCCGCCGTTCAACAAAGGCCAGTCCGCACTGCTGCACAAACAGCCCGATAACGTCTGGCGCATTGATCTGCAACTGGGGTGGGATATTGATCGCGAGGCTGAAAAAAAGCCTGAAAATGTCATCCCTCGGCTCAAGGCGATGTTGGGCAATGACATAAATTTTCAGCTGGAATGGGTATCAATCTATACGTTTCAATGCCGCCGGATGGAAAATTTTCGCCATGGCAGGGTAATCTTTGCCGGCGACAGCGCCCATCAAGTCAGCCCGTTTGGCGCCCGTGGTGCCAACAGCGGCGTTCAGGATGCCGACAATCTAGGCTGGAAACTGCACGCCATTCTGGGCGGGACGGCCCCCGAGGCGTTGATCGACAGCTATGAGGATGAACGGATTTTTGCCGCCGAAGAAAATATCCAGAACTCGACCCGCTCAACTGATTTCATCACACCGAAATCACCGGCCAGTCAGGTGTTTCGCGATGCTGTGCTCACGCTGGCCGAGCAATATTCGTTTGCCCAACCGCTGGTCAATTCGGGACGTCTCAGCCTGCCGTGTTGCTATCACACCTCACCATTGACAACCCCAGACACGATGGGCGGCCCCAGACGCAGCCGCCCCGGTGCGCCCTGCCCGGATGTACTGCTGTCTGATGGCTATCTTTTGCAATATTTGGGCAACCACTTTACGCTGTTATGCATCAATACCGCCCCCCCTACCGTGGGCGGTGACATCGACCCCTTCATAAAGACCTTGTGTCTGCATACCAAAGACGATCCCAGCGGCGCTTTGCAAACCCGTTATCTGGCAACAGCACGCAGCGCTGTCTACCTGATCCGGCCCGATCAACATATCGCCGCACGCTGGCCCGATTTTGACCGCGCCGCGGTTCACCAAGCGCACCGCCGCGCCCTCGCAAGAAAGCCCGAGACATGGAGTTGACACTGACCCCGAACATTGCCGCACCCGATGATTTCTATGCCGCCCTGCTTGCGACCCATGACGGTCTCACCCGCGCCGAAAGCGAAGCGCTGAACGCGCGTTTAATCCTGATTTTGGCCAATCACATCGGCGATCACGCGGTGTTGTCACAAGCCTTGCACGCCGCTTTGCCGCCTACAAAAAGGGCCCCGACATGAGCGATGTTGTCCTTTATGATTATTGGCGGTCCTCGGCCAGCTACCGGGTGCGGATCGCGCTCAATCTCGCCAAAATCCCCTATCGGGCGGTTTCGGTGGATCTTGTGGCCCAAGATCAAAAATCAACCCTCCATCTGGCACGCAATCCGCAAGGATTGGTGCCGGTGCTTGACATTGACGGCAACCGCTTCACCCAATCGCTGGCGATTTTAGACTATCTTGACGAGACCCGCACCTTGGGGCTGTTACCGCAAGACCCAGTTCAGCGTGCCAAAATTCGCGCGCTGGCGCAGACTTTGGCAATTGATGTGCACCCAGTGTGCAACCTGTCGGTGACGCAATTCGCAGTGCAAGAGGCCGGTCGCCAAGCGCTGCGAACGGACTGGATGCGGCGCTTTATCAGCCCCGGTCTGAGCGCATTCGAAACGCTTTTAGACGATTTTGACCAAACACCGTATTGCATCGGATCTGCGCCCACCCTCGCCGATATCTGCCTGATCCCCCAACTGTATAATGCCCGCAGATGGGACACTGATTATCAAAAATGTGCCAAAATCCGCAGTATTGAGACAGCCTGTGCCGCCCATCCTGCCTTTGCTGCGGCACATCCGGATCAAATCAAACCGGATTGACAGCCCTCAGATCCCACCGCAGAATTGGCAGGGGCTAAGCAAGGCGCCCTTTATTATATCGAGCTGCAGTCACGGGAGTCATGGATGCGCGTTAAACGCACTCCGGATACATCTTTCAAACACCTGACGGGCTGGCCGCATCAGCCTCGGTATCTTACCGATCTGCCAAGTGTGGACGGGCTGCGCGTGCATTATATCGATGCCGGTGAGGCCGACAGTGAACGGGTATTTTTATGCCTGCACGGTCAACCCACATGGTCCTATCTATATCGTAAAATGATCCCCGTGTTCACCGCCTCGGGTGCCCGAGTGGTGGCCCCGGACCTGCTGGGATTTGGCCGATCGGACAAGCCCACCGATGCGGCAACCTATGGGTTTGGATTTCACCGTCAGATGCTGCTGGATTTGATCGACAGGCTGGATTTAGACAACATCACGCTGGTTGTGCAAGACTGGGGCGGGTTGCTGGGCCTAACCCTGCCGATGGCCCGACCGTCCCGTATCGCCCGACTTCTGGTGATGAACACAACCCTCGCGACAGGCGCATCCCCAAGTGAGGGCTTTGAAAACTGGCGCACCTATTGCCGAGCCAATCCCGATTTACAAATTGGACGGTTGATGCAGCGCTCTGTACCCGCATTGACCCAGGATGAAGCTGCCGCCTATGATGCGCCATTTCCCGATGCCAGCTATAAGACCGGCGTACGCCGCTTTCCCGAAATGGTGATGACAACACCCGACATGGAGGGCACTGACATCTCCAAGCAGGCCATTGAGTATCTCAGCACCGCATGGCAAGGTCAGAGCTTCATGGCAATCGGGATGCAAGATCCCGTGCTTGGACCAGAGGTTATGACAACACTACGGGCCTCAATTAGAGGCTGTCCACCTCCATTGGAAATTGCCAATGGCGGACATTTTTTACAAGAATGGGGCCAACCTGTCGCACGGGCTGCGCTGACCCGCTGGGGAGACTTAAAATGAGGGATATCGAATGAAGTTGTATTATTCTCGAAACAGTCGCGCCGTGCGCGTCGCGTGGTTGCTGGAAGAGATGGGTCTCGACTATGAGATCCACAAGTTCGAACTGGGCGACCGCGCCATGCGCGACCCCGAATATCTTGCGGTTCACCCGATGGGGCGCGTCCCGGCATTGGAAGACCGCGACATCACCCTGTTTGAAAGCGGCGCAATCCTGCAATACCTTTTGGCGCGCTATAGCAACGGCCATTTTGCACCCTCGATAAACAGCCGCGATTTTCCTGATTATCTGCAATGGTTTCACTATGCCGAAGGGATGATCATGCCCCCGATGAACACGCTGGTGGTCGAGACGATTTTGTTGCCACCCGAGCGACGCACAGAGATCAACGTCAAGCGGTCCACCAAGCTTTTGAACCAGATGCTGGCTGCAGTCGACCGGCATATGGCGGGGCGCGAATATCTCACCAGCCAGTTCACTGCCGCCGATATCATGACCGGACACGCGGTAATTATGGCCGGCGAACTTGGGGCAGATCTGTCCGATAAGCCCAATCTGCCGGGTTATATTGAGCGGTTGCGCAACCGTCCCGCATTGAAAGTGGCCTGGTCGCTATGACCGCTCCCGTTATTTTCGTCATTGGTTGTGGTGATTATATCGGCGCGGCAATAGCCCGTCGCTTTGCCGCCGGCGGCTTTACCGTCTGCATGGGCCGGCGCAATGGCGATAAACTGGCACCACTGCTGGCTGAGATCACCAACGCCGGCGGTCGCGCATACGGCTATACGCTGGACGCGCGCAATGAAGACAGCGTCAAAGACATCTTTGCCCGCATCGAAGCCGAGGTTGGGGCACTGGATCTGGTGATCTGCAACGTGGGTGGCAATGTAAAATTTGCCCTGCGTGACACCACCGCACGGGTGTTCCGCAAGGTTTGGGAAATGGCCTGTTTCGCGGGGTTTCTCGCCGGGCGAGAGGCTGCAAATTACATGGTGCCACGAGGACATGGCGCAATATTTTTGACCGGCGCCTCGGCAAGCATGCGCGGCACCAGCGGCTATGGGGCATTCAGCGCAGCCAAGGCGGGACAGCGCGCTCTGGCGCAATCGATGGCCAAAGAACTGGGACCACAGAACATTCATGTTGCGCATCTGGTGATTGATGCCGGCGTCGATACTGCTTTTGTCCGCGACCGAATTGTCCAATCCGGCAAAGACCCCGATACCCTGCCCGCCGACACATTAATGAACCCCAAATCAGTGGCCGAGGCGTATTGGCACCTTTATCATCAGCCGCGCGACGGCTGGACGTTTGAAATGGACCTGAGACCTTACGGAGAAACGTGGTGACGCAAACATTTGATTTTTTCTATGATTTCGGCAGCCCCTACACCTTTCTGGTGCACAAACTATTGCCTGACATCGAAGCCCGTACAGGCGCAACTGCGATTTACAAACCGATGTTATTAGGAGGGGTGTTCAAAGCAACCGGTAATATGAGCCCCATTCATGTACCGTCAAAACTGGCCTATCAAACCACAGATATCGCCCGCTTTGTGCAACATTATGGTCTCAGCAATCCCCACAACGCACATTTTCCAGTTATGACTATCAGCCTCATGCGCGGTGCCATTTTTGCCGCTGGAAAACCCTATGAAAAGGCCTATCTCGACATCGCATTTGACGCGATGTGGATTGAGGGGCGCAAAATGGATGATCCCGAAACGATTTTCGAGGTATTAAGCTCTGCAGACCTTCCTGCAGCAGAGATCATCGCCGGCACGCAGGAACCGCAAATCAAATCAGCCTTGATCGCCGCCACCCAAGAGGCCGTAGATCGCGGGGTCTTTGGCGCCCCAACACTGTTTGTCAGGGGTGAGATGTTCTTTGGCAAAGATAGTTTGCCAGATTTGGAACGCGCGCTGTTGTAACAGGGGCGCGTCGCGTCTTTCAACAAATATAAAGAAGGCCTCGGCACGCGATCCTTTAAAACCATGAAGGCCAACTTTATAAACAGACGAGATGTAACAAGATTTTAGGAACGATCTGAAAAGTATAAATATCTGATAAAAAATTGATAAATTGATAAATTTCAACAATGGTGAATTACCGGTATAATTTAACTGGCTGTGTCAGAAGGTTCATATGCTCGGTGATTGATGTTAGTAAAGAACAACCCGAGAATAGAGCCTTGTTAAATGAATTTTAATGCGAGACACTGTTTCTTAGGGTGGAGTCTTTTTCAGTGTTAGTTTTTTCGCATAATCCTTGGCTTGTGCTGGCGTCGCTTTGCGTAGCGCTTATGGCTGGCTTTACTGGCCTGTCTTTGACCAAAGGGCTGTCTGCACAACCGCTGGAACAACGCAAAAGCACCATAGCCCTGTCGTCCATAGCGATGGGTGGCGGGATTTGGTCGATGCATTTTGTAGCCATGCTTGGGCTGCAATTACCGATCCAGTTTTACTATAACTTCTTGATCACTCTGATGTCCGCCCTTGTGGCAATCTTGGTCGTTGGCTGCGCTTTACTAATCCTGCATTTCCGCCAGCGCACTCCGGCAAGCCTGACCACCGCCGGGTTGATCGTCGGGTTTGGTATTCTCGCGATGCATTATATTGGTATGTCCGGGTTAGAGCTGTGTCGTACGGTGTATTCCAACACGGGCGTGCTGATCACCATTCTCACGTCCTGCGGTTTAAGTATCGGAGCGTTTCGCGTGGCCTATGGCCAGCGGGCGCACCGTAATATTGTTCTCGGCACTTTGTGCTTTGCAATGTCGGTGTTTCTGGTTCATTTCATTGCCATGGCCGGCACCAGTTTTAATGCCATCGAAGGCGCGCAGGCATCAGGGCAATTGATCAATAACGAGACGCTAGCAATCGGCGTGGTTCTGACCAGTTTTGTCTTATGTGCCGGATTTCTTTTGACCGGCGTTACGTTTATACCACCTGAGGCGCCGGCTTCGGATCAACCGCCAGAAGCCCAGCAACAACCGGCTGATCCCGTGGTGCTCACCAGCCCGAAACAAAAGAGCGCAAAGCAAACCGGATCCAGCCAGCAACAAATTCCCTATGAACAAGACGGTCGCACATTGTTTATCGACCCTGCCTCGGTGGCCGCGGTGCGGGCCGAGGGGCATTATACCTTCATCTATACAGGGTCTGAAAAACTGTTTTGTACATGGTCTATTTCCGAGGCCACCAAGCGTTTAATCGGCGGTCATTTCATCAAATGCCACCGCAGTTTTTTGATCAATCCAATGCATGTAACAAGCTTTAAGCGGCTGAAGGACAACGGCGTGTGTTATTTTAGCAATACCGCACTTTTGGACAGTGTCCCAGTGAGTCGCTCCTGCCTGATCCGTGTGCGCGAGACTTTGGGCATATAAGACTTCGCATTTCGTGCACGTATTTCGCATTTTGCGAGATGCACGGCTTGTTCCATTCATAAAGCTCTGACCGTGCTGTTTGGCAGCCCTATTATCAGGGCCAGCAAGTTATTTCAGAAACTGTCTGAGAGGAGCCAGCATGATACCAGCAGCATTCGATTACCATCGCCCACAGGGCATTGAGGACGCGGTCGCGATACTTCAAGCACACGGCGATGACGCCCGGGTTATCGCCGGGGGCCACAGCCTGATACCAATGATGAAATTGCGCATGGCCGAGGTGCCTAACCTTGTCGATTTGCAAGACATCGAAAGCCTCAAAGGTATTACCGTGCAGAACGGTCGGGTCAGCATTGGTGCTATGGTGACGCAACACGAACTGATCACCGATCAAGCGCTCGCCGTCGCCGCACCCATTATGCGCGAGGCAGCGTTGCAAATCGCTGATCCGCAGGTGCGTTATATGGGCACCATAGGCGGCAATGTTGCCAATGGCGATCCTGGCAATGATATGCCGGGCCTGATGCAATGCTTGGATGCAACCTTTACTCTGTTTGGCCCTGATGGTGCGCGCGGCGTGAAAGCCCGCGACTTTTACGAGGGCGCATATATGACAGAACGCGATGACGAAGAAATCATGACCGCAATCCATTTTGACGCCTCAACAGCCGGCTATGCCTATGAAAAGCAAAAACGGAAAATTGGCGATTATGCCACAGCAGCGGCGGCTGTCATGCTGACCAAAGATGGTGGCACATGCACCAGTGCGTCGATTGCATTGACCAATCTAAGCGATACTCCGATCTGGTCTCAGACCGCAGGGGCAGCATTGGTTGGCACAGATTGTAGCCCGGCAGCAATCAAGGCCGCAGTGGCAGCGGGGTTGGATGATATCGACCCCAGTGAAGACAATCGCGGTCCGGTTGCTTTCAAATATCACGCGGCGCGCATGATGATTTCACGAGCGATCAGCAGCGCCTGGGCGCGGGCATAGGGAGAATAAAGACATGACAAAAATGAAGGTAAATTTAACTGTAAACGGTCAGGCCCATGAAGTAGAGGCTGAACCGCGCCAGTTGTTGATCCATTTACTGCGCGAAGACCTGAATTTGACCGGGCCACATATCGGTTGTGAAACGTCGCATTGCGGTGCGTGCACTATTGAAATGGATGGCAAGTCGGTCAAGGCCTGTACCGTGTTTGCCGCGCAGGCGCAGGGAGCAGACATTACCACGATCGAAGGGCTGTCCGAGCCCGGCACATTGAACGTGTTGCAGGAATCATTTCGCGAACATCACGGTTTACAATGCGGCTATTGCACCCCGGGTATGATCACCCGCGCGCATCGGCTGCTGCAGGAAAATCCCACCCCCACAGAAGAGGACGTGCGCTTTGGAATGGCCGGTAATTTGTGTCGCTGCACCGGATACCAGAATATCGTAAAATCTATCATGGCGGCAGCCACCGAACTCAATTCCGCAAAGGAGGCCGCAGAATGAATGATCTGAGCCCAGACAGAGCCGAGCGCAGCGCCAAGCTGAAAGGTCTCGGACATTCCCGCAAACG
>Ga0209251_1000101_pt1 | contig 78527 bp, 84 predicted proteins | sample SaaInlV_100m_DNA_6_FD_184665 | JGI IMG/M metagenome (GOLD analysis project Ga0209251, IMG submission 184665) | Marine microbial communities from expanding oxygen minimum zones in the Saanich Inlet - Saanich Inlet SI073_LV_10m_DNA (SPAdes) (version 2) | ecosystem: Environmental > Aquatic > Marine...
ATGATTTTAAACATTCCATTAGATTTAATGTTTGTCTATGGCTGGTTTGGAGCTCCAAAGCTTGGGGGAGTTGGATGCGGCATTGCTACAACTATAGTTTCATTTATTATGATGGTAGCTATGTTTTTTTATATTGCTATAAGTAAAAATTATAAAAAAACTCAACCTTTTTCTAAGTTTTCTTGGCCATCCTCAAGCACTACTAAGGAGGCCGTAAAACTTGGAGTTCCAATTGGATTAGGTATATTTATTGAATTAAGTATGTTCTCTGGGGCAGGTATAATTCTTGCAGTTTTAGGTGAGTCTATTGTTGCAAGTCATTATATAGCTATTAATATAGCTAGTTTATTTTTCATGATCCCATTGTCTATAGGATTAGCAGCAGCTACAAGGGTTGGAAATTTAATTGGAGAAGATAACCCCATCCAAGCAAAAACTGCATCTCATTCAACTATATATTTATGCATAATTGCAGCTTTAGTAAATATTGCTGTAATTTTAGTTTTTAGAGAATTTATCGTAGGTATTTATACTACCGATATTATCGTCTTTAATCTAACTGTTGGCTTGCTTATATTTGCAGCCTTTTTTCAGTTGCCTGACGGGATTCAAATGGGTGCTCTGGGGAGTCTGCGAGGATATAAGGACACCTTCGTACCAATGATATTATTATTTATATCTTATTGGATTTTTGCTTTACCTGTTGGTTATTACCTAACTAACTTTGGCTTTGGAAATCCCTATGGAGCTTCAGGTATGTGGATAGGTATGATTATAGGCTTGAGTATATTTTCGATTCTATCAATTTTAAGATTAAGATGGGTTACAAGAAAATCTTTAAGATTTTCTATCTAAAACTTCTTTTACCTTTGCGCCAATTTCAACTAAGTTATCTGCAATATGTATACCACATTCTTTTAATTTAGTGATCTTGTCTGCTGCGGTTCCTTTTCCACCAGCTATGATAGCTCCTGCATGACCCATTCTTTTACCAACGGGAGCAGTTTGACCTGCTATGTATGAGATCACTGGTTTGGAAACATGATCTTTTATGTATTCAGCAGCATCTTCTTCAGCATTGCCACCAATTTCTCCAACCATAACAATAGCTTCTGTTTGATCATCCTGTTCAAATAACTTAAGGATATCAACAAAAGAAGATCCTGGAATCGGGTCTCCTCCTATTCCAACACAGCTACTTTGACCAAGACCTAGATCTGTTGTTTGTTTTACAGCTTCATAAGTTAAAGTACCAGATCTTGAGATAATACCTATAGAGCCAGGCATGTGGATGCTTGCAGGCATGATACCAAGTTTTGCTTCCCCAGGCGTTATTAATCCTGGGCAGTTTGGTCCAATTAATGTTAAACCAAGCTCATCAACTCTCTTTTTAACATCCAACATGTCTAAAGTTGGGACACCCTCTGTAATGCAGACTATTAATTCAATACCTGACTCAGCAGCTTCAAGTATAGAGTCTTTACAAAATGGTGCAGGAACAAAAATTAATGATGCATTTGGTTGAACAGCATTAACAGCTTCTTCCATCGTATCAAATACAGGTCTATTTAAATGAGTTTGTCCACCTTTACCTGGTGTTATGCCGCCTACTATATTTGTTCCATACTCAATGGATTGTTCGGAGTGAAGTGTAGCCTGAGAACCAGTAAATCCTTGAACAATTACTCTTGTATTTTTATTAACTAAAATACTCATTTTGCTAACTCCACAGCTTTTTTTGCCGCATCGCCTAAGTTATTAATACTCTCAATACTAATGTTTGCTTTTGATAAGATCTCAGAGCCTATATCAGCATTATTACCCTCAAGCCTTACAACTACTGGAATCTTGACACCAACCTCTTCTATTGCAGCCAACACCCCTTCTGCAATAAGATCGCACCTTACTATTCCTCCAAAAATATTGACAAGTACTACTTTTACTTCTGGATCATCTAATATAATTTTAAAAGCTCTTGATACTCTTTCCTGAGTTGCAGTTCCTCCAACATCAAGAAAATTTGCAGGATTGCCGCCAAAGTATTTAATAGTATCCATAGTTCCCATTGCCAAACCAGCTCCATTAACCATACATCCAATATTTCCATCTAATGAAACATAGCTCAAATCATTCTTTGCAGCTTCAGATTCTCTTGGATCTTCTTGGGATGAATCATACATTTCAGCAATTTCAGGCTGTCTATAAATTGCATTTGAATCTATATTTATTTTTGCATCTAAGCAGTGCAGTGAACCGCCACTAGTAATCACAAGAGGGTTAATTTCTAATAAGCTAAGATCTTTTTCAATAAATAATCTCATTAAATTCTTTAGCATTGGAGTGAACTGTTTTGTCTGCTCATTGTTAAGCTTTAGAACTTTAGCAATTTTTCTTGCTTGAAAGCTTTGCGCTCCACATAGTGGATCTATAGATTCATAGATAATTTTTTCAGGAGTATTTTTTGCAACTTCTTCAATATTTACTCCTCCCTCAGAAGAGCCAATAAATACAACTCTCTGTGTATCTCTATCAATAACAGCGCTTAAATATAACTCTTCTGCTATGTCAGTGCATTCTTCTATAAGAATAGAATTTACGAGCTGTCCATTTGCGTCTGTTTGATATGTTATTAATCTTTTTCCGAGCCATTTTTTAGCAAATGCAATTGCATCTTCTGGAGAATCTATTAACTCAACTCCCCCAGCTTTTCCTCTACCTCCTGCATGCACTTGAGCTTTAACAACCCATTTTGATCCACCTATATCTCTGCAAGCATTATGAGCATCTTCAGCTTCATAAATTACTTTACTATTTGATACTGGCAGTCCATATTCTGCAAATAATGCTTTGCCTTGATATTCATGTAAATTCATTTACTTTTTATTTCCTATATGTATGGCTTGATTGTTAGCCGATAAAGCAGCTTCATGAAGTGCTTCTGAAACCGTTGGATGACTAAAAATTGTTAATCCTAAATCTTCTGCGCTGGCACCAAATTCCATAGATATTAGAGCCTGTTGAACAATTTCTGCTGCAGATGGACCAAAAACATGAACCCCTAAAATTGTATCAGTTTTTGCATCAGTTATAAGTTTTACAAAACCGACTGATTGATCTACAGCTAAAGCTCTTCCACTTGCTGCAAATGGAAATTTACCAACCTTATATTCAATGTTATCGTTTTTAAGCTCTTCTTCATTCTTTCCAACCCAGGCTATTTCAGGGTGAGTATAAATTACAGAAGGTACTAATTCATAGTTCATTTCAGCATGCTTGCCCGCTATTCTCTCAGCAACCATAATGCCCTCCTCACTTCCTTTATGAGCTAACATTGGACCTCTTACTACATCGCCAATTGCCCAGATATTCTTTATGCTTGTTTGACAGTTTTGATCTACAGAAATAAAGCCTTTTTCATCAAGACTTATTCCTGCATCTTCAGAAAAAACATCTTTTGTATTAGGCTTTCTTCCAACAGCGACAATTAATTTTTCAAATTCCATATTCTCAGAAGAGCCATTATTTTCATATGTAATTTTTACAGAATTTTTTAAACTTTTTGATGAGGTTAGTTTGCAACCTAGCTTTATATCCAAGCCTTGTTTCTTAAAATCTTTTAAAGTTTCTTTGGCTATCTCTTTATCAGCCATAAAAAGAAAATTATCCATGGCTTCGATAATAGTAACTTTTGAACCTAATCTTGCCCAAACACTTCCTAACTCCAAACCTATTACACCAGCACCAATTACACCTAAAGTTTCAGGAACTTTATCAATTTCAAGGGCTCCAGTGCTGTCTAATATATTTGTATTATTAAAAATAGCTGAACCAATTTCAATTGGTGAGGAGCCAGTTGCAATAATAATATTTTTTGATTCAATTACTTCTTTCTTGCCATCTAAGTCTGTAACTTCTACTTTGCTATTTGCTAGAACTTTTCCTCTACCGGCGATTGGGGTTACTTTATTTGCAGCAAAAAGGCCACTAATACCTCCAGTTAATTTTGTTACGATGTCGTCTTTTCTTTTCATCATAGCTGGTATATCTAGATCAACCGAACCAACTTCGATACCATGAATTTTTAAATGGCTAGTTGCCTCTTGATATCTATGAGAGGAATCAAGCAAAGCTTTAGAAGGTATACAACCAACGTTTAAACACGTTCCACCAAATGTTGGTTTATTTTTTTTATCTACGTATTCTTCTATACAAGCAGTCTTTAAACCTAATTGAGCTGATTTTATCGCAGCTACATAACCTGCAGGACCACCACCTATTACAACAACATCGAACATAAAATTCCTCTAATTTATAAATTTAATAATAATCTTTCAGGCGACTCTAACTGTTCCTTAATTGAAACAAGGAACCTAACTGCCTCTTTGCCATCTAATAGTCTATGATCATAACTCATAGCTAAATACATCATAGGCCTAATAACAACCTCTCCATTAATGGCTACAGGTCTTTCTTGAATAGAATGCATTCCCAATATAGCAGTTTGAGGTGCGTTAAGTATCGGGGTTGATAGCAAAGAACCAAATACACCACCATTAGAAATAGTAAAAGTTCCTCCTTGCATTTCCTCAATTGTTAGCTTGCTATCTCTAGCTTTTTCAGAGTACTCAAGAATCGATTTCTCAAGCTCTGGCAAAGATTTAGCATCAGCATCTTTTATAACTGGCACTACCAAACCTCTTTCAGTTGATACTGCTACACCAATATCTTGATATCCATGATAAACAACATCTGAGCCGTCAATTGAAGCATTAACAACTGGAAACTTCTTCAAGGCTTGAACAGCAGCAACTACAAAAAATCCCATAAAACCTAGTTTTACTCCATGCTGCTTTTCGAACTCTTGACCATATTTTGATCTTAATTCTTTTATTGGAAGCATATCAACCTCATTAAAAGTTGTTAGCATTGCGGTTTCTTGTTGAACTGAAACGAGTCTTTGGGCAATAGTATTTCTTAGTCTACTCATTGGGACTCTTTTTTCAGGTCTATTTGATGAATTAATTGATGAAGAATCTGAAGCACTTGGTTCAAAAGATGATTCAAGATGATTTATAACATCAGCTTTTGTGATTCGTTGATCTTTTCCAGATGCTTTTATTAAAGATGAATCTAAATTATTTTCAACGATAAGTTTTTTTGCTGCTGGTCCAGATTTTTTTGTATTTGCTTCTGTTTTAGTTTCTGATTCCTCATCTTTAATAGTTGAAATATTAACCTTATCAACTTGGTCAACCTTATTTAAATTTTTCTCTTGTTTGTTAGTGACTTCTGATGTTTCATCAAATTTACCAATAACTTCAGCACTATTAACAATATCTCCTTCATTTTTAATAATTTTTGTTAGAACCCCGTTAGAAGGTGCAACGACTTCAAGAACAACTTTGTCGGTTTCTATTTCAGCAAGAATTTCATCTTGAGCTACTGAATCTCCTTCTTTTTTTACCCAATTTGCAACAGTTCCATCAGCAACTGATTCTGGAAATGTTGGTGATTTAATTTCAATTGTCATAATTTTCCCTATTGTAAAGCTTCTGTAACAAGATTACTTTGTTGTTCTAAATGTAATTTCATCATTCCAACTGCTGGAGCTGCAGCAGGCGGCCTGCTAACTAGTGTAATTTCTTTATTTTCTCCCAATCTATCTAAAACTCTTTGAAGCCTGTGTCTATGGCTAAACCAAGCGCCTTGGTTTTGTGGCTCTTCTTGACACCAGACTATGTCTTCAACATTTTTATATTCCTTTAACACTTCCTCAAGATCATCATATGGAAATGGATAAAGTTGTTCAATTCTTACAATTGCAATATGCTCTTTTAGCTCAGTATTTTTTCTCTCCTTTAGATCATAAAAAACTTTACCAGAACATAAGATAACCTTTTTTATCTTAGACTTTTTTTGTACAACATCATCAATCACGCAATTAAAAGAACCTTCAGTAAGATCTTGAAGTGATGATGTTGCCATGGGATTTCTTAACAAACTTTTAGGTGAAATAACTATTAAAGGGGTTCTCATTTTTCTAATTGCTTGCCTTCTTAATAAATGAAAAATCTGCGATGGTGAGCTTGGAATACAAACTTGAATATTTTCTGAAGCACATAATTGAAGAAATCTTTCAATTCTAGCGCTACTATGTTCAGGTCCTTGACCTTCATATCCGTGGGGTAAAAGCATTACTAAGCCTGATAACCTTTCCCATTTATGTTGAGCTGAAACTATAAATTGATCGATAACAACCTGGGCACCATTAACAAAATCACCAAATTGAGCTTCCCAGATAGTTAACCCAGTTGGCCATGTAGCAGAATATCCATATTCAAAACCTAAAACAGCTTCTTCTGAAAGCAATGAATCATATATATCAAATCTTGTATTATTGTCATTAGCTATTTTTGATAAAGGAATATAGCCTTCTCCTGAATCTTTATCAAAAACACAAGCATGTCTATGAGAAAACGTCCCCCTTCTGACATCCTGCCCCGTAATTCTTATAGGGAAACCCTCTTGAAGTAATGATGCATAAGCCATACTTTCAGCATAACCCCAATTAATACCTAGACTTTCTTCAGTCATCTTTTTTCTATCGTTAAAAATTTTGGATGCTTGATTTCCTAATTGAAATGAATCCGGAACTTCACAAATCTGCGTAGCTAAAGATATAAATTTTTTAGCCTTAAAGGATGTATCGACTTTAGGCCACCATAAAACATTCATATAATCAGTCCAGTCAAACCAAAGTGAGGTGTTTGAGTGATCTGCTAGACTCTTTGCAACTGTTTTTCCGCCTTCTAAAGATTTTCTATAAGTGTTTTTAATTTCTAATGCTAATTCTTTGGATATAAAACCTTCTATCATTAATTTTTCTTGATATTGATTAAGAACAGATGGGTGCTTTGCGATTTTCTTGTACATTGTTGGTTGTGTAGCTGATGGATCGTCTGCTTCATTATGACCTCTTCTTCTATAACAAAATAAATCAATAACAACATCTTTATTGAATTTTTCTCTATATTTACATGCTATTTTTACTGCCTTGATAACCATTTCAGGATCATCTCCATTAACATGAATTACAGGGGCTTGAATCATTTTTGCAACATCTGTTGAATAGTCAGTTGATCTTGCATCATTTTTATTGCTAGTAGTAAAACCAATCTGATTATTTACAATTATGTGTATTGCGCCCCCAACATTAAAGCCTCTAGTTTGGGACATTTGCAGAGATTCCATCACAACTCCCTGTCCTGAAAAAGATGCATCACCATGAAGTAAAACTGGTACTACTTTTTTTCTTTTATTATCTTCTAGCCTATCTTGTCTTGCTCTAACAGACCCTAGCACTACTGGATCTACTATTTCTAAATGTGATGGATTATTATTCAGGGATACATGAACCTCGCCACCAGGAGTATTAATATTAGATGAAAAGCCTAAATGATATTTAACATCGCCGGTATTTGCTCCTTCCAATTCTCCGGTTTCATCAAATGCAGAAAATAGATCTGCCGGAAGTTTTCCTAAAACATTTACTAATAAATTTAATCTTCCTCTGTGAGCCATACCAAAACATATTTGATTAGCGCCAAGTCTTCCACAATTTTGTATAACAGCATCAACTAATGGGACTAAAGATTCACTTCCATCAATACCAAACCTCTTCATACCTGGATATTTAGCAGCTAAATACTTTGCCAACCCTTCAGCAGAATTTAATCTTTCATAAATATGTAATTTTTCATCCTTTGTAAAAGAATAAGATTCAATTTTTGATTCAAATTGTTTTTGGAACCACCTTCTTTCGCTTGAATTCATTATATAGTTATATTCAACGCCTATATTTCCACAATAGATCCTTCTTAAATCCTCTATGATGTTGCGTAAACTAGATTTTTTAGTATCAGAATTACCAGCATTAAATGTATCTGTATAGAATTCAGTATCCAAATCGTCTTGTGATAATCCATGAAACTCAATGTTAAGATCTTCGATTGGATTTCTTTCCATCATACCCAGTGGATCTAATGTTGCTTCTTGATGGCCTCTATTTCTATAGGCTTGTATAAGTCTTATAACTTTTCCTTGCCTTTCATCTATCTCTTCTTTTGTTGATACAGCTCCTCTTGAAAGGTTTTTAAATTCATTGATTATGCTTTGATGGGATACGTCCCCATTTTTACTAGATCCTCTAGGGAGATTTGCAAAGAAATCGCGCCATTCTTTTGAAAGGTTTTCCGGATTGGTTAAATATGTTTCGTAAAGATTTTCTAGGTAGGCTGCATGTCCTGCTGACAAATGTGAACTCCCCCATAGTTCTTGCATTAATTGGCTCATCGCTACTTAATTCATAACCCCATCTGAAGTAATAATTTCTTTTTTATCTTTTAAAAGCATTGTTTTAATTTTACCAATGGCTTTATTTGGATTTAACCCTTTCGGGCATGAGCTTACACAGTTCATTATTCCATGACATCTGTATACACTGAATGGATCAGACAGCTCGTCAAGCCTTTCATTTGTCTTAAGATCTCTAGTATCAGCTAGGAATCTATATGCCTGAAGTAAGGCTGCTGGACCCAAAAACTTATCAGGGTTCCACCAAAAAGATGGGCAGCTTGTAGAACAACATGCACATAAAATACATTCATACAAACCATCTAATTTGTCTCTATCTGCTGGTGACTGAAGTCTTTCTTGCTCAGGAGCAGTAGTGTTATTTTGTAAAAAAGGTTTAATTTTCTCATATTGAGCATAAAATTCTGTCATATCAACCACTAAATCTCTAATCACAGGCAGCCCAGGCAGTGGTCTAAGTTCTATTTTATTATTTTTTAGGATAGATGATATTGGTGTGATACATGCGAGGCCATTTTTACCATTGATATTCATACCATCTGATCCACAAACTCCTTCTCTGCATGACCTTCTATATGATATTGATTCATCTTGCTCTTTTAGCAAATGAAGTAAATCAAGAACCATGATGTCTTTTGCAGGCTTCTCTATGCTGTAGTTCTTAATGTATGGAAATTTATCCTGCTCTGGATTGTATCTATACATATTAATTTCAAGTATATCTTTTGCCATTTAATAGGTCCTTACAATTGGTGGAAATGCTTCAACTTCAGAAGGACTAAAATTTACGTCTCTTTTTGAAATTGATTTAGATTGTGGGTCATAAAGTGAGTGACATAACCAGTTTTCATCATCTCTTTCTGGGTAATCATCTCTCGCATGAGCTCCTCTACTCTCATTTCTACTATAAGCAGCAATAGCAGTCGCTTCTGCAACTTCAAATAAATTTTGTAACTCAATCGCCTCTACTCTGCTTGTATTGAAAGCATTACTTTTATCCTTTAAATGAAGATTGCTGACTTTATCACTTATCTCTTTGAGTTCATTTAAGCCTTTTTGCATAAATTCACCACGCCTGAAAACTCCGAAGTAATTTTGCATACATTCTTGAAGCTGTTTCTTAACATCCGCTGTATCATATCCACTATTAGATTCATTTAATTTATTTAGCCTTTCCAAAGCTGCATCTATATCATCTGAACCTGCAGACTTTACCCCTCCACCAGATTTTATTTCTTCCTGAATAAACATTCCTGTTGCTCTTCCAAATACGACTAGATCAAGTAATGAATTTCCTCCAAGTCTATTTGCTCCATGAACTGATACACATGCAGCCTCTCCTGCAGCAAATAATCCAGGAACTATAGAATCAATTTCATCAACTCTATTAAATGCCTGTCCATTAATGTTAGTAGGAGTGCCACCCATCATGTAGTGACATGTAGGAACTACAGGTATGGGTTCAAATATTGGATCAACATGAGCAAAAGTTCTAGATAGTTCACATATCCCTGGAAGTTTTGCATTTAATACATCTGCTCCAAGATGATCTAGTTTTAGAAAAATATGATCTTGATTTTCTCCACATCCTCTACCCTCAAGAATTTCTAAGACCATAGACCTAGCAACCACATCTCTTCCAGCTAAATCCTTTACATTAGGGGCATACCTTTCCATAAACCTTTCGCCATCTTTATTTATTAGATAGCCGCCTTCTCCCCTGCAACCTTCGGTAACAAGAGACCCTGCACCATAAATGCCTGTTGGATGAAATTGCCACATTTCCATATCTTGAGCAGGAAATCCAGCTCTCAGAGCCATTGCTAAACCATCACCAGTATTTATTAAAGCATTAGTTGTAGAAGCATATATTCTGCCAGCTCCTCCAGTAGCCATTACTGTTGACTGAGCCTTAAGGTATGCAACTTCGCCGTATTCAATAGAAAAGGCAATAACTCCAGCAACCTCATTTTTATCATTTTTGACAATATCAACAGCAAACCATTCATTTAAAAAATTTGTTCCTTCTTTAATATTATTTTGATAGAGGGTATGAAGTAGTGCGTGACCTGTTCTGTCAGCAGCTGCACAGGTTCTTGCAGCCTGGCCACCTTTACCAAAATCCTTTGACTGACCTCCAAATGGTCTTTGGTATATTCTTCCATTATCAAATCTAGAAAATGGTAATCCCATATGCTCCAGTTCAAAAACTGCCTTGGGTCCCTCTGAACATAAATACTCGATAGCGTCTTGATCACCAATGAAATCTGCCCCTTTTACAGTATCATACATATGCCATCTCCAATCATCATTAGGATCAGCACTTTGAATTGCGCATGTGATACCTCCTTGAGCTGAGACTGTATGAGACCTAGTAGGAAACACTTTTGACACTACTGCTGTTTTTAAACCAGACTTGGCAAGCTCTAAAGATGTCCTCATCCCAGAACCACCTCCGCCGATGATTAGAGCATCAAATTCTATAGTTTTTATATTAGCAGAATTATAATTTGTCATATTTTTAAAACCAGATAATTGAGAAGTACATTAATATGATAATCAGACCTAAAAGAATGAAAGAAATCTCATATATTTTTCTTATAATGTCTGCGCTATTGCTTAAACTAGTTGAAATAAATCCCAAAGTTCTTTTGGTTAGATAGTCTGTTCCTACTGTCCAGAGTCCAATAAATGCATGCACACATACTAAAAGAATAAATATTGATAATGAAACCTTGAACCAAGAACAAGTAGTTATAAGCTCAAATGATAGACTGTTAGTCCAAAATAAGTACTCTAAATATCCCAAAAATATAAGGAAGTAAAAAGCACTATAACGCTGAAGATACCATGACAATCTTCCAATATTCATAGCATTATCCAAATAGTTGCAATTGCATTAAATAAAAATAAAAGCAAAGTTATAACTGCTGATCTAAATGATGAAGAAAGATTTTCTGCCAAAAGATGAAAATCTATCAATAAATGTCTAATGCCTGTAAAAATATGGTATTGAAATATTAAAACTAAACTAATGAAAATTAATTTAATAAAAGAATTTGTTGAATAAAAATTTACAAAATTATCATATGATTGTTGACTTTCATACATAAAAGATAGGGCTATTGCAGTAACTGGAAGAACTATAAAAAATATTAGTATTCCGCTAATTCTATGAGTTATAGAAAGTAAGGCAGATAAAGGTAGCTGTATCTTGAAAAGGTTTATATTTATAGGTCTTTTATGTGTCATTAAGAAAGTGACAAATGTCATTTTTTAGTGTGTTTTTATGCCGTAATTATAACTGATTATAAACAAATTAAATAATTGAAATGTTAAAAAGATATTAATTTACTTATTTTTTCTTCCTTACATGCTTCATCATTCTTTGTCTTTTTTTGACCTGCCTTTCAGTCAGTTTATTAATTTTAGATTTGAAAGGATTTTCAGATTTCCTGAAAATTAACTTAAGCTGAATACTTTGAAGTTTGAGAGCTTCTCTTAAAGAATTTTCTAAATATTTTCGATAATTTTGAGGAATTTTTTTATCTTGATTTGAGTGAATAATTAATGTTGTTGGATTTATACCACCAAAATGAATATGTTTAAGCTTTAGCTGTCTTCCCCCAACTGAAGGAGGAGCACTTTGAAGAACAAATTTACTCAATAATTTATTAAGGGCAGCTGTTGTATATTTTTTCTGAGCTATATCAATTACATTATTAGTAATTCTAAAAAGTCTTTTGAATCCAGTTCCGTTGATGCCAGAAATTTCTATTTTTATGAAGTCATCAACAAAGCTAGATTGAGCTCTTTTGGATTCATATAATTTATCTTTTTCTTTTTTTGAAAGTAAGTCCATTTTATTAAAAGCTATAACAACTGGTTTCCCCATCTCACAAATCATATTAATAATTTTTAGATCCTGGTCTACTAAGCCTTCTGTGGCATCACATATGAATATAACAACATCACATTCTTCTACTGAATGCATTGCCCTTACATAAGAAAAATATTCTACTTTATGAGCATTACGATAGCCTTTTCTAATTCCTGCAGTATCAATAAAAATAAAGTCGTCATCATTTACAGTAAATGGGATACTAATTGCATCGATAGTTGTGCCTGCTATTTCAGAAACGATAAGCCTATCTTGTTTGATAAATTTATTGATAAAAGTTGATTTACCAGCATTTGGTCTTCCCAGTACAGCAATTTTTTTTCCTTCAGGAGCTTTGAGTTTCTCTTTTGGCAGTGATGCTTTAATAAAAGTCCTTAGATCAATTAAATTTCTTGAATGTTCTGCACTAATTTCAAAAATATCATTCAACCCCTTTTTAGTTAGATCTTCTTTAATTAAAGATTGTGATTTTTTATCAATTTTATTTAATACAGTAATAAAATTTTTATTTAGCTTCCTTAGCTTTGTTAAAATATCTAAGTCTTCTTTGTTAAGATTTTGTGACCCGTCTAATAAAAAGATTATAAGATTTGATTCCTCGGCAGCAATCCAAGCTTGTTCAGCTATATCCTCTTTTAGAATAGAATCATCTTGTGCGATACCGCCAGTATCAATAATTAAGCTTTTTTGATCTCCAAAAGAAATATAGCCATAGTTTCTATCTTTTGTTAAGCCTGAAAAATCAGAAACTATTGCTTGTCTAGATTTTGTTAGTTTGTTGAATAAGGTAGACTTACCAACATTCGGTCTTCCTATAATTGCTATTGAAGTAAACATTATTGATACTCATCTTATATGCTTAATGAGAATAAATTAAATGATTCATCAACAGCATAAAAGTTTTTACTCCTACTAATAATCATTTTAATTGGTTTCTTGGATATTTTTTTTCTGCCAACAGGCTTGCCATTCAATGGATCAATTATATGTATATATCCTTCAAAATCACCAATCATTACATTTCCATCAAATGCTATGGGATTTGATAATTGTCTATTTAGAAATTCATCTGAAGTCCATGATTCTTGAAGTGTTTTAGTAGAGTAAGACTTCATATTTGACGCTGATTCAACTAACACTATTAGTCCTTTTATTAAAAGTGGTGAATAAAAAGATGAGGCTTCAGCCTGCCATACTGATCTTTTTTGAGCAATATCAAATATATTTAAGTTACCCTGATAATTGGCTGTATAAACTAAACCAGCCTCAACGATTGGATTTGAATCTGAATCTATTAAATTTTCTAATTCTGAGGTTCCGCTAACATAAGATATAGCTCCATCCCATACAGGAAATCCTGAATCTAATTCAAATACTGTAAGTCTTCCATTATCAAATGAAACATAGACCTTATCATCATCAATTACTGGGCTGCTACTTCCTCTAATAGTGAGCGTTGGAAGTTTTGATCTGTATGACCAAACTATTTCACCATTATTTCTATCTAAAGCAATTAACTCACCAGAACCTGTCTTTACAATTACAAATTTTGTACTTATTGCACTGGGAGCTAAAACCTCTCCTTTAACATTTACTGACCATAAAATAGAACCGTCTGCCTGGTTTAAGCTAATAATATTCCCATCGATATCTGCCACCACGAGCATACCAAAGCCAGATGCGATTCCAGATGATAAAGAATTAACTTTTTTTTCCCAATTTACTTTCCCTTGGCTTGAACTGAATGATTTGATTTGACCAGTGGAATCAGCAAAAAAAATGTTATCAGCACTAAATGCAGGTACAAAATTACCAAGATAATTTTCTCCTGAAAATGATAAGTTCCAGTTAGTTTTAATGCTTTTAATATTTGATATATCTTGCAATGGCCTAGGCTCATCAAAATCTAGCTCATTATTACCCCAAAATTTCAGTGAGCTCAAAGAAGAGCATGAAGATAAAAATAAAACTAAAAAAGGAATCGCAAAGAATCTTGAAGTTTGTTTTGAAATAATTGAATTAGCTTTAGTCATATTATTTTGACAAGTTAGAAATTTTCATAGCAACAATTGATGTTGATGCCTCATCTGTATATTTATCTTTTGATAATAAGTATTGATCTTTGGCTAAATCTATCTTTTCTTGTTTTGTTAAGATATCTCCAATTAGCTCATGAATCATTGCGGTTGATGAAGATGAGTATTTTTCTAGCAAATTTAGTGCCTCATCATACTTTTCTTCAGCATAAAGCAATCTAGCTGCATTAACTCTTGCTATTTTATTGAAAAGATCATTTCCTCTAAAACCATCTGTTAAATCAATTAACATCAAAAATTTATTTAGAGATTCTTCATTTAAATCATTCTTTGCATCTACGGAAGCCTGGCTAAGGAGAGCAAGCTTTGTGTATCCAGTGTTTTTATATGAATTTAGTAGCTCATTAAATAAGTCTTTAGAGGTTTTTTGACCATCTTCCGTCTCTATTTCTTGTAAGGTCCATTTATTATATATTTCTGCAGCCTTCTCATTGTTTGATTTGCTGATCTGGTCAATAGCAAGGAATAAAACAACAGTTATTAACAAAATAACTACAATCGCAATTATTGGAGTTCTGTATAAGTTATAAAAATTATGCGCTCTTGTTGTAAATTTATTATTTTCGAAAATTTCGTTCATATTTATTCCCTTTTTTTATATAGATTTAAAAAAACTATATAAGTCATCAATTGAGACAGTTAGCTGTTCTTCAAGTTCATTCTTTAAAGGTTTTATAACTGCTTTATTATTTTTTAGCTCTTCATCTCCAATTATAATTGCATAATCTGAATTATTTTTATTAGCTTTTCTTAACTTTGCCTTTAAGCTAGTGTCTGATAAATGGACATCTAAAATAATATCCTTGTTTAAAGATCTAAGTTGGTGGGCTATTTTATATGCTTTTGGTTCTAAATTACCAGTGACACAGAGAAATGAAACTACTTTTACTGAGTTATCTTTTAACTCTATAAGTTCTGCAAATCTTTCTAGCCCAATTGCCATACCTATTGATGGAAGATCTTTGCCGCCAAGCTTTGCACAAAGTTGATCATACCTCCCTCCGCCTAGAAAAGAATCTTGTGCTCCAAGCTCAGACGAAACTGCTTCAAAAACAAAACCAGAATAATAATCAAGACCCCTAACTAGAGAGTAATCAATTTCTATATTACATATGTCAGAAAAATTATTTTGGATTGAGTTTAATAAATCTATAGCAGAAGAATCTATAAATTCTTTTATTGATGGGGCATCTTTTAAAATATTTTGAGTTTCATTATTTTTGGTATCTAGCACTCGTAGTGGATTTTTTTTCAGTCTCTGACGATCTTTTTCATCTAAAGATTCTTTAAATGGTTCTAAAAATTTTACCAAAGCATTGCAAAATGATTCTTTATTTTTTTGAGTACCTAGATGATTGATTTTAATAGTGCAGTTTTGTAGCTTAAATTCATTTACGATTGAACAAACTATTGAAATCATCTCAAATTCAGGCAGTCCTTCAGGGATGCCAAGAATCTCAACTCCGGCTTGATTGAATTGTCTATAGCGGCCTTTTTGCGGTCTTTCGTATCTCCACATGGGGCCCATGTACCATAATTTATGATTTGTTTGATCTAATTTTTTTTCTATGATTGCTCTAATGACGCTTGCAGTACCCTCAGGTCTTAGTGCTATACCTTTATCATTTCTATCATTAAAAGAATATATTTCCTTATTAACAATATCTGATGCTCCGCCTACTGATCTTATAAATAAATTAGTATCTTCTAATATAGGTGTTCTTATCTCATTAAGTTTATAGCTCAGAAAAATATCTCTTATTTTTTTTTCTAGGTAAAATAATTTTGCAGGTAAATTGGTTTTATCTCCGTCATCATATAAGTCTAGCATTCCTGTTAATGATTTAATTTTATCCAATTTAGCTCCTTGCAATAATTTCAGTAGAGTTTCTAAGAGATAGTTTTTCTCGAACTTTTTCTTCTATTTCTTGAACAAGGTTTTCGCTGCTAATTTTTTTATCTGGGACTCCATCAACATACAATAAGTTGCTTGGGCTGGCACCCGTAAGACCTATTTCAGCAGCTTTACTTTCCCCTGGGCCATTTACATAACAACCTATTATTGCAACTTCGATATCATCTGAAATATCTTCTAATTTTTGCTCTAATTCATTCACCACCTCAATAACATTGAAGTTTTGTCTTGAACAACTTGGGCAAGCTATAATTTTAACCCCTCTACTTCGAATGTTTAAACTTTTTAATATATCCCAACCAACTTTTATCTCATCAATTGGATCTGAAGCAAGAGATATTCTTATAGTATCTCCTATACCCTCAGATAAAAGCATTCCAACTCCGATAGAAGACTTAACGGTTCCAGCCCTATAACTTCCAGCCTCTGTGATACCTAAATGAAGTGGCTGATTAATAAGATTTGATATTTTTCTATATGCCTCTACTGTCATTTCTATATTTGAAGCCTTTAAACTCATTTTATAATTAGTGAAATTAAATCTATCTAGTATATCTGCGTGTCTTAATGCTGATTCAACCAGCGCATCTGCATTAGGTTCTCCATATTTCTTTTGTAAATCCTTTTCGAGCGAACCTGCATTTACTCCAACTCTTATTGGAACATTATTATGTTCTGCTGCTGCAATCACTTCTTTAATTTTTGATTCTTTTCCAATATTTCCCGGATTGATTCTTAGGCAATCAGCCGTATCAGCAACTTCCAAGGCTATTTTGTAATCAAAATGAATGTCCGCCACTAATGGAATGGAGACTGCTTTTTTAATCTCCTTAAAAGCTTTTGCTTCATCAAACCCTGGAACAGAGACCCTAACAATGTCTGCCCCTGCAGCTTCTAAATCATTAATTTGTTTAACTGTTGAAATAACATCGGATGTATTTGTATTTGTCATTGATTGCACAGATATTGGATTAGTGCCACCGACTTTGACATTACCAACACTAACAACCTTAGTGTTTTTTCTTTTGATCCAATTACTCATCATTAAATATAATAGTATTTACCCTAAGTCTATTAGCATTAGTAATAAAATCAATGCTAACTCCATTATAAGTTCCCTCTACATTATCTGCATTCCCAACTACAACTTTAAAGGGTTTTTCAATATCCAGCATATAAACATCATCGAGCTGAAATAACTGATTTGCAACTAGCTCATTACCAGAATATATTTCGATCCAACACTCATCAAGAAAATTTAAAGTTAATTTATTATTCAATGATAAGCCAGATGTTTTATTTTCAATATTAACCTTATTTACTTCAATGGAGGTTTCATTGAAAACTATAGGCTCATCTAACTCAACAATATTATTTTTAATTTCTTGAGCTATAAATTGAGCATTCTTAAGATTGTCTGCAAAATTATTTTCATTCTTAGCAGATGAGTTATTATTAGTAATAATGTTATAAAAACTGAATAATACAAAAGTAGTTAATATAACAATCATCCCCTTTTTAAAAATAGGCATTAATGACGTATTAATTTTTGTTATAGATTTTTCAATAATTTCAACTTTTCTATTATCTTCATCATAGATTGACGGAAATTCACAATTTATAGATAAAAAATCCTGATATTTAATAAAATATGCTCGAGCAAAACCTTCGCTAGGAAAAGATGAATAGTTACCAGACTCAATAGCTTGAATATACTTTATATTCATCACCAATGCTTCAGCAATATCATTTTTACTTAACTCTAAATTATTACGAGCATCTTTAAAAATTTTTCCAACTTTTGCTGAATTTGCTGATTTAAGTTCTGTCATCATGATATTAATTGATGCGAAATAAGTTTCTTTCCTTTTACTGACCTTGCAAGTTTGCCAACTAATTGACCACATGCTCCATCTACTGCATCACCTCTAGTTACCCTTAATGTAGTAATAAAACCTTTATTCATTAATATTTTTTTAAAAACTTCAATATTTTTATTATTTGATCTTTTGTAGTTTGAGCCATCAAATGGATTGAAAGGAATTAAGTTAATTTTACATGAAACTTTTGAGAGTAATTTTGCTAATTTTTTTGCAAGTTCTTCAGAGTCATTTACTCCATCTATTAGTACATACTCAATAGTAATGCTTCTTTTTCCATTATAAAAAGCTAAATATTTATTACATGAGTTTATTAATTCACTAATAGGATATTTCTTATTAATAGGGACTATTTCATCTCTTAGCTCATTTGTTGGTGCATGAAGAGATATTGCAAGAGAAACATCAACTTCACTAGAAAGTTGATCTATTTGAGGTGTTATTCCAGAAGTACTAATTGTGATTCTTTTTCTAGAAAGACCATAGGCAAGTTGTTCTTTCATTATTTTAGCCGATTCAATTACTGGAACAAAATTAAGCAATGGCTCACCCATTCCCATAAAAACAACGTTAGTTATTAAAGGTTGGTCTTTGCTATTGAAATTTGCGAGCCAAAGTTGTCCAATTATTTCATCGGCAGTTAGATTTTTATCAAAACCTTGAGCTCCAGTGGCGCAAAATGTACATTGCAGAGCGCAACCGGCTTGTGATGAAATACATAATGTCATTCTTTTCTTTTCAGGTATTCTAACCATCTCAACCATTGAGCCTGATTCAAGCTTAATTAAATATTTTATCGTTCCTTCGGGTGAGGTATGTATTTCTTCAATTTTTGGTGGTAACAATATAGCTAAAGATTTAAGCTTAAATCTTAATTGTTTATTAAAGTCTGACATTTTGTCAAAATCTAAAACTCCTTTTTGATGAACCCATTTAATAAGCTGTTTTGCCCTAAATTTTGGTTCACCTATTTGTTCAAAGAAAGCTTCTAACGATTGAAGAGAATAACCAAGAAGATTTAACTTTTCCTCAGACAAAATTTATTTAGAGACTATTTCTTCATTTTTGAAAAAATAATTAATCTCCCTCAATGCACTTGTTTCAGAATCAGAGCCATGAACAGCATTTGCATCAATGCTATTTGCGAAGTCTGCTCTAATAGTTCCAGGAGCAGCTTCTTGAGGATTTGTATTTCCCATTAATTCTCTATTTTTAAGTATGGCTCCTTCTCCTTCAAGCACTTGAACAAATACAGGACCTGAGGTCATAAATTTTTTTAAATCGTTAAAAAATGGTCTGCCTTCATGCTCAGCATAAAACCCTGAAGCCATTTCATCGTCTAACTGGATTAGCTTGCCAGCTACTAGACAAAGTCCTTTTTCTTCAAATCTTGAAATTATTTTTCCGATGATATTTTTAGAAACTGCATCGGGTTTAATGATAGATAATGTTTGTTCAATTGCCATGTTAATTTCCTTATAAAAAATTTTAGGTATTATATGGGAGTTATAGAGATTCTTCTATCCATAACATCTGAATAGCTTCAAGAATTTTTTCATTTGAACCCTTAGGATCTCCATTAAAATTATCTAATTCACAAATCTTTTTATGAAGATCAGGAAAGCTAATCCATTGAGGGTCAATATCAGGAAATTTTTCATATAGCTCGATAGCTATATCATTTGTATTAAGCCAATCTAAGTAATGCATTAGTGATTTTCTGAAACCATATTTATATTGTATTTTGGAACTTCTATCTCTAGGTCTTTATCTTTTGGAACAGCCTGACAGCTCAGTCTTGATGTTTGCTCTAAACCCCATGCTTTATCTAATAAATCTTCTTCTATGTCACTTGCTTCATCAAGACTTTCAAAACCATTCCTAACAACTACATGACATGTTGTGCATGCTGCTGACATTTCACATGCATGTTCAATATTTACTCCATTTCTTAGAGCGGCTTCGCATATAGTTTCATTGGGAAGGTTTTCGATGATGATACCTTCTGGACATAACTCTTCATGAGGTAAAATTTTAATTTTACTCATTGGCTAAATTGTGAAGCTTTCACCACACCCGCAAACAGCTTTAGCATTTGGATTAATAAATTTAATGCCTTGATTTAATCCATCTTTTTTATAATCCACCAGACTTCCTTTCAGGAAACTTAGACTGTCGTTATCAACAAAAATTTTGCAGCCATTTTTATCAAAAATTACTCCATTACTATCAAAACTATCTACATAATCAAAATAATATTCATAACCTGAGCAGCCTGCTTTTCTAACACCAATTTTTATCCCCTCACCCTTGCCTCTATTCTCTAGACTGGATGCAAAATGAGCTATAGCTTCTTCTGAGAAATTCAAATCTGATGAGCTAAAAATTTTCATAGTTTCTATTGTTTAGATTCGTAATCTTCAATAGCTTGCTTGATAGAATCTTCAGCTAGAACTGAGCAGTGTATCTTTATTGGAGGCAGTTCTAATGCATCAACAATCTCTTTATTTTTTATTTCTTTGGCTTCTTCTAGTGTCTTACCGATTAGCATTTCAACAAGTTCACTGGATGAGGCTATAGCAGAACCACAGCCATACGTTTTAAATTTAACGTCTTTAATGATATGTGTGTTGCCAGATGGTTCACATTTAATCTGCAATTTCATGACATCACCACATGCAGGAGCGCCAACCATACCAGTTCCAACGTTTTCCTCAGAAGGATCGAACCTTCCGACATTGAAAGCTTGAGGGTTGTTTAAGGTATTTTCAAATTTATCTACTACTTTTTTACTATAAGCCATGATTTGCCTCCATATTTAGTGAGTATCCCACTTGACTGTATCAAGATCAATTCCATCCAAGTGCATCTCCCATAAAGGAGATAGCTGTCTTAACCTATCAACAACATTGTGTAAAATTGATAATGTTTCATTTACCTCGCTATCATTGGTAAACCTTCCAAAAGAGAATCTAATAGAACTATGAGCTAATTCATCTTTTCTACCTAAAGCTCTAAGTACATATGAGGGCTCTAGACTTGCTGATGTACAAGCAGAACCTGAAGAGACAGCGACATCTTTAAGTCCCATTATAAGCGATTCACCCTCAACAAAGTTAAAACTTATATTAAGTATGTTTGGTACTTTATTATTTATATCTCCATTGATATATGCATGTTCAATTTTCATTGCTTCTGTAAGAAATTTTTCATGGAATGCATTAACCTTAATATGATCATCTTTCATTTCTTCTTTAGCAATCCTGAAGGCTTCACCCATCCCAACAATTTGATGAGGTGCTAATGTTCCTGACCTCATTCCTCTCTCATGACCACCTCCATGAATCAAGGCTTCAATCCTGACTCTTGGTTTACGTCTAACAAATAGAGCTCCAATGCCTTTTGGACCATATGTTTTATGGGCTGAAAATGACATTAAATCTACTGGCATTACTGATAAATCAATTTCTACCTTGCCAGTACTTTGTGCAGCATCAACATGAAAAAAAGCACCAGCCTCTCTTGTTATTTCTCCAATTGCATTAAGATCATTCAAGGTGCCTAATTCATTATTGATATGCATTAATGAGACTAAAATTGTATTTTTTTTGATAGCTTCTTTTACTTGCCTTGGATGAATAATTCCACCCTCATCTGGTTCCAGGTATGTAACTTCAAACCCTTCTCTCTCAAGCTGTCTGCATGGATCAAGAACTGCTTTATGTTCTATTTTTGATGTGATTATATGATTGCCTTTAGATTTATAAAACCTTGCGACACCTTTTACTGCAAGATTATCAGCCTCAGTAGCTCCTGATGTCCAAACAATCTCTCTTGGATCACAATTAACCAAGTTTGCAACATGTGATCTAGCTTCTTCAACAGCATCATCAGCTTTCCAACCATACCTGTGTGAACGCGATGCTGGATTTCCAAACTCACCATCAGGAGTGAGATATTGCATCATTTTAGATGCAACTCTTGGGTCAACAGGAGTAGTAGATGCGTAATCTAAGTATATTGTTGATTTGTTAGTCATATTATTTCTCTTAACTCTATATATGGGGTTTTGTTGGATTCTACAAGGTTATTAATTGTTATTTTGCTTAAATAATTGTCTACAACCTGATTTAATTCATGCCAAAGATTATGGGTATTGCATTTTTTTCCATCTTTGCAAGTATTCAGCCCATTACAATTTGTTGCATCTAAATCTTCCTCAACGGCATTCATAATTTCTCGAATAGAGACAGAGGATGGATCTCTTGCATAAGTATAGCCTCCATTTCTTCCTCTAGAGCTTTGAACTATTCCAGCTATTCTTAACTTTCTAAATATCTGTTCAAGATAATTAAGTTCAATATTTTGACTAGTTGATATATCTGATAGTGCAACTGGACCGGAGGTTTCGAGAAGATGAAGCTCAGCTAGAGCGCTAACAGCGTACTTACTTTTTGTTGTTAATTTCACGCATGAATTATAAATACCTGACTAATTTAGTCAACTATTATATTCATACCCAATCTATCAGCAACTTGATGATAGGATTCAACTACGTCTCCAAGACCTTGCCTAAATCTGTCTTTATCCATTTTCTTAAGAGTCTCTGAATCCCATAATCTACAACCATCTGGTGTAAATTCATCTGCTAATAAAATCTTTCCTTCACTAGAAACACCATACTCAACTTTGAAATCAACTAAAATTAGACCCGAATTAACAAATAATTCAGAAAGTATAGAATTTACTTTATAAGTGAGTGCTTTCATTTCATTTATTTGTTCTTTTGTTGCCCAACCAAACGAAATTATATGCTCATCATTAATAAGTGGGTCTCCTAGATCATCATCTTTTAAAAAGAATTCAAAAAGAGGACTTTCAAGTATCAAACCGTCTTCTGTTCCAAGTCTTCTGCAGATCGAACCAGAAGCTCTATTTCTTATAACACATTCAATTGGAAACATTTTTAAATTCCAAACCAATGAGTCATTATTATTAAGAACTTCTATGTGATGTGTTTCAACACCGTTATTCTCTAAATGATCCATTATAAATGCATTAAACTGATTATTTACTGCGCCCTTTCCCAATAAAGATTCTTTCTTTTTTCCATCAAAGGCAGAAGTATCATCACTAAAATGCATTATTAATCTATCATCATTAGATGTTGTAAAAAGTGATTTTGCTTTACCTTTGGTTAACTCTTTAATTTTTTCCATATTTAACCTTAACTTAATGATTCATTTATTTTAGATATTAGCTTTTCAGCTTCTTCAATTTTACCATCTTTTGAATATACTCTTACATAGGTTTTATTATTTTTTTCTGTAATTTTTACTTCAAATTGAGCACCATCAAAATTGATTTTTTTAGCTTTACTACTCCTACCGAGATTTAAGAATGAAAAGATACCATCATCACTTAAAATACCATCATTTTCTTCAACATAACTCACATAAAAAATACCATTACTTCTATCTTTATCATTAGTGAAAATTTCAGAGGCATCTATAGCTTTTGTGACTGAAGACCAAGCTCTATCAAAATTCAAACTAAGTTCAATTATGGTTTGTCCATTTTCAACGAAAATTTTAGCTTTCTTCATTTCATTTAAATTCTGGGCTGCCAATGAGGTGCCAGAAAATTGATTAACAGACTCAGCAAAATAATTAACTAAATTACTGAGCTCATCTTGAATTAATTCAGGATTGCTAATTATTTCATTTGATGATGTATCAATCAGTTTCAAGAATATTTCTGTTGAAGCCTCTTTAATTCCATGTTCAATCTTCATCTCTAACAACGATGTTTCATCAAACTTAATTAGTATTTCACCTGTTAGTGGGTTAGTTTCTATAGTTTCATACGATGATGTATCCCAATAACTTTTTGATATTGGCCAGGATGTTGAAGGGAGAGTTTCAACATAGATCCACATTAATTCTCCCAATCTTCTTAATTGAACAGAGCTATTGCCAGAGGTAGCAAATATTTGTCTTGGTTTTGGAACTCCTTGATTATCAATGGAGCCTTCTAATCCATTTACAGGATAATGATTCTCCACCATAGACAGACCTAAATCAGAAGGAAGAGTTATATCCTTCTCTACTCTTTCTTTCAAAAAGTCTTCCTTAGTTGAGGGAAAATATCCCTCAGGACCGGTAATATAGGAACAAGATGTTGTCAGTAAAAGTAAGTTAATAATTAATAAGTTTTTTATCATAATAGTTTTAATCTCTTTAATTCAGACAATGTTTTCTCATGAAAAGTTTCGTCTAATTCAATCAATGGAAGTCGAATTGAGTTTTCAATCAATCCCATCTTATATAGCATCCATTTAACAGGTATGGGGTTTGATTCAACAAATAATAAATCATATAAATTATTATTTATTTCGTTTAATTGTTTTGCTTCATCTTTATTATTTTTACGAATAAAGGAACATATTTCAGATATAGACTTAGGGATTACATTTGCGGCAACAGATATAACGCCATGAGCTCCAAGATTCAATGCATGCATGAATGTCGGATCATCACCGGAAAATACTTGAAAGTTATTATCAGTTTTTGAAATATTGATTAAAGATTTAATCCTGTTCATATCGTCTACAGCCTCTTTAATACCAACAATATTTTGATGGTCCGAAAGCACCTTTACACTTTCAGGAAGTAAATCACATGCAGTGCGAGATGGAACATTATATAAAATTTGATTTATTTCAACCGAATTGGCTATTTGCTCATAATGCGCAATTAGGCCTTTTTGATTTGGCTTGTTGTAATAAGGTGTAACTAAAAGAACAAAATCAGCGCCTTTTAATCTTGACTCTTCTGATAAATCTATAGCTTCTTGAGTCGAATTTGCTCCAGTGCCGGCAATTACAGGCACTCTTTTATTAACATGTTTGACAGTAAACTCTATTACCTCAATATGCTCATTCACATTTAAAGTTGCTGACTCCCCGGTTGTGCCAACAGATACAATTCCATCAGTACCTTGATCGATATGCCAATCAATTAACCTTTCAAGAGATTTATAATCGATGCCACCACTTTGCGTGAGTGGAGTAACTAAAGCAACTAAACTTCCCTGTAATGCTTGCATGAATAAAAATTTCAGTAAAAAATAGGACTATACACTATTTTATTATAAAAACTTAAGGTAAAAAATATGACTAAAATGTTAGAGGGCAAAAAATGTCCTAAATTTAAAGCTGAATGTACAAGCGAATTAAATCTCTCCAACGAAGATTTTATTGGAAAAAATCTTGTTATATATTTTTATCCAAAAGATAGTACTCCAGGATGTACTACAGAGGGTCAAGAATTTAGAGATAACTATAAATCTTTTAAAAAATTAAATACCGATATTTTAGGAGTTTCAAGAGATAGTGTTAAGTCTCATGAAAATTTTAAATCTAAACAAGAATTTCCTTTTGAGTTGTTATCAGATCCTGATGAAAAAGTTTGTAAAGCATTCGATGTAATGAAATTAAAATCTATGTATGGAAGGGAATATATTGGAGTTGACAGAAGCACTTTTTTAGTAAGTGCTAAAGGAATTATATTAAAAGAATGGCGTTCGGTTAAGGTAAAGGGTCATGTAGAAGATGTTTTAAGCTCTGTAAAAAATTTGACTTAAATTATTCCACAGAAGAAGGCCATGCATTCCAAACTGCTTTTATAAAAGTAGCTATTGGTATTGAAAAAAATACTCCCCAAAAACCAAACATGCTTCCAAATATAAACACCGCCAAGATAATAACTACAGGATGAAGCTTAACTGTCTCTGAAAATATTAGCGGTACAAGAAGATTTCCATCTAGTGCCTGCAATAGTAAATAAAGACCAACTAATAAATAAAACTGAGTACCTAATCCAAATTGCAATAAACCAACAATCACCACCGGGATAGTAACTAAAAAAGCTCCAACATAAGGAATTATTACAGATAGGCCAACAAGCACAGACAATAAAGCAGAGTATTTTAGTCCTAGTGATGAAAAAATAATTGCTGCAACAGTTCCAACAATAAATATTTCAATAGTTTTTCCCCTTACATAATTACTAAGCTGGATATCCATTTCAGCCCATACGTTTGAAAACATCTCTCTCTTGCCTGGAATTATTTTAAGCACCCCATCAATAATATTTTTTCTATCAAATAAAAAGAAAAAAACTAAAATTGGAAACAATATAATGTATAGAAGAATTGTTATTGTGCTTTGAATACCTGAAATTGAAGACTTAATAATATTTTGAGCAATAACGCTTATTTCCTCAGATACTGCTTGAAAAAATATTGCAATTTGCTCAGAAGAGACTAGTTCAGGAAACTTTGCAGGTAAATCAGACATAAAATCTAAAAAATTATTAAATAAATTTGGAACATCTAAAATAAAAGCTTGAAGCTGTATATATAAAAGAGGTACTAGCCAAACTATCAGGGCTGCCCCTGTTACTATAAAAATAGAGAAAGTTATTATTAGTGATGCATTTTGACCAATGTTATACGTTTGTATCTTTTTCTGAAGTCCGACGAGCAAATAAGCCACAACAACACTTATTAAAAATGGAGTTAATATTGATCCAAAATAAGTAATAATTAGAAAAAATAATAGAATTGCTAATGAAAAAACTATAGTTTCTTCATTGCTAAAAATTTTTTTAAAAACTTTATTTAATTCATCAAGCATTTTTATCTCGTATTTTTTATAATTTTAAAAATTGAACTATAGTCATAAAATAATAGTCAAATTATGAAACATATAGCAATTTAAGCATTAATATGGGATATATTAATCTAAAAAGCCTCTTTATGTTAGTTTTGATAAACCATGGTGCAAGATTATATAAATAATGAATAAATACTTCTTCGTAATATTTTCCTTAATTACTCTTTCATTGATAGGTCAAGAAAATAATAAGTTAGACTTACCGGAATTGGGAGATAGAGTTTCTGGAGCTGTTTCTTCTGATCAAGAAAAAATTATTGGAAGAGAATTTCTTAAACAAATATATTTTCAAGCTCCTCTAATTTCAGATCCATTAATTCAAGAATATACGGAATTATTAATTTATAGACTATCAGAATATAGTGAAGTTAAGGATAGGCAATTTACTGTTCTGCTGATTGATGACAACTCTCTAAATGCATTTGCCGCTCCTGGAGGGATTATTGGGGTTAATGGCGGTCTTTTCTTAAATGCTGATGATGAAGGTCAATTTTCTTCGGTAATGGCGCACGAATTAGCGCATTTAAGTCAAAGACATTTTGCTAGAAATATATTAAGTGCTAAAGACAGGAGTCTCGCTTCATCATTAACAATGATTTCATCTATTGCATTAGCTCTTATAAGTAATAATCCTTCAGCAATGGCTGTTGGGCCAGCATTAATGCAAACTCAAAATCTTAGATACAGTAGACTGTTTGAAAAAGAAGCTGATAGAGTGGGTTTTGCTAATCTTATTCGTGCCGGATATAACCCTAAATCAATGGGTGAAATGTTTGAAAATATGAATAACTTAAGAAGGCTTAAAGGTGAGATTCCTCCTGAATTTTTACTAACTCACCCTCTCTCCTCTTCAAGAATCAATGATGCATTTAATGCAGCAGAGGGAATCTCAGAGGAAGGCACGAAAAAAAATTCATTAGAGTATTCTTTGATCAAATCTAGATTAAGTGTGCTTTACGAAAAAATACCATCTCAATCATTAAGGCTTTTTAAATCCAAATTTGAAAAAAATAAATCTGATGCAAATATGTATGGGCTGGCTTTATCATATGCTAACAATAACAATTTTAATGAGTCATTAAACTTATTAGATGCCTTAATATCAAAATATCCTAAAAATTTATTCTTGAATACAACAAAAATTGAAATACTCACAAAAGCTCAAAAGTTTGATGAGGCTTTAGGATTATCAAATAGATTTTTAGAAATATCTCCAAAAAATTATCCATTAACAATTACAAAATCAAAACTATTGCTAGAAATGGATAGATTTTTTGAATCTGAAGAAATAATAAGAGATCAGCTTATTAGAAGAAATGAAGATCCACAGCTCTGGCTTTTGCTTTCTGAAATTCAAAGGAATAGTAAGAATATTGTTGGTTACCATCAATCTAGAGCAGAATATTTCCTTTTGCTCGGTCAGAATGAACAAGCACTAAGTCAGTTAGAATTTGCTTTAAATTTAACCAAAAATAACTTCCAAGTTTCTGAAAGAATAATGAATCAAATAATTTCTATAAAAAAAGAAATGGGTAAGTCTAGGGCTCTTTAGGGCTATTTTTAAAGTTTTTAGAGATTTTATATCCTGTAAGAGAAAATAAACCTGCAAAAGGAATTGCAATCATAGGCATTAAGCTAACGCTTAAAGCAGCTATTTTTCCAAAACCCATAAAAATGCTTCCTGTTAAATCACCAAATCTAGTTACAAAAGTGTCAATAAATACCGTTGACTTATATCTGTCTTCTTTTTCAAGCTGGCTATATATAATTTCTCTACTTGGTTTATTAAAACCATATTCGAAAACTCTTAATAGTGCTTGTGCAAAAACCACCACTCCTACTGAAGGCGCTAATCCATATAGGAGAAAAACTATAATAAATAAAAACCCATAAACTATTAAAATTGATGAAATTCCAAAAAATGAAATAACAATATATGTAAGAAAAAGTTGAGTGATTAAAGTTAAAGGGGAAACTAATTGCTCAATTCGAGCAAAAAGTTCAATTCTATCAGGTGCTAAATCTGAATAAGATTCAATGATAGGAATTGCGCTTATCCATTGAATCGTCATTAGTGATGTAAATAGCCATGAGTATATAGCAACGGATCTTACTTCTTTTACAGTCATGATATTGGAAAGTGCATCTGACCATTTTCCACCAACCTCTTTTACAAGAACAATGGAGTTATTCAAATTAACTATATATCTAGCAAGAATGATTGCGGTGAGTAATAAAATAGATGATGACAATGCAAAAAGTTCTAAACCAAGATTTGTGAAAGATTCTGAGAGCCTAACTGAAATCTCAGAACCAAAAATGGCTCCAACTGATCCTCCGGCCATAACAAAACCATAGAGTTTTCTTGATTTTTCATCCCGAAAAATATTAATTACTAAAACCCAAAAAATTGAAACAACAAAAAAAGAATATATATTACACCAAACATAAAACACTCTTCCAAGCCACATAGATTGTATAGTGTCTGTTTCTTCTAATGATCGCGAATAAAAAATAAAAATGCATAAATTGATTATTAAAAAAGAGTAGCAGTATGTAATTATTTTTTTGAAGTTTGATCTTGATGCAATCCATGAGTAAATTGGATTAATTATCAACATTGTGAGTGCTGTTATAGATAGTAAAATTAATAAGAAATCTTGGCCGTAGTTTTCAACAGCCATTTCATTTCTTACTGCTCTTAAAACATACCAAGATGCTAGAACAAGGAAAAATAAAAAACTAGTTAGGATTGTATTTTTAATTCTCATAAAAATATTATGCCTTATGAATGGTGGGTCGCACAGGATTCGAACCTGTGACCAATTGGTTAAAAGCCAACTGCTCTACCAGCTGAGCTAGCGACCCATGGTAATGCATAATAAAAAAAGGTGATTATTCCATATTTTTCAATAACTGCAAGGCCAAAGATGATGCAGTATTATTAGGATATTCTCTAATGACAAAATTATACTTGTCTTTAGCTTTATCAAACTCATTATTTTTTAGGAAAATATCTCCAATTTTCTTATGAGCAAGAGGAATTCTATAATGATCTGGATAAAGAGTAATAAGCTCTAAAAAGTATTTATTTGAAGATTGGTAATCTTCTTGAATGTATGCGATTTCTCCAAGCCAAAAATAAGATAGTGGAAGCTTTTCATCATCTGAAAAATTTTCTACAAAGTACCCAAACAATGAAGATGCCCTGACAAAGTCTTGATCTCCTAAAGCTTTTATTGCCGTCTTATAAACCTCTTCTTTACTTTTTGCGTCATCAACACCAGCAAACCTTATAGTGTTATTTGAAGAAAAATCACCCAAATCAGATGTGTCAGCAATTGCATCATCTTCACTCTTTACCGATTCCTGTATTAATTTTTGAATTAGATAATCCTGGGATTCTAATTTATTTCTTAAATCTGCGATTTCTATTTCTAGTTCTTGAATTTTAAGAAATAAAATATCCACCTCTACTCTATCACTTTCTTGTGAAAAAGAATTTAAAGAAATAGTGAATAAAAAAGAAAAAATTAAATAATTTTTTTTCATTTATTAATTGATTTCTGCTCTTCTATTTTTAGCATAGCTTGTCTCATCTGAGCCAGATGAAAGTGGTCTTTCTTCTCCAAAACTTTTAACCATAATTCTATTTGAACTAATTCCATTAACAGCAAAGTAATCTCGAACTGCTTCAGATCTTCTCTGTCCAAGTGCTAGATTGTATTCTCTGGTTCCCCTTTCATCAGCATGACCAGAAATTGTAATTTTTATAGAAGGATTATCTTTCATTGCGGCAACTGCGCTTTTTAAAGTTTGAAGTGACTTATTGTTTAAATTAAATTTATCAAACTCAAAATAAACTGTAGCATTTGTAAAAATTGCTTTTGTTTCATAGTCTAAAGGGTAATCTTCTTGAGTTGAGGCTTCTACAGTGCTTATTCCACCATCGTAAACAACCTCTTCTGTTACATTCATGCTTGAGCATGATGAAATAATAAAAATAAGAATAAAAAGATTAAATAAATTTTTGTTATTTGTCATTTGTATATTAAACATTGATTGTCTCCTGACTTATATTATCTTAAAAAACCAGACCATGAAGGTTCTCTTACTTCTCCTGTTTTAATGGGCAATCTAAATCTTGCTCCACTTAATGTAACTCCAGCAAGGAGCCCTGTTCCATTTTCTGATACCGCATAGATTATCACATTACCATTAGGAGAAATACTGGGTGATTCATCTAATTGTGAATTAGTTAGTGGTCTTACAAAATTTTCATTGGAATATTTAAGAGCTATCTGGAAATTACTATTTTTTCGATGGACAAAAATAACCCCCTCTCCGTTTGGAAGATAGGATCCTTTAGCATTATAATTTCCCTCAAATGTTATCCTTTTGGGCTTTGCATTAAATTTTCTTAGATTAATTTCATACAATTGAGGAGACCCTGATCTTCCTGATGTAAACATAATTTTTGATCCATTAGGTGACCATGAAGATTCAGTATCAATAGAATAGTGATTTGTTAATCTTGTTAAATTTTTATTTTTCAAATTTAGTATATAAATTTCTGCATTGCCGTCTTGATATAAAGTTAATGATAAAAATTTTCCATTTGGTGACCAGGAAGGTGAACTTATCTGGTATTTATTCTCTAAAACAATCTCTCTTTTTCCTGAGGCAATATTTTGAGTAAAAACTTTTGCCATACCGGTCTCAAAAGAAACATATGCTACCTGTTTAGAATCTGGTGACCATGATGGAGAAATAATTGGCTCAGTACTTTTAAGTAGTATTTGTTCATTTGCACCATCTGCATCTGCAACAATTAATTTAAAAAGTGAACTTCCTTTTGATAATTCTTCTGTCACATACAACAATCTAGTTGATGCAACACCATTTAAGCCAGTAATCTCCTCATAAACTCCATCACTTATATAATGAGATAGTTGTCTTAATTTGTTTGGTACACCTAAAACTTTTGAGGATCTAATTTGGGATTCTTTTTTTACGTTAAATACTTTATATATTGCGGAGATATTACTTCTATCATCTTCTATTACAGAACCCATGACAATAAAATCAATTCCAAGTATTTTAAAATCACCATAGTTTATATCTTCTGCATTTTTTGGTATTGATAGCAGTTTATTATTTTCTAATATTTTAAATTCTCCTGTTCTATTTAAATCATTTTTTATAATATTCGTGATTTCATTTGTAACTGATTTGCTACCTTCAAAATTAATTAATGCAACTGAATATGGGTTATCAGAGCCCTTTGTAATTTCCAACACTAATTCAGAAATAATAGGTTGTGCAATTAATATGATAAGTATTAAATATTTTTTCATATTGGATTAAAGGTAATGACTATATTTTTAAAACTAGTTTGATACATACTAAATGGGATTTTATTAAAAAAGGAAAAGGTTTCAACTCTTGAAATAGCTTTTAATGCTGAGTTATCAAACCTTATGTTTCCACTACTTTTTATTAAATCAATCTTAATAACTCTTCCATTTTTATTTATCGTCATCCTTAGATCACAAATAAGACCATCTTGAATATTTTTAGGCTTTATCCATGCTGATTGAATAGCTTGAATAATAAGAGCACTGAACTCACTAACCAATAAATCATCTGACTCTTGAAGAATTAACTCTTCCTCTTGTATTAATTGATTAATATTAATATCGGGAATTACAGGTGTTAACTCAATTTTATTATCAATCTGATATAACACTTCAGGGTTGGTTGCTTGCTCTACTTTAGCTTCTTGTTGATTTGATTGGATTTCTACTTCCTCTTTAAATAAAAGATTTACATTCACAGGCTTACTTAGTACTGGCCTCTGTTGCTTTTCAAAATAAAAAAAATCAGTAAGGTATAAGATGATTGTTGCATGAATTACAAATGAAATAAATGAAGCTGAAAAATAGTCCGACTTAATCTGCATAACCAGTAGTAACTATTCCTATATTTGAAATTCCAACACTCTGAACTGCAGCCATAGCTTTGGCAACACTATCAAAAATAACATCCCTATCACTCTGAAAAACTATTTCGATATCAGGATTTGCTTCAAAAATTATCATTGATTTTCTTTTTAGTTCATTGAGATCGATTGGTAAAGATTCATCACCAACATTAATATAGTAATTACCATTCTTATCTATAGATATTACCATCGGCTCATTTTGAACAGACATTTTTGTTGTATCAGTGCTTGGGAGATTTACCTCTACACCCTGAATTAATAATGGCGAAAGAACCATAAAAATTATCAAAAGCACAAGCATTACATCAATATATGGAACTACATTTATTTCAGCCTTTAAGTTTTTTTTCTTTGCTAATCTATAGATCATTTATTTTTTTATAGATTGCTTATAAAAAATACTAGCTAACTCTTCTGAAAAAATTAATGTTGATTGGCTAATTGTTTCTAGTTCTGATGTGTATTTATTAAAAGCTATGACTGCAGGAATTGCTGCAAATAATCCCATTGCAGTTGCAACTAGTGCTTCTGAGATTCCAGGAGCAACTGCATTTATGGTTGCTTGGGTTGCGTCTGATAGACCTTGAAAAGATGTCATGATTCCCCACACTGTGCCTAAAAGTCCTATATATGGACTGACAGAACCAACATTAGCTAAAAAAGCAAGATGCTTATTCATCTCTTCTTCGTCTGAGGCTATTGCAACTCTCATAGATCTATTAATTCCCTCTAGATCAAGTTCAGTGATTTCATTAGTTTGATCAATTTGAAGGAATTCTTTGAATGAATTCTTAAAAACACTTAATGCTCCATATACTGGAACTGTTTCAGTTTTTATTTCACTGTATAAGAGGTTTAAATCCTCACCACTCCAAAATCTTTCAAGAAAACTATCATTAATTACTCTAATTTTTTTATAGAAATTATATCTCTCAACAATAATTATCCATGTCAACAATGAAGCTATTAAAAGAATCACCATGACAGTTTTTACAACCATGCCAGCTTCTAGAAAAAGATTTAAAACAGAAATATCATTCATTAACTTATCCTCTATCAAAAATTAATAATAAATCATTAGGGAAAGGTTTAGGTTTTTTTGTTACCGCATTTACTAAACATACCTCAACAACTCCATTACATATTATTTCAGATGTCTTTGTGTTAAAAATCTCTTGATCAAAAATCATCCTAGCATTTGTTTTTTTTGTTACGTGAGTTTGAACAGTAAGCTCCTCACCCAGCTTCGCTGGTAGTAGATAGTTTATTTCAATGCTTTTTATAACAAACACCAAATCTAACTCTTTTAATTCTATTTGTGAAATATTGTTAGAGGTTAAAAAATCTGAGCGAGCTCTTTCAAAATACTTTATATAATTAGCATGATATACAAATCCCTGAAAATCTGTATCTTCAACATATACGACTAAGTTAAAATCTTTATGCTTGAAAATTTTGTTCATGCAACTCTATATCCTCTTGAAATAACTCAAGGATTATTTGAATGAAATCTGGCCATAGCAAATCAACAGTTATAAGATTATTTGATATTTTGCTATTAATAGATGATGCTAAAACTCTAACTTTAATAGGTCTATTATTAAATTTATATACCAATGCAGGTTTAAGATTCTCTTCTTTTGAAGAGGCTAAAACTTGATCCCACCAGTCAGGTCTTGGTTCAGCACCTGCACCGTAAGCTTTACATTCAATGCACCAATTGCCTAATGTTAAATCTGGCAATTCTTTAGTTCTAGTTTGTTCTAAAATTCTTTTAACAGGATTGGTTAGGTTTAAGTCTTGTATCAAAGCATTAGCAATTTGTCTTTCAAATGCAGCGCCTTTATTTCTTGAATTAATAGACAATTTTTTTACTCTTTAACCTCAAAATTTTCAGGAAATTCTGCGTTTGTATGAACTTCTTGAACATCATCTAGCTCATCCATAAAATCCATAATTTTTAAAACTTTTTCAGACATTTCTTGATCGAGAGCAACAGATGTTTCAGCTCTAAGCGTTAATTCTGCATTAGTATTTTCTATATTATTTTGCTTAAGGGATTCGAGAACATTTGAAAGATTGGAGCTTGAGGTAATAATTTCAAAATATTCTTCCTCATCTACCAAATCATCAGCACCTGCCTCTAAAACTATGTCTAAGATTTCTTCTTCAGAATAGTCTTTGGCAACATGAATTATTCCTATTTTATTAAAAAGATATGAAACAGAACCATCGGTTCCAAGATTTCCACCAAACTTAGAAAAAGCATGCCTAACATCAGAAACAGTTCTATTTCTATTGTCTGACATTGCTTCAACCATGATTGCAACTCCGCCTGGGCCATAGCCTTCTAGAACTATTTCTTCAAGAGATCCTGTTTCACCAGTACCTGAGCCTTTCTCTATTGCTCTTTTAATATTGTCTTTAGGCATATTAGCAGCATTAGCCTTATCCAATGCAAGTCTTAGCCTAGGATTATCATCAGGATCTGGACCGCCCTTGGCTGCAACAGTTATTTCTCTAATAACCTTAGTCCAAACCTTACCTCTTGATGCGTCTTGACGGGCTTTTCGATGTTTGATATTTGCCCATTTGGAATGTCCTGCCATTGCTATTCTTCCTTGTGAGTACTAATAATTTTAAGTTCTTCCAGTTGGGCATCATCAACTTTGCTTGGAGCATCAGTAAGCAAGCAAGTAGCGCTTTGTGTTTTTGGAAATGCAATAACATCTCTGATATTAGTTGTATCAGTAATTAGCATTACCAATCTATCTAAACCAAATGCAATGCCCCCATGAGGAGGACAGCCAGATGAAAGAGCTTTTAAAAGGAATCCAAATTTACTATCTGCCTCCTCCTTAGAAATATTTAAAATATCAAATATTGTTTTCTGAATATCAGCATTAAAGACCCTTAAAGAACCTCCGCCTATTTCATAACCATTTAAGACAATATCATATGCATGAGCAATAGCCTTCTCTGGTTCATTTTTTAATTCATCCACAGAGCAATTTGGTAATGTGAATGGATGATGCAAAGATGTTAAATTTCCTTCTGAATTCTTTTCAAACATTGGGAAATCAACTACCCAGCATGGTGCCCATTTTGTTGTATATAAATCTAAGTCTTCACCAATCTTTTTAATTAAGCTGCTCATACTGAGATTTACAACACCACTTTTACCGGCTCCAAAAAATATTAAATCATTGTCATCAAGGCTAAGCTCTGATAGTAAAGTGGAGACTGTTTCATCTTTTAAGAATTTTAAAATAGGTGATTGGAGGCCGTTCTCAATATCAGTTTTATCGTTCACTTTGATATATGCCAGACCTTTTGCACCAAGTTTTGAAACAAAATTTGTATAGTCATCTATTTGGCTTCTAGTAAAAGAACTGCCACCCGGAATTTTTAATGCAACAACTCTTGAATTATCATCTTTTGCAGGCTCAGCAAAAACCTTAAACTCTTCATTCATAACTAAATCAGATATTTCAACGAGCTTTAAAGGAATTCTTAAATCAGGTTTGTCGCAACCATAATCTCTCATAGAATCATGCCAATCTAAAACAGAAAAATCATCTAATCGATCATCACAAAATTTGTGAACTAAATTCTTAACCATGCCCTCTCCAACTTGCATAATGTATTTCTGATCTATAAAAGAAGCTTCTATATCAATCTGAGTAAACTCTGGTTGACGATCAGCTCTTAGGTCTTCATCTCTGAAACATCTTGCAATTTGATAATATTTATCTAGACCACCCATCATGAGAAGTTGTTTAAAAAGCTGAGGTGACTGAGGTAAAGCAAAGAATTTACCTGACTGAACCCTGCTTGGAAGTATAAAATCTCTTGCACCCTCAGGAGTTGCTCTTGTAAGTATTGGAGTTTCTATTTCATGAAAATCATTTTCATCTAAATAGTTCCTTATAGTAGATGTGATCTTGGATCTTGTTACAATTCTATGATTCATCTCAGGGCGTCTTAGGTCTAAAACTCTATTTTTTAAACGAACATCTTCATTAACATCCTGATAATCATCAAGTGGAAATACAGGAGTATCAGCTTTGCTTAAGATTTTAATATCTTTACTCTCAAGCTCTATCTCTCCAGTTAACATATTTTTGTTAATAGTGCCTTCTAGCCTTGCTTTGACTACGCCAGAAATTTGAACAACATATTCATTTCTCAAGCTTTCAGCAATAGCAAATGATTTTGCATTATCAGGATTTATTACTGCCTGACAAATGCCTTTTATATCTCTAACATCAAGAAAAATTACTCCTCCATGATCACGTCTTTTATGAATCCAGCCACAAATAGTTACTTCATGATCAAGTTCTTTTGATGTAATTTCTCCACAATAGTGAGATCTCATAATATTTCCTATATTTATTTACTAATCTTATCTTGTTTAAGCTCTTTCTTGGAGTCAGAAGCTAAATTTTGTGAAGATTTATTAGTTGATTCTTTGTCATTTGATACCAAGTTCTTTTTTTTACCGGTCTTGAAGTCAGTCTCATACCAACCGCCACCCTTTAATCTAAAAGAAGGTGCAGAAATTAACTTGGTAAGAGATTCTTCTCCGCATTTCGAGCATAATGTTTTTGGTTTATCACTAAACTTCTGAATTATTTCATGTTCCTGTCCACAATTTGAACATTTATAGTCATAAATCGGCATAAGTCATCAAAAAAAGATAAAATTATAAACTAATAAGATTTATACATATAACTAATTTACAAAATGTTGTTTTCAAAATTATTACTGCCTACATTAAAAGATGCTCCTCAAGAAGCAGAGGTTATTAGTCATAAGCTAATGCTCAGAGCTGGCATGGTTAGAAAGGTAGCGTCAGGAATATATACATGGCTTCCAATGGGGTTAAAAGTTCTTAGAAAAATTGAGAATATTGTCAGAGAAGAAATGGATGCTTCTGGTGCTCAAGAAGTATTAATGCCAATGGTTCAACCAAAAGAGTTGTGGGATGAAACTAATAGATGGGAAAAAATGGGCCCTGAACTTCTAAGAATTCAAGATAGGCATAAAAGAGATTTCTGCTTAGGCCCAACTCATGAGGAAGTTATAACAGATCTTATAAGAAACAATGTTAAAAGTTATAAAGAATTGCCTTTGAATATATATCAAATACAAACAAAATTTAGAGATGAAGTAAGACCAAGATATGGAGTTATGAGAGGAAGAGAATTTCTTATGAAAGATTCTTATAGTTTTAATATTGACGAAGCCTGTCTTGAAGAAACCTACTTAACTATGAGGAATACCTATAAAAAAGTTCTAGAGAGAATGAATCTTGATTATAAGATTGTTTCAGCAGATTCTGGCGCTATTGGTGGAGATGCTTCAGAAGAATTTCATGTTCTAGCTGAAACAGGTGAAGATACTATAGCTGTTAGTGATAGCTCTGAATATGCTATAAACACTGAACTCCTGCTTAAAGATGGTGAAGATATATCATCTCTTGAAGGAAAGCCATCACCTGATGGCAAGGGAACAATTGAAATTAAAAAAGGTATTGAGGTTGGTCATATATTCCAACTAGGAAAGGTTTATGCCGAAGATATGAAAGCAAATGTCTTAAACAATGAAGGCAAAGCATCTACTCTATATATGGGGTGTTATGGAATTGGGGTTTCAAGACTTGTAGCTGCAGCTATTGAGCAAAACAATGATGATAAAGGTATTATTTGGCCTCACAGCATAGCTCCATTTGATATAAATATTATTGCGATTGGCTTTGAGAAAGATCAAAAAATAGCAGAAGCCTCTAACAATCTTTATAGAGAGCTAACTGAGATGGGCTACGATGTCTTACTGGATGATCGTAAGGATGGTTTCGGAACTAAAATCAAAGATTCCGAATTAATAGGAATTCCACTGAATATTATTATTGGTAAGCAGTTCTTAGAATCAGAGGAAATAGAATTTAGAACAAGATCTGGAGATACATCTCTAAGCAAAATATCAGATTCACAAACTATCTTAGACTTCTTTAAAGATAAATAAGCCTTCAAGGCTATAATTTATCAATCTATACTTTCTTCAGCATTTATAAGTGCCTGTTCAACTTTTTAGTAATTTTATATACTTATAATCTTTTAATAATAGTAGCGTTTGCTGTTCCACCGCCTTCACAGATAGCTTGAAGAGCATACGTTCCTTCTCTTCTTTCTAACTCATGAAGTAATGTTGTCATCAGCTTTGCTCCTGTAGCACCGAGAGGATGGCCAAGAGCCATTGCTCCTCCATTTACATTCAGTTTAGTTCTATCAGCCTTAAGCTCTGCAGCCCAAGCCAAAGGCACTGGGGCAAAAGCCTCATTCACTTCATATAAGTCAATGTCATTAATGCTTAAGTTAGCTACTGATAGAGCTTTATGTGATGCAGGAATTGGTCCAGTTAACATATAAACAGGATCATCCCCAACAACTGAGATTGATACAATTTCTGCTCTAGGGTTTGCATTAATTTTTTTTAGTCCTGCTTCATTGCAAACAAGAACTGCTGCAGCGCCATCTGTAATCTGACTTGCATTACCAGCAGTAACTACGCCGCCTTCAGATACAGTTTTAAGTCCTGCTAGTTTTTCAAGACTTGCATCAAATCTAATACCTTCATCTGCAGTGACCATTTCTTCAATACCCTCAGCATTTTTAGCCTGAACCGGAAGAATCTCTCTATCAAAATAGTTCAATTCAGTAGCTTTTGCAGCTTTTTGATGACTCTCAAGAGCAAACTGATCTAAGTCTTCTCTTGATAGATTCCATTTTTTAGCTACTAATTCAGCACCTGTGAATTGAGAGAAAAATACACCTGGATATCTTGCTTTAATGCCATCAGAATCAAAGGGGAAACCATGGCCAGCATCATAGCCATCTTTAACCGAGGCTCCAATTGGAACCATAGACATTACTTCAACTCCACCACCAATTACGATATCTTGAGTGCCTGACATTACTGCTTGAATTGCAAAATGAATCGCTTGTTGAGAAGATCCACATTGCCTATCAACGGATGTACCTGGAACTGATTCTGGATATGATGAAGAAAGGATTGCATTCCTAGCAACATTTCCTGACTGGGCACCAACCTGGTCTACACATCCAAAAATAACATCATCAACTAGCGATGGATCCATATCAAGTCTTGCTGCTATTTCATCTAGTACTTTTGCTCCTAAGTCGGCTGGATGCCAAAGACTTAACCTGCCATCCCTTTTTCCACCTGCGGTTCTAACCGCTTCTACAATATAAGCTTTTTCTGCCATAAAAAAATCCCTATTAAAAAAATCTAATAGGGATTAGTGTATCAAGAAATAGTTACTTTGTAGATTTTGCTCTACTAGCGATAAAGGCTTCTCTAATTTCTTTTAATAGGCTTTCTCTAATCTTGGCATTTTCTTTAAGAAACATGCTAGCCTTGACTTTACCTTGACCGATAGTCTCGCCATTCATCTTATAAAATGCGCCTGACTTCTCAATCAATCCAAGTTTATGGCCATAATCTAATATTTCACCCTCTGAATTAATGCCTTGGCCATACATGATCTGGAATTCTGCTTGTTTAAATGGAGGGGATACCTTATTTTTAACAACCTTTACCCTGGTTTCATTACCCATTATTTCATCGCCTTCTTTAACAGCTCCAATTCTTCTGATATCCAATCTAACTGATGAGTAAAATTTTAAGGCATTACCGCCTGTAGTTGTTTCAGGGCTTCCAAACATAACACCAATCTTCATTCTAATTTGATTGATAAAAACAACTGTTGCACCGGATCTTTGAATGTTACCTGTGATCTTTCGAAGTGCTTGTGACATTAATCTAGCTTGTAAGCCTACATGATGATCGCCCATCTCTCCTTCTATTTCAGCTCTTGGTACAAGAGCAGCAACTGAATCTATTATTACTAAATCAACACTATTTGATCTGACTAACATATCAGCAACCTCTAACGCTTGCTCTCCGGTGTCAGGCTGAGAAAGCAATAACTCGTCTACATTTACGCCAAGTTTTTCAGCGTACTGAGGATCTAATGCATGCTCTGCATCAATGAAAGCACAAGTTCCACCTTCTTTTTGACATTCAGCAATTATTTGAAGTGTTAATGTTGTTTTTCCTGAGGATTCAGGTCCATATATTTCAGTGACTCTTCCTTTTGGTATGCCGCCGATTCCTAGAGCTATATCCAGCCCCACTGAGCCAGTTGATATTGATGGAATATCTAAAATTTCTTTATCACCCATCCTCATTACGGTACCTTTACCGAAATGACTATCTATATCTGCAAGTGTATCCTTTAATGATTTTGAACCTGTATCTTTTGATTTAGCCATATTATCTCCTTACTGTATATTTATACAGTATAATGCTAATTTAGAAATTTACAACTTAAAAGTATATTTTTCCTTAATTTTATCTTACAGTCTCCTTTTTATAATAAAGTTTCATTAAAAAAATTATTATGGCCTTTGTAGTAACCGAATCATGTATAAAATGTAAATACACAGATTGTGTAGAGGTATGCCCTGTTGACTGTTTTTATGAAGGGCCAGATTTTTTAGTTATTCATCCTGATGAATGTATTGACTGTGCATTGTGTGAACCAGAGTGTCCAATAGATGCAATTTTATCTGAAGATGAACTCCCTGAAGATCAGATAGACTTTATTGAAATCAACGCAAGACTTTCAGAAGTATATGAAAATATTACCGAAGCTAAAGAGCCATTACCTGAAGCTGAAAAATACGAAAAAATTAAGAATAAAAGAGACTTAATAGGATTATAAACTCATAAACGGAGATGTTATTACCCCGCTTACAAGAATTAAAGATGCAAAGAAAGTCATAACTTGAAATTTATATTCAGCCAGAAGGTAGTTTATAAATTTGGGCATTATTAATAGCGAGGCGATACAACCTATACCAAAAGGCAAGAGAATCTTAAGATCTATATTTGCTACAGAACCAATAACAAGTTCATAAACTCCAATTGATAATAAAATTGCGCTGCCAGATATTCCAGGCATCAAGAAAAAAGAAAATGCTATGAATCCAATTATGACAAGAGCTAATAGTGATGGTTCACTAGTAACAAAGTTTAATAAGTTCAAAAGTATTCCAAATATAATTCCAATTAAAAAATAATAATTCCATACTACAAAGTTATTAAATTCTTTTTTTAATCTATAGATTATTAACAATGCTATCGAACACATTAAAACAGCAAGAAAAAGTGAAAAATATTCAGTGTATTCAGAATATAAATAGATAATGAGCTTGGATGCAAAGACTACACTTAAACCCATGGCTATAAAAAATGGGATGATTAAATCAAGGAAAAATACTTCGTTTAGTCTTTTAAAATTAAGGGTTAAGTTTGATATCTTTAAGTTGGATAAAAATGTAATAAATTTTTCATAAACATTGAATGCTATAGCTACTGTAGAGCCTGATATTCCTGGTAATAATTCTGCAAGACCAACAAAGAACCCTGAAATTATAAACCTTAATCTTTCACTCATGAATCATTGCCATCACTTGATGTTCCTGGAAGCATAGGCACAAAAGCAACCTCATCATATGTTTTCTCTTCAACCTCATCATTTTCTAATTTAGTTATAACATGAAGCTGCTGAAATTTTGAGTTTCCAACAGGTATAACTATTTTGGAGTTAACTTTCAAACAATCCAGTAGATCATGAGGATACTGTCTTGGTGCAGCTGCACACAATACTCCATCATATTTAATATCTTGATCCCAATCGATATAGCCATCACCGTGTTTGAATAAAACATTGTTAATCTTTAACTCGCTGAGATTCTCTCTTGATTTAGCTACTAAGGGTTTAATTCTTTCTATTGCATGTACTTGTTCGCAAAAATAAGAAAGAACTGCAGATTGATAACCACAACCAGAGCCCAGTTCAAGAACTTTATCAAAAATTTTTCCTCTTGATTTGGTATGTGAAATGAGTAGTTCAGTCATTCTAGCAACAATATATGGCTGCGAAATCGTTTGCTTATAACCTATTGTTAATGATCTATTCTCATAAGCTCTTGATTGCAAAGCATTATCTAAAAAAATATGCCTTGGTATTTGAGACATAGCATCAAGAACTCTAAAATCTTTAATACCCATTTCTAGAAGAGTTTCTATCATCTCTTCTCTTACCCTTCTGAAAGTAAAGCCTGAATTATTCATTTATATAATTTTGTAAGCCTTCTCTTAATGGAGTTTGATCTAAACCATAATCCAAAACAGTCATAGAAATATATCCGTCTTGAATAGCCAGAGCATCTGTTAAATGCTCCTCTTGTATAGGTTTTCCTGAAAGATTGTATCTGTACTTTTTTATATTATCAGTAGAGCTGATTTCAATTGGCTTAGAAGGAATTCCTCGTTGAGCCAATGCTGTAACTTTCATACCTTTACACTCTTTTTCAGGCAAATCTGGAAAGTTTACATTAATAACTTTACCAACATACTCTTTAGGAAGACTAGCTACAAGATTTATGATCTCAATAGTTTTATTAACTATAAAATCCATATTTATAGTTTCATAAGACGCAACAGATAATGCTAACGGTGGATACTTTAATTTTCTTCCACCAACTGCAGCGCCAACTGTTCCAGAATATATAACATCTGTACCAATATTAGCTCCATGGTTTATTCCCGACACAACCATATCAAATTCAAAATCAACGATTCCCAATAAACCAAAATAAGTACAATCAGCAGGAGTGCCATCAACAGCAAAAACTCTATCTTCAACTTGTCTTATTTCTGTTTCTTTTAAGAAAGATATAGCCGCACTCATTCCACTACAATTATTTTCAGGGGCAATGATCCAAACATCATGTTCTTTTGAAAGTTTTTTAAAAAGGCTTTGAATATTAGGTGCCTTATAACCATCATCATTTGTTAATAAGATTTTCATGAGTTTTACTTAAGATTTACTAGTGATTGAACTGCTATAGCTTTATTTTGACCTATGATACCAATCTTTTCAGATGTTGTTGCTTTTAGACCAATTTTAGATTTTGGAATTTTTAAAATATTTGAAAGACTCTGAATTATACCTTCTCTATGAGGACTAATTTTTGGAGATTCACATATTATTGTTGCATCAATATTGTAGATCTCCAGATTAAGTTCTTTAATTTTTTTAAGGCAAAAATTTATTATGTTTACACTATCAAGGCCTTTATTGGAATCGTCTTTGTCTGAAAAAAATATTCCAATATCCCCCAAGGCTGATGCTCCTAATATGGAATCAGCAATTGAATGAAGAAGAACATCTCCATCTGAATGAGCCTCAATTTTAAAATCACATTCAAGAAAATAACCACCTATTAAAAAACCTTCTCCCTCTTTATATGTGTGTAAATCAAAACCTGTTCCAGTTCTTGTAGAAAATTTCTCTAAAAGATATAGATCTTCCATATGAGTAATTTTTATATTTGAAGATCGACCTTTAAGCCTTGAAATACTGTAACCTTTTGTTTCTAATGCAAAAGATTCATCTGGAACATTAATACCTTCTTCTAATAGTGATATCAGTGAGGAATGTAATTTTTTAAAATTAGATATCTGAGGTGTTTGAACTAAATAGTACTTTGATTTATCTAGCGTTGAATGATGAAACCCATCTTCATGCTTAATAGAATCAACAACGGGTATATAAAAAATAGAACAATCTGTCTTAGATAGATTTATTTCTTGATAAAGACTTTCAATATCTTCTTCGAATACATTAGGTCTTGCTGCATCATGCGTTATAACATAGGTATAATCTTCATCTAGAGCTTGATTTAAAGCATTTAATACTGATTGAGCTCTAGAATCTCCCCCTTCTACGATGACAATTTTCTCATTGTTATAAAAATCTTGATCTTTTATATAGTTGTCTGATTTCGAAACAGTCACAACTACCTTGGATACTAAATGAGAATCAAGAAATGGCTGTACGGATTTTTCAATAACTGATTTTCCATCTAATTTTGAATACTGCTTTGGAAGATCTTTATTAAACCTCTCACCAACACCAGCTGCAGCAATTATAACTAATAAATTATTTTTCATCTTTATTACTTTCTTTATCTTTAAATGATATGAACTCTTCTTCAGGATAAACTAGATTTAATTTTTCTCGAGCAAAATTTTCAACATGTTCATTGGATTGCTGTGCATTTTTGATTTCAAATTCCAAGATATCATTTTTATTTTTTAGCTCGTCATTCTTTTGAATCTGAATGTCATTTTCAACAATAAGATCTGATTTCTTTTGATATGAATTATTACCAAAAAAAATACTGTTTAGTAACAAAGCTATAAGGATTATTAGTGATACTGTTAAGAACAAGGACAGTCTGTTCATTGAGAAAGACTTAACTCAGGAGACTCCTCTTCAATCCATAGCAGTCTATTATATTTTGCTACTCGATCTGATCGACATGGTGCACCTGTCTTGATTTGACCAGCACCAAGCCCAACAGCAAGGTCGGCAATGGTTGTGTCTTCTGTTTCTCCAGATCTATGAGAAATAATTGATTTATAGTTGTTAGTATTTGCCATGTTAATAGTTTCTATTGTTTCGGTGATAGAGCCTATTTGATTAAATTTAATTAAAATTGAATTTGCTAAATTGTTAATAATACCTTCTTGGAAGATGGTTTTATTAGTTACAAATAAATCATCCCCAACTAATTGGCATTTTGCACTAATCTTTTCAGTAAGAATCCTCCAACCTTCATAATCATTTTCATCCATTCCGTCCTCAATAGAAATAATTGGATATCTATCGACAAGTTCTTCTAAATAATTTGCAAAAGATTCTGGATTTAAAGACCTTCCTTCTCCAACTAGATTGTAATTCTCTCCATCAAAGAATTCACTTGCAGCACAATCTAGAGCAATAAAAACATCTTTTCCTGGAATAAGACTTGAATTTTCAATAGCCTCTAATATCAATTTTATTGCTTCTTCATTTGATTGCAGATTTGGAGCAAAACCACCCTCATCTCCAACAGCAGTTGATAATTTTTTACTTTTTAAGATTGATTTTAAGTTCTGATATATCTCCGATGACCATCTCATTGCTTCTTTAAAGCTTTGTGCACCCTTGGGTATGATCATAAATTCTTGAATATCGATATTATTATCGGCATGTTCTCCGCCATTCAAGATATTTAACATAGGCATTGGAAGATTACTTTCTACCTTAGATCCAGTAATGTTTTGATAAATGTCGGCAAAGTGTCTGTGAAGTTCAATTCCCTTATCTTTTGCTGCAACATGAGATATAGCCAATGAAACAGCTAATATTGCGTTTGCACCAATACTAGACTTATCAGAAGTCCCATCAATTTCAATAATAATGGTATCAAGCTGACTTTGCTCACAGGGATCTAAACCAATTAATGCAGGCTTTAAGATGGTATTAATATTATTTACAGCGTTTTGAACACCTTTTCCTAAATAGTCTTTATTTCCATCCCTAAGTTCTAATGCTTCTTTAGTTCCAGTGGATGCTCCGCTTGGGACAATAGATTTAGCTGTAATATTGTTATCTAAAGTGATGGAACAAGATACAGTTGGTACTCCTCTTGAATCAAGAACTTGGATAGCTTTAATGTCTGAAATTTTTGACATGTTTTACTTAATATCTAGGATTTCTTGAGCTTTTATAAAATTATCAAGGTCTTTTATTTGTTTCAAGAAAGGTTCTAACATTTCCAATCTTAATGCACATGGGCCGTCACATTTTGCATTATCTGGATCTGGATGAGCTTCTAAAAATAAGCCAGCAATACCTTGAGATATTCCAGCCTTTGCTAAGCTAAGAAGGTATTCTCTTCTTCCGCCCGCTGCGTTTCCAAGACCTCCAGGTAGTTGAAGTGAATGTGTTACATCAAAAATAGTTGGTTTGTTTAGGTTTTTAAGAATTTGGAAATTTAATGTATCTACAATTAAATTATTGTAACCAAAAGAATTGCCTCTTTCGCATAATGTAATTTTTTGATTTCCAGCCGATTCGCATTTCTCAATAATATTCTTCATTTCAGGTGCTGATAAAAATTGTGGCTTCTTAAACTGCAAAATAGAATCTGTCTTAGCAGCTGCAACCACTAAATCAGTCTGTCTTGCTAAAAAAGCTGGAATTTGAACAACTTCGCATACTTCACTAACAGGCTGAGCTTGATCTGGCTCATGAATGTCTGTGATTACAGGAATATCAAATTGATCTGAAATTTCTTGAAGTATTTTTAAACCCTCTTCCATACCAGGGCCTCTAAAAGAAGATACAGAACTTCTATTAGCCTTATCAAATGAACCTTTGAAAATATAATTTATTTCCAGCTTGTCAGATGCTGATTTAAATTCTTCTGCAACTCTAAATGCTAAATCTCTTGATTCAAGAACATTCATCCCACCCATAAGTGTTAATGGTTGTGCATTACCAATAGTAAATTTTCTTAATTGGATATCGTTCATTGTTTGTCTATTGTACTCTTAATGTAGCTATTGAAAATAGGATGTCCATCTCTTGGATTTGAAGTAAATTCTGGATGAAACTGACATGCAAGAAACCATTTATGATCTGAGATTTCAATCATTTCAACTAACTTTCCATCAACTGACGTTCCAACTAGACTAAGACCTGAATTTATTAACTGGTCTACATATGATGGGTTTACTTCATACCTATGACGGTGTCTTTCTACAATCTCATCCTTCTTATACATTTTATATGCCTTTGAAGATTTTTTAAGCTTACATACTTGCCCACCTAAACGCATAGTTCCGCCCATGTCAGAATTTTTATTTCTCTGCTCTTTCTTGCCTGAAATATCACTCCATTCGGTTATTAGTGCAATGACCGGGTGATTTGTTTTTTGATCAAACTCTGTACTATTTGCATCTTTCAATTTAAGAACATTTCTAGCAAACTCGATTAATGCAACTTGCATACCTAAGCATATTCCAAGGTATGGTATTTGATTTTCTCTTGCGTATTTGCAAGCTAAAATCATGCCCTCAATACCCCTATCTCCAAAACCGCCTGGAACTAATACAGCATCAGTCTTAGATAAAACTTTTTTTACATTTTTAGTGGTTATAGTTTCAGCTAAAACAAAATTAATATTCACTTTTGTTTTATGTTTAATACCAGCATGTTCTAAAGCTTCATTAATTGATTTGTATGAGTCTTGAAGCTCTGTATATTTACCAACAAAAGCTATATTTACCTCTTTTTGAGGCTTAAGACTGGCATTAACAACCCTTTTCCAATCTGAAAGCTTTGGATTTTCTGACTTAATATTAAGTTTTTTAAGTATTATTTGATCAACCTTTTGTTTATTCAATAATAAAGGTATTGAATATACTGTTTGAACATCATGCATTGATATAACATTATCTTGTGCAACTGAACAAAATAGTGCAATTTTCTTTTTTTCATCTTTAGGAAGTTCTTGTTCAGATCTGCATATAAGGCAGTCTGGACTTATGCCTAGAGATCTTAGCTCTTTAACTGAGTGTTGGGTTGGTTTTGTTTTTAACTCCCCAGAGGCTTTTATAAATGGAACTAATGTAAGGTGAACAAAAGCCCATGAGGTTGAAGGAAGTTCAAGAGCCATTTGTCTAATTGCTTCTACGAATGGTTGACTTTCAATATCACCAACAGTTCCTCCAATCTCAACAATTGCTATATCTTTTCCTTGGCCGCCTTCTTTAACTCTTTTTTTTATCTCATTTGTAATATGGGGAATAACTTGAACTGTTCCACCCAGGTACTTGCCTTTTCTTTCATTTCTAATGACAGTCTCATAAACTTTACCGGCTGTAAAATTATTCTTTTTAGATGCTTCAAATCTTACGAATCTTTCATAATGACCTAAATCAAGATCTGTTTCAGTGCCATCATTAGTAACAAATACCTCACCATGCTGAAAAGGACTCATTGTTCCAGGATCAACATTAATATATGGATCTACTTTTATTAGCGAAACTGATAAACCTCTTGATTCCAATAATGCGCCAATTGAGGCCGCAGCTATACCCTTACCGAGCGATGAAACCACTCCTCCAGTTATAAAAATGTACTTAGTATTTGCCATCATTTAATTGAATCATGATGGGATAACAGAATAACAGAATAACTTAAATAGTTAAATAACAATTACCTATTATGAATAAAAATTAATTAATATTTTTATAAATTCTTTTAACTCTTGATTTAATTCTTATCATTAAGTCATAAGAAATTGATCCATTGTTTGAAGCCAGATTATTAATTGAGTGATTTGGAGAAAAATATTCACACCAATCTCCAATTGAACAGTCTTGAATATTTGTTACATCAATTGTGGTAACGTCCATGCTTACTTTTCCAAAAACTTTAGCTTCTTGATTGTTAACCATAACAATACTTCCATCTTTAACATGCTGTGGCAGTCCATCTGCGTATCCTAAATAAACAGTAGCTATCTTCATGTCATTTTTAGCAACTGCCCTGCCGTCGTATCCAACTCTCTCACCTGTGGCAATTTCTTTAACATTAATAATTGGAGATTTTAATGTGATTGCTGTTTGGAGCTCATTATTACCAATATAGCCGCCAAAAATTCCTATACCCACCCTAACCCAATCAAAAGATTTTTCAGGAAAATTCAAAATACAGCCAGTATTTGCAATACTTTTTTGAACATCTGGATTTAATTTTTTTGATAATTCTTCAAATCTAAGGAATTGTTTTTTATTTGAGGGATCTTCTTTTATATTAGATGCTGCTAAGTGAGTCATAAGAGTGAATCTGACATCCCTTAGATAGTTTTCGTAAATATTTAGAAAATCATCTTCCTCAAATCCAAGCCTGTTCATTCCTGTATTAATTTTGAACCATAAATCCTTATAATCATTATTTATTTTTATAATATTAAATTGGTGTTGATTGTGGACAACTAAATCAAGGTTATTTTTTTTGGCAATCTTAAAATCATCATTAGAATAAACACCCTGCATCAAAAGAATCTTTTTTTTTGATATTTTTCTTAATTCTATTGCCTCATCGATTCTAACGACGCCATACCCATCTACCAAATCATCAATATCATGAACGACCTTTGACAAAATATGGCCATAAGCATCTGATTTAATAACTGCAAGAAAATTTGAAGAAGGTTTAATTTTATTTTTAAGCTTTTGAATATTATTTCTTAAAATTGATGGATCTATTTCAAGAATGCTGCTTAGAGATGTCATTCGAAGGATTCATAATAACCATCACTAGAAAAGTTTTCAAATCGAGTGTACTCTTTTAAGAAAGTGAGATTAACGGTTCCAATTGGTCCGTTTCTTTGTTTTCCAATAATAATTTCAGCCTTGTTTCCCTGATCAGAATCTTCGTTATAAACCTCATCTCGATATATAAAAAGAATTACATCTGCATCCTGCTCGATAGCACCAGAATCTCTTAAATCAGCCATGATAGGTCTTTTGTTTGGCCTTTGTTCAACTGCTCTATTAAGCTGGGATAAAGCTACAACTGGGACATTTAGTTCCTTTGCAAGAGATTTTAGGGATCTTGATATCTCTGAAATTTGATTAACTCTATTTTCAGTTGATGTTGGAAGCTGCATAAGTTGAAGGTAATCAACAACTATGAGTGATAAACCATTTTCTTCTTGTCTGGCTAATCTTCTTGCCTTTGCTCTTAGTTCCATTGGAGACAGTAAAGAACTATCATCGATCCATAAAGGAAGATTCTTTAATCTTTCGCCCTCTTGTAACAAAAGTTTAAGTTCATTATCTTTTAACATTCCAGATCTAACGTTCTGCTGATTAAGCTTACACATGCCAGAGAGCATTCTAGTAGTTAAAGCTTCTCCAGGCATTTCTAAACTAAATATTAAAACAGCCCCCTCATTGTCTTTACCTAATAAAACGTTTTCTGCAATATTCATGGCAAGTGATGTTTTACCCATGCTTGGCCTTCCAGCAACTACAACTAGATCACCATCTTGAATACCCTGCAGTTTTGTATCTAGATCTTTAAAACCAGTTGAGGATCCAATTAAACCACCAGCCTTATTGGATAGTTCATGAAGCTTATCCATAGTAGATGGAATTAAATCTTTCATAGATTGAAGGCTTTGATCGTTTTGACTAGTTTCATCATTTAAGGCAAAAATCATGCTTTCAGCCTTGTCAAGTAATGCAGCCCCATTTTGCCCTTGGGGGTTTTGTATTAATTCAGAAATTTCTGAATTTGCCTTCATTAATTTTCTTGCAATAGACCTTTGTCTAATAATTTCTGCATATGCTTCTAGATTTGCAGCAGACGGAGTAGATGTTGCTAATTCAATTAAATAGTCTTTACCTCCAACCTTATTTAAAGAATTTTTATTGTCTAATTTTTCTGAAACTGTTAATGGGTCTAGGGGTTTATTTTCTTCAATCAGCTCTGACATTGACTGAAAAATAATCTGATGATCTCTTCCATCAAAATCATTTTCTTTGATTACCTGTATGACGGTATCAAAACGATGGGTTTCAAGCATGAGACCACCAAGCACAGCTCTTTCAGCTTCTCGAGCTTGTTCGTTTTGATTTATAGACAAGTCAGACATCGGAATATGATTTTTACATCATATTTTAAAATATACAACTACTCTGCTAATACTTTTACAATTACTTCCGCAGAAACTTCAGGATGAACTGCAATAGCAATAGAATGTTCGCCAATTTCTTTAATTGGGCCTTCTGGTAGCTGAACTTCGCTTTTATCTATATCAATTCCAGCAGCAGAAAATGCATCTGAAATTTCTCTTGTACCTACTGAACCATATAGAGCTCCTTCTTCAGTAACAGGAACAGCTATTTCACAAGAAGATCCATTTATTGTCTCAGCCCTAGCTTGAGATTTAGTTAATAAGTCAGCTGATGCAGCAGCAAGCTCATCTTTTCTAGCTTCGACTTCTGCAATATTTTTATCACTAGCAAATGCAGCTTTTTTTTGTGGAATTAAAAAATTTCTTGCGTAACCAGAGTTAACTTCAACAACATCACCAATTTCGCCAAGTCTTTGTATTTTATCTAAAAGTATAATTTTCATAGTTTTTATTGATGCATGTCCGTATATGGTAAAAGAGCTAAAAATCTAGCAATTTTAATTGATTTAGTAATTTTTCTTTGATTAGATGCTGAAACACCAGTAACTCTAGCAGGAATGATTTTTCCTGTTTCAGTTATGAATGGCTTTAAGATATCGATATCTTTGTGATCAAACTTTTTAGGTAAATCATATTTACTCATTATCATCTCCTTCTTTTAAGCTTTCTTCATCTTCTTTTTTCTCTATGTCTTCTTCAGCAGGCTTTGTTTCTACTTTTTCTACTACTTTTTTTTCCTCAACCTCAACCGGTTCAGGCTTTTTATTTTTAGATTCAATGAACAAACTTGAATCTTCTCCACTATGCTCTTTTACAACTAGGAATAAGTGTCTAATAATTGACTCGTTATATTTAATTTTTGTTTCGATTTCTAAAAGTTTAGAAGGATCTCCTTCAAGATTAAATAATAGATAATGTCCTTTATTATGATTAGCTATTGAATAAGCCAACTGTCTTCTTCCAACATCTTCTGTTTTAACAATCTTAAAAGAATTATCTGTTAATAATTTTTCAAAATCTTTTTTGAATTCATCAACCTTGGTAGAAAGATTGGGGTTTAGAATTATTACTGCTTCGTATTTTTTCATTATTTACCTTATGGTTAAAGATTTACACCTTAATTGGTATAAACCAAGGAAAACGCATTCTAAATGAATTGATATATAGAATCAATACTCGCTTTTAACTATCTTAAGGAGTTTAGAAATCCAGCTTTGGCTCTGCTCTGCAATCAAATCATCATTCATTTGCTTGAATCCATGATCGACCAAACCTATAGATGTGGCATATATAGGATTTTGAAGAATACTTTCCATCCCTGAGAATTTATTAGGTATACCTAACCTGACTGATGTTTGAAAAATAGATTCAGCTAATTCTACAACACCTTCCATTTTGGAAGTTCCGCCAGTGAAAACTATTCCAGCAGAAATTTTTTCTTCAAAACCGTTTCTAGCAATCTCAGCTTTTACTAATTCAAATAACTCTGTATATCTTGGTTGAATAATGTCAGCTAAGGAGCTTCTAGATAATTCTCTTGTGGGTCTTCCCCCAACGCCAGGAACTTCGATACTTTCATCATCTTTTGTAAACTCTGCAACTGAACATCCATGTTTTTGTTTAATTTCTTCAGCTTGAGGTGTTGGTGTTCTTAAGGCCTGAGCAATATCACTCGTTACCTGGTCGCCTGCAATTGGTATAACTCCAGTAAAGACAATTGAACCTGAGTTAAATATTGCAATATCTGTAGTTCCGCCCCCAATATCAACCAAGCAAACTCCTAAATCTTTCTCATCTTCAGATAATATAGAATGTGAACTAGCCAGTTGCTCGAGAACAAATCCATCTACTGACAAACCACAATTCTTAATACATTTTTCAATATTTTTTACAGCGCTGTTTGCACATGTTACTAAATGAACTTTCGCCTCAAGCCTAACCCCAGCCATTCCTAAAGGGTCAAGGCTAACTTCTTGATTATCAATAACATATTCTTGAGGTAAAACATGTAAGACATTTTGATCTGAAGGAATTGAGACTGCTTGAGCAGAATCAATCACCCTATCAATATCATAAGGCGTTACTTCTTTATCTTTTATTCCAACTGCGCCTTGAGAATTTAAACTTTTAATGTGACTTCCAGCTATCCCAACATAAACAGACTTTATTTTTTCTTCTATCATTGACTGAGCTTGTTCTACAGCTTTTTTTATAGCATCTGTAGTTGCATCTATATTTACTACAACTCCTTTTTTTAGGCCGCTTGAAGGATAAGCGCCTAAGGAAATGATTTCTAATTTTTCATGTTCATTGTATTTGCCAACGATACAAACTACTTTAGAGGTTCCTATATCTAAGCCAACAACTATATTAGAATTTTTTACATTACTTGCCATAACTCAATGCGACTCCGTCTTTATTTCTTAAATCTATCATACTAGGAATCTTTCTATTTTCGTATAAGTAATTTAATGTATCTTCTAATGATTTTAATTTTTGATCAGTAATATTCTTACCAATTTTTATCTTAAAAGAGTTCGTATGAATTTCCCATCCAGCAACATAGGTATAAATAATTCTTTTTATACTTAACTGGTTAAATCTTTTAATTTCAAAAAAATTAATTATGTTCATTGGCTCCTTGAGGTCAATAATGGGCCCCTCTACTAATATCAAATCTAATTGAGTTTCATCAAACCTAAATTTTTTAAGATTCTTATCAATAAAATAATTATTATTTAAAATAAAATATGGCTTTCTACTTGAAATACTTAATTTTGCAGATTTTGTGAAAGGTTTAAAATTTATTTTGTATTCATCGATCCAGTCTTGAGCTTTAATAAGATTTTCTAAATCATTCCTAGAACTTATTTGATTTAAATCTTGAACAAATATTTTTTGTGATTCTAAAAAAAAATTATCAAAAGTTAGTTCAATGGTAAAGTCTTTTGCAAATAATGTAATCGCAAAAAAGGATGAAAGAGAAATTAATAATATCTTATTATACAGATTCATTAATTATTTTATTGACTACATCATTGTATTGAAGTCCAAGAAATTTTCCTGATTTTGGAACGCAGCTATGTGATGTCATTCCAGGCACAGTATTGATTTCTAGTACATAAAACACTCCATCCTTGTCTTGAAGAACATCAACTCTTGCCCACCCATAACAATTAAGAGCTGTATAAGCGTTTATTGCTATTTGATTAATTTCTTTTTGTTCATGGGGCATTAGATTTGCTTCAATCAGACCAGTATCATCTGAAATATATTTTGCTTCATAGTCATAAAATTCATTGCCCGTGATTATTTCAATTGCAGGAAAACACTGATCACCAATAATAGTAACAGTAAATTCTTTACCAGTAATACATTCTTCTGTAATAAATGCTCTGTTTGGGTTTGAAGATTTACCAATTGCCTCAATAAAGCTTTTGTTATCTTCTATTTTGAAAATATCAACACTTGATCCATCTCGACAGGGTTTCAAAAATACATTAACAAAATTTAGAGAAGACCTAGGCATATCAATATACTGGACAAGGGATTCATGTAACTTCCAAGTTGGTGTATTAATATTATTTTGTTGTAGGATTGTCTTACAAATATGCTTATCCCATGTATTTTTGCATGCTTGGTATTTTGAACCAGTATATCTGATTCCTAAACTATCTAATTTCGCTTGAAACTTACCCCCTTCACCTTCAAAGCCATGAAGCGCAATAAACACTAAGTCATTTTTTTTGAGTATTTCAAAATCATTAAGGTCATTGTAATCAATTAACTCTGCTTGGTATCCTAGTTGATTAAGTGCATTGAAGACCCCTTCACCACTTTGCAACGAAACCTCTCTTTCTGAAGAAGATCCTCCATAAATAACAGCAATATTCTTTATTTTTTCCATTTATTCTTAATTAATTCACAAACACTAGAAACGCTTCCAGCACCCTGAGTTATCAAAATGTCAAACTTATTACTCTTGGAATTAATTATTTCAATAACATCTGAATGATTTTTTACATATAAAGTATCTTTGTGACCTAATTGTTTAATACTTTCTACAATTGTTCTTGAATCTATTCCCTTAATTGGTTTCTCGCTAGCAGCATATATATCTAAGAGTATTAAAGAGTCTACTTTTTTTAGGATTTTTATGAAATCATCAAAAAGTTGAGCTGTTCTTGAAAACCTATGAGGTTGAAAAATCATGCATATCTTCTTCTTGGGAAATTCTTCTCGACAAGCATTTATATTTGAAAGAATTTCTATTGGATGATGTCCATAGTCATCTATTAGAATTTTTTTATTTAAATCAAAATTAATTTCATGTTTTTCGTATCTCCTGCCAACACCGGTGAATTCTTTTACTCCTTTCTTAATTGCATTAATTGGTAACCCTTCTTCAATTGCAACTGCTATTGATGCTGTTGCATTAAAAATATTATGTACTCCAGGTTGTTGAATGCTAAAAGAATATTTTTTATTTCTTTGATTATCGTTAATATCAAAATTCTGTAAGCCATTTTTATAAAATGGATTTAATATTTGGAAATCTGCTTTTTTAGTTTTGCCAAAGGTTATCTGTTTTCTGGAAATTCTCTTTGCAATTTTTTTTATATTTTTATCATCGATATTCATGATCATATATCCATAAAAAGGAACATTTTCAGAAAATTTAATAAAAGCATCTAATAGATTCTCAAAATTATTATCATAATGGACTAGATGATCATCATCTATATTTGTTAAAACTGCTACGTCTGGATTTAAATGTGAGAAAGAACCATCACTTTCGTCGGCTTCAGCAATCAAATAATTACCTTTTCCAAGATCCGAATTTTCATCTGTGCTAAGAACCTTACCGCCCACAACATATGTAGGACTTAAATCTGCTGAACTAAATATTTTTGCAATCATACTTGTCGTAGTTGTTTTACCATGACTTCCTGCAATTGCTATGCTTTCATAGCCTCTCATAATACTACCAAGCATTTCTGCCCTTGGAATTATTGTTATACCATTTTTTATTCCTTCTACAATTTCAGGATTTTTTTTATCAATTGCACTTGAGACAACTATAAGATTTGCAGATTTAATATTAAGTTTACTGTGTCCTATGAAAACCTTAGCTCCCTCTTTCTTAATTTTTTTTAGTTCATATGATTCATGTATATCAGACCCTGAAACCTTATATCCCTTTTGTAAAAGTAGCCTAGCAATACCTATCATCCCAGCGCCACCAATTCCTACAAAATGTATATGTTTAATTTTTTTAAAAAAATTCATGTTGTGTCAATATTTTTAAGTACTTGGTTGGCAATATTTGCTGCAGATAAAAGATGATCAGTGTTTAGATTATTTTTCCATTTATTGTATGTTTTTTGATGCAAAATTTCTTCCAATTTAGTGCTTAAATCTTCAAAACCATCTTTTTGCTCATGAATCAAACCCATATTAATTTTTTCAATATGTTTTGCGTTGTAAAATTGATGGTTATCTATCGATGATGGCAAAGGGATCATTAAAAGACCTTTCGACATTGATGTAACCTCTGAGATGGTTAAAGCTCCTGACCTTGATATAACAAAATCAGACCATTCTATTTGTGATTCTGGGCTATTGTAGAACTCCATAACCTCTGCGTTCATATTAAAGCGTTTATACAAATCATTAACTAAATCTTTTTTATCTTTACCGCATTGATGCTTAATAATGACTTGGTGTTTAAATTTTTTTAAAGATTTTGGAAGCTCGGTATTTAAATATTCTGCCCCCTGACTTCCTCCAGTGATATAGATTTTTATGAGTTCGTCATTCACTACCTCTTTTGAAAAAGACTTAAAACTCTCTCTTATAGGATTCCCACAAATAATATTGTTTTCAATACTTGTATTAAGAGGAAATGCCGTAAAGTTAATTGTCGCTATTTTAGAAAGGAGTTTGTTTGCTGATCCAAGAATTGAATTCTGTTCGTGGATAAAAATTGGTTTTCGGTTTAAGAAGAATGCTAATCCAATTGGAACTGTTATAAAACCACCAAACCCAACCATAGCATCTATGTTTTCTTTTCTAATGATTCTGGTTGTAGAAAAAATACTTTTGGGAATCAGTAATAAAGATTTTATCTTGTTAAAAAAATTTTTTCCTCTAAAACCCTCCATTGTTACTATAAAGTGTTTGAATTTCGCTGTCTTTAGAGCATCCACCTCAATAGGTTCTCCTGTGCCCATAAAGACAACTTCATGACCATGTCTAGCAATCTCATTTCCTACAGCAATCGCTGGAAATATATGTCCACCAGTTTTTGCTGCAGAAACTAAAATCTTCATATTATTATATTAATTTGTTTTCTTTATTTATTCTAAGAACTATGGCAATTAAAGACATCATTATTATGATACTGGTGCCTCCATAACTTATAAATGGAAGTGTTAAACCTTTTGTTGGTAACAAGCCAATATTAACTGCTATATTAAATAAAGATTGGATAGCTATAAGAATTAATATTCCAAATGAAACATAGCCTTGAAATAATCTTTCTTTACCAAAAGAATCTAGTGCGACCTTTAAAATGCCAATAAAAAGTATTACAAATAGGCTTATTAATAATAATCCACTAATGATTCCAAGCTCTTCAACAAGAATAGCAAAAATAAAATCAGTATGAGCTTCTGGAAGAAAGAAGTTTTTTTGAAAACTATTACCCATACCCAGCCCAAACCATCCTCCTTGTCCAATACTAATTAAAGAATTAGATAGTTGCCATCCAGCATTTCTTACCACATCTTCTGCAAAAGGATCGGTAAAAGCCAAAACTCTTGCTAGTCTCATAGGCGATGTTGATATAGCCATATACCCTAACAAAGCAATTAAAATTGATAGTAAACTAAATTGAAAGAAAGATATTCCAGCATAAAATAAAATTGAAACAACTAACAAGCAAATAATTGCAGTTGAACCCAAATCAGGTTGACTCATTATTAAAACAGAAATTATAAAAAGTAAAAATAGAGGTTTTAAGAAGCTCCTTAATGAGTCTATTTCAGACATTCTTCTTACTGAATACCCTGAAATATATAGAATCAAACTAAACTTACATAACTCTGATGGTTGAATATTAATTGGGCCCGCTCTAATCCACCTGATGCTTCCATTAACACTGGTACCGATATCAGGAATAAATAATGCAATTAATAAAACAATACTTATCAACATAAAAATCCAGTCTAGTTTGTATAGAATATCTGACGGGATTAATAAAAATATAGACATTGATATGAGGCCTATGGATATAAATAACATTTGACGAGAAGCAAAATAAAATGGATTTCCAGTCAAATCATCTGCTACATATATACTTGATGAAGTTACCATAACCAAACCTAGTGACATTAAGCTTATAAACGGAATTAGTATCAGAAGACTATTCTTGTCAGTCATCTAGAACCTCTTTTATTAGAAAGTTAAAATGAGCACCTCTCTCCTCAAAGTTTATATAATCTTTGCCGCTTGGGTATCCTGGAGAAAATACTATATTTTGCCTATCTTTTAAATATAGCAAGGATTCATTTAAATTAACAAACTCTAAAATTTTTTTATGGGTCAAGCATCTTTTAATATCTTTCCTATGGTGTCCAAATACTATTATTTCCTGAGGTCCTTCAATAGTAATTTTTGCAAATAATTCTTTAGCTGGATTACCACAAACAATTAAAGAGTAATTATCTTCCTGAAAAAAGGAATTCGCTTCCTTAATTGCATATAACAGAGAGTCAGAGTTTGTTGATTTTGAATCATTCACAATATTTTTAGTTATAAATTCAAATCTATAGGGCAAATTCTTGAGTTCTATTTTTTTTGATTTTTTTTCAGTAATCCATTCAAATAGATTATACGGATCACTCTCAAAGGAAGTTTTTTTTGCACTTAATATCTTTTCTTTAGCATATTGATAATCCTCAAAGCTTTTATGGTAATCAAGATGATCAGGAGCTATGTTTAACAAAACTCCATAATCCAAATGATTATTAGACATCTTATCAAGCTGATAGCTTGATAGTTCTATTATCGAATATTTTTTCCCATTATTGATTTTGTCTAACATTGGCTTTCCAATATTGCCAATAAGATTTACCGAATCTTTCTGAGAGATTAGTTGTGATAAGTGAAAACAGGTGGTACTTTTTCTATTAGTTCCAGTTATGCCTATTTTTATAGAATTATCCTCATGAAAAAAAATATCTAAATCTGTTAAAACATCGTGTGTTTCTTTTAGTAATTTAAATTTTTCTCTTGGGATCCCTGGACTGCAATATATTTTGCTATATTTTGAAAAATCTTTATTAGAAGAATAGTTCGAGATATTCTCATCATAAATATCATAATCTATGTTTCTTTTAAGAAGATACCTTTCAAAAGACTTTCCCGTGATTCCATAACCATAAATTAAGGATTTCATGTCTCAAGCTTATCTCAACTTTAAAGTTGCTAAAGCAATAAGAATTAAAACCAAAGTTACAATCCAAAAACGTACAATAATTTTTGGTTCTGGCCATCCTTTCAATTCATAATGATGATGAATGGGAGCCATTAAAAACACCCTTTTTCCTCGTGTTTTATATGAGATAACTTGAATGGCGACACTTAAAGTTTCTATTACAAAAACTCCCGCCATAATTGCAAAAACAAGCTCGTGTCGAAGAATTATTGCAATGATACCTAAAATGGCTCCAAGCGTTAATGAGCCAATATCTCCCATAAATATTTGAGCTGGATAAGTGTTATACCAAAGAAATCCAATTCCTGAACCAATCAAAGCTCCACAAAATACTATTAACTCTCCAGATAACTCAAGATGTGGCAAATATAGATAATCAGCAATTATCTGATTACCCATGCTATATGCAATTAAACCCAATGCTCCTGCAATAAGAACTGAGGGAAGAATAGCCAAGCCATCCAAACCATCGGTAAGATTTACTGCATTTGATGAGCCAACAAGAACAAACATTCCAGTAGAAATAAAGACTAATGCACTCATGGGTATTATTAAATCTTTAAAAAAGGGGACTATAAATGAAGTTTCTGGTGGCGTTTCTGCCGAATAGAACAAATAAAACATTGTAAGAAAAGAAAATAAAACTTGGAGAAGAATTTTTTGTTTTGAGCTAAGGCCGTCAGAACTTTTTTTTGTAATCTTGATGTAATCATCAAGAAAACCAATCAAGGCAAAAGCTATTGTGACAAATAAAACAACCCATATATATCTGTTTCCTAAATCAGCCCACAATAATGTAGAAATTACCAAAGAGGATAGAATCAAAAGACCTCCCATTGTTGGAGTTCCTGACTTTTTGTAATGAGATTCTGGTCCATCTGAACGAACATGTTGTTCAAACTGCATTGATTTTAGAAGTTTAATAATTACAGGCCCAAGTAAAATAGATATTAAAAGAGCGGTGACTGTTCCTCCAAGGGTTCTAACTGTTAGATATCTTAAAACATCAAAACCCGGGTCGTAGCTAACAAGCACTGTACCTAAATATTCAAACATCTATATATCTCTCCATTTTCATCCCTCGAGACCCTTTTATTAGCACTACATCTTTAGATTGTATATTTTTCTTTAAAAAATCTTTAAGAAGTGCCTCATCTTTGAAAAAGATTCCATCTTTACCAAAACTCTCTACAGCATATTTTGTTAAATCTCCAAATCCAAGAAAAATATCAATTTTTTTTGAAGCCGCATACATTCCGATCTCCTTATGCATCTTATTTCTATGTCTTCCAAGTTCTAACATATCGCCAAATACAAAAATCTTTCTTTTGCGCGAGGTTGCTAACAAATCTAATGCATTTTTAACAGATTCCGGATTAGCGTTATATGTATCGTCAATGAGAACTGATCCCTTTATCCATTTGGACTGTTTTTGCCTGATTACTGAGTTTAAATTATTTTTTAACTTAGTAATAAAAATTTCATCTGGGTTATTGAGAATATTTGAAACTGCATAGCTAGCAAGAATATTTTTTACATTATGCTCACCTGATAGCGGCGTTTCAATTGTCACATCTTTATTGTATTTTTTAGATTGAATTCTAAATTTAGTGCCATTTAAATTATATTTAATTTCTATAGGATAAAAATCTGCAGATTTATTCATTCCAAAAGTAACTAAATTAATATCATTTCTTAAACTTTTCCAATAATTTAAATGTTTAAGATTTTCATTTGGCACAATAAGATCTCCATTTTTTCTTATATTTGATACAAGTTCAGATTTAACATTTAATACTCCATCAATATTTTTTAATTTTTCTAAATGTGAGTTTCCTATATTAGTTATAAGGCCAATGTTAGGCTTGAGTAATGAACTTAAATATTGAATATCTTTAGGTTTAGCAGCCCCCATCTCAATAACCAAGTATTTCGAATTAGCGTTGGCATTTATAATGCTTAAAGGCATTCCAATTTCATTATTGTAATTTTTGATTGTTCCTGAACTTTTATTTAAGACACTTGATATTATTTTGGTTGTTGTTGTCTTTCCATTGCTACCAGTAACACCAATTACATCACCGTTAAACTTCTTAAGAATATTTTTTGCAATTTTTCTTAAAGCAACAATTGTATTGTTTACATAAATTATATTCTTATCATTAGTGCTTTTAAATCTTCTACTATCAGTAACTACGAAAGACGCTCCTTTTTTTAAAGCATCTTCTACATAATCGTTACCATTAAATTGCTCTCCTTTGATTGCAAAAAATAATGACCCTACTTTTAACCCCCTTGTATCTGTTGATATATTAGTGATCTTTGATTGACGAATAATTTTTATACTTAAAAACTTAGCTAAGTCAGAAGAGTTATTTATAAATTTCATTCACTACCTCATGATCACTAAAATGTAATTTCTTTCCATTGATGTCTTGAGTTTCTTCATGGCCTTTTCCAAGAATAACCAAGCAGTCATTTTTTCTTAATATTGAACTACCATATATAATTGCTTCTTTTCTGTCTTCAATTACAGTTACTTTTTGATCATTATTTTGATTGATTGCATCCGAATATATATCACTAAAAGATTCATTTCTTGAATTATCAGTTGTAAAAATTACTCTATTTCCATTATCTATTGCTGCTTTAAGCATTTTTGGTCTTTTACTTTTATCCCTATCGCCACCACAACCGAAAACAATTATTAAATTTTCGAAGTATTCCTTAATTGAAGATAGAAAAAATCTAAATCCCTCAGGATTATGAGCATAATCTATGATGACATGCGCAGGAATATCTTGAATATACTCTGAGCGACCCTTAGGAAGTTTTAAAAAAGATAAATCATTTAGTTCTTTTTCAGAAAAATCATAAAATCCAATAGAACATATAGCAAAAACTAAATTACTAATATTAAAATTAGGAAAAATTGACGTCTTGAATAAATATTCTTTTCTTGAAGTTAGATTATAGTCAGCTGGAGGGTTATTAACTATTATTTTAAAAATAGTATTTTCTATAGATGACTCAATAATTTCATAAAAAATATCTGCTGACATTTTATAATTACTTACTACCGTAAATTCATTTCTAGAATTTTTAATAAAATTATATTTGCTGATATCCATCTCTAAATCTTCATGGATTAATTTAAGCGAGGATATATTTTGAAATATCTTAAATTTACTATCTTTATAAGACTGTATGTTTTTATGATAATCAAGATGGTCAGATCCAATATTTAATATGCATGCTGAATTTAAAATAGTTATATTTTTTAATCTTTTTTGATCAAGAGCATGAGATGAAACCTCTAAACATACAGATACTGCATTTTTTATACCAAAAAAATTAAATACTTCAAATATTTCAAATATATCTGGTGTTGTTTTTTGAGAAATTGAATTGTTAATCTCTTTATCTTTATACTGAGCTCCAATTGTCCCAATATAAATAGATTCGTATCCTGCATTCGTTAGAATTTGGTGACATAAAAATGCTGATGAAGTTTTTCCATTGGTACCTGTAAATGTAAAAAAATTATTTCCATTTTGAAGGTCACTCAATTGATAAAATTCATGAAGAAATTCATATATTTTATCCGTTGAGTTATTGCATTTAGGCTCTTCTAAATCCTCAATAAAAAAAATATTACTTTTAGTAGATTTAAAACTGGGATCATTATGTATTGCAATAGATGCGCCTAAAGTTAGTGCTTTATTTATATATTTACTTCCATGATTAAAGGTTCCTTTTAATCCAAAAAACATTGAACCATTTTGTACTTTATCAGTTGAATTAGTGACATGAGATATTTTAATTCCTTGTGGAAACTTAATGCCTAATATTTTTTCTAGCTTATTCATCTTCAATGAATCCTAAATAATTGAGAGAACTTTCTGCTATCTTTGCAAATAATGGAGCAGCTATCATGCCACCAGAGTAAGAGTTTAGACCAGGATCTTCTATGGATACAAAAATAGTTAATGATTCATTAGAAAGTGGTGCTATACCAACAAAAGAAGCTCTATATAAGTCTTTTGCATAACCAGACCCCGATATAGTTCTATGAACAGTCCCCGTTTTACCTCCCTCACTAAAACCTTTTATATCTGCCTTCTTCCCCGTACCAATCTTTACTACTTGCTCGAGTGCTTCAAGGGTATGACCTGCAGAAGTTTCAGAAATTACCCTCTGGGAAGTGACTTCATCATTCATCAATAATTTAAAGTCTTTTTTAATTCCCTGGTTTGCAAAAACAGAATAAGCTGCGGTAATTTGAAATGGACTAACTGTAAAACCATAACCATATCCTAAGCTTGCTAATTCTCTTTCAGATACAGCCTCTTTTGTATTTATTAAACCAAATGCTGCAGCCGGAAAATTAACTGAAATTGGCTTGCTGAAACCAAAGTTATAATAATTATCTTTTAAATTTTGATACCCCAATTCAAGGGCTATCTTAGAAGCTCCTACCTGACTTGAGTATGCAATAATTTCTTTTGGAGTTAATTTTTCATAATTTTTTGTATCAATTATCATCTTGTTTTCCAATTGCAGTCTTCTTGGAATTTCCATATATTCATCTGGGTTTATGATGTTCTCATCAACAGCTCTAGAAAAAACTATTGGCTTTAAGACTGAGCCTAACTCATAAGCATCTATTAAAGCTCTATTCTTTTGGATTGATCGTGAGGGATTATTAGGATTGTATGAGGGATAGCTTGCAATCGCTAAAATCTCTCCCTTCTTATTATCAAATACCAAAACTGTTCCAGCCTTTGCTTTATTCTTAGCAATTGCTTCAGCTAAATATTTATAAGCATAAAATTGAATTGTTGAGTCAATAGTAAGGACTATATCTTTACCTGGAGTTGTTTTATTAACTTCAATTGGTTTAGAAATTATTTTCTGTTTAGCATTTACAAAATATTTTTGTTTACCTGATTGACCTGAAAGCATTGAGTCATAACTCTTTTCTAATCCCTCTTGAGCCTTATCTTTGCCGTAAAACCCAATTAAAGTTGCTATCTGTTCACCCAAAGGATAATGCCTGCTATGTCTTACCTCTATCTCAACATTATCTAAATTTAAACTATTAATAACTTTTTGCTCTTCAGCATTAAGATTCTTTTTTAACAAAGTTTTCTGCAAGAAAGAGTCTTTAATAGAAAGATCATTATTTATATTTATAAGATCTTTAAGTTTTAAATATTTATCATTGTTAAGGCCTTTTAGAGCATAAAGATCATAATTAATAATTGAGATTGCCAGAGGAAAATTATTTCTATCATAAATCGAACCTCTAACTGGATTAACAGTCCGATATTTTATATATCTTTTTTTTCCTTCATTTTGTAAGAAAATACTGTCTTCGACTTGCACTAAAATAATTTTATAAAAAATTGTACAAATAGAAATTGCCAAAAAAGTACAAATAAAAAAAAGTCTCCAGTTAATAAAGTTATTTTTCATTCTTTTCTATTTTTCTTTCTAATTGTTTTGGTTTTTTTTTCACCATTCCCAGAGTTTCTATTGCTTTTTTTTCTATTGTTGCAGGTGAGTTATTTGAATGAAATTGGGTTAAGAGTTTTATATTCCTATCTTTGAAATCTTCATATTCAATATATAAATTTTGTTGGTTAGTATTCAATCTGTTTATTTCAAAAGATAGTTTTATTTGCTCTAAACATAAAAAACAAAGAAAAAGCAAAATAATAAAGGGTATTAAGTACTGAAATTCTTTGCTCATAATTTTTTAAAAACTCTCATAATTGCGCTTCTTGATCTTTTATTAATTTCTATTTCATTTTTTGATGGCCTTACCTTCTTAGCAATACAAGAGAAGTCAGCTGTTTCAATTGTATTCAGTGGTATATCTTTTGGATAACTCTTTACGCTTGGTCTAAAAAAATTTTTAACAATATTATCTTCTAGGGAATGAAATGAGATAACTACAATTACTCCGTCTTTTTTTATAATTTTACTTGCCTGGCTTAATGATTTTGTTAATTGATTTAACTCATCGTTAATAAATATTCTAAAAGCTTGAAAAGATTTTGTTGCTGGATGGATTTTAATTTTTTTTTCAGGATAGATGTCTGCAATAATTTGAGATAGTTGAAGAGTAGTTTTTATAAAGTCTATTTTTCTGCTCTCTATAATTTTTTTTGCAATCAACTTTCCATGTTTTTCTTCTCCATATTTATAAAGTACTTCCATAATTTCTTCTTGCGAGGCTTTGTTAATCCATATAGATAATGGTTCGCCCTTTGATATATTGAAACGCATATCAAGAGGGCCATCACTCCTAAAGCTAAAACCCCTTGAACCATCATCAAAATGTGTTGAGCATGTACCAAGATCATACAAAATTCCATCAATAGAATTATTATCAAAATATCTGTCAATCTTATTGAATGATTTGTGTATTGGGCGAAAATTATCTTTAATAACATTTGAAGCGTGTTTAAAGGCCTCGTGATCTTTATCAAATGACGTTAAGTGACCTTCTTCAGAGATTTTATCTAATATTGCTGAGGTATGACCACCTCTTCCATAGGTACAGTCTATATAATTACCATTTATTTTTTGAACTAGAAAATCAACTGACTCTTCCAGTAATACTGGAAAATGAAGCATATTAGTCTACTTGTTTTCTCATAAAAGTTGGCACATCAAGGAAATCAATTTCCGCTGCAGACGATGTGCCAGCTTTCTGACTTATATGTTCTTTACCCAATCCTACTGGATTTAGTTTAATTGAAGGTTGATTGTCAATTACTAAAGTTGGCGCTCTTTGATCAACTCCAGTTGCTACGATTGTTACTAATAAATCATCCTCAACACTTTCATCGTAAACTAATCCATAAATTATATTTGCATCTTCATGAACTATTTCTTCTACGATATCTGCAACTTCTGTTTGATCTCCAAGTGTTGGTTTTGCTGCTGTAATATTTACAAGAACACCTCTAGCATTTTTAAGATTTATATCTTCAAGCAATTCACTTCTTACTGCTTGCGTTGCAGCAGCTTCAGCTCTATTTTTACCGCTTGCTCTCCCAGTGCCCATCATTGCAATTCCTTTCTCAGACATAACTGTCTTTACATCAGCAAAGTCAACATTTATATGCCCTTTTTTCATAATAATATCTGAAATGCCCTGAACTGCTCCTTTAAGTACATCGTCAGCTTTAGCAAAAGCATCCTGCATGGCAGTATCTTCTCCAAGAATTTCATATAACTTTTGGTTCGGTATAGTAACTAAGCTGTCGACTTCTTCTACTAGTGCTGCTAGACCTTTTTCTGCAGCAGTCATTCTTCTCTTACCTTCAAATTTAAATGGCTTAGTAACAACAGCAACTGTTAATGCTCCTAAATCTTTTGCTATTGAGGCAACAACAGGAGCAGCTCCTGTTCCTGTACCACCTCCCATTCCAGCCGTAATAAATATCATATCAGCACCAACCAAAAGCTCTTCTATTGCTGCTCTGTCACTTTCAGCAGCTTTTCTTCCAACATCAGGGTTTGCACCAGCCCCCAATCCTTTCGTAAGCCCGTTACCAAGCTTTAAAGTAATTGCTCCATCAGCTTGTGATAAAGCTTGTGTATCAGTGTTTGCACAAATAAAGTCTACGCCTTCTATATTATGATTAATCATATGGATGACTGCGTTTCCTCCAGCCCCTCCAACGCCAACTACTTTTATCTTAGCATTCTCTACTGCTTGCCCTATTACTTCAAAATTCATTTCTTATCCCCTATTAAAAAGACATTGATTTGATGCTTTCTGGAAGAACCACATCTAAAATTTCTGTTGATAATGATCCACCTGTCTGTCTCATTTCCCAGTTGTTTATATTCCATATTTCAAATTTGTTGCCCATTCCAATAAGAGAAATTTGTTTTTGATCAGATATATCTGCATATTTTCTTAGCTCTAAAGGAATAAGAACCAACATCCTGCTATTTGGATCAAATTCAATTACGCTTGCATTACCTAAGATAGTCCATTGAAGATTTCTTACAATTGGATCTAATCCTTGTAAAGATTCTAATTTGGATGATATTTCATGCCATTGAGATTCTGGATAAATTTTTAATGAGGGATATTGAGGATCTTTTGTTATAACAATTTTAGTTTCATTGGTATTTATTAAATGTGATCGATATTTAGCAGGTATTGCTAATCTACCCTTCTGATCAAGCGAAACTGTGTTGAAACCATACATGGTTTAAAATATATAGCCTTTTTACGCACTTTGCAACACATTTACACACTTTTTCACACTTTAAAAACTATATTTAAAAAAGTGAGTTGGTCTATAAGCCGGATTCTGTAAATGATGATCATCTATCTTGATATTATGTTGCCATAATATTCTAGCAACCTACCCAAATCCTAAGCGAGCAGCTTTACAGGATTTCTATTTGGTCTTGCTTCAGGCTGGGGTTTACAATGCCTTATTTGTCTCCAATTAAGCGGTGAGCTCTTACCCCACCATTTCACCCTTACCAATAAATTGGCGGTATATTTTCTGCTGCACTTTCCGTAGGCTCACGCCTCCCAGGTGTTACCTGGCGCCCTGCTCTTTGAAGTCCGGACTTTCCTCTAGAATTAACTAGCGATCATCCAACCAACTCGTGATCATTATAATTACTTTTGTTGGAGAAGCTATTTTAGTTCTGATAATTTTTTATAAATATCTCTTTTATTTTCTTTGGTTATCATAGATATAAGTTTTGCTGCTTCCTTGGTAGGCATATTTTCAAGGAAGGATTTATATATTTTATTATCAAAAATTAAATCTGCATCATTTGATGAAAAAGACTCTACTACAATTACAAATTCACCCTTAAGTGTAAGTTTATTATTTTTAAGTTTTTCCAATAACGATGTTGCTGTTCCTCTTTCGATATTTTCATAGATTTTTGTCATTTCACGACATAAAGAAACCTTTTTAGTTTTAGAATATTCATTTGCAATACAAGACAAAGTTTCATGAATTCTTTTTGCAGACTCAAACAACAATATTGTATTTTTTTCTTTTTTTAGAGACTGAAAGAATTGTATCTTCTGTGATTTTTTTCTTGGTACAAAACCTAAAAAAGAAAAACTTGAAGTTGGTAGGCCTGATAGAACTAATGCATTGATGATAGATGATGGTCCTGGTAGAAGTGTAAACTCTAAATCATTATCAATGCATTTTTGAATCAAATAATATCCAGGATCTGATATTGCAGGTGTTCCTGCATCACTTACAACAGCAATATTATTATCTGACTCTCTTAATATATTAATTATTTTATTTGATGCTTCTTGTTCATTATGCTCATGCAACGATTTACATCTCTTTTCGCAGTTTATAAACTTTAATAACTTACTTGTATTTCTAGTATCTTCTGCAAAAATATAATCTGCATCTTTTAAAACTTCTATTGCTCTAAGTGATATATCATTTAGGTTACCTATTGGTGTTGATATTAGATATAACATAGTTTAAAAAAAATTTATGATTAGACAAAGCTTAACATTTATTTTAACAGTTTTGATTTCTGTAATATCTGGTTGCACGACCACCTCCCTGGATGTTGAGAAGAGCTATGTAGATATAGATGATGTATCTAGAATACTTAATAATAACAAGTTAGCACTTAATTATTCAGTTAATAATAAAAATAAAGAATATTTCATATCTGCCTTATTAAAAGAAGAATATGAGTTTGACATAGAGTTTAATGACAATGGAAAAAAGTTAAATAATAATCTTTTAGATTCAAAACTTTCTTTTTTTTGCAACAGTTATATTGAAGATCAAAAATATAAATTAAATTCATGGCTTTATCAGGAATCAAACAGACATGAAGATATTTTGGTGATTTATAGTAAGGGGTTTGAAGCCCAAGCACTTGCATTGAAAAAAAATTATCCTAATTCAAAATTTTATTTTCTAAATAATAATAATTATGAGAATTTTGTAACTGGGGTTATTGGAGTTGATACAAGCATCAAAAGATTTAATGAATTACAAAAAAATGATAAAAGTATTTCAATATTAAATACGCCAAGAGAAAAAAAAGATTTTGAGAGAATATATTTTTTAACTGATTATGTTATAGGCAAAACTCTAGTTCCTATATTTAGAAATTATTTAATAGATACTGAATTTTACTCAACAATTGATATTTTATTAGGAGCCTCGTCAGTAAAAGAGTTAAATGATTTTGAAAATATAATTATTCCAGCCCCTGAGTATTTTTTTGAAAATTTATCAACAAAAAAAATAATAACAAATCTTAGAGAAGAATTAAATCAGGAATTAATAGAAGACTTGATTTTGGCTGAAACTATCTATCAAAATAATTTATTTGGAGTCAGCGCAAAATTTAATTCTGGAAATGCCAAAATTAATAGAGGCCAGTGTATAAATAGGGAACTTTCTTTGTTGAAAGTCTCTTTAAACTCTTGAACTAATCTTCTTTAAGATCTCTTTCTAGAGATGAAAGGCTGTCTAAGAAACCAGGTCTTTTAAAAACTTCTTTTTGATAATCTAAAAGAGGTTTTAGGTGTCTATTCACAGGAAGTTTAATACCAACAGAAGGTAGTCTCCATAAAATAGGAGCAAAGCAGCAGTCTACAAGCGTAAACTCATCGCTCATAAAAAATTTAAATTCTTTAAATGTTGGAGCAATAGATGATATTTCATGAAGAAGCTCTTCTCTTAATTTCAGTAGCTCTTTCTCAGGAAGTTCTGCAGCTATTAATGTGTCAACAATAGGACACCATTCTCTATCAATTCTTAGCATCAGAGTTCTACTATTTGCCCTTGCAACAGGATAAACTGGTAATAGTGGTGGATGAGGAAATCTTTCGTCAAGATATTCCATCATAACCGAAGGATCATGAATTGCTAAATCTCTATCAACAAGAATTGGTAGCTTATGATATGGACTTATTGAAAGAATATCCTCAGGGGTTTCCTCAGGCTTAGCTTCTTTAATCTCAGCAGTAATATCTTTTTCTGCTAATACTATTCTAACTCTCTGACTGTAATGATCATCACGATCTGAATATAAAATCATATTTTCCCCTAATTTTTAATGATAGTCTTTGTGATATTCTCTATATAACAAGGCTGATAAAGCAGTGAATATTAAAAAATAGAATATTACATACCAGCCCATTCTCTCTCTTGTTGCCTTTGCAGGCTCTCCCACATACACAAGAAAGTTAGTCAGGTCGTATATAAGTTCATCGAACTCATCTTTTGTTAATTCACCTGAACTCTCTTCAACCTTTAAATAACCACATTTTTCTTTAGTTATGGTCTTTCCTAATTCGTCTCTTTTTTCACCACCATTATTTGCAATTACAGGAATATCTTTACAAACTAGTTTCTGATTTCCCTGGAGTGCAACAAGAACATTTGGCATGGCAGTTCCTGGGTATACTAGATTATTTACACCATATTGCTTAGATGAATCCTCATAATATGCTCTTAAGTAACTATAAATCCAATCATCCCCTCTAACCCTGCTAACAAGAGTAAGATCTGGAGGAGCAACTCCAAACCACTGAGCAGACTTTTCTTTTGACATTGAACCTGTCATTAAGTCTCCTGGCTTTATAGATTTATCGAATACTAAATTTTCAAAGAATAATTCTTCTGGTATTTGAAGGTCTGTAGCAACTCTTCCCCATCTTGAATATTGAAGAGAATGACAGCCGTAACAATAATTTAGAAATGTTGAAGCTCCTCTTTGAAGTGATGCCATATCATTAAGCGAGTATTTAAACTCATCACATTTACCATAGTCTTTACATGGTCCACCTTCTGCAGCTGAGATGTTATTGATGCAAAATATGAGTGTTGAAAAAATTATTAAATTACGAATATTTAAGCCTTTTTTGAAATTATTTTTAATACTCATAAGCGTTTTGGTACTTCTTTGGTTTTTTCATATTTGGTATAAAAAGGCATTAATAAGAAAAATGCAAAATAAATTACTGTACATATAACGCTCATAGTTTTTCTTACTTCAGTAACACCTACAGTTCCTAGATAGCCTAATGTAAGAAAACTGATCCCAAAAAAAGCTAGTGCAATTTTACTGTAAATACCTTTATACCTTATTGATGCTACCTTACTTCTATCCAACCAAGGCACCACAAATAAAATTGCTACTGCTGAACCCATCACTATTAAGCCACCAAGTTTATCAGGAACAGCTCTTAACATTGCATAATAGGGTGAGTAGTACCAAACTGGAGCTATGTGCTCTGGTGTTACAAGCGGATTAGCCTCTTCAAAATTTGCCATCTCTATGAAATAACCCCCACCCTCAGGGAAAAAGAACATAATAATTGCAAAAACTGTCATAAATACACCAATCCCTACTAGAGCATTTAAAACTTTATATGGAAAGAATGGCACACTATCAAGAGGTACTCCATCATCATCAAGATATTCTTCTATATCTACACCCTCTGGATTGCCAGCTCCAACTTCATGCAGTGCAACAAGATGTAAAAAAACTAGTGCTATTAAAACTAATGGCAATGCTACAACATGAAGTGCAAAAAATCTTGATACAGTTATACCTGATATATAGTAATCACCTCTTACCCATAACTCTAATGATTCACCAATATATGGAATAGCTCCAAACAAAGAGATGATAACTTGAGCCCCCCAATATGACATTTGACCGTAAGGTAATACATATCCAAGAAAACCCTCAGCCATCATTGCAAGATAAATTGCACAACCAAAAATCCATACGAGCTCTTTAGGTTTTTGGTAAGAGCCGTATAACAAACCTCGAAACATATGAAGATAAACAACAGCAAAAAACATCGAAGCCCCAGTTGTATGCATATATCTAATGACCCATCCATAGTCAACATCTCTCATAATATATTCGATAGACGAAAAAGCTTCTTCCTCAGTATTTGAGTAAGGCATTATCAACCAGATACCTGAAACAATCTGAATGATAAGGACAACTGATGCTAGTGCTCCAAAGAGATACCAAAAATTAACTTTTGAGGGAACAGGATGTTTCGATAGATGTCTTTCAAAAGTGTTTGCAATAGGTAATCTACTGTTAACCCAACCAAATAATTTTCCTACCATTTCACTCATCTAAGCCGTCCCTCCATCTTCACCAATAGTAAGGATTGACCCTTTAAAAAAATGAGGCGGTACAGGCAAGTTGGTTGGTGCAGGCACACCCTTATAGACTCTTCCAACCATGTCAAACATTGATCCATGACAGGGGCAAAAAAATCCTCCAGCCCATGATGCATCCCATGGCTTTGGTTCTACCTCAGGATGATATTTTGGTGAGCAGCCTAGGTGCGAACAAACTCCAGCAATAACAGTATATTCTGCACTCTTTGATCTAGTGGGGTTAATACCTTTATATGGTTCATCTATCTGATTTGAATCCGGATCAGCTAACTTTGGCAAAGTGACTTCAAGACTTTGTAAACTTTCTTTGGTATGCCTAATAACAAATACTGGTTGTTTTCTCCACGCAACTTGAATTTGTTGACCATATTGCATCTTTGATACATCTAGTTTAACTGATGCTCCTGCAGCTTTAGCCTTAGCGCTTGGGTTCCATGCTGCAATAAATGGTGTTGCTGCAAAAGGAATACCTGATAAGCCAACTGCGCTAGTTAAACCTATTAAAACCTTTCTTCTTGTATTGTCTTTTTCTTGCATTAGGCCTTTGTATGCTTTGATTGTACTAATAAAAAACTAGGGAATTATACCACTAATTTTAGAGAAAAAATTTGAAAAAAATTAACGTTTTGAAAACTGTTTACTTTTTCTTGCCTTAACTAATCCAGGTTTTTTTCTTTCAACTTTTCTAGGATCTCTAGTAAGTAAACCTGCTTTTTTTAGTTGAGGTCTTAGCTCTTCGTCATAAGAAATTAAAGCTCGAGAAATACCATGACGTATAGCTCCAGCCTGGCCGAAACTTCCACCACCTTTGACTTTAATATTTATATCTAGTTTATCTTTAAGTTCGGTCATTTCTAATGGTTGCATAACCAACATTTGTGCAACCTTTCTACCAAAATATACATCCAACTGCTTATCATTAACTGTTATTTTTCCTTTACCGGAAGAAAGATAAATTCTAGCTGACGAAGTTTTTCTTCTGCCAGTTGCGTAATGAGTTTCAGTTGTCATACTGTTGGGTTCCATTCGATTGGTTGTTGAGATTCATGATCATGTTCAGGACCACTAAAGACTTTGAGTTTCTTAATCATTGATTTGCCCAATTTATTTTTTGGTAACATTCCTTTCACAGCTTCTTCTATAACTCTTTCAGGAAACTTTTCATTCATTTCTCTAAAAGTTTTGGTTTTCAACCCACCCGGATACAAAGAATGAGAATAATATTTTTTATCAGTAAATTTAGCACCGGTTACTTTAATTTTTTCTGCATTAATAACAACCACGTAATCTCCACCGTCAGTATGAGGTGTAAAAGTAGGCTTATCTTTACCCCTGATTCTATCAGCAATTTTTGTAGACAATCTTCCTAAAACTTTGTCAGAAGCATCAACTACATACCATTGTCTTTCAATATTTTCTTTCTTAAGTGAGAACGTTTTCATAATCATATTTTTGTAAGATGCGAATATTAATGTTTAGAACAAAAATTAGCAATATTTTAGTGCATAATTCTTTAAATTAAATACTCAGAAGTTTGCATTTCATTGAGCCTGCTTTGACATCTATCCCACAATATCTTTAATTTCTTGCCTGAGTACAACTTTTTATAATTAACATCATTAAAAAAGAATTTTATTTTTGATTTATCTCTATAGCATATGTCTATAAAAGATATAAACCTTCTCATAACGTCTGCTGAATTATCATCACAATATTTAAATTCATTTAAGAAAATCCATTCAACATTTTTAGAAATTTCTATATAGTCTTTAGATCCATTGGGCTCATTAAAAAAATCACGAAAAGAAATCCATAAGAAATCATTTGAAAATGCCTTACATGAAAATTCTCGAGAATTTACTTTAAATTTTTTTTGAGAGATATCTATATATGCAAAATTTTCTTCTAAAATTAACCTAATATCTTTATCTTTAAAGTATTGGCTTGGGGTTTTTTCATTAATGTTAACGATATTTCTATTTCTATAGTCTGTTAATCCATCGAGTTTATAAATATTTAAATACTTTTCCATAGCCTTCATTGAATTAATAAACTTTTGTCTTTGAAGACCATCTTTGTATAAATCATCTGGATGAGCATTAGAGGTGATATATAAGACAACATTCAATTCAATCAATTGATTCAGTAAATTTGCAACAATCATTGCATCAGCAACATCTTCAACTTGAAATTCATCTATCAAAATAATTTGATATTTTTTGCTTAAAGACTTAGCGATATGGTTTAAAGGATCGCTCTTACCAGAAAGATCAGCAAGTTCTTTGTGAATATTTTGCATAAAATCTATATAGTGAAATATCACTTTATTTTGTTTCAATATTTGAATAAAAGACTTTGCTATGAGTGTTTTACCCCTCCCGACTTCACCCCATATATAAAAACTTGTCTTATTTAAATTATTTTTTTTAAATTTATTTATGAAACTTTTATCCTGAGGAAGAGCTTCAATCATTTTTTGAATTAAATTAGATTGAGGTAAATCTATTTCAATCCCTTGGTTTTTTAAATTATCGATGATATTTTGAATCATTAATATTATGAATTTTATACAAAGACCTAAAATAAACTATTTACTAGTTATTTCAATAACTATATTTTTATCGTGGGTATTTTTTTCTAATGATAAAAACAAATTTGTTTCTGCTACTGAAAATTCTATTGAATCTGTTGTAACTATTTATTCTTATAAAAATAATAAAAGCTATGTAAATAATAATATTGGTTCTGGAGTTATTTTTTCTAAAGATGGATATGTTGTTACGAACTTTCATATTATTTCTGGTAATAAATTTATTAAGATTAAACTTAATAATGGCCAAGAGTTTGATGCAAAAATTATAGGCGGCGATGTAAATGCAGATATTGCTGTATTAAAAATTCAATCAGATGAAGAGTTAAAACCTATTGATATTTCAGATAGTAGTGATTTAAAAATTGGTGATAAAGTCTTAGCAATTGGTAACCCTTATGGAATTGGTATTTCTGTTTCAAGTGGAATAATTAGTGCTACAGGAAGAGATTATGGTAATCCTTACCTTGAGCTTATCCAGACAGACGCGGCAATTAATCCAGGTAACTCTGGTGGCGCACTAATAAATGAAAACGGTAATTTAGTTGGCATAAATACAAAAATATTTTCTAGAACCGGGGGGTTTCAAGGCCTTGGATTTGCAATACCATCCAATAATATTGTTCAAATAGCATCTGAATTAATTCAATATGGAAAAATAAGATCTGGCTGGATTGGTAATTTTAGAGTAAGTCCTATAAGACTTTATATAAACAAAAATTTTGTGAGCGGTCTTAGAATAGTTGAAATTGATAATTATGGACCACTGTTTGACAAAGGTATTAGAGTCAATGACGTAATAATCAGCATTAATGGTAATAAGGGAGATTGGAAAAACTTAACATCTTCATTAAAATTTGCTGGTCTTGGAAATAATATCATTTTTGATATTTTAACCAATGATAATAAATATAAAACTATTGAAATAGAATCAGATGAAATAAAAGAGTTAACTCGGTAACCTTACTATATTGGCTCCTAGATAATTTAGCTTTTCTTCAATTCTCTCATAACCTCTGTCAATATGATAAATTCGATCAACCTTTGTTTGCCCCTTAGCACACAAACCAGCTAATATTAAACTTGCTGACGCCCTTAAATCAGTTGCCATAACCTCAGCTCCATATAATGAGTCTACGCCTTTAATAATGGCCTGATTGCCATTAATTTGTATGTCACATCCCATACGATTTAATTCCTGAACGTGCATAAATCTATTTTCAAAAACAGTCTCATATATATTCGATACACCATCAGAAATAGCATTAATTACAGAGAATTGAGCCTGCATATCCGTTGGAAACTCTGGAAATGGTGCAGTTGTAATATCAACTGGTTTAGGTTTTTTCTTTTCCATTGAAAGAGAAATTGAATTTTTTGTTAAGGTGATTTTAGCACCAGTTTCTTTTAACTTATCAAGGACTTTATTTAATCTTTGTGGATTAATCTCATTAATAGTAATTTCTCCACCTGTTACGACTGCAGCAACTAAATAAGTACCAGCTTCAATTCTATCCGATGGAATAGTAAATTCACACCCGTGTAATTCCTTCACTCCCTCGATAGTAATCTCATCGGTTCCTGCGCCATTAACTTTAGCACCCATCTTGTTTAATAAATCTGCTAAATCAATAATTTCAGGCTCTTTTGCAACATTTGTAAGTACTGAAGTTCCCTCTGCAAGACACGCAGCCATCATTATATTTTCAGTGCCTGTTACAGTAATTCCATCAAATCTAATCTTTGTTCCAATTAACCTGTCAGCGCTTGCTTCTATATACCCATTTCTTAATGTAATTGATGCGCCAAGTTGCTCTAGAGCATCTAGGTGATAATTTACTGGCCTGCTTCCAATTGCACAACCTCCAGGTAATGCTATTTTTGCTTTGCCATATTTAGCAACAAGTGGGCCCAGAACAAGAATAGATGCTCTCATAGTTTTTACTAATTCATATCTTGCTTCTTTTTCCTTAAGATCATTTGATTTTATGGTGAAATTCATATTTTCATTAAGCACTATCTCAGCTCCCATTGAGCCAAGAAGTTCGAACATTGTAGTAATATCTTGAAGATAAGGTAGGTTTTTTAGCACAATATTTTCATTAGATAAAATAGTTGCAGCAATCATTGGAAGTGCAGCATTTTTGGCCCCAGAGCAAGTAATAGTTCCACTCAATGAAGTTCCACCACTAATCAATAATTTTTCCATTTAATTTACTCTAGTTTCTATGCTTAATGCATGAAGTTCGCCTGATTCAAATTTTTTCTTTAAGGGCGATAAGACCATCTTATGCTGATTGATTAATGAAATTTCTTTAAAAGATTTGGATATAACTAATAGTTTGAAATTACATGAATCGCCTTCAAAAAGACATTCAGCATCAGGTATCTCATCTAAAATGATGTTTTTAATTAGCTTTTTATCCACTTATTCCTGCATCTCCAGCATCTGAAACCCAGCCCTCAATTGTATTTTCTATATCACCGCTATTTTTATTAGCAAGTGCTTGAAATTGATTCCTAAAAGTTAAGCCGAGATTCACTCCATTTACAATGATATTTACTATTGACCAAGAATCATTTTTATTTCTTCTTAATTTGTATGATATGGGATACTTACTACTACCAGTATTA
>Ga0209251_1000102_pt1 | contig 78450 bp, 74 predicted proteins | sample SaaInlV_100m_DNA_6_FD_184665 | JGI IMG/M metagenome (GOLD analysis project Ga0209251, IMG submission 184665) | Marine microbial communities from expanding oxygen minimum zones in the Saanich Inlet - Saanich Inlet SI073_LV_10m_DNA (SPAdes) (version 2) | ecosystem: Environmental > Aquatic > Marine...
ATAGATTGAGACAGGTGGCGCGGGATGGAGCAGCCCGGTAGCTCGTCAGGCTCATAACCTGAAGGTCGTAGGTTCAAATCCTACTCCCGCAACCAACAAAAACTAAATGATTACAATTCCTTAGATCTCTAAGGGGCGCTTCTTGCGTTTTGACGCTGATAGAAATTGCCGCGTTGATTGCCGCTTTTTAAGTGGTTTGGAAAATTCGGACAGCGTGCTCAGATGTATCCAGCACGATTGAATGGATACGAGAATGACAAAGTGACGGAACTTTTCAGACGAGTTTAATACTACTATAGCGCTTGAGGCGCTACGCGGTGACAAGACGGTGCAAAAGATCGCAGCCAAGCGCCAGCTTCATCCTTCGCAGGTGAGTACGTGTATACGGCAGGCAATTGAAGGCATTGCCCACGTCTTCTTGGACAAGGTCAAGAAGGCTGAGAACAAGGACGGTAAGATCAGTCAACTTGCGATGGAAAATGATTTTTTGTCATAAGTTCTAAAGTGATTAGCCCGTCTGAACGCCGCGCGATGATCCGTAAGGACAACACCGACCTTAGCCTGACGCGGCATTTTAAGCTGTTCAAGATTAGGCGTCCTTCAATCTATTACACGCCGGTCGGCTTTGATCAGGCTACGATTGATCTGATGCACGAGATTGGCCGGATATTTACAAAGCACCCGTTCTTTGGCAGCCGCTAGATCGCGGCGTATCTGCCCCAATCAGGGTTCTCGGCAGGAGGGCATCGAGTGCGTCGTCTGATGGGCATCATGGGGCTGCAGGTCATCTACAAAGGGCCTAACACCAGCAAGATGCACCCGCAGTATAAAGATCTGGCCATACTTATTAAGAAAGCTGTCGATCACGCTCGCACATCATGTTTGGTGCAGCGATATTACCTACATTCAGTGAAGAACGGCTTCCTGTATCCGGCAGCAATCATGGATTGGGCAACACGCAAAGTACTGTCCTAGCGGCTGTCACATACGCTGGATGCCAGCTTATGCGTTGAAAAACTGGACTGAGCCATCGCCAAATATGGCAAGCTCGAGATCTTGAATACGGATCAGGGCAGTCAATATACGGGTGCATATTGGATTACGTCACTGACGAAGGTCAATATCACAATCACTATGGGTGGGCGAGGTCGCTATATGGACAACAACTTTATCGAGCGGCTCTGGCGATCCCTGAAGTAAGAAGCAGTCTTTTTAAACGAAATCAATGACGTTTTCCAAGCCAAGCGGATCATCGATGACTGGATAGGGTTCTACAACAGCGAACGGCCTCACACCGCTCTCGACAAACGCACGGCAGACGCGATATACTTCGACCAAACCGAGATACGAAAAGCGGCAGGAACATAAACCAGATACATCCTAGCCAAGCCGCAAACCTGTCCTAAAAAGTAGGACCACTTCAAATAAAGATATTGAATTGAATTTAAGTTCAACATTTTGTTAAACGCCACGCGTCCCATTCTTCGGGAGTATCAAGGTCCAGCCTTGCTTGATTACTGGATAGTCTGACTAAGCGAACGTCGTTTTTGACCTCATTAATAATACTTTGCCCTCCGTTATCACCCGTCAGCTGCATAAGTCTGTTGAAAAGGCTTTGATCGAAAACTATTGGGTGGCCTGGCTTGCCGTCTTTTGTGGCACCACGCCAAACTAGTTGGTTTGGGTGGCTATTTATAGCGGCGATTACTGTGTTGAGTTCAATTTGGGTAATTTCGGGTAGATCAGCAAGCAAAAGCATAGCTTTAGTTGTTTTTTGTGATAAACTTTTAATAGCTGTCCGAATGCTTGCGCTAATACCTTCGGTTGCGTCCTTCACAGATAGAGGTGAAACATTTAAATCTGAAACTGTATGGTAACGCGGATGAGGCGCTGGCGGTAACGTAATAATAACATCATTACTTACAGCAAGCGCGGCTAAAGCTTGTTGCCGCAAAAGTGGAATATCATCTATTTTTTCAAGTAATTTGTCTCTCCCTCGCATTCGTGAAGATGATCCTGCGGCTAAAATAATGATAGTTATCATGGTTTTAGTCTTTCAAACATTAACTTCCTGTTTTGTTTAATCAATTTTATTCTAGAAGGTAATATTTGTGTCATATTTCATTCCTTTACAATTGTGTTATTTAAATCTCTGTCTAATTTGGAATTCATGCCTCAACCGAATGAAGGTGCTAAACTTGGTTTATCTTCTTGCATTTTTAGTTGATTTTGTTGTCAAATAAACAATATGTTTGGAACTTTTAAAGAGCATGTTGTCGAACTTTACACTGGGACTAATTTAAGATCTCTGGTGTTTCGATATGCATTAATTGCGTTTGATGTTTTTAGCATAATACTGTTTATTGCTGTTAGTCCGTTGCGAGAAACCTCACAAATTGAGTACATCGTTTCTATCGTTGGTTTGGTCATTCTGACGGATTTTATAATTAGGCTTTGGATAGCTCGCGACCGTTTAGCTTTAATGCGTCGAGTATATGTGATCGCGGATTTTGTGGTTATATTCGATATTTTAATTTCGGCATTCATAGATCAGGATATAGCATTTCTGCGCGTTCTTCGGGGCTTAAGGTTAGTCCATTGTTATCATTTGTTGAATGATCTTCGCCACGTAAGTCGTTTTTTTCAACGTCACGAACAAATCTTTATATCTGTATTAAATCTGTTTGTTTTTGTGTTCTTTACAACGTCCCTTGTTTTTACTTTTTTTGTAGGAAAATCTACTGGCTTTAATGGTTATGTTGATGCTTTATATTTCACAATCGCCACGCTTACGACAACTGGTTACGGAGATCTTACCCCAACAACAATTCCAAATAAACTTTTGGCCGTGGGAATTATGATTGTTGGTGTCACCCTGTTTGTGCAAGTAGCACGCGCAATTTTTGTTCCGTCTAAAAAACTTTCTAAGATATCTATCGAATGTCATAATTGCTCCTTATTGCAACATGATGTAGACGCTGTGCACTGTAAACATTGTGGAAATTTGTTAAAGATTGCGATGGAAAATCCGCGATCTCCCAAATCTAAACTGGCAAAACAAAGCTTTGTGAACGTTGATATTCACTTATAGGCAAACCTTTAGGTTGAAAAAGGTACAGATCATTAATCAGTAAGTGCCGATCAAACTATACTGTTAAAGGTATTGATTATGACTAACTCTCATAGTTTGGGAGTTTCTTTACTGGACCAGTGTGGCAGAAATTTAGCTTAACCTGCACGAGAGACTGTCATTATATGAAATTCTTACAAAGCTGTCGCTCTTGACCGGATTACTGATGTGAAGGCAGGAATTATATTTATTTGTCTGCCGTCAGCACTAATGGGTCCAAATAGGATGATTTGATTACCTAACTAAGCAAGATTAGTCCAATTTCTTTATTTGCAGTGCTGTTATTCTGTTACCGTCACGCTGCATTACTTCAAACCTAAAACCATGGAAGTTGAAAACTTGACCAACAGTGGGAATTATTCGCGCTTCATGAATAACTAAGCCGGCTACGGTGTTGGCTTCTTCATCAGGCAGTGTCCATTCCGTCGAGCGGTTTAGGTCGCGAATTGTCATAGCTCCATCAATAAAGTAATATCCTTCCTCTGTCTGTTGAACTTGGTGATTAGCGTCAGGATCAAATTCATCTGTAATTTCACCAACTATTTCTTCTAGAATGTCTTCAAGAGTGATTAAACCCTGCAGCGAACCATATTCATCCACAACAAGTGCAAAGTGGCTTCTAATACGCAGAAATTGGCGCATTTGATCGTCCAAAGTGGTAGTCTCTGGCACGAAGTAAGGTGATGTCGCAACTGCAGATATATCGAAGTCTTTCAGAGCTGCTGCGTTTCCATCTGGGCCACCGATTGTTTCGTACATGGCACGTAACAAATCTTTTGCATGAATTACTCCTGTAATATTTTCAGGTTCATCTGCGTAGACGGGAAGTCTCGTGTGACTTGATTGTAAACACTGCTCTAGAATAGCCTGTGGAGCATCGCCAGAGTTAATCATTTCTATACCAGATCGATGCAGCATGATTTCCTCGACGGTGCGATCTCCCAAATCTAAAGCTCCTAGGATGCGGTCGCGGTCTTCTTTTTCAACTACACCATCGGAGTGACCAATTTGTATTGCTCCAGCAATTTCTTCTCGAACGGCCATAATGTGGCTGTTTGGATCAATTTGGACTCCAAATACCCCAAGAATGCCACGTACTAGAAAGCGTACTGCGGCTACTACTGGTGCAAAAATAGTGACAATTAGTGAAATTGGACGAGATACTAAAGCTGCCGCTGTTTCGGCATTTGTGATAGCGTAGGTTTTTGGTAGCACTTCTGCAAAGATTAGAACTAAAAAAGTCATTACAAAGGTTGCCATCACTACACTGCCTTCTCCAAAGGCTTTGGAAAACAGGATCGTGGCTAAAGACGTTGCTAAGATATTTACCAGGTTGTTTCCCAAAAGAACGGAGCCAATCAGCCTTTCGCTGTCATCTGTTATTTCAAGGGCTCGTTGTGCCCCACGTGAACCTTTATCCGCCTGGCTGCGCAACTTTCCACGTGAAGCGGCAGTTAGTGCAGTTTCTGAACCTGAAAAAAAACTAGATAATACCAACAAGCACATGATTGTCCCCGCCGTGATCCAGAAAGCAACATTGAAGATTGAATTTGGCTCTTCCATTAGTGATTTATCCTTTGGCCTCTATAGCGTTATGAGGGTGTGATGCGCCGCAATCAAGAGAGGTAGCAAATGGAGTATTAAAATTTTGGAGTATTTTAAGGTCCAGTTTTGATATTTGGTGGGCCATACTCTAATCTGCAAGCCACCCAAGCAGTTCTTTTGGAAAGCGTTAAACGTGTTGCGAATCCTGTATGTACTGGGGATCTGGTAGCGTATTGTGCACGGCCTACTGAAACTGTTGCTGCGTTTAGCTCCGCAAACTTTGAAGTTATTGCTGGAAATTGTGAGGTGCAATTGGCCGCTAGGGCGAACAGTTGTGGTTGCGGATTTACCAGTGATTCTGTTTGTAACGCATTATCAATTGACTGGTTTGGTTTTGCTTCCTCTTCAATTAAAATTTTTGAGCGAAAATGGATGGCTAGTTTGCCAGATGTAATTAGTTTTGCACACTCTGGTGCGAATTATGGCGTAATCCATGGTGGAGCGTCTGATGTTGCCCGATTTTTTGGTCATCTACAGTCACTGAGGTTTTGGAAGGGGATTGGTCTGCGCTTGAAGCCATTATTGGTCAAGTGGATTATATTTTATCCGGACATAGTGGTATTCCCTTTATTAGATTGTTGAGTAGAGGTAGTTGGATCAACGTTGGAGTCATTGGGATGCCTCCAAATGACGGTTTTCCAGACATGCGTTTTATATTACTGGAGCAGGGTGACTTTACTTTTCATAAACCGTCGTATGATTTTAGGGCGCCGGTTGTGGATATGCAGACTGCAAGCTTGACACAAGGTTATAATAAGTCACTTGTCAGCGGCTATTGGCCTTCTGAAGATATTTTACCAGAGGAACTGCGTCGATCTTTCGACAGCGGGTGATGGTCTACAACTAATTTAGTTAAATGGTCGGCAACTACATGTGTATAGATTTCTGTTGTGGCTATATCAGAATGGCCTAGCATAGTCTGGATTGAACGTAGATCCGCCCCACCTGCTAGAAGATGAGTTGCAAAAACATGGCGTAAGATATGGGGTGTAACTTTAGCTGGGGAAACCCCAGCGAAAACAGCTAATTTTTTAATCCTTGCATAGAACCAATGCCTTGTAAGAAAACCAGAAGCGCCACGAGATGGAAAGAGATAGGAGGATTTTGATTTGCCTCGTCCTTCCATGCCTTCATATTGAAGATCCCAGAGTTGAATCCATTCTGTTAAAGCGATCTTCGCTGATACTGACAAAGGCACCAACCGCTCTTTACGGCCTTTACCTAAAATGAGTAACATTTCTGGCTGGCCTCGAGCAGCCGAAACTGGCAAGCTTAAAAGCTCACTGACCCGCATACCTGTGGCATATAGAAGTTCCATTAGGCATGTATCGCGTATCTTATCATGGGTGTTACGACCAAAGTTACGAGCTGCTAGTAAAAGTTTGTCTACTTCATTGATTTCTAAAGTTTTGGGCAGGCGTTTTTCTAGTTTTGGACTACTAATTTGCATTGCTGGGTTATCTGGCCGCCAGCCTTCATCGAATGCAAATCTGTATAACTGTTTGATTGCTGAAAGACGGCGGGCACGAGTGGATTTAGCTAATCCAAGCGCTTTACAATTCAATAAATAGGCTTCTATTTCGGGCTGTCCAATATTGGTAAAGTCACTATTCCGTAACTCTAACCAACTTTGCATGTCTGTGAGGTCACGGCCGTAGGACAGCAATGTATTGGGAGCAGCTCCCAATTCTGCAGCTTGCGCATCCAAAAAAATTGATATCCATCCTGTACTCATTACTGAACTTCTAAAAGTAAAATTTGTAGCGCAGTTCGACGGGCGACGTCTTCTAATCCGAGTGCGCGCAAAGTAGCTAAACCGGTGGTCAACTGAGCTAGGTCGCCTTTTCCGCCGGAATCTGTCATATGCACTGTATCAAGTAAAGCGGATCCCAAAGCACCTGATGCAGCAATTTCCAAAATTTTCTGGTCGGGTTGTGCGTCACGAAAACCATCTAAAATAGCTCTCTTAATTCCGATTGCTGTAAGAGATTTAGGAGGATTTCCCTTGGCTATTGCCGCCACTACCGGGTTCTGTATCGCCCTTGTAGGAAAAAGGTGCGCGGCTGTTTCATATAATTCTGATAGAGATAAGACTTGAAAAGCGATATCTGCTGTCCTACCGCTAAGTATCATTTGACTTAAAGATGATGAGAATAGGTTGGCGAACTGAACTGCTAACTGTGCTCGCTGCATGGCTTCCCATGCGTCAGGAAGAGTTGTGGCCACGGATGCAGAACTCCCTGAATTAATTGCCACTTCAAAACGTTGTATTGCTTCAATTCGATCCCAGACCCCCCCTGATGCTGCTGGCTCTCCTAGTGTGTAAAGGCCTAGGAGGCGGTTTTCTGCCATTGATCCGACACGGGCTAAGCGTTCTGCAGCCTCTACTTGTGCCTTCCAACCTGCGGTATCTGCTAGATCGGCATTTGCATAAATTAGTGGCCAAACTCTTGCTGGAATAGGTGTTCCAATTGCTTGGTATAAACGAAAACTTAATGGATCAGGTTTTGTTGGCATGGAAAGCGCAGGTTCACTTTCGAACAGGTCAGGGTCTAAAAAACGTTCAAGAGCATTAGCCATTGTAACTGGCACTAACCCTAAGGCTTTGCCTGTTCCAAGCAGTAATACAGCATCTTCCCATTTACCAATACGCGCTTTGCAATAAATCTCGTGAGATTTACTTGGTGACAATTGAGGCTTATCAACCAAGATTGTACAGGCAGTAGTGTCCGTTCCAGCTAGAAGTGCCATGTCAAAATATCTTTTGAAATGAGCGGTAGAAGTGGTTGGTCCAATTTGCTCCATCAAAGTCATGGCTGAATCTAGCGCACCTAAAGTCATTAGCTCATCTACACGTATTAGATCAAAGGTTTCTGCGCCAATAGATGGAGGAGATGCTTCAGCAATAAGTAACGTGTAGTAAAGAGATTGTAGTGCTGGAAGTTGTAGATTTGGTATAGCTTTAATTTGCTTTGTTAACAAAAGGCCGTCACTCGATGACCAAAGTGTATCAGGTAATCCAGTCACACTAGATGGTGCTAATCCAATGCGTCTGGGGGTATTTGTATTCAGCGCACCTACGGAGACCTCTGGTACTGAACCGCTATCTGCCACATCAGGCTCTGAATACAATGGTATTGGTGTTTGGGAAGATGGTTGTTGGTCTATCCAATCTATAACGTTTAACGGTCGGTTTGATAACTCCTGAGCCACGAGGCTTCTAGACAGCACTATACTCGCAATAATTATTGTTACCGCAATACGCATTTATTCTGTTTCCAAAGTAACAGGCACTCTCGTCTCTGTTTGTGGGGGAGAGAAGTCAGCGCCAAAATATTCGCCTAAATAGGCATAACTTGCTAATCCAATAAAACTAATGATTAATATAAATATTAATAATTTAAAAATTCTGCCCATATTTATTTACCTTATTCTTTATATACAATTTTGCCTATTTTAATAAAAGCATAGCTGGTCTTTTAAACAAAATCACGTCATTGAAAGTTTAATGGGTAAAAAAAAACACATCCAACCGCACTTTATCCTAAAAAAAACCATTGTAATGGTGGGAATGATGGGTGCAGGAAAGACAGCTGTTGGTCGAGGTTTATCTCAACGGCTTTCTGTTCCATTTTTGGATAGTGATTCAGAGATTGAGACTGCTGCCAATCGGACAGTTCCAGAGATTTTTAAACGTGATGGCGAAAAATTTTTCAGAGCCCGAGAAGCTGAAGTAATTGCCCGTTTACTTGAAGAAAAACGTGGTGTCCTTTCAACAGGCGGTGGTGCATTTTTGGCTCAGGATAATCGTATTCAAATTACGACTCGTGGTGTATCGGTTTGGTTAGATGCTGATCTAGATTTATTATGGCAACGAGTGCGGCTTAAAGATACTCGGCCCTTGCTTCGTACCGCAGATCCGTTTGCTACTTTGACAAAAATTTATGGAAACCGCGTGCCCACGTACGCAAAGGCAGACGTAGTCGTGAAATCGATTTCAGGTTTATCTATTGAAGAGATGGTTGATCGTGTAATCGATAAGTTATTATCGGATCGTCCAGATGTTTTGGAGATGAGCATTGCGTGAAGTTGTCCATGTACCATTGGGTGAAAGAGCTTATGATGTAATTATTGGTCCAGGCCTTTTGGCTGATTCTGGAACTTTAATTACGCCTTTTTTACAGCGTGCGCGCGTAGCAATTGTTACTGAAACCCATGTCGCATCGTTGCATTTGGATAGGTTTCGATCTGGTCTTGTGAAAGCTGGAGTTGAATGCTCTGTTCTTGAATTACCTCCTGGGGAAAGTACTAAAAGCTGGTTATATTTAACTAAAGTTACAGAATGGCTTCTTTACGAAAAAATTGAACGACACGATGTAGTAGTTGCACTTGGTGGCGGGGTGGTAGGAGATCTTGTGGGGTTCGCAGCGGCAATTTTGCGCCGTGGTGTACGACTAATTCAAATTCCAACCTCGCTGTTGGCACAAGTAGATAGCTCTGTTGGCGGAAAAACTGGAATAAACACATGTCACGGTAAAAATTTGGTGGGAGCATTCCATCAACCTTGTTTGGTATTAGCAGATTCCAATGTTTTACAAACGTTATCATCGCGCGATTTTCTTGCTGGTTATGGCGAAGTTATGAAATATGGCTTACTGGGAGATGCGGATTTTTGGAGTTGGTTAGAAGTTAATGCTTCAGCGATGGTAGACGGTGACATGACGTTAAGAATTGCGGCAGTGAAAAAATCAGTTCAGATGAAAGCTGATATAATAACACATGATGAAACAGAGCAGGGTGACCGAGCTTTACTCAATCTGGGTCACACATTCTGTCATGCTCTTGAAGCCGCTACTGGCTATTCTGATAGGCTTTTGCATGGAGAAGGGGTTGCGATCGGTTGTGGTTTGGCGTTCGCAATTTCGGCTCGTATGGGATTAATTAGTCAAGAAGAGCCAAGCCGCATCCATGAGCATTTACAATCGATGGGTATGAAAATAAATTTAACTGATATTTCAGGGGCTTTGCCATCAGCTGAAGATCTATTGGTTCTAATGGGACAAGATAAGAAAGTTGTTTCTGGCCGACTAAACTTTGTTTTGGCAAAAGGCATTGGTAATACATTCGTAACGGATAAGGTTGAGCCAAATACCGTTATTGAGGTTCTAAAGGCCTACGGAGCCTAACCTAATGTTTTCATTTCATCTGCTAAGCTTAATAGTCTTTAGAAGGTTGTTATAACGGGAGGTATAAGGTCTTGTCTGACAATCCATTTAATTTTTTTATCCCGTGTGAATTAATTAGATCGTTTTTAGAAACCTTGATGTGAGAAAAATGACATCGAAAGCGGTTTTTGAAGCTTCCGATGCTTATTGTGGTATTTGTTCATATAGACAGAATTTCGATCATTACATCAAAATGGGATTTCATCATCTAAATCACGAGATGCCGCAGGGCTCGGAGTATTCGCATTTCCCCCGCCAGTATCTCCACCACGGTTATCGTAGCCTACTTGTCCATCGCCACCACCGCCCATCGAGCCGGCCCCACTCTCGCGACCGTCAAGCATAGTAAGTGTACCACCATAACCTTGCAAAACAACTTCGGTCGAGTAGCGATCTTGACCAGCTTGATCCTGCCATTTTCGAGTTTGCAACTGTCCTTCAACATATACTTTGGAACCTTTTCGCAAATATTGTTCTGCAATCCGGACAAGTCCCTCCTGAAAAATAGCGACAGAATGCCACTCTGTGCGTTCTTTCCGCTCACCAGTATTACGATCTTTCCAATTTTCGGATGTTGCAATGCTGAGATTACAAACTTTCCCACCATTTTGGAACGTGCGAACCTCAGGGTCTCTTCCAAGATTTCCGATCAAAATTACTTTATTTACAGATCCTGCCATGTTTTTCCCTTCAGGTATTGTTAAATGACAATGATTCTATGCCATGTTCATTAAACCTCTTCCAACTTATACTTCTATTGAAAATGGTTAAAGCGTTTGGCACCCTTAAGGGTGGATCAAATAATAAAAAACTACTATAATTTTTAAAAGGCGGAAAGCCACTTTATATGGGCATTGGACACAATGAGGAAAGTGATACCTGTAGTATTGGTTTTAAGCTGTACAGTTCAGTTAGTTGCAGCAGATGTTTTAACCAATCGGAATCGAAACAAATTATTTAAATCTCAGACTAGTATTCTAGACAATCGCGCTGCCAAACAATATTCAAGTTCGATTCGTTTGCAGCCTCCACAAGTGATCACGCCAACGAAATGGGGTGGTGCAGTGAAATTCCAAGGTAAATACAATGGCCCATTTCTAAAAATGGCACAGGATGCCGCTCGTCGTCACAGTGTGCCGGTGGATTTATTTCTACGTCTTGTCCAACAGGAGTCTGGTTGGAATTCAGAAGCAGTATCTCACAAAGGGGCGTATGGCTTGGCTCAACTGATGCCTCAAACAGCGGTTGCGCTTGGTGTTGACCCGACAGTACCTGCTGAAAACCTCGAGGGCGGCGCGCGTTATCTTAGGCAACAATATAGGGCTTTCGGCAGTTGGCGCCTCGCTTTAGCAGCATATAATGCTGGGCCAGATGCTGTGAAAAAACATAATGGTGTCCCTCCTTATGCAGAAACTCGCAATTATGTCCGTATAATCTGGGGAAGTTGATTTTAAATAAAACTAAATCTTAGTAGTCCTCACTGTTACAATGATGGATTATAAAAAACTTTGTTTGAATAAAAGAGGCAATGGAACCGACTGAGCAACCCCACTTGAGTGGTCCATATTGAAAGGGGAAGGCTCTTATTCGCGTGGTTAGCTCTAAACAGTCTCGATACCGGCTAGGTTAGCATATTATTATGAGGTTCAGACGTATATACTGAATACTGCAGTGAGACTTAATAAAATATTAAACAGTTTTACCTCAACGTCCTTTTCTAATCGGATTTAATAACCTTTAGAAAATCAAATATAATCAGCATACTAGCTAATGTCAGCTATATGTTTTCAACTTTATTGAGGGTCAGATTGTGGGCGTGTACATTTAAATACATCGTTCTGCATCGCTCGTTTATTAACCATATCCAGTTTTTTTAAGCTAAGTTGTCTCTACCTGAACCCACTCGGCCATATGCGACCTAAACCATGTCCGTTGCCTTTTGGCATATTTTCGTGTGGCGATGCTTGCCGCTTCCACAGCTTCGTTGCGTGTTATTTTTCCGGTAATTACACCAATCGCTTCTACGGCACCAATGGCCTTACAGGAAGGCAGGCTGGGATCAAATCGATTCAGCATAGCTTTGGCTTCGTCCAACCCTCCATTGTCAATAATATGATTAAAACGGTTTTCGATACGATGATTTAACCAATCTTTTGTGCTGTTTAGTACGATGCCAGTATATTCGCTTTTCCGTAGTATGGGTGGACCAGTATCCTTTTGCCAAGAAGTCAAAGAACGTCCAGTAAATTTTTGAACTTCCCAAGCACGCTGAACACGTGCTCGATTAGCTGAATCTATTCGGGAAATGGTCTCTTGGTCTATTTCATTAACAAGTTTTTCCAATGATAGAGTGTTTCCAATTAATCGAATTTCAGTTGGAGTAGTGGGAATATCTGCTAATCCTTTAGTCAGGGCGTTGAAGTAAAGTCCTGTTCCACCAACTATGACGGGCTTGTTGTCTTTAATAAGTAATTTTATGCTTTTTAACCAATGCCCTGTGGAATACTCAGTATCATAGGAAATATGGCCATACAAAAAATGAGGCGCACATTTTTCCTCTTCCATCGATGGCCGCGCTGTAATTATGCGCCAACAGTTGTATACTTGGCTTGCGTCAGCATTAACTATTATTCTGTCTTGCGCTTCAGCTATAGCCATAGCTAGTGCAGATTTTCCCGTAGCAGTTGGCCCAGCGATTAAGACTGGACGTTCTTTGCTCAAAGATGCGATCAGGTTTTTGATCATGTGGTTCTGTCCATTGAATACTGTTTGATTTTACGACAGGTTACATTGAATTCAAAGTGCAAGGAAAATGTCATGGCTGAGATGGACTCAAAAGTATCTTTTAAGAGGGTCATGCTTAAAATATCAGGCGAAGCCTTGATGGGTGATCAAGGTTTTGGTTTACACCCGCCTACTGTAGAACGGATAGCTCGAGAGGTACAATCTGTACATGAAATGGGCGTTGAAATTTGTATGGTTATTGGTGGGGGTAATATTTTTCGCGGGCTCCAAGGGTCCGCGCAAGGTATGGAGCGCACGACGGCTGATTACATGGGAATGCTCGCTACTGTCATGAATGCTTTGGCAATGCAGTCTGCTTTAGAAGGGCTAAACATTCATACTCGTGTAATTTCTGCCATTACTATGAACGAAGTGGCCGAACCCTACATCAGGCGTCGGGCTGTTAGGCATCTTGAAAAAATGCGGGTGTGCATTTTTGCAGCAGGGACGGGTAATCCATATTTTACAACGGATACAGCCGCTACCCTGCGCGCTAGTGAAATGTCCTGTGAGGCAATATTTAAAGGAACTAAAGTTGACGGAGTATATGATAGAGACCCAGCTAAGTATGACGATGCTTCCCGTTATGAAACCGTAAGCTATGATGATGTGTTGGCAAAGCGTTTAGGTGTTATGGATGCTAGTGCGATTGCATTGGCTCGTGATAATAATCTTCCAATCATCGTATTTTCTCTGGATGAACCTGGAGGGTTTCGTGGGATTCTTGCAGGCGATGGAACTTACACTAAGGTCCAAGGTTAGATTTTTGAGGGTAGCTTCTATTTCTTTCTAAATTTTAGATCTTAAGACCTCTAGAAATTCATATGCTCCTTGATCTATATGGAATAAATTAAACTCGTTTAGGTGAAAATATTTAGGAGAGTGCATGTCTGACGATTTTATGCTCGATACTGATGACCTTGGGCGCCGTATGGACGGTGCAATGACTAATTTAAAAATGGAATTTGCTTCATTGCGGACCGGTCGCGCATCTGCTTCTATGCTGGAGCCGGTAATGGTGGACGCTTACGGCGCAACAACTCCTATCAACCAAGTTGGTACTGTAAATGTTCCTGAACCAAGAATGGTAACCATTAATGTTTGGGATAAGGGGCTTGTTGATAAAGTTGAAAAAGCAATCCGGAATAGTGGTTTGGGAATAAATCCGCAAATGAATGGAACTCTTATTATGCTTCCCATTCCTGAACTTAATGAAGAACGTCGTCGTGAATTGACTAAAGTAGCTGCCGGTTATGGGGAGAATGCTCGAGTTAGTATCCGTAATGTGCGGCGGGATGGTATGGATCAGATCAAGAAAGCTAAGGCAAATGGCATGTCTGAGGATGATCAGAAGCTTTGGGAAGAAGAAGTGCAGGATATGACTGACACAGCAATCAAAGCTATTGATGCTCAATTGGAACAAAAACAGCTTGAAATCATGCAGGTCTAGCTCATTAATTCACAATTAATACGGCGAATTGTAAGAAAAATATTTTCTAGTCATTAATTGACTGGCACTAATAGAGCCGCAAGGATAATAAAATTACTAAATTTAAGAATAAAGGTCCACGCCATGTTGCCATTATTATGGATGGCAATGGACGGTGGGCGTCGCAGCGTGGGCGCCCGCGGCTATTTGGTCATCATGCTGGTGGTAAGCGCGTTCGTGAGGTTATCGAAGCCTGTCCTGATGCTGGTGTTGAATATCTTACTATTTTTGCCTTCTCCACGGAAAATTGGAAGCGCACTCAGGTTGAGGTCGCTGGCCTAATGAGCCTTTTCCGTCGGTATATATTGAAAGAGGCGCGAGAGGTCCATAATTTTGGAGCGCGAGTTCGATTTATTGGTGATAGGGTTCAACTGGATAGAAAGCTGGTTGCATTAATGGATGAATTGGAAACATTGACTGAAAATAATACTCGCGTACATTTAACAGTTGCCCTGAATTATGGAGGGCGCGACGAGGTTGCTCGAGCGACAAAACGTCTTGCGGAAGATGTAGCAGCAGGTAAGCTGAAACCTGATGAAGTAACTGAGGAAACACTGCCAAATTATTTAGATACTTGTGTTTTACCCGATCCTGATCTTGTTATCCGAACTAGCGGTGAGGCTCGCATATCAAACTTTTTACTCTGGCAGTCAGCTTACGCTGAATATGAGTTTATTGATACTTTGTGGCCAGATTTTAAACGGGATGAATTTATCCGTCTTTGCCAAAGTTATGGAAACCGTGATCGGCGTTACGGTGGGCTAAAATAATGCTTAAACCTGAAAAATTGCCTGACCTGGCTAGCCGTTCTGCGTCAGCGTTAGCAATGATATTTTTGGGATTCTGGGGTATTTGGATTGGTGGTTTTGTATTTCAAATCTTAGTATCAATAGTCTGCGGCGTGATGATTTGGGAGCTAGTAGTGATGTTGGTACCTTCAAAAAAGTCACTTGCCCTGCAGCTGGGTAGCGTGACTGGAGCGTCATTATTACTATCATTGTATTTTCCAAACGAATTCATTTTACCATTGTTGACTGCGTCCTTTTTGGTGGGAATTTCTCAGCTCTCGAGAAACCGGATAATTTACCTATTATTTTCAATCATGATAGTAATATCTGGATTTGCTATATTATTTTTACGTAATGACTTTGGATTAATTTGGGTGGTATGGTTAGTAACTGTTGTAGTAATGACTGATATTTCAGGTTATTTCGCAGGACGTCTAATAGGGGGGCCAAAATTTTGGCCACAAGTAAGTCCCAAGAAAACTTGGTCAGGTACAATCGCAGGCTGGTTAGGAGCAGGGTTTGTTGGAGCACTATTCATGGTAAACTTGGATTTTGGCCCAAAGATTATTGGCATTTCAGTAGCTGTATCGATGGCTAGTCAGTTGGGTGACATAGCAGAAAGTGCTTTAAAGCGGAAGATGTTGGTTAAAGACAGTTCTAATCTTATCCCCGGTCACGGTGGTGTGTTAGATCGCTTTGATGGCATGCTGGGCGCGTCAATTTTCTTATTTACTCTTTGGCTAAAATATGGCGCTGCTGGAGACTTTTTTTGAAACGTCGTGTTTCTATTTTTGGATCAACTGGTTCCATTGGACAAAATACGGTTGATCTTATCAATCGAAATCCTGATGATTACGACGTCATTGCTCTTACTGGTGCTTCTAATATTCAGCAGCTTGCTCGTGATGCAATACGTCTTTGCGCCGACGTAGCTATAACTGCCGACGTATCACGGTTAGATGATCTACGTACAGCCCTTGATGGTTCTGGTATTGATTCTGAGGCTGGCTCAAGTGCTATTAATGAAGCAGGACATCGGCCTACAGATTGGGTTATGTCTGCAATAGTTGGCGCAGCAGGTTTAACCCCCGGCCTCCATGCCCTGCAGCAGGGTGCGACGGTTGCATTAGCAAACAAAGAATCGCTGGTATGTGCTGGAGAGTTGATATTGCAAACAGCCAGGCAAAATGGCGCACAGTTGTTACCTGTCGATAGTGAGCATTCTGGAGTGTTTCAAGCGTTAGCTGGTGAAGATATAAGCACGGTTGACCGAATTATTATAACCGCATCTGGCGGAGCTTTTAGAGACTGGCCTTTAGAAAAACTTGCGCACGCAACTCTTGCACAGGCTTCATCTCATCCAAATTGGAATATGGGACAGCGGATAACAATAGACTCTGCATCTATGTTTAATAAGGCGATGGAAATTATTGAAACTAAAGAGTATTTTGGGATTAGCGCTAATAAAATAGAAGTGCTTGTGCATCCAGAATCGTTAATCCACGCTCTTGTTGGTTTTAATGATGGTGCTCTGATAGCTCACGTTGGTCCAACAGATATGCGGCATGCAATAGGGTATGCTTTGCACTGGCCTAAACGACAGCCCCTTCCAGTGGAGCGTTTAGACTTCGCTCGAATTGGGTCTTTTTCCTTTCGCGCACCTGACGAGAAACGTTGGCCTGCGTTGCGCTTGGCACGTGAGGTTATGGAGCGTGGTGGATTGGCAGGCACTGTATTTAATGCAGCCAAAGAGGTTGCTTTGAACGGCTTTGTCTCTGGAGATATATCTTTTATAAATATGGCAGAAATTGTTGATAAAGTGCTTAATTCAGTAGCAGTTGATCATATTGACGCTCCAATGACCCTTGATAACATTATGTATGTAGACCAAATAAGTCGAAATGCAGCTATTAACGAAATAAAACAAAGAGCAGGATAAATTTTGGATATTTTAACCAGTATGCCTGCCTTTGGCGGCATTGTGTGGACTATTTTTTTCTTCGTCATAGCGCTCAGTGTTATTGTTGCTATCCATGAGTACGGTCATTACATCGTTGGGCGTTGGTCTGGTATTCATGCGGACGTGTTTTCGATAGGTTTTGGCCCAGTTTTATACCGTAGAAAAGACAAGCGCGGCACTTACTGGCAAATTGCAGCTCTTCCCTTTGGTGGTTTTGTCAAATTCGCTGGTGACGCTGACGCTTCTTCTGGAAAAGATGTAGACGCTATGGCTGCCGCTGCGAAAGATCCAGTAATGTTGCGACAAACAATGCATGGCGCACCTTTGTGGGCTCGGACAGTAACTGTAGCAGCAGGCCCTATTTTTAATTTTGTATTTTCAGTTATAATTTTTACTCTTTTTGGATATTCTAATGGTACTCCTCGTGATCCGCTTACCGTGGGAAATTTACCAGCACTGCCTACAGAGTTTCAAGAATTACAGGAAGGCGACTTGATAATTTCAATTAACGGTATTTTGCTTCCAAAAATTGGCAATACTTTTGATGATAATTTTATAAATAAATTGCCAAAAAAACCAGTTCTTGATTACACCGTTAACCGTAACGGTAATGAGGTAATAGCCAGAGGGCCTTATTTACGGCCTGCGTTAATTGGTGCTGTAAGCCCAAAAAGTGCCGCCTTAGCAGCTGGCCTTTTGCCGGGTGATGTGGTCGTGGCTGTGAATGACGAATCTGTTTTTTCTTTTACACAACTAGTATCTGCTGTGGAGGGTTCTGACGGCAGAAGCCTAGACCTGTTGGTATGGCGTGATGGCCTTTTGACTGAGAAAACTCTTACTCCAAGAAAAGTTGACGAGCCTCAATCGGAGGGTGGTTTTACATCACAATGGCGAATTGGTGTCGCTAGTGCTAATGCTTTTGAGGCAGCTACTGAAGCCCCCGATTTGTCAATGGCAATAACAGATGGTGTTATTCAGACTTGGTCAATAATTAGTGGTTCTATTTCCGGTTTGGGGCATATGATTACGGGTGCTATAAGCACTTGTAATTTGTCTGGTCCAGTCGGTATTGCTCAAGTATCCGGCACCATGGCCAGCCAAGGTGCCGAAAGCTTCGTTTGGTTTATTGCGGTACTTTCTACCGCCGTAGGGCTAATGAATCTTTTTCCGATCCCCGCACTAGACGGAGGACATCTAGTTTTTTACGCCTATGAAGGTGTTACAGGTAGGCCGCCTAGTGATCGTGCGCTGCGCGTATTGATGGGTTTTGGCTTCGTTTTTATTATTTCTTTGATGGTTTTTGCGTTGGGCAATGATCTTTTTTGCCCTTAGGCATAAAAATATTACTGTTACATTGCCTCGAAATCGGTCACATAAATTGTAATTGTAATTGTGATTTATAATTGCCAAATTGGCACCCTCAGTTATTTGATTTTTTCTATCTTTGTTTATGTAATTAATTTCTGTTTTTTATCTACTGACGTATATTTTTTGTGCAGATAACCAAAATAAAAAAGGCTGTTTTTCCAACGGCATTGCTGTTTGTGGTTTTGACAACCTACTACAATCCAGTTACTTAATTACTTTGTAAGTTGCTTTGCATCTTTGCAATATCATTATGGGATTAGGGATTAAAGGCGTGGGTCGTAAAAAAGATTTTAAACACCATAACGCAATATGGGCAGTTTTTATTTTTATAATAATTTCAGTGACTAGTGGCGCATATGTGTCGCCTGCAATAGCCCAAGATTATACCTTTAGTAGAATAGTAGTGCAGGGCAATACACGCGTTGGTGATGCAGCTGTAGTGACGAGGGCGGGAATTGGGCAAGGTGAGACTGTAACTGCTGGACAAGTTAATGACGCTTTGCAAAATCTCCAGAATAGTGGTTTGTTCGAAACTGTATCGGTTGTGCCACAAGGATCGACACTTTTGATAAGTGTGGTTGAACGTGCAACTCTTAATAGAGTGGTCTTTGAAGGCAACAAACGATTAAAAGATGATGAACTGCGTGAAGTCGTTGAAAGTAAGGAGAGACGTGCCTTTAGCGCTTCACAAGCGGAGAGTGACGCCAGCGCTATAGCGGAGGCTTACTCAGTACAAGGTAGAATTGCCGCTCGAGTAACACCGCGGATTATTCGTCGTTCTGACAACCGGGTGGATCTTATATTTGAGATTTTTGAAGGTGATGTTGTCGAAATAGAAAGACTTAGCTTTCTTGGTAACCGCGTATTTTCAGACAGGCGTTTACGTCGCGTGTTGCAAACAAAACAAGCTGGCATTTTCAGGGCTCTTATTAAAAGTGATACGCTGATAGCGGAACGCGTTGATTTTGATAAGCAGCTATTGCAAGATTTTTATTTTTCACGTGGTTATGTTGATTTTAGAATTGTTAGTACCAATGCTCAGTTGACAAAAGAACGAGACGGTTTTTTTCTCGTTTTTAAAGTTCAAGAAGGTCAACAGTTCAATTTTGGGAATATTTCCGTGGTGTCTGACATACCAGGGCTTGATCTTGGTGTTTACCGCAAGTCCATTAAAATTAAACCGGGTGTGGTATACTCTCCTACGCTAGTTGAAAACGAAATCTCCCGATTAGAAAAACAAGGACAGTCTGATGGGGTGGATTTCTTGCGTGTTGAACCTCGCATAACTAGAAATGACAGAGATTTATCTCTGAACGTCCAGTTTGTACTTAGTCGTGGCCCCCGAGTTTTCGTTGAAAGAATAGATATTGAGGGTAATACGACCACATTGGATCGTGTGATCCGGCAACAATTTAAAATTGCAGAAGGCGATCCGTTCAATCCACGTGAGATCCGAGATGCGGCGGAACGTATTCGAGCATTAAATTTTTTTGAAAATACTGACGTTAATGCTCGAGAAGGTTCGAGCCCAGATCAGGTGATTGTTGATGTGGATGTTGAAGAAGCCCCGACGGGATCGCTCAATTTTGGCGGATCATACGGGGTAAATGATGGATTTGGGTTAGCTATTGGATTTACAGAACGTAATTTCCTTGGTCGGGGGCAAACCGTTAGTCTTTCATTGTCAACAGCGCAGGATGCAGCGCAATATGGCGTCAGTTTTCTTGAGCCAGCGTTTCTAGGCAGAGATGTGGCGTTTGGATTTACACTACAATATAATGAGTCGGACAGTAGTTTTTCTAATTTTGATGGAGAATCTCTTCTTTTCAGCCCGTCTTTATCTTTTCCCGTAAGTGAAAAAGGACGGGTAAAATTAGTTTATTCACTGCGACGAAACGAGATGCAGGGGCGTTCGCCACCCGATAATGGCGCTGTTGTTCAAAACGAAATAGACGCTGGCCGCGAAATTGTATCTAGCTTAGGTTATGCATATTCTTATGATACTCGCAAAACAGGTCTTGATCCCACTGCAGGTGTTTATTTTGAATTTGGTCAAGACTTTGCGGGACTTGGTGGAGATGCTGAGTTTATACGAAGTAAGACTAAAATTGTCGGTGAACGTCGAATCCTGAGTGAAGAGGTTACACTTCGTGCTACTTTTGAAGGCGGACTGCTTAACTGGAGAGGTGGGACTAACCGTTCTATTAATAGGTTCCAAGTTGGTCCGAGAATATTTAGGGGGTTTGAGCCATTTGGTATCGGACCACGTGATTTTTCCGCACCAGATGATGCCGATCCATTAGGTGGAAACATGTACTGGGTTGCAAGATTAGAAACTGAATTTCCTATCGGATTGCCCGACGAATGGGGTATAGGTGCTGCTATATTTTATGATGCAGGTAATGTGTGGGACTTAGATGACGTAGATCTTGCAGGTGGAGATATTAAGGGGCAGTCTGGTTCAATCCGTCATGTGGTTGGAGCCTCAATTCTTTGGGACTCAGTTATTGGCCCACTACGCTTTAATTTCACCAAGGCTCTTAAAAAAGAGAGCTATGATGAAGAGCAATCCTTTGACTTTGCAATACAATCTAACTTTTAATCTAATGCGGCATTTGGCTAAAATACTCTTTTTAGTGATTACTTTGACTGTGCCGGATTGTTTGCTAGCACAAGATCTTCGCAACCCTGTACTTACTATCGATATTGACCAGTTTTTTGGGGAAAGCGCTTTTGGAAAACGAATTGCACTTGAGATAGAGGAGCGCCGACGTGCGTTAGGCGATGAAAACCAAAGGCTACAGACTGAACTGGAAATAGAAGAGCGTAATTTAACCGCTCAGCGCGCTGAGCTTACACCTCAAGAGTTCCGAGAACTAGCTGATGCGTTTGATAATCGTGTGCAAACAATCCGAAGAGAACGTGAAGTACAAGGCCGAGCGATGAATGATCAACTTGAGGAAAACAGAATTCGATTTTTGAATACGGCTGCGCCCGTGCTGGAAGGTATTATGAAAGATTCAGGTGCTCAAATCATACTCGAACGTCGTGTTGTTTTTATCAGTACAAATGTGATTGATATCACTGCTATTGCCATAAAGCAGATCGATGCTGTTTTAGGAGATGGATTGAAAGACGCCGAATAAGTCCAGCGCTTGCGACACTTAAATGGCCTTGTTAGTCACGTATTAAGATAACTGTATCAGTAAAATCGGGATATACCATGACACAAGAACTTCCTTCAGCTGACATTGGGTTGATTCAACGCATAATACCTCACCGCTATCCCTTTCTGTTGGTAGACAAAGTCATAGACATCGATGGCATAAAATCTGCCACTGGGATAAAAAATGTGACCATGAATGAACCTCATTTTCAAGGTCACTTTCCCAGCAAACCGATTATGCCGGGCGTTACAATTGTAGAAGCTATGGCGCAAACAGCTGCTATTATGGTTGGAACAGCATTAAATATGATGGATAAAGAAATGTTGGTCTACTTCATGGCAATAGATAAATGCAAGTTTCGGAAAATGGTCGTACCAGGTGACGTCTTGTGTATGAAACTCGTAACCACTCGTGGCAAAGCAGGCGCCAAGGTATGGAAATTTTGTGGGGTTGCTGAAGTTTCTGGAGAAATGGTTTGTGAAGCTGAATTTACAGCTATGATGGATTTACCTACCGGATGACTGAAGCCAACATCCATCCCCTCGCTATTGTAGACCCTAATGCGCAGGTAGATTTTTCTGCTCACATTGGACCTTTCTGTATAATAGGTCCAGATGTTGTCATTGGCCCTGAGGTGGTTCTTAAAAGCCATGTCGTGGTGTCCGGGCGAACAAAAATTAATTTGGGTACGGTTATTTTTCCCTTCGCAGTGATTGGTGAGGTGCCCCAAGACCTTAAATTTAATGGTGAAGATAGTCGACTTGAGATTGGAAAACGCAATCGAATTCGCGAACATGTCACTATAAATAGTGGGACTGAAAGAGGTGGAAATGTAACTCGTATAGGAAATGACTGTATGTTTATGGCAGGATGCCACATAGCTCATGACGCATCGATTGGAAACCGTGTTGTTGTTGTTAACGGGGCTGGTGTTGCCGGGCACTGTGTACTTGAAGATGACGTTATTTTAGGTGGTTTGTCCGGAGTTCATCAATTTGTAAGAATTGGTCGTGGTGCTGTAATTGGTGCTGTGACCATGGTAACTCATGATGTTATTCCCTTTGGGCTTGTTCATGGTCCACGCGGGGGATTACACGGTCTTAACTTGGTTGGTTTGAAAAGAAATGGTGTTGATCGCGTTGATATCACCGCTCTTCAAGCAGCCTACCAAATGTTGGCACAGGGAGATGGGACTTTTCATGAAAGAGCGGCTTTGCTTGGATCTGAAACAGATAGTAAATATGTAAAAAAAATTATTGATTTTGTCATGGGAGATAGTGACCGCTCCTTTCTGTCGCCACACTGATGTTGGCATTAATTACAGGGCGTGGAGGCTTACCTGCTGCAGTGGTGAACTCCGTATCATTACGTCCGTTAATTTGTGTTTTAGATGGTCATATTCCTAAGTCTTTGACACCTGATATATCTTTTAGGATCGAAAACTTAGGGACTTTAATTACTACCTTAAGAAATGCAGGAATTACTGAACTGTGTTTTTGTGGCGCAGTTGATAGACCGAAAATTGATTTATCAGAAGTGGATGAAGCAACATCTCCGTTTTTAAGTATTCTTGCTGGAGCTGTAGCTCGAGGCGAAGATAGTTCACTTCGAGCAATAATTGGCATTTTTGAAAAATCTGGTTTCAAAGTTCGTGGTGCGCACGAATTAGCTCCTGATTTACTTCCCCCTTTGGGAGTTTTAACCATCACGCCATTACCGCAACAAGCGCATTCTGATGTTAAATTGGCTCTTACGGCAATAACCACAAATACTAAATTGGATTTAGGACAATCCTGCATTATTCGTGATGGTTCGGTTCTGGCGGTAGAAGATACGCGCGGCACGGATGCAATGCTAGAAGATGTAAAGATAAGTGTAGAACCAACCTCTGCGGAGCCACATGATCCATTTTTTGATATGATGGATATAGCAGGCGGTTATCTCGAGAATGCTGCGGATTGGTTATCGGGCCAAGTTGAAGAAAAAAATATTATCGGGGGTATGTTATTCAAGACACCAAAAGTAAATCAAGACTTCCGTATTGATTTACCAACAATTGGACCTGACACAGTGGAAAAAGCTATTGAAGCGAGATTAGGTGGGATTGTTATATCTCATGGTGATGTACTCGTCTTGGATAAGAATAGTGTGATTGAAAAGTTGAACGATGCGGGTATGTATCTTTGGGTCCGCTGAAGGTTTTTATTATCGCTGGGGAACCTTCTGGTGATGAATTAGGTGGTCTACTCATAAAGAGCTTGCGCAAGTTTTTACCGGACGCTTCTTTTGATGGTGTTGGTGGTGTAATGATGAGTGAGAATGGCTTGGTAAGTCGTTTTGATATGTCTGAATTAACACTAATGGGTATAGCTGAAATTCTTCCAAAATATCTTCAGTTGAAACGTCGAATTTTGGAAACTGCAAAGGTGATTATTAATACAAAACCGGATATATTAATTACTGTAGATAGCCCCGATTTTTCTCTTCGTGTTGCTAAGTTAGTGAAATCTAAATGTAATATCCGCACTGTACATTATGTTGCACCTACAGTTTGGGCCTGGCGTCCAGGTAGAGCAAAAAAAATGCTGGGTATAATTGATCATATTCTTGCACTGTATCCTTTTGAACCCGATTATATGAAGGCAGTGGGTATTGATTGTGATTTTGTCGGGCACCCAATAGCGACTGATACTCAAGCGACAGATGATGAATGCTGTTTATTTCGAAAACGTTATAGTTTGCAGGATGCTGATCCACTAGTTGTTGTTTTGCCTGGATCCCGGGAAAACGAAGTGGAGCATATGGGTCCTATTTTTGGTTCTGCATTAGGTAAGTTAACCGAAAAACTGCCTAGAATGAAGGTCGTGCTACCAATCGCTAGGTCGGTTGTGCAGCCCGTGAAAGCTTTAGTCTCTGATTGGCCATTGCAGCCTACAATGCTAGAACCAAATAAATTATCTCTCTCAATGGGGATAATAGAAAAAAAAGTAGCTTTTCGAACGGCTGATGTGGCTTTAGCTACTTCTGGCTCAGTTGCTTTGGAGCTGGCTGCAGCAAATACGCCGATGGTTACCGCGTATAATATGCATTGGTTGAGCCGTGCGATAATAAGTAGAATGGTGACTACGGACACAGGAAACATTGTCAATTTGGTATCAAATACACGTGTTGTGCCCGAGTTGCTTGGTAAAAAACTCACGTCTTTGGCTGTGATCGAAAACTTACAGAGTGTGCTAGCTAATCCAACTTTGCAGCACAATGCAATGCAAAAAACTATGACATTGCTTGGCCGTGGTGGTGAAGATGCTGGAATGCGGGCGGCTAAAGCGATTTTAAAAAGATTGCAATTAAAAACTTAAATTTACTATTACAGGTTTATATGCTGGCGGATGTATTGGATCAAACCAAACTCACTAAGACATGTCTTTTCTTTCCCGCAGAGATTTTAATAGGCGTGTCTAAGTCGCTTGTGACAATCATCTGGCCTGTACTGGGAACTGGTAGGTCGTTAATTTTTGCCCCACCTTCAGAAATCAGGCGCTTAGCTTCTTTTCCAGACTTTGTCAGTCCAGATTTAACAATCAATTGAACAATGCTAATTCCTTCCCCAATATCTTTTAAAGTAAGAGCTAAAGTTGGTAAATTGTCTCCAGAACCACCGTGCTCAAAAACCTCACGCGCAGTACTTGCAGCAGCAGTAGCCGCAGTTTCACCATGTAAGAGTGAAGTCACTTCAGTGGCAAGCCGCGCTTTAGCTTCGTTTATTTCTGAGCCTTTAAGAGCTCCAAGTCTTTCGCATTCATCAATTGGGAGTTCAGTATAGAGCTTTAAAAATCTACCAACATCCGCATCGGTAGTATTCCGCCAAAATTGCCAGAATTCGTATGGTGATAGCATGTCTGGATCAAGCCATATGGCTCCGGCTTGAGACTTTCCCATTTTTTTACCGTCAGATGTAGTAAGTAGTGGAGAAGTAAGACCATAGACGTCGCCTTCAATTACACGCCGAGTAAGGTCAATTCCATTTACGATATTGCCCCATTGGTCGGATCCACCTAGCTGCAGAATGCATCCGTAGCGACGATGAAGTTCCATAAAATCATATGCTTGGAGGATCATATAATTAAATTCAAGAAACGACAGGGATTGTTCACGGTCTAAACGAGACTTTACACTTTCGAAAGACAACATCCGGTTAATTGAAAAATGACGGCCTATATCACGCAGAAAATCGAGATAATTTAAATTATCTAACCATTCGGAATTGTTAATCATCATAGCCTGATGTTCGCCATAGTCGATATAGGCAGAAAACACTTTCTTTATACCGTTAATGTTGGCGTTAATTTGTTCAGGGCCGAGTAGTGGACGTTCATCTGCTCGGAATGATGGATCACCTACTTTTGTCGTGCCTCCGCCCATCAGAGTAATTGGACGATGTCCAGTCTTCTGGAACCAACGGAGCATCATGATTTGAATAAGTGAACCAACATGTAATGACTTAGCAGTTGCGTCAAAGCCAATGTAGGCAGATTGAACAGTGCTGATTAATTTTTCATCTAATGATTGCATGTCAGTACAATCTGCAAGAAATCCACGGCTCTGCATTACATGCAAAAAGTCTGCTTTGGGAAAGTATGTCATTGTGTTGTCCTTGGGAACAGATCCGAAACAGTCTATACTTGGACAAAGAACAAAGGAAAAGGCTATGGACAAGGTCAAAATAAACGGCGTGACGCTTAGAGCTTTGGGGACGATGTCAGGTACTTCATTAGATGGTGTTGATGCAGCAGTTTTAGAGACAGACGGAATTAAAATCTATGGATTTGGCCCCACTGAATATGTTCCTTATACCTCAGAGGAACAATCAGTTTTAAATGCTGCACTTGGCCACTGGGATGGTGAAATAGTAGAGCGCGCTGCTGATGTGGTTATGAAAGCACATTGTAATTTACTTGGTGTTTTTGCTGAGGTTGATCTGATCGGATTTCATGGGCAAACCGTTGCACATTCGCCGCGCCACAATGGCACTCTACAGTTAGGTGACGGGGCAGCTTTAGCTGGTTATTTTAAAACCCCAGTTGTTTGGGACTTTAGGTCTCTAGATATCAGAATGGGCGGGCAGGGTGCGCCTTTGGCTCCGTTCTTTCATTTTGCTTGTGCTAAATGGATTAAGGCATCTCAACCAATTGCCTTTTTAAATCTTGGTGGTGTTGGTAATATTACTTGGATCGATCCAGATTTCGACAAGCCGGAAGAAGTTGGCGCTCTCTTAGCTTTTGATACTGGTCCTGCAAATGCCCCTATAAACGATCTAGTTCGAAATCGTGTTGGAGTACCTTTTGATGCAGATGGTGCTATTGCTCGAGATGGAACAGTTGATGTCGATGCAGTTCAATCTTTTCTAGAAGATCCATACTTTAAACTGCCACCTCCTAAGTCTTTGGACAGGAATGATTTTTCTAAAATAATTAACTCTGTCCGTAATCTCAGTGATGCAGATGCAACTGCAACCATTACAGCGATGTGTGCTGCGAGCGTGGCACAAGCTGTGTCCCATTGTCCCAAAATGCCATCGCAGATTCTTGTTACTGGTGGTGGTAGACACAATTCTGCGCTTATGGAAATGTTGTGTATGTCGTTAGATTGTTCCGTTGCTCCGGTGGATTCTGTAGGTTTGGATGGCGATATGCTTGAAGCTCAAGCTTTTGCATATCTTGCAGTACGAGCGGCACGTAATTTACCAACTTCTTGTCCTGCAACAACTGCGGTAAGCAAGGCAGTATCTGGTGGCATATTGAGTTTTCCATTTAGGTCTGCTGAGTAACAATCTCAATTTAAACTTTTCAAAGTTGTTTTAAATCAACTAGTTCCTTTGCTGGAAATTTTGATTGATATCTCATGTCTATGACTTCTGGTATGTAATCTTGTAAATGTGAATTTTCTTATTAGAACCGTAATAACAACGAGAGACCTCAAAATAACTCCTCTTTTATAAATATTCATAATTTTAATCAATAAAAACAATAGTAAATTTTCTAAAAATCACCAAAAGGGCGTTAGCCTGAGGTCTCAATGAATAATTAGGTCTTTATATTTCAAAAAAGACTATTTCGCTATTTCAAATTCAGGCGAAGCAAGTGTAAACCCATCAAATTGAAACCCTGGTGAAACAGTACAACTAACTAATGACCAGTCGCCAGTGCAATGTGCAGTTTGCCAATGCCCGTCAGGTACAATCAATTGTGGGACACCTTTAGTAAGGTCAGCTGTTAAAATGTGTTGGAAGGTGGGACCAGTTGCCGTTGGGCTGATAGACAATACAATCGGTGCTCCACAATGAAATAACCAAATTTCAGTAGCATCAACACTGTGCCAATGGCTGTGTTCGTCTTTACCCAACAAGAAATAGATGCAGGTACCTGTGGGTCGTCCTTTATTTTCTGCAACCCAAGTTTGTCGGTAATGTCCACCTTCGGGATGTGGAAGTAAATTAAGCTTATTAATGATATCTTGTCTGTTCATGCACTGACGTTAGTGTGCTTGATATTGGAGGGCAAGTTAATGAAAGTAATCATTATTGGAGGTGGCATAATAGGGGCTGCTCTTGCACAAAATCTAAAATTAACAAATGCAGATGTCACTGTGATAGACATAGGTGGTGGTGCAACAATAGCGTCTTTTGGGTGGTTAAACGCCAGTTTTTTTCTAAATCACGATCATTTCAAACTTAGGTTAGCAGGATTAGATGCTTGGCGACGTCTCGGTGTTCCGCTCACTTGGTCAGGTGCGCTATGTTGGGAAAAAAAAGGTAAAGCTTTAGAGGAACAGTTTCAGTCATTTGTAAAATTAGGTTATCATACTGAATTTATTGATGAAAAATCATTTCTTGAGTTGGAACCGCATGTTTGTAGTCCTCGCCAGGCTATCAGGTTTGGTTCAGAAGGTGTGGCTGAGCCCAGAGAAACCACGCAAGCTTTGCTGAGGGGAGTAAAGCGCCTCCGTGGCATAGAGGTGCTGGGTATCACAACTAAAGCAGGACATGTTACTGGGGTTGATACCGTTCAAGGTCAAATATTGGCTGATCGGGTAATAGTTGCGTCTGGCACTGGAAGCCCCTCTTTGTTGAAGTCTGTTGATGTTAAATTACCCATGCAACATAACTCTGGTGGAATAATGCGGACTGCTAGATCACCGGTAAGGCTTTCTCATGTCCTTGTCACTCCAGAGGGAGAAGTGAGGCAAGACAAAGATGGGTTTATTTGGACCCCAACCAAGGTACAGCATCAAAAAATTACAATTGATAAAAATGAAAAAAAGCTGGAGCTGTTGGCCGATGAAGCAATAATAAGGCTCCGAAAATTATTACCCACCACAAAACTCATATGGGAAGAATTAATATCGTCCTCTAGACCTATTCCTAAAGATGGGCTCCCAGTTTTTGGTCCTGCAGGACCCGAAGGTCTATTTGTAGCTGTAACGCACTCTGGAATGACTTTAGCCGCTGTTATAGCAGAATTACTTTGTTCCCAAATATGTGATCGAAAGCTAAGTGATGATCAGGCAAATATAGCTGTTAGCTATGGTATAAACCGTTTTAAAAATAAATCGTTTTAATTCGAGATTTTGGAAAGATGATTTGCACTATTAAAATAATGTTCTGAAAAGGCGTGATAATGCTTCAGGAATTCACTCAATGTGCGACTGCAACACATTCCTCCATTTAATCAATTTAATTCAGTATTACTGTGATGACAAAAAATTAAAGCTCTTTAATACAGGTATTTTTGCCATCCTTAGTTCTAAAAAATTCCATTATGAATGATTTTTTATAAATGCTGTAATTCTGCAAATTATAATTTCTTCAAAATACTGCGACCGGCGTACAAAGCTGAAGAACCAAGCATTTCTTCTATTCGTATCAACTGGTTATATTTAGCCAGTCTGTCCGAACGAGCAAGTGAACCTGTTTTTATTTGACCACAATTAGTCGCTACAGCAAGATCAGCAATCGTAGCGTCTTCAGTTTCGCCGGAGCGATGACTCATTACGTTTGTATAGTGGGCGCGGTGAGCTATCTCCACAGCCTGCAACGTTTCTGTTAAGCTACCAATCTGATTTACCTTAACCAGCATGGAATTAGCACATCTGCGACTTATACCTTCAATTAGCCTCACGGGATTAGTAACAAATAGATCATCACCAACTAATTGAATTTTATCTCCGAGCTCTTCTGTGAGGACTCTCCAACCGTCCCAATCATCCTCTGACATTCCGTCTTCAATCGAAATTATGGGATAATCCTTCACTAATTTAGCAAGATATTTTACGTTCTCGTCAGAAGTGAGAATTTTGTTTTCGCCCTCTAAAACATAAGATCCGTTTTTATAATACTCTGTTGCTGCACAATCCATTGCTAGTTGTATTTCATCACCAGGTACATAGCCCGCTTTTTCAATTGATTTAATAATTAAATCAAGTGCATCACGCGTTGAGTTAATATTTGGTGCAAAACCTCCTTCATCCCCGATACCAGTAGAAAGCCCTGCATTTGACAGTTCTTTTTTTAACGTGTGGAATATCTCAGAACCCATACGCACCGCCTCACGTATATTTTCTGCAGCGACGGGCATTATCATAAATTCCTGAATGTCGATAGGATTGTCAGCGTGCTCCCCTCCATTAATGATATTCATCATCGGCACTGGAAGTGTGCGGGCGGACGTGCCTCCTACATAGCGGTAAAGCGGTTGACGCGTCCATTCTGCAGCAGCTTTGGCTGCAGCTAATGACACACCGAGAATGGCATTTGCTCCCAAGCGGCCCTTATTCTCAGTTCCATCTAACTCTATCATATTATGATCGAGTTCAACCTGCTCTGTCACATCCATACCAACAAGGTTTTCAGCAATCTCACCGTTTACGGCCATTACGGCTCCAAGTACACCTTTTCCCATATATCGTGACTTATCTTCATCCCGCTTTTCTACTGCTTCATAAGCTCCAGTTGAGGCTCCCGACGGAACTGCGGCACGTCCCATTATTCCATCTTCAAGGGTAATATCGACTTCAACAGTTGGGTTGCCTCTGCTGTCAAGAATTTCACGGGCGTGTATGTCGATGATTGTGCTCATTTTATGGGCCTGCTGCTTGAAAAAGGTAAGCAGCGCTTACCGCGTTGTGATCCTAAATTAAAGTGATTTAGCAACTTAAATAATTTTTTGCGTTATTTGGCTCCAAATAGTGCAGATCCAAGGCGCAATGTTAATAACCGTACCTATCAAAATTATAGATTTAGAAATCTAAGTAATGAAAGTCAGTGCAATTATTTGGAGAGATTTTTTTTTAACTTATTTGCATAGCTAACGCAATTTACAACAGCCCCATAATAAAGCATGGCAATCCAAATGACTTTTCGGGATAAACACACGAGATTAAGTCAGTGAGTTAAGAGATCTAAGTAATTATTTGATTTAAATTAATTTTTTAATGTACACACCAACAAGGTTTTTAAAAGCTTATTTTTTAAAAGGTACGCCATATAATTCTAATCGATGACCGCGCAATTCGTAGCCTAACTTCTTAGCAATCTTTTCCTGCAGAGCTTCAATCTCGGAATCAACAAATTCTATCACCTCGCCAGAATTCATATCAATAAGATGATCATGGTGCTCACGCTTTGCATCTTCATAGCGAGCACGCCCGTCGCCAAATTCGAGTTTGTCCAAAATACCAGATTCTTCAAAAAGTTTTACAGTGCGATATACAGTTGCTATCGAAATGCCAGGATCTATGGCGTTAGCTCTATTGTATAATTCTTCCACATCAGGGTGATCTTCAGATGTTTCAAGGACCTGAGCAATAATTCGCCTTGGTTGGGTCATACGAAGTCCTTTGACTTCGCACCGAGTAGTTATGGTAAATTGTTTGTTGTTCATGCAAGCACATTAACGAAAGTTCAGGTCAACGGCAATTGCGGTTGACGTCATCACTGGATAAGTCCAATGGAAGTCATGAGTGATTTTGACATGATGAATTTGCCTGATGCACTGACTAAGCGTATCGCAGAGATGGGTTTAATAGATCCAACCCCTATTCAAGCTCAGGCAATACCTTATGCACTTAATGGTCGTGATGTAATTGGACTGGCTCAAACTGGTACTGGAAAGACTGCAGCTTTCGGTATTCCTTTGATTGCCCAACTTATGTCGACTAATGAACGGGTCACACCAAAAACCGCGCGTGGTTTAATTTTGGCACCAACTCGTGAGCTTGCAGGGCAAATAGCTCAAGTACTTCGGGCTATGACGGATATGAAAGTGCAAATCGTTGTTGGAGGGGTATCAATCAATCCGCAAATTCAACGTTTATCAAAAGGTGTTGATATATTAGTGGCAACACCAGGTCGATTGCTGGATCTAGTCGACCGTCGGGCTGTGCGGCTAGACTTGACAGATTTTTTAGTTTTGGACGAGGCAGATCAAATGCTAGATTTAGGATTTGTTCACGATTTGCGTAAAATTGCCAAAATGATGGGAGATGACCGTCAGACAATGCTGTTTTCTGCGACTATGTCGAAACAAATGACAGAAATAGCGGCAAGTTATTTGCAAAACCCAAAACGGATAGAGGTTTCGCCGCCTGGAAAGGCCGCCGATAAAATTACTCAGGAAGTGCATTTCATCGCCAAAGCTGAAAAAACAACTTTCCTAATTGAATTAATTGCTAAACATCAAGAAGAACGAGCGCTTGTATTTACGCGCACGAAGCATGGTGCGGACCGTTTGACTAAAGCTTTGGATCGCGCAGGTTATAAAGTTGCAGCAATTCATGGAAACAAACGGCAGGGACAAAGAGATCGCGCTCTGGGTGCTTTCAAAGCTAGGGATATTTTAGTGTTAGTTGCAACGGATGTTGCTGCTCGTGGTTTAGATATTCCAGATGTTAAGCACGTATATAATTTTGAGCTTCCAAATGTGCCTGAGGCATATGTTCATCGCATTGGCCGTACGGCACGTGCAGGTAAAGATGGCGCCGCGATCGCTTTTTGTGCGCCAGATGAAATTTCTCATCTCAAAGATATTCAAAAGATGATGAAAATTAGAATTCCGGTGGCTTCTGGTCGATTATGGGATGACATACCTAATGCCAAATTGGCAAAAAGTGATGACTATAACAAAGTCAAAGGTCGTCGAGGAGGAGGAGCAGAAAAAATGCCTGCTTCAAAAAATCGTCGTCGTCGGTTCAAGTCGAAGGGTGTAAAAAGTCTAGAATAATTTGTTTGCTTGATATATGAGGCTTTCGTCTCAATAACAATTTATAGATTGACTTTGAAATAAAACATCCAATGTCTATTTGCTTAAAATGCAAACTTTGGAAAGTTAGTAGATATATCATTTTAAGCTACAAAGTTATTGCTTATCACTATTTCACCACAGATATGAAAAATGCATTTGTTATTTTAGGAAAATTAAGATTGTGATAATCTTTTTCTCGTTTTGAAATCTAAATTCTACTGAAAATAGAAGATTGTCGCTTATTAAAGGTGGATTTTTGGTGTCTTGAACTAATATCGTATCTCAAAATTAAGTATGAAATGAGTCTATAACCTAATGGAGAGATATGAGCGATAATTTTTATTTTAATTTAGCAAGTCGTAATAAAACAAAATGAACCGAAAAACTCATATAGATATGTTCGGTGTGGTAGCATTGATAGCTATAGCATTAAATTTTGGTCTTAATCAGATAGTTATTAAATTTTCGAATGGGGGATTTCAACCACTTTTTATGGCTTGTCTAAGGTCTGCTGGAGCAGGAATAGTTTTGCTTATCTGGATGCGAATAAACAAAATACCTTTTTTTTTACCGCGTTCCAGTCTTATTTTTGGAGCATTGGCTGGAGTTTTTTTTGCACTTGAGTTCAGTCTTTTATTTACTGCGTTAGATTTGACTACCGTTTCAAGATCTTCAATTATTTTTTATTCAATGCCGGTATGGTTAGCTTTGATATTACACTTTGCTGTACCAGATGAAAAACTCTCAGTTCTCCGTTTTATTGGTTTATTGTTAGCAATGCTTGGCGTTTTTATTGCTCTTTTTGATAGGCAAGATGAGCAGGGTAATTTATTAGGAGATATCTTATCGCTTTTTGCTGCTTTGTGCTGGGCTGCTATTGCGCTTTTAGTGCGGATTACTCCGCTTAGTAAAATATCTGCTGAACAACAACTTCTATGTCAATTAGTGGTTTCTGCTCCAATTCTTTTGATTATGTCACTCGGATACGGAACCCTTCTACGTGATGTTGAGTTTATCCATGTGATTGGATTAGCTTATCAAATCTTTGCCATTGCAAGTTTTGGATTTTTATCTTGGTTCTGGCTCATGAAAAGATATCCAGTATCATTGGTGGCTTCTTTTAGTTTTCTTTCACCTGTTTTTGCAGTTTTACTAGGTTGGATCATTTTGGATGAACAAATTGAGGTTACTATATGGTTGGCGTTGGGATTAGTAGCTGCGGGGCTTTACTTGATAAATAGACGTTAAGTTCCGCAAAAAGTTGCAGAAATAATCTCAGTATTTTTTGGTTCTCGACATAAGTAATTCAAATCTTCAGGTAAGTTAAATGGATTGCTTAGTGCCTCTTGCAAATTTTTAAATGGTTTCATGTCTCCAGCTAAGGCAGCGTTTATCATTGCTTCAATCTGATGGTTTCGTGGAATGATTTGAGGGTTTGCCAATGTCATAATTGCTTCTGCATCTGACCCTTTCCGTAATGACCATTTCTTTTTCCAAATGCCAAAGCCATCTCGGTCTTTGAATAACTTGCTAGCTTGGTCATCTTTGAGGGCGTGAAAAATATTAGTGAAATCTACACCATCGGCCTCCATAAGACGCAATAATTCTTCAATCAGATCTCGATCTTCTGGCTGTGTATCAGAAATACCAATTTTAGCACTAAACCGACGAAGCCAAGCACTTTGGATTTTATCTGGCAACGTATGTATAATTGCTGTTGCCTGCTCAAGAGCGGCCTCTTTATCGTCATATAGTTGGATGATAGCAGTTGCTAGCTGAGCCATATTCCAGATTGTTATTCGTGATTGATTACCATAGGCGTAACGGCCAGTTTTGTCTATTGATGAAAAAACCCGCATCTCATCGTACGCATCCATAAATGCGCACGGTCCATAGTCTATGGTCTCACCAGATATTGTACAGTTATCCGTATTCATCACACCATGAATGAAACCTACAGACATCCAGGAAGTGACCAATTCCACATGCGCGCTACAGACTGCTGATAAAAATTCCATGGGATCATTAGCTTGAGGGTAATGGCGAGATATTGCATAGTCAGTAAGGACGTGTAATGCTTCTGTATCACCACGATGTGCAAAAACCTGAAATGTTCCAACTCTCAAGTGACTTGAAGCCGTGCGTGTCAATATGGCTCCAGGTAACCCACCTTGCTCCCGATAAACAAGTTCTCCCGTTCCTACCGCGGCCAAAGCACGAGTGGTTGGAATCCGCAATTTGTGCATAGCCTCTGAAATTAAATATTCTCTCAGTACAGGACCAAGCCAAGCGCGACCATCACCCATCCGGGAATATTTAGTTGGTCCACTTCCTTTAAGTTGTATGTCGTGGCGTTTTCCATTTTGGCCAATCACTTCACCCAACAAAATTGCGCGGCCGTCGCCGAGCTGTGGGTTAAAGCTACCAAACTGATGCCCACAATATAATTGTGCTATTGGCTCAGCCCCATCGGGAATAATATTGCCTGCAAAAACATCTACATTCTCACCTTTAATGTTGAGTGATGAAGCAAGTGATGTGTTCCAAGCTATAGTTAGTGGTTCCGTTACGGGGGTGGGAGCTTGTCGTGAAAAAAAATGCTCTGGCAGTTTTGTGTAGGTATTATTAAATGGAATAATCAATATAGACATTTCTTTTAAATAGGCTGTCATTGGTTTGAAAGCCAGTGATCCTTTTGTCATTAGCTCTTGGTTGTTGTGAAAACTTGACGCATGAGCAAGTATTAATGATATTTATATTTAAATCACTACAATAGAGGCTGCTTATTTAAGTGATTATAAACGACGCATGTATTAGAACATCGAATTTTACTTAAAACAAATTTAAATTATATGTTAATTTTCAAAAATTATACGTTTATAAAACAGCAATAGGCTGAAAATTTAAAGTATTTTTTGCATCATTTGAAAATTTTTGTCTAATACAAAACCCTTACTTTCGTAAATTTTGACAATTTCAGAATTTTCTTTGCTGACTTTAGCGTGAAGTCCCTTAAGCCCCGCCCCTAATAAAGCTTTAGGTAACGATGTGAGCACTTCTCCAGCGATACCGCGTCGTCGTACGTTCGGCCTGACATAGATTTCATCAATCCAACCATCCATACCGCCTAATTTTATAGACCAACTGAAAGTTATAATAATGTAACCTATTGGAGCTTTGGGTGGACCGATAAGGTATGCTGCACCCTGTGGTATGCCTTGCAGAAGTGATCGTACAGCGGCATGGCATTCCTTACTGTTAATGGTTAATTTTGCTTCGTCGTGGTAAGCATTAACCAGTGGTAAAATATGGTTGAAGTGTTCTAGTTTTGCGAGAGTTAAAGCCGCACTCATTTGCATCGCTCCATATTTAATCTGTCTTGTTGAGTTTATGAGTTATTTAATATTTCAGTTTATTTGTAATTAGATTTAATTTTGAAAATGGTATGAAAAAGCTGTCGCCTCCATGCTATTTTAATCTTAAAAAACGCAAAATAAATTTGCAGAGTTAAGAAAAATCATATGATCGCAATGAAGTGAGTAAACTTGGCTGGTTAAATACAAATTATTTACCCTAACTATTCAACTTTTAGTTTTTAGATATCTTAAATATTTTGTTGGAGGGAACATGGTTTATGACTGAGATATCTTAATTTGTCTCCTTCAAGTTCTCACCTACTAAATAAAATGCTTAAAATTTGTGTAAGAGACCTCAGCACAATTCTTTTTTTAAAAATATCCATAATAATTACTTAATAAAACCAATGGTGAATTTTCCAAAAATTACCAAAAAGGGTGTTATGCTGAGGTCTCTGTAAAGCTATTTCTTTTCGTATTGGGCAGATTGCTATAACGTGGCCTTATGAAAATTAAAAACCAACCCAACGCACAGGGTTATTAATCTGTATTTTGACCTACAATTAAAACGTCAAAGATTTTGCGACTATAATAGATTTAATGACTTACAGCCGTGCAAGACGCTCGGTCAAAAGCCTGAATAAACCTTCTGAATCCAAATCCCCTATAAATAAAGCATTTTTGGGACGGTCTGTAACCCCCCACCAATCTGCAACGGTCATTCCCATTGTTAACTCTGAAGCAGTTTCAACCATAACATTTATATGGCGTCCCACAAAAAGATCAGGATTTATTAGATATGCAGTTACACAAGGATCATGCAATGGCGCGCCGGCGGAACCATATTTTTCTTTGTCAAATCGTTCAAAAAAGTCGGTCATTTGAGCTACCGCTACGCCAACCGGTGTGCCTAAAGCACGGAAGGCGTCATTTCTTGCTTTGGTAACCAGTGCCTTGTGAGTGACATCTAGAGGTAATACAGTAATATCTAGATTAGATTTAAAAACAATATCAGCAGCTTCCGGGTCTACATAAATGTTAAATTCGGCGGTTGGAGTTATATTACCTACTTCGAAATAAGCTCCTCCCATTAAGACGATCTGTTGTACTTTTTCAATGATATCGGGAGCTTTCAGGAAAGCACTAGCGATATTAGTTAATGGTCCAAGAGGGCACAAAGTCACAGTTTTGTTTGTTTCTGCGCGCAGGGTATTAATTATGAAATCAACAGCATGTTCTGCTTGAATTTGCATTTTAGGTTCGGGCAGAGATGGACCGTCAAGCCCTGTTTTACCATGAACATGCTCTGCTGTTATCAGCCGTCGCTGTAATGGTTTATGGCAACCGGCATAAACAGGCATATCAAAAGCACCCGCTAGCTCACAAATTGTAAGAGAGTTTTTTACCGTTAAATCCAATGGTACATTACCCGCCACAACCGTTATGCCCAGAACTTCTATTTCCTCAGGGCTGGCCAGAGCTAATAATATAGCAACAGCATCGTCTTGGCCGGGATCAGTGTCTATGATGACTTTACGTTTGACCATTTTAACCTCTCAAAAGTGACAGAAATAGAAAGCTATTTTAGTTGAAATCAATCATACAGCGCTTCAACAACTTTGTGTATAAAATACCAGACAAATTGGTCGTTATTGGTTCTAAATATATTTAGATCTGCATACGATTATCGCTGAAAGAATTTCAGCTAATTTTATTCCCTTTTTTTGTAGAAATTTGCTGGGAATTACGAACTAATTATATCTATGAAGCTTTTTATTTTTGTTTTTCTTTTTCAACCATTTTAGCATCATTCCAAAGATCATCCATTTCCTCCAGCGAACTATCTTCTGGTTTTTTACCCATCTGAGAGAGAGCATATTCGATTGAATTGAACCGTCGGACGAATTTAGCATTTGTGCGTCGAAGTGCTTCTTCAGGATCAATATTGAGGTGACGAGAAAGATTGGCAATTACAAATAAAAGATCACCCATTTCATCGATCATGTTATCCTTATTAAGGGTTTCCCGGGCTTCGATCAGTTCGGCAGACTCTTCGCTGATTTTGGCAAGCACATGATCAGTATTCGGCCAATCAAAACCCACACGCGCAGCCCTTTTTTGAAGCTTTAGTGCGCGTGAAAGAGCTGGTAAATTTGATGCTATGCCGTCTAGAACACCAATATGTTTTTTAGTTGAACGCTCTTCAGCTTTAATATTTTCCCAATCATCAATCTGTTGTTCTACCGATTTTTCTCGACTTTCACTTCCAAAAACATGCGGATGCCTTGCAATCATTTTATTTGAAATATTAGTAATTATTGTTTGAAAAGTGAAATACCCAGCCTCTTCGCCTATTGTAGCGTGGTAGACTGACTGTAGCAATAAATCACCCAGTTCACCCTCGAGATCATTCCAATCACTGCGTTCAACGGCGTCAGCCACCTCGTACGCTTCCTCAATGGTATAAGACGCTATGGTTTTAAAAGTTTGCTTAATATCCCAAGGGCATCCTGTGTCTGGATCACGTAGGCGGCGCATAATTTCTAAAAGCCGTTCGATTCCCGCGCTTTGATCGTCTACTAGGTTTGAGGTTTGCCTTGCGTCCATTGCATTCTCATTAAATTTAGTGGTTTGTTCAGTTGACTCTTAAGACTATAAACAGTCCACACTGCATTAATATAAGTTAAAGGAAAATTAAATGGAAATATCTGAATTCTTTTACATGTTCATCTCGGTAAAAGTAAGCCTCGTTACATAAGGATGCAAAGAATATTATGATTATAAATCATTTAGATAATTTAAATAACCGCGATGGAACTCGTATTGACTTTACCTATGTCGCCAATATTTTATTAAATTTAATTATTCTGAGAAATACGATTAAAAGTTGCTATTTCGCCAATTCTAAAAATAATATCAGAGGCTTTTTCCATTCATTTAATCTGCAAATTTCCAGCCCCAATCTAAATAACATCTTTCTGGTAGATAGCTAATGGGTCTTGAAGACGCCAAGACGGAGATTGATCACGCATTTACGCGTCAAAATCTTAAAGGTCCATCATTTGAACTTACTTTTGCTGGTGCAACATCCTTTTTAAGGCGGCGTTACACTAAAGATTTGAAAAACGTTGATATAGCTGTAACGGGCATTCCCTTTGATCAAGCGGTAACAAATCGGCCAGGCACCAGATTAGGGCCCCGTGCAATTCGTGAAGCATCCACCTTACAAGCTCCTGATCCACCTTACGGGTGGCCCTTTGATGTAATAAGTGAGCGTGTTATTGTGGATTATGGAGACGTTGCATTCGATTATGCAAATATTACCGAGTTTCCAGATATCGTAACTAACCACATAAGAGAGATTCTGGCAGCAGGGGCCGCCAGTGTCGTTTTAGGTGGCGATCACTATATTTCTTATCCAATTCTAAAAGCCTATGCGGAAATTTTTGGACCACTGTCAATAATTCAAGTAGATGCGCATACTGACACTTGGCCTGACGATGATATGGCTCGAGTAGATCATGGTACAATGTTTTATAAAGCTGTGAAGTCTGGAATCGTAAATCCTGCAACATCGATTCAAATTGGAATAAGGACTACAAACATTGACACATTAGGTGTGAATATAATTGATGCTGCAGAATTTCATCGGATTGGACCTAAAGCAGTTGCCGACAGGGTCAGACAAGTAGTGGGTGATAGGCCGTGCTATTTGACCTTTGATATAGACGGGCTCGATCCGGCGTATGCGCCAGGTACGGGCACACCCGTTTGGGGTGGTTTAACATCTGCTCAGGCGGCGGCTTTATTGCGGGGCTTAGCTGGAATTAATATACGAGGAGGCGACATAGTTGAGGTATCACCGCCGTTTGACACATCTGGTGCTACTGCGATTGCTGGGGCTCATATAGCAACTGAAATTTGCTGTTTATTAGGATGGAGAATGCGGGAAGGTGATTAAAAATCAGCCAATTAGTGGAAATGATCTGGCTGGATTTTGGGTCTAAACACTTATAAGCGATTGCCTTTCTCCAATGATTTAAATGAATTGGACGTTGCAGTTGTGGGTATTCCAATGGACATAGGCACCTTTTGGCGGTCTGGTACTAGGCTTGGTCCCAAACAGGTGCGAAGTGAGTCAGCTATGATCCGGCCTTACAATCTTTAAACCGCGGCTGCTCCATTCGATAGTTTAAATGTCGGTGATATAGGGGATATTCCGATAAATACATTTTTCTTTCTGATAGTTTGCGCATTATCAACGAGAGTTACGATGTTATTTTAAAGTCGGATGTGATTCCGTTGGCTATTGGTGGCGATCATTCAATTATTTTGCCGATGTTGCGCAGTATAGCGAAAACACATGGGCCTGTGGCATTAGTACACGTAGATGCGCATGCAGATGAAAATGATGAAATGTTTGGAGAGACAGAGACACATGGCACTGTTTTTCGGAGAGCTAATGAAGAGGGACTTATCATTCCTTCAAAAACTTTCCAAATTGGCTTGCGTGGAACAGGATTTACAGCGCAAGATTTCACAGAAGCTACCGACTGGGGGTTTCAACAGTTTTTAGCATGTGTTTTTTGGGGTGTTAATCTTACCTCAATTGGTCAGGAAATTAGGCGAAAAATTGCACAATCTCCTGTTTATATAACGTTTGATATCGACAGTTTAGGTTCATCCTTCGCTCCTTGTATAGGTACGCCAGAGACAGGTGGCCTCACAACACCACAAGCCATGCAACTACTAAGAGCGTTAAACGGTTTGAATATTGTTGGCTGCGATCTGGTAGAGGTTTCACCTCCCTACGACACATCTGGAAATATGGCGCTGTCTGGCGCGAATATACTATACGAAATACTATGTATTTTACCTAGAGTAGCATATCATTAAACTCACTAATTATAAATTGTGAAATAAAAAAGTTATTTCTTTGAGGTTATTGATATTATTCAATTTTAATATTTTATTGGTTTACTCAATTCGGTTATGTTTGCAAATTAGATCAGTGTATCAGACATTTAGGTGGCAGTAGACAGTGTTTTGACTTTAAAAATGGATTTAAAAAGATTTCCTCAATCCTTTTTCATTTGGTGTACCTCTTGACCAAGGCTCAGCCTTGAAGCAAACCCTCTCTATGATCCCTGAAGAACGCCTAATTCAGATAACGCAGCGTTTCCAATATTTGGAGGCCGCAATGGCAACGGGTTGCGATAATATAGCAGAGCTTGCGAAAGAGTATTCAGACCTGCGGCCAGTAGTGGACCAGATTACTATTTATAACAGTATAGTTTCTGACTTATCCGAGACCGAGCTAATGCTAAATGACCCAGATATTGTGGAATTGGCTCAAGAAGAACTGAAACGCCTCCGGAGTGAACTACCCGAAGTAGAAGTGGCTTTGCAATTAGCATTGTTACCAAAAGATATAGCAGATGTTCGTCCAGCTGTGCTAGAGATAAGGCCTGGTACTGGTGGTGACGAAGCGGCACTTTTTGCTGGTGATTTGTTAAGGATGTATAACCGCTATGCAGAAGCGCAGGGTTGGAAAGTGGATATTGTTGAAGAACATTCTACAGAACTAGGCGGAATCAAGGAAGTAGTGGCACACGTTAAAGGTGAGAATGTGTTCGCCCGCCTTAAATACGAGTCAGGCGTACACCGTGTGCAGCGTGTTCCAACTACTGAAAGTGGAGGACGAATTCATACGTCGGCCGCTACTGTTGCAGTCCTGCCCGAGGCAGAGGCTGTCGATATTGAAATAAATGTAAGTGACATACGCATTGATACTATGCGCGCCTCAGGGGCAGGCGGTCAACATGTAAACACGACAGATTCGGCAGTTCGCATTACCCATATTCCCACAGGTATTACTGTAACTAGTGCCGAAAAGTCCCAACATCGCAATCGAGAGATAGCAATGCAGGTCTTACGAGCACGGTTATATGATCGCGAAAGAACTCGAGTTGATAATGAAAGGTCTGCTGATCGTGCCTTGCAGGTAGGCACAGGCGATAGGTCGGAAAGAATCCGAACTTATAATTTTCCTCAAGGTCGTATGACTGATCATCGCATTAATCTAACATTATATAAACTTGACCAAATTATGCAGGGTGAATTAAACGAAGTTATTGATGCGCTAACCGTAGATGCGCAAGCTAAACAATTAGCAGAGATGGGTGCGTGACTGCTGGCGAGGCAATGGCAACCGCTGCTGCTCGCTTGCGAACTGCAGGAGTACCAGACCCAGCGCGTGATGCGCGCGTTTTATTGGCTTATGCGGCACAAGTAGATGCAATCCGTATCACGCTTATTGCGCCAGAAGATATTGAGCCTGAAATTGTCGTAAGGTATGAACATCTAATCGCTTTACGTTCTGCTCGAGTGCCTGTCAGCCATTTAATTGGAGAAAGAGAATTTTATGGGCGCAAATTTAAGGTAAGTCCAGATGTCTTGGATCCCAGACCAGAAACAGAGACCTTAATCGAAGCGGCACTTTCTGAAGACTTTACAAGAGCCTTGGACCTAGGTGTTGGGTCCGGATGTATACTTGTTACGCTTCTCGCCGAACGATCAAATGTGACTGGAGTTGGAACAGATTTGAGTGAAGATGCTTGCCTACAGGCCAGCATAAATGTTGTTTTGAATAATGTGGCTGATAGAGTGGAAATTATTAATACTTGTTGGTTTGATGGCTTAGAAGGCCGCTTTGACTTGATAGTCTCGAATCCACCGTATTTGACCGCATTTGAAATGGAGGAAGTCGCACCGGAACTGCGTGATCACGAACCTCGCATGGCCTTAACAGACGAAGGGGATGGTCTATCAGCTTATCGAGTTATAGCTGTTAAGGCAGGTGATTATTTAACTACTACCGGCCGTGTCATATGTGAGATAGGTTACGAACAGGGTGAAGACGTTTTTAATATTTTTCGCGATCAGGGCTGGGGTAGTCTAATGATATTACCTGACCTTGACGAGCGAGACCGTGTCATTATTGCGCGAAATCCGGCATAGATGTGTAAAAACAACAAAAAAAACTAAAAAAATGGTATTTGCTCTTGTTTTAGGAGTTAAGCCATGTTTATTCCTGCTGTAAGGCTTGGTATTCAACATACACATACATGTCTTCATCAATAGACCGCCATAAATATTAGTTGCGTGAATATATAGCGCAGGGTGGTTAACTAAATATTCCTAGAAAGCTGAAAATAATTCATGAAATCCTCGAGATCACGGTCAAGATCTAAGAACAACCGCAATCGTACCAACAACGGCAGTGGTGGTAATGTAATTAATAGGGTATTTGACAGTTCTGGACCTGAAGGAAAAGTTCGTGGTACGCCTGCACAGATAATTGATAAATACAATCAATTGGCTCGTGATTCTCAAGTATCAGGCGATCGTGTCGCTACGGAAAATTTTCAGCAGCACGCTGAACACTATTTACGTATGCTCAGTGAAGCACAACGTGAATTAGATGTTCGTCGTGAGGAGCAGGAACGTCAGCAACGAGAGCGACAAGCGGACCAAGAACGTCATAATCGGGATCGTCAGGCCGAACGGGATCGCGATCGTGCTACTCGAAATGAACAAGAATTGGATTCGCAGCCTGAACCAAGACAATCTGATATTTCTAAACCTGACAATGTCGAGATTGAACCAGAATCTAGTCTAGTTGATACGCCAGAAAGTGCGTCTAAACCAAAACCTCGCAGAAGAATAAAAAAAGTTGTGACGGATGTTTCACAATCCGAGGGAACTGAGGTGGAGAATAATATAGCCGAGGGCATATCTGCGGATAATGTGCAGTCTAGTTCAGAGCCCAAGCCAAATGCCGCAGAGTGAATAACGTATCACTCTGATTCAATATTCCGAGCCAATGCGCAAAATGACTCAAGCGATACTTGTTCGGCACGGTCAGTTGGCTTTATTCCTGCGATTTTCAACCTATCTTCGATATCTGGAGAAATCATTTTAAGTGCTGAACGCAACATTTTACGCCTTTGATTAAAGGCAGTGGAGACCAAACTATTTAAAACTTGCATATTAGCCTTAAAACGGGGTTCTGGTAGAGATTCAAAGTGCACTACAGCACTAGAAACTTTTGGTGGAGGAGTAAAAGCGTCTGGTTGAAGCGACATCACTATCTTCGGATCAGAGCGCCATTGCGCCAGTATGGAGAGACGACCATAGGCTTTAGATCCTGGGGTTGCGACGATCCTTTCAGCAACTTCACGTTGAAACATTAAGGTTAAGGATTTCCAGAAGGGTGGCCAATCTTCTGGTGTCAACCAACGAACTAATAATTCAGTTCCCACATTATATGGTAAATTTGCGACAACGCGGATAGGAGCATTTAAATATACAAGTGGGTTGAAGTCTAAGGCATCTCCCCTGACAACCTCCAAACGTCCTGGATATTTATTTGAGATTTCTTCCAGAGCAGGAAGGCATCTAGCATCTTTTTCGATAGCTAATACTTTTCGTGCACCTTCTGACAATAAACCTCTAGTTAACCCTCCAGGTCCAGGACCTATTTCTAAAATATCAACATTTTTAAGTTCACCAGCTTGACGAGCAATCTTTGAAGTCAAATTCAAATCTAGTAAAAAGTTTTGACCCAATGATTTACGTGCTCGCAAATTATGTGTCTCAATTACAATCTTTAATGGTGGTAAATTGTCAATGGTTGTCATCTTAACTATCCTTCAATTTAACTTTGGAAACATTAAGATTGTGCCAGTTTAGCTGCTAGTTTTATCGCTTCTATTATGCTGCTGGGGTTGGCAATATTACGGCCGGCTATATCAAAAGCGGTCCCGTGATCGGGCGATGTTCTTATAATAGGGAGGCCAAGAGTTAAGTTTACACCTTTATCGAAATCTAGAGTTTTTATTGGGATCAAGGCTTGATCGTGGTACATGCAGATTGCGGCATCATATTTCAAGCGTGCTGCCGGATGAAATAATGTATCTGCTGGCCAAGGACCTGTAATATTACTACCATTTCTTGATAATTCTTTTACAAGAGGATTGATCCATTTTATTTCCTCATTACCCAAAGCGCCTTCTTCTCCAGCATGTGGATTCAATCCTGCAACAACCAAACGCGGACTTGTAATCTGAAACTTATTGCATAGCCCATTGATTGTGATTTCAATTGTTTCACGCAACAATTTAGGAGTTAATGCATTAGGAACATCTTTAATGCTGATATGGGTGGTGACAGGAACAACACGTAAAGATTGGGATGCCAGCATCATTACCGCTGTTGGCGCTTTTGTAAGGTGCTGTAAATACTCAGTATGCCCAGGGAATGCAAATTGAGCGCCGTCAATCAAAACTTTTTTGTTGATGGGCGACGTGCATAATGCGCTTGCACTACCATTTTTTACCAGATTAACACCAATTTTAATGACATCTATGATACTTTGCGCATTTTCTGTATCAGGTTTACCTAATGTGGAAGCCTTTGGAAATGCGTGATGCAAAACTGGCATAGCAGATATACAAGAACCAACTGCCTCTGTAACTGAAGTAACCTCCACAATAGGTGTATTGGTGGGGAGATGACGTTTGTCACCTATCCATACTATTGGAATACTGTTTCGAAGAGTTCTCCAAGCCTTTACGGCAATTTCTGGTCCAATTCCTGACGGATCACCACAAGTAATAACAACAGGTTTCTGCATCAGTTGAAAATTACGATGTCAGCGTCTGCTTGTAGTTCTTCGAGCAAGGTATTGGATAGCGCCGATAGTCGGGTATTTAGCAGTTGGGCAGCGACTGCCTCCCGGGTGGCCTTATCGTCCTCACTTTGTGATAATGCGGGTGTGCGTCCACATAACATTAGAAACACAAGCGTTGAACCATTTGATCTAGTCAAGGCGGTGGAAACTTCATTTTTATCTAATTTTGAAAGTTCTAAAGCTATATCTCTAGGTATCTTTGATTGAGACAGGTTTTCTCGCTTTAAATTTGCTTGTGGCTCGTTTTGAGCGACACCGTAGAGATCATCGCAGCGATCAATACTCGCCTTAACCTTTTGTGCTCGCCTTAATGCCTCAGATGAGCGCCCACCTCCAATTAAATATACTGCATAATCGATGGAGGAGTACCGTATAGCAGGTACGGAGCGCTCACGAATATCCCGGAGTTGAAACAAAGCAATTGCGTCCGGAATGGGAAGTGGATTGGTAATTTCTCCTGGCGCAAGCGAAAGTAAAATTGGGCGCAACTGTGGAGGCAGGTCAGTTAGGGGGACCCAATCTAGACGTCCACCATCTTCTCGAGATGCAGTAGCAGAGTAACGAGTGGCATATTCAGAAAACTCCGTTGTGGAATTTGAACTCATTATTTCCTCAGCAACCTCTAAAACTTCGCCGGCTATATCTGGAGAAGTTGGAATGATTATTTCGGAGACCAGAACATCTATCCCCGTGTTGGAGCTAACTGACTGGACTGCTCGGTCAACCTGATCATCAGTAATGTCTATGGAGTTGCCATACCTTGCCCTTATATAATCACGCCACACCAATGACACAGTAACAAAGTCACGGAATGTTTGGCGAGCGACACCGTCGACTTTTAATTGTTTAATGAACTCTTCCGAAGACAGTTCAGCGCGCGCTGCAAAATCTGTAAGCCCTTGCTGCAAAGCTTCCTCTGATAAAAAAATATCAAACTTTTTAGTTATTTGTTGCCGCAATCTGTCCTTAATCAGTTCATCCAGCACATCTGAGTTTGAACTGGCAGGAGAGCCTAATAATTGTAGAAATAGTATTCTCTGATCTAATTCAAATTGTGTAATAATTGATCCATTAACCTGTGCCACCTTTTCGAATGGGCTCTGTGCAAATACTGAAAAGGGCGCTAAAATCATGCATGCTAGTGCTGATGATTGGATCAGATGTTTTAAGAATTTTGCGCTCATTTTGCCCGCTTTCCACATGACCTTGTTAATGTTTGGGCGCCCGTACTAGCCGATAACCCGTTTAGTGACATTGTTAACCCTAGATTAGTAGAAGGCTCAACCGTTGTTGACGTCGTATATCGTCGGTTTATTGATAACGCTATGTCCACGCATTCGTTAGAATATTTCAAACCTGCACCGGCCGTAGCTGAGCGGTCCGCTTCAAGGTCATATCGCCAGTCAATATTCAAATTCCAAAAACGATTGAGTTGGTACGATGCACCAACTGTCAGTTCATTGATAGGTGATAGACGGTCTTCGGCTGGATCTTTATCCAACCAAACATAGCTGCCTCCAAAATTAAAAGTTTTACTGTTCCAATAACCTTTAACTTCGGACTTTGTGAATTCAAAATCATTATCAAATATTGTTCGGCCAGCAAAATAGATGCTTTTGGACAACTTAAATTGACCTGATAGTAAAATATCAGAGTTGGTCGACGATAATCCGGAGGATTTCGTAAAATCAGCCTGCGAATTATTACGTAAAATTTGCGCAAGTAAAATATTTGCTGACCATCCATCGTAGGCTTTGTGTGACCATTGCGCTCCGTATGCCAGTGAGAGACCTCGCTCGCGTCTGTCTGGTGCAGGGAATCGGGAGAGTGACAATAAGTTGCCTTCGTCAAAATCTACACTGATGCTTTCTTCGTTTGGTATGGCTAAGCCATCTCCACCGACCCACCCGACTTGAGCTAAAGGTTCGATAATCTGAGTGGCTTCATTAACTATTCGGGACAACGGATATCGTAGTATAACTGAAGTTGCTGGCACAATATCAGAGTATTTACCTTTATAATTATCATCTTGTTTTATATCAAATGTATCAGCAGCTGCTCTGACTATTGTTTGTATTTGCAAACCGCCTAATCGGTATGCTTTCAACCATTCTGCCTCAACTGTAAATCGAATTACGTCTCTACCCTCTGCAACATCATTACTGTCATAATCTAAGGATTGCTGTGATCTACGGAAATGGGTGTGCCCCAATGCGGTCAACCGTAGTTCACCGCCAATAGGATTGGGGAAAAACCTTTTCTGATAAACTGCTTCTATTGCATCATTTGGCAATTCATTATTTTTGTCACTATCACGCAAAGATTTAAAATTAAGGTAGCTTAGCTCAATGTATTCGTCTCTTTGGGCCCGACTTAACTGCAATATACTATCAAGTCGGTCGGCATTAGAAAAATCATAATCATATAGATATGTGTCGTCTGATACCCACTCTAAATTGAAATCCAAAACAAAATCTTTTTTTAGTTTGAATTGGCCCACACCCGACGTGTAGCCTCTCATGCCGCTTTCAAGCACATCATCTGAAAGAGCTCCTTGGAACTCAATAAATCCTCTATTGAATACATGGCGATAGCGAAATTCTAAAGTTTTGGTTCTTGATGACAAATAAGGCGCGATCGTTAGATCACTTTTTTTATTTAGCACTATGAAATATGGAACTTTAATGCCCAGCCCCAAACGCGATGACGTCAGAATAGATGGGATTAGAAAACCGCTTGTTCTTTCTACAGTGGGATCAGGCAATCGTAAACTTGGCAAATAAACGATGGGTATGCCTAAAACTCGGAATTGGGCTTGGTCAAAATATAGCTGCTTGTTTTCCATGTCATGGATCACGCGCTTAGCGCGAATTTGCCAAAGAGGGGGGCTTGGATCTTCTTCACAAATTCTGCAAGATGTAACCACTGCTTTATAAAGCTGCGTATAGCGCCCGTCCACACGACTCATTTGGACCGACGCTAACTGTAATTGCTCATTTAGGACTAGTCGTGCGCCTTGTAATAATCCATTTTGCATATCTCTGCTAAGCTCGGCCTGATTTGCCAGTATCAGCGTGCCTTCTTCATCCTGTATAGTGATAGGTCCTTTGACCATTAACTTTGATGTTTTTTGGTCGTAACTCACTCTTGATGCTGTAAGTCGTATTTTACCTTGAAAAGCTTCAACATTGCCGCTGGCAACGATAACGCGATCTCTTGTAACGGTTATTTCATCCGCAACAAGAACTGCAGGCAGATCGCGGTCACCAGCCGACAGAATAGAAACACTGAACAAGTAGATCAAAATCGATGCCAACGTGCTCAACCGCAAATAATCAACCATCATCGGCTCGCAACAAAAAACCTATTGCCAAAAGAATTGACGCAATTGGTGGTGTCCATACTGCAAGCAAAACTGGTATTTGCCCACTTTCTCCCAAAACCTGTGCAAAATTTTGAATGAAATACAAACTAAATCCCATCAATATCGGAAACAATATAGTAAAGCTGGTTTTTCCAAAACCGGTATGTCGAATTGTGAGCGCAGCAGCAACTAAAACCAAGCCTACTAGAAATAAAGGTTGTGCAAATTGAGATTGTAACCAAACGTAATGACTTTTGGTGGAAAATCCAGCCTGTTCTAACTGCTGTATATATTTAGACATTTTCCAGATAGAAACGTTCATGTCTGATCCAAGACTTTCGCGGATGCGATCCAAAGTAAGAGTGGATGGAACTACGTGAACATCATATGTCCTTGCGTTAGCTTCTGGGTTAAGTCCATTGGCTAGTTGCCAAACTTTTGCATCTCGTAGAACCCATTTACTTTTTATAATTGTAGCGCTTTTCGCTTCTGTTCGGGTTACTGGAAGACCTGTGGGACCATACTTGACGAATGTCACATCATGAAAAATGGTAGCCTCGTTATTAGAGTGGTTTGCCCTAATTACTGTATGCTCATCCTTAATGCTCTGCCGAAGCCACAATCCTCTTTCTGACACTGAAAGCGCTAAAACATCATCTGATTTGTATAACTCGGTTAGTTGCGAATAACGTTTAAAAGTCACTAATGCGACAGGTCCGAGAATTGTTACGGCGATTAAACCAATTAAAGATGTGATAATTGCTGGCGCTATTATGGCGCGAAGGGTAGATTGTCCAGCTGCTCGCGTAACGACAAGTTCTGAAGAGCGTCCTAGCGTCATGTAAAATGCCACTGTCCCCAAAATCATAATTAGAGGTAAAAACTCGATTATCATTGTTGGGATGTAAAGTAATGTAAGCCCAAGTTTATGTGAAACTGATACAGAAAGATTTTCAAAACGTCTTGTCTGCTCTATAAAATTCACCATCATCGCTAAGCCAATGATTACTGTTCCAAGAATGAGAAGACTTACTATAAACCGTTTCGCAAAATAAATATGTAAAATCATGCTTTATTCCTACTATGGTATAGTAACAGTCTTAAATTTGTTGCTGTCCAAAGAAGGGTTAAAACCAGTAAGAGACCCAGTAAGGAGGGTAGATATAAAATGGGCCAATAATTAGCATTGAGTAGAACTGGGACGGAAATACCAGACCTCATACCGTCTAAGATCAATAGAAACAAAAAAGCAAAAATAATTTTCGGCCACGCATTTAATTTTGAATGGTTTCCAAATATTAAAACCGTGAATCCAACCAAGGCTGAAACGACACAAAATAGAGCACGGGCGAAGCGACTATGTAATTCTTCTGCTACGGCTCCAGGTGTCGTATTATTATTTTTAGCTACGTCTTTCCAATTATAAAATAAATTTGGACTAGTCATATGTTTGATAGAATAATCATCATTACTATTTTTTTTGATTAAAGCATTAATATCAAAAGAAAAATCTTTGAAACGAGCAGTAGATAAACGTCTGCCAGGTTCTGACAAAATCTGTGCTATGCCATTAATCATAATTAGAGACTTATTATCATCGTTTTGTACTAAATAAGCTTCTCTCGCTGTGTAAATTATATACCTTTTTGCATCACGATGGTCAGCTATAAAAATATCTCGCAAAACGCCATCGTCTCCAATATCTCGCGTGTAAATAGTAACACCCTCCGAAGGGTTTAAAAATGTTCCCTGTGTTAGGAACTGCGTCAAGACGTCGTTTGTTATATCAGTTTCACGATTGCTTATTTTTTCTGCTGCCATCGGAACAAGGAAGTGGCTCAGAACACCCATAACACCACCTGTTATTAACCCAAAAATTAATATTGGCCTTACAATTCTCCAATGCGAAGTTCCCGCAGCCATAATTATTTTTATTTCGCTTTCTTGATTTAACTTGTTTGTCAAATAAGCTGAGGCGGTAAATGCCGCAATTGGAAGAACAACAGTTATAAGTCGTGGCATTCCTAGAGCCGTAAATTCTAGAAATATGGTTGTAGGTTGACCCTCGCCAATCAAGCTCTCAAAGAGTTGAACAGCTCTGTTAATCCAGAAGACTATGATTAGGATCAGCGTAAAAAAAGAAAAAATAATGAGCAGTTGGGATAGAATGTAGCGGTCAAATTTTGACAAGTAGTACTCCACCTTGTTTATAACCGGAAAACGTCCACATTATAGATATATAAATAAACTATCACAAACTTGCTCTTGGTAAAATCATTTATGACCATTACTTCACTGGTCAGCGGAGCGAGGTCGAGTTAACTGAATTGTAAACTAATTAAAATATTAGAGGCTTCCATGACCTATATCACTCCAATTTCCTTCGCTGCGACGGACTTAAACACATTTGCGAATACAACAGGTCGTCTGGCTGTGATTGTTTCCCCTGAGGGAAAGCTGGGGGTGTCAGCGCGCAAACTAAATCGCTTAACAAAAGGCGCTATCCATCGATTTATACAAAGTGATAATTTTAAAAATTTTAAACCCTCAAATATTATTTCATTGGCGTGGCCGTCTGGTTTAATAGCAAGTTCTTTAGATATCGTTTGTCTCCCTCGAGACCATTCGGTAGCCCAAGCACGCAAGGCAGGCGCAGCACTTGCCAAACTACGTGGTAAGGAATGCATACTACTTGCGTTAGATGGGGTTCGTCGAGCTGACGAAATTGCCTTTGGACTAGCTATGAGAGACTACAGGTTTATTGATCATAAAACGGATGCTGTCTTGAACGATGGCGCAGTGACGGTGATGTGTACAAATCCGAAAATTGCAGAGGCTGCTTATGCTCCATTACTTGCTGTAATCGAAGGTACATTTTTGACACGTGATCTGGTCAATGAACCTGCCAACGTGCTGACAACTAACAATTTTGCCAATCGTTTAGAAGAAATGTCCGCTTTAGGTTTGAAAGTGGAAGTTTTAGATGAAAAAGAACTGGAGCAGCTTGGAATGCGCACGTTACTGTGTGTTGGCCAAGGGTCTGAAAGTCCATCTAAAGTTGTAATCATGAAGTGGGATGGAGGCCAACAAAATATTACACCTTTCGCGTTAGTTGGTAAGGGAGTTGTATTTGACACCGGTGGTATCAGCTTGAAACCTGCAGCGGGTATGGAAGATATGACTATGGATATGGGGGGGGCCGGTGTAGTTGCTGGTGCTATGCGTGCGTTGGCGTTGCGTAAGGCTAAGGCTAACGTAGTAGGTATTGTTGGTCTAGTCGAAAATATGCCATCTGGAAACGCTACCCGCCCTGGAGATGTGATTAAATCAATGAAGGGTGATACTGTCGAGGTGATCAATACTGATGCCGAAGGTCGTTTAGTTCTATGTGATTTACTGTGGTATGCTCAAGAACGCTTTAACCCTTCTGGGATTATTGATTTAGCGACGCTTACAGGAGCTATTATTATTGGTTTAGGTCACGAAAAAGCAGGTGTTTTTTCAAATAATGATAAGTTGTGTAATGCATTTCTTAAGGCGGCCGCAACGGAAGGTGAGGGGGCTTGGCGCATGCCACTTGGTCAATCCTATGATGATATGTTAAAATCCAGAATAGCTGATATGAAAAATATTGGTGGCAGGCCCGCAGGATCAGTCACTGCTGCGCAGTTTTTGCAACGTTTTGTTAAACCTGAAACTCCGTGGATCCATTTGGACATTGCTGGAGTAGCATCAGTTACATGTGAAACTGAGTTAGCGCCAAAGGGTGCAACGGGCTGGGGTGTTATGGCGTTAAATCGATTAATTTCTGATTTTTGCGAAAATTAAACTTATGGGTAATGCATATTTTTATCATTTGACGCGTCGACCCATGGAAGAAACTTTGATTATGCTGTTGTGCAAGGCACAAGACGTTGGATGGCGGGTGGCTATAAGAAGTGAGGATCATAAGCTCTTGTCTCGATTGGATGAATATTTATGGAAAATAAATGATTTTTTACCACATGGGCTTGCAGGTGGGCAAAATGATGCCAACCAACCAATTTTGTTAACGTTACATAAGATTTCTAATTATGCTAAATGTTTGATGTCCGTTGACGGTACTTTAGTGGACCCAGAGGAAGTAAAATCTCTAGAACGCGTTTGTATTTTATTTGACGGTGAAGATCCTGACCAACTGAGAATGGCACGCAATCAGTGGAGGAGTCTAAAAGACGCTGCAGTTCCCTCCCAATATTGGTCCGACCAATCAGGGAGCTGGGAGAAAAGGGCAGAGGCCTAACGCGATAAAATTAACTCTCCTTTATATATCTCAATTTTTCCCCACCTTTGTAAGTAATCCATACCCAGCAATGATTTATTCATTTGACCATTATTGACCACAGCTGGTACATTTACATCCTTAAAATTGCCTATAGCAACCGTTTTAAGCTTAATTGGAGCGGTACGCACTTCCCCATTAGCAGTGATGGCTCTACCTAGAAAATTTAAAGTATCTAACTTCAAGCCAACTGCTACCGCATCATCCCGCGTCAAAACCATATCGCTTGCACCAGTGTCGATAATGAAATCAATAGGCGTATCATTCAGATACAATGTAATATAATAATGACCGTCCATTTGTCTTGAAACAACGATTTGGTCAGTATTGTTGAAATGGATTTGCTTGGGGGATAATGTTTCTTTAATGGTCCCCCAAAGGCCAATTACTGCGATAGCTCCAAAAAAAATAAATACCCAAATGGAAGCTGTCTGTAAGGTTTTGGTCAATTTAATTTTTGTTGTTAAAAAAAAGCTACCACCAAGCACTACGATTAATGTGCTTAAATAAATTATATGGAAGACATCATCTGAACTCATAAATCTAAAGTAGAATAATGGAACGGGAAAATTCACTATTTAAATGGCTATATTGTAAATTTAAAATGGCTATATTGTAAATTATTAAAGAACTTTTGATCCTCATCACAACCTTTAAGTAAACCTATATTGAAGTTAGTACTAGCAGCTTTCGGCTAATTCCAATTTTTCCAGATCTTGCCACCATATAGCCTCTGCTCGTTCAAGTGCGCTCATTACTTCTGCATATTTTTTTTGCCAGACTTCCATCTCGCCGAGTTTTGCATCATCGTAAAGAGCTGGGTCAGAAAGTTTTTTCGCAAGTTTATCCCGCATTTCGTTTAGTTTAGTTACACGCGCCTCCGATCTCCGCACTTCAGAACGCAAGTTTAGTATGATCTCTCTACCTGGTCGTTTTGGTTTAAGTTTCTCTATCGTATTTTTGGTGGGCTTCCCTTCGTTAAGTAACATTTTGCGGTAAGATTCTAAATCGTCGCCGTATGGTTTTACTGTACCATTTGATACTAACCAAAGACGGTCAGCGACCAATTCTAAAAGATGCATATCGTGACTAACCAGAATTACTGCGCCTGTATAATTAGTAAGGGCAACTACTAGCGCCTCGCGAGACTCGATATCTAGGTGATTAGTTGGCTCATCAAGGATTAGAATATGTGGTGCTTCTAGTGTAGCTAGTAAAAGTGATAACCTCGCTTTTTGCCCACCGGACAGCTTGGCTACTAGCGTTTCCGCTTGATCTGCATTTAAACCAAATCCAGAAAGCCGGGACCGCCATCGGGCTGGCCCTTCTTGTGGGCGCTCGCGGCGTAAATGATCCAAAGGTGTTTCATCAATAAAGAGTTCGTCCACCTGATGCTGTGCAAAATAACCAATCCGCAATTTGTTCGATTTAGTGATAGTACCTTTCAAAGCGGGCAATCGCCCACTAAGAAGCTTGGCCAGTGTTGATTTACCTTGACCATTTTTACCTAACAAAGCGATACGATCATCTTGATCAATTCTTAATGAAAGGTTTGATAAAACTGTAGTTTTTCCATAACCAGTACTTGTACCATCCAAATGTACAATTGGCGGTGACAGTTCTTCTGGATTAGGAAAATCGAAACGTCGTAATCCCGCTTCTTGAGGGGAAGATATAGGCTGCATTTTTGATAAAGCCTTGAGACGTGATTGAGCTTGTCGTGCTTTATCGGCTTTATATCGAAATCGATCTACATAAGATTGTAGATGCGCGCGGCGAGCCTCTTGTTTTTTTGACATTGCCGCGGCTAGTGCGAGTTTTTCAGCTCTCTGTTTGGCAAACTGATCATATGACCCTTGATAGAAAGTCAGATTGCGATCTTCAAGATGTAGGATTGCGCCTACCGCTCTATTTAGAAGCCCACGGTCATGACTAATTATTAAGACCGTATGAGGATATTTAGCAAGATAATTTTCCAGCCAAAGGGCTCCCTCTAGATCCAAATAGTTGGTTGGTTCATCTAATAATAATAAATCTGGTTGTGAAAACAAAACTGCTGCCAATGCCACCCGCATTCTCCACCCACCCGAAAAATCAGAGCAAGGCATAAGTTGTTCTGCATCATCAAATCCTAACCCTTTTAGAATAGTGGCAGCACGTGCTTCAGCAGACCACGCATCAATATCAGTAAGCCGCGTTTGAATTTCAGCGATACGCGTCGGGTTTTGACTGTCGTCGGCTAACAATTCTGCTCTTTCAATATCTGCGGCCAAAACCGTATCGATTAGAGATGTAGATGAGGCGGGAACCTCCTGAGCCACTCCGCCAATACGGGCGCCTTTTGGTAGTGATATATCGCCACCTTCAAGCAACAATTCGCCACGGATTAATTTGAATAGTGTTGTTTTACCCGTTCCATTGCGACCAACAAGACCAACCTTGTGCCCTTCTGGGATGATAGCACTGGCGCCTTCAAAAAGTGGTCGGCCAGCAACTGCATAATTAATATCAGAGATGTGCAACATGTGCTCCATCTGCCGCAGTTGTAACTCCGCGTCAATCTCACCTTTTCAAGCAACATGTGCCATGGTATCGACCCGCGATTTGAACAAGGGGACACTTTAAAAATGTGTTCTTAATACAGGAGTTATCTCATGCCTCTCGAGCGCACGTTTTCAATTATCAAACCAGATGCAACACGCCGCAACCTGACTGGTAAAATTAATGCTAAATTTGAAGAAGCAGGACTGCGTATAATAGCGCAAAAACGCATTCATCTTTCTAAAGCACAGGCTGGTGTTTTTTACAAAGTGCATGCAGAACGTCCGTTTTATGATGAACTTTGCCAGTTTATGGCTTCGGAACCGATCATTTGTCAGGTTTTAGAAGGTGAAGGTGCTATTTCTAAAAACAGAGAAGTCATGGGAGCCACCAACCCTGCCGATGCAGCAGTTGGTACAATACGAGCTGACTTCGCTGAGTCAGTTGGCGAAAACTCCGTACACGGATCTGATGCACCAGAAACAGCTGCCGAAGAAATTGCATATTTTTTCTCTGGACTTGAATTGGTCGGTTGAACTGCCAAAGTTGCATAAAATCATGGTGCTCCATCATTTGGGGCGCTTTGTAAGCACGGAAAATTCAGAAATTTAGTTGGTCATTTATGCCAATTTGTTACTATGGGCAGCGTGTACTATCATTAGCGACGATTTGCGGGGTTGTTTTACTACAGAGAATAAAAATAACTACGCTTGTTTGATTAGGTATCTTGTTTTTTGAAAATATGGTTTTTTCGGAGAAATGATCACAGATGGAAAATCTATTTCATTTACGGCATTTGGCCAGCCTTGTGGTTCCAGTGCTATGCCTGCTAACGGACCAATTTTATTTTTTGAAAGTTTTGGAAGTAAAGCACCAGCATAAACCTGCAAACCCGGCTCTGTACTATCAAGATGCAAAGTTAGACCGTTAATACTGGTTAAAGTAGCAACAGGTATGGGGGCATCCAACTGGCAACGAGACAAACAAAAATTGTGATCAATTATAGGGTTGACTGCCCTTGGAATTCTAAAATCAAAAATTGTGTTTGAAACTGGTAAAATCTCACCAGTAGGTATTTTTTGTTGGTCAACTGGTAAATATTCGCAAGCATTAATCTGCAGTTTATGCAGGCTTGTATTTCCAAGTCGCCAATAGGGATGGTGAGCAACTGAAATTGGCGTTGGTTCATCAGATGTGGCTTTTATTTCTAAGTTTAAACTAGCGCCATCAACTTGATATATAACATCAAACATGCGATTCCCCGGCATGCCACAATCACCATCTTTCAAAGCACGTTGAAAGTGTATCATCTGTACTTCATGTCTTGTAACGTGCCAGCGAAGGCTCGAAAGACCTTTGGGGCCGCTGTGCAAGGACGTGACCCCGTTCTCGTTGCAGGCCATCTGATGCATTTTACCTCCGAGAGAAAATTGGCCATCTCTCACTCTATTGGCTATCGGACCAACTACACTACCAGCAAAGCTTTTGCGCCAATGTAATGACTCGTCGTGTAAAATAAGATTGGGGCCATGGCAAAACCTGAGCGTCTCAAGGCTTGCACCTACAGTTGATATGTTGGCTGTTAAATAAGAAGATGAAATAGATAAAGTTTTGTTCATTGGAGAACAATGTCAGAGCCGTAGCTCTCCTGCTAGTCTAAAGCTTTGATTTTGCCTAAATTAGATTAATCTGTTGCATCATTAGAGGAGTAAATTATGACGTCTGTTCAACATGTTACAACACACACAGCCGAGGCAGATTGCCGAAACGACAATATCAAAATTTATATTGATGGTAATATCGTATCGCGCGACAAAGCTGTTGTTTCGGTTTATGATAGTGGATTTCTTCTTGGAGACGGAATTTGGGAGGGACTTCGCCTTTTCGACGGGAATATTTTGTTTTTTGACGATCACTTGGATCGTCTGTTCGAGGCATCGTTGTACACTAAAATTGACATTGGTTTGGATAGAGCAAGTTTAAAACAGGCCGTTTGGGATACTTTAATGGCTAATAATATGACAACAGATGTTCATATTCGCCTTATGGTTACACGAGGCCGTAAGAGTAAACCATTTCAACATCCACAATTAAGTATTTTTGGATCGACAGTTGTAATTATAGCTGAGCATTCAAAGCCTGATATGTCGGCGTCATTTCAGGGAGTTCGCTTACATACCGTGCCTCATCACCGGGGCCTACCCTTAACTCAAGACCCAAAACTTAATTCCCACTCAAAATTAAATTGTATAATTGCATTAAATCACGCAATTCAAGCTGGTGCAGATGAAGCTTTGATGCTTGATCCAAATGGCTTCGTAAACACGACTAATGCGTGCAATTTTTTTATTGTAAAGAAAGGGTCTATTTGGACGTCTACCGGTGATTATTGTATGAATGGTATAACACGCCAGAAGGTAATCGAAATATGTAAATCTGAGAGTATTCCTATATTTGAAAAGAACTACTCCTTAGTTGATGTTTACAGTGCAGATGAAGCATTTTTAACTGGGACTTTTGGTGGTCAAACTCCAGTCTCTAAAATTGATGGACATATTATAGGTGATGGTCTGGTCGGACCAATGCTTTTAAGAATTCGAAAATTGTATAAGGCTTTATTAATTGCAGGTTTAGAACATTGAATTGACAGCCGCATAATGAATTTTTAACTACAGTCAAACATGACTTGGTACTTGATTACTTTCGTTTAACGAACACAGCGTTTAGCTATGAATAATTATAGATTATGAAAGCCAAGCCAGTGAAATGATTGAAATCGCAGATGTCCAAATAATTACAGGGGCGATTTGATCCGTTCTGACTCCATGTAAAACTGCAAGAGCAAATGCCATTGCACCTGAAGGGCCAGCAGCACTTAAAACAAGCATTGTATTCCACGTTGGTGGGCGGTCACCAATCTTTAACGCTCCCCAAACCATTACTGGAAATACAATTAATTTAAGTCCTGAAACTGTGATTATTGTGGGTGAAATTCGCAAATTATGGCCAGCTAGAATAGCACCCAATGCGAATAATGTGAGAGGCGCAGCACCAACGCCAGCAAAATTAAGAGCTGTTATGCAAGGTTCTGGAATTGGAATATGCAATATGTTGGTTACGCAGCCTAACACAATAGCAATCAATACTGGGTTAGTGATAACTCGGCGTGTTGATTTAATTGCTGATCCGTGTGGTGTAACTAATAAATCAGTTGAGATGATAAAAAATGCAAAGGTGACAGTGGAATCCCACGCGACAATGCTGGCAATAGGAAGAGATGCGCTCTCCCCGTAAATCAAAAATGATATAGGCCAGACATAAAGCAAAGTATTAACAAATATAGTTGCCATTCCCAAAAGCCAGGCTTCGGTTTTTTCACGTCGTAATATCTGGCTTGTAATCCAATATGTTATAAAAAATAAAAATGCTTGGCAGGTTGCATATGACGCAATTGCGTCAAAACGAAATTCATCAAGGCTGAGTTCGTTAATAAACGGAAAGATTAATGCTGGTTGCAGTACAAGAAATGCGATCCGATTGACTGCAGTTGCCTCTTTAAAAGATATTTTGCGAAAAAATCCAAGTATAAATCCAAGAGCCAGCATGGAAAAGATAGGAAGAATATTATGTGTAAGAACCTGAAGCATTTTTCAATATTTAAAATATTTAGATCAGTTATCCTATAACATTTGTGGGTCGTTGATATTGATTTCTGATGAATAATCAGTGGAAAGGTAAATATGTAGACAATTATATCGTTCGCCAATAACTCTTAGAAGCCTTAAATCGTTTCTAGATCTTCATGAAGATCTTTCCGTGTTTCTATAACAGTGTCACATTTTCTAAAAAATACATATAAAAACAATGGGTTAATGATTTATAATATTACAAAAATAGTAGGTTTTATTACAAAAATATTTACAAAAACCATCGTGACTAATTTTTTAGTTGAGCATTATTTGTACCTGTTTTTTAGTGCTAATTTTTGTTGCCACGAATGCTTCTCAAATTCAAGAAATTATACAATTCAGCGCTAAAGGGCAGGGACGAACAACAAACAAAAAAATCGCCCCTGTATTGCTACAAGGACGGCGAGGTAATCGTTCACCTTTGTTGTTAGTTATTCCAATGACGCCACAGATTCATCGGACAATCGTTGTGAATTTCCCACAACCTTAATTGGGACATTCAAAGCACACAGACACACAATCAAGGTTTCTCTATCAACGCACGACAGGTGTAATTCTAACGCTTTGGACACCAATTCATTTTGCCCACCTTTAAGATAACACTGACGAAGTTGCTTCTTTAGCATTGCCGTTTTACTTGAACGTTGTGACGCACTGAATATATTTTTATTTATTTCTGGTGATAAAGAAGGACCGGTGAATGAACTCAATCCAAACAGCGCCAACACCACAAGCGTCACAGCAAGACTTTGAGCATACACAGTCGCAAGAGCCTATAGCACCCAAGAAGTGCTTACATCGGAAAACGATTTAAGGATGTTGTGCAGCGGTGCCGTAGGGCACGTGTGTGCTTGCTGCATGAGGTGAGTTTGAGGGTAGGATGTGGGTTGAGTGCTTCACAACAACTGAGGGCTGTGTGTGCGTTTTTTGCTGGAAATCAGCAGATTGTATGTGTTTGAATAATTCAAAAATTGCTTTGGATGAGTGGCATAGTGAGACTAATTAGAAGGATAAGTACATATGTTAAATAATATTGGGTTGGTAGGTTTGTTGTTGATGCTGCTACTAACGTTGGGCTATTATTATGCCGCATTCAAATCTAGCTGGAAGGGCAAGCTATTCTTTAAAAATCCGCACAACGGCAAGTTACGTGAGGCGCCAATTGGGTTTTCTTGGACAACACATTTTTTTTGGTTCTTTCCTGCACTGCTCCGCGGGCATTGGCTAGCCTCGCTTGTCATGTTGTTTATTGGATTTGTTACAGGCGGTTTAGCTTGGCTTGTGTTCCCCTTTTTATACAACAAGTTCTACGTAAAGAATCTAATCAAAGAAGGTTTTGTTGCAATAACTACTGACGCAAATATGGCTGCGATAGAAACATATCTCGGCTATGAAGTTCCGATGCTTTCTGCTGACTAGATGTATTTGTTTGCTTGGGCATTACTGATGTGTATCAGGAAATAAGCCACTTTTCTGGAACGCCGAAGATTTAATCTTCAATGCTGTATTTGATAGCATTTAATTAGCAGCATTATTATATTTATCTAAGTCTATAATAGTGTTGTGAAAGATAATATCGCCAATAGCAAAGTGTTGCGATGATACACAGCTTCTTTGGGCCATTCATTATTAACCAAAAAATATACAATATGTTGGAATCGGAACTTCTGACCCATTATTTCAACGGATCAGTGTCCCTGAGATTGCAGCGGTCCAGCGAATGAGCTGGTCTTAGCCATTCTCGTTTTATCTTTAGATTTAACAACTAATCTATCGTTTTTGATTTCATAGCGGCGTTTCATAGCATCTAATTGTGCGTCTGAAGGTTTTTTTAGTTTAACGTATTTCCTCATAATAATTTTCCTTGTGAAAATGCCAACAACACTGCCGTTAATGGTCTGTGGTGGCGGGTTGTTGAGTTGATAGTGTGGAAGGATTGAAACAGTTATGAGATTGTTTCAGTCATCAAAGTTAAGTTGTTGTTGATGCTTGGTTCGCTATTAAACAATCAAAGACAACTGAGCTTTTTAACTGCTAGGACGATCTTCAAACATTATTTGTGATCCCAAAATTTAACGTTTTGACCTAAACGCAGCAAGAGACAGGTACCCTTGTCGGCGAACTTCCCTTAACAACATCACGACCTAGCCCCGCCTAGCGTGAGACCTACCCCATAGGACACCAGAGACTCTGACGGCCTCATACAGCACAAGTACACATACATTATAAGGTTAGTTATTAGTCATGCTAAATGAGGGTCACCAGTGACTCTTATATGGGCTGTCAAGGGCTACTCTGATGCCTGTATAAACGAAGCAGTCTGGGTTATTATCCTCGTATCGTAACTGATGTTCCGTTGCCTGTTCGATAAGCAATAATGTCTTACCTTTGTCTTGCTGGATGGCTTCTTTAAACGCAATCTACATGGCATTTGGTGGACTGGATTGCTTCACAGTTTGATATGCTTCACGCTTGTTCATGGCTTATCTGTTGAAGCTATTGCTGTTAGCAGTGCCTCATTGAATGGTAAAAGTGACGCACTGTCAGGTATTTCTAAAACTTCTCCAGCTCAGTTGGCAGCATCAGTGAGGAAGTCTACTCTCGACAGGCCGTTTATTCTTCCTATACTCTCTCTGGGAGTTGTGATCTGAAGCGTACCTTGTCAAAGCCTGTAGCAACTACTGCGTTTTCACTGCAGCAATAATTGGGTCTTCTGAACTGTTAATCACCTTTGGGTTTACGCCGTAATGACGTGAAGTGAAGGTGAAATCATTGCCTTGAGTATCGATATTATTTTTCGCGTTTTCGCCGCAGTTAAACGATATGGTGATTGTGCCATCGTCGTTCTTGTCCCACATATGCGAATTGATGCTGCGGACACCTTCCATCAAGTATTTATCATTATCATAAGCGGTGATTGAGGTGAAAAACTCATTCTCTGGGTCATTAAATGTCGAGGTATAGCAGGTGCTGGCCTTCATTTCAGAGCTATTGCCATATTTATTCCCGACAAACGCTTCGGGGCTTGCCCCCCCCCAGCCTGCAGCATTTTCTAAATTCCACTGGTGGAGATCGGTGACGTCTTTGGACGTGCGAGGAAACGTGTAGGTGAAGCTATCCATGCTGTTCACTTCTTGTGTATATTTCTGGACCCACTTTTCAACTTCGTCGTAATCGTAAGGCTGTACCTGATAACTCGTGGCGAAGTTAAAGTCTGTTACATCCACTTTACCTAAGTTTGCTTTAGCGACGTCGATCCCTTTTTCAGTCCCAGAGCGATAAATCAGGAACGCGTATTGCGATTCAACCGGCAGGTTATAGTCACCATCTTCTACAACATAATGCTGCCCGTGTCCGCGTTCAGTTACTACTTGCACGGCAAGGTAGTTATTAGTGTCAGGTATTGAAAACGTAACCTTGCCATCGACGGTTTCTACAATGGCCGAACCATAAAGGGTGTCGTCGTTCATTTGCACAGTCGCAGCTGCTTTACCGCGAGGAGGCAGGCCGGGCATTATAACAAACATCTTGTTTGCACCCTGCTTGGCCCAGTTACGGTAGTTTCGCGCTGTTTCAGCGTGAGAGAAGTTTTCTTCCGTTACCTGAATGGTCGTTTCGCTGGCTGCAATGTTAATCGATGAAAGTAAAAGGAATGCAGAGGCCATAAGAGTGTAATTCCGTACAGTTTTCATAGATTAAACCTTTTTAATTTGATTTCTTTTGCAATTCCATGTCTTCGAAAGCTCAAAAGAAGGGTTAAGCAATTAGCGCCAACTTTAATATTATTCCGATTTGTGGCTTAATCTACTAAGCGACGCTACGACATTAGGCAAGTGCTTACTTTTCGTCCCCTTAAGGCCTAGCTTAGAATGACCGATTGACTATGGCTATAACTGGCTTTGTCAGTTTCATAGTCGTCCAAGTACTTAAGAAACAGTATCCAGCTTATCTGTTCAATTTAGTCAAGTTCATTGCTACAGCCAGCGTCTTTCCACAGGGTATAGTCAATATTTTTAAACGCCGCTTCGTACATCTCTTACTAATCTTTATTTTTAAGTATCATTACTTCATTTAGTATTTTGCAATGGGTCGATTGCCTATTCTCCATTTATTTCTTTTCTCTATTCCAATTCGCACTGACTCCGTAGTCCATCAACTCAGTTTCTTATAGCTTAGAAAAATCCAGCATTTCAGCATCTCCTTTCTTTCTTCTTTACAAAGATAGAGGACTACCAGTGAGTCCCATATTGAATGTCAGGGGCTACTAAGTTTTTCACTATTTAGCTCTATTATCTGTTCAGACTATACAAGACTACACAAGACTACTCAGCTGATCCTTGATCAGGTAAGGCGCGAAAGTATTCTGCGTGTTCGAGGAAAGCGGAAGCGATAAAATGACTGAATCCTACGTTCACGATAACGTAATTGGTAAATTTAGCGCCAGTCACTGTCTCTTAATCAGTGGTATCCTTCACCACTACCCCCTGCCTATAGGTCGTAGAGCTTTAGAGCTTTACGGGCTTCTTCAGGATTTTGATTTGGTTGGTCTGTATAGCCTCAAAGAAGGTCAGCACTACACCCGCCTTCAATGTTTTCTATATGCTTAGTAGCCAATAACATTTGCCTGACGATCTTATCAGGCATGGCTAGGATGGCGTCAGCTTGTGTGGGTTCCATTACAACTGTGCTGCTAATCCAAGCCATAGAAGGCGTGATTGTCTCAACATTCTCCAACAGTATTTCTTCTTCGTCTGGATCGTTTTTATTAGCAATCATCATTCCATATGCTATCGCTTCACGGCATTGCTCGGACTGCTTCAAAACTTCACCGTTTTTGATTGTAAAAATACCACTTTCATCTGAGCCTAGTGAGGCTATTACACCGTCCACAATGGCTCTGAGAGCTTCACCTCTCACGTTAGGTACAAACATCATGATGCTGCTATTAGCGATACGATAGAATGGATTTGTTGAGTAAAACCACTCATTATAACTACAGAAATTTATTACAAGTCAAAATTCATATAATCAAGTTAAATGCTTGATTTACTTTAATAATACTGCCTCTAAGTCTTCTGAAATTTCTGTCCGTGATTCCATATCAAGACCGCTTTGAATATGATGTAAATGAGAAATCAGTAACTTTTCGGCTTTTTGTGGTTGTTTTGTCTGAATTGCTTGTAGAATGTCACCGTGTTCATGGTCTGGACAACTGGCATCTTCTGATGATCCAAAAAGACCAACAATGAGTGATGTTCTTGTTACCAATTCTCGCATCATGCGGAAAATAAACTTGTTGCCCGATGCTTGCGCTAGTTTGGTGTGAAATTCACCCGACAATCGAATGATCTCAGTTCGCTCATTTTGCTCACGCGCTGCGTCTTCTAGTTCAATGTGGTCTACCAGAACTCTGAGATCAATAACATCAGGATTCTGTGCTAGATTGCGAACAAGTGGAGGCTCAATCAACATTCGCGCAGCAAATACATCATTTGCATCTGACTTGCTTGGACAGGCTACATAAGCACCTCGATTTGACTGCAACTCTATTAATCCCTGACTAGATAATAAGAGGAGAGCACGGCGAATACGCATCCTGCCTACTCCAAATGTTTTGCATAGCAAAGATTCACTTAATTTTGTATTTGGGGCCAAACGTTGTTCCATTACGGCCTTATAAATGCGCTCCACAATAAAATTCTCATCAGATTCTGGCGAGGTATTTAATCTATTAACATCGTTTTGTTTTTGATTAGTTGACACATCTTCACTTTCAATTTCGATTAGTTTTACAGCGTATCAGAAACATAACGTCTAAATTTTAACAACTTAAGACTAAGAAAAAGAAATTGTCGACACCAATAATAAAAATGTTGACATAGATTGTTAACAATCGTGGAATAAACCTGCGGCACTGAATGTAATTTTAACAGCCGTCTGGTAAAGCGTGAACTGCGCCAGTTTTATATAAAGGGAGTTTAGAAATGCAAAGAAGACTACTTATAAAGGCGGCTCTAACGGCCGCGTCAATTACGGTTTTGGGCGCATCTGCCGCTTTTGCAGAAAACACAGTTTTGAAAATTGGGTTTGTCGGCGTTACTAGTGGTCCAGCTGCCGCATGGGGAATCTCAAACCAACGCTCTATGGAAGCCCGAGCTGCTTGGATTAATGAAACTGGTGGCTATACGATTGGTGACACAACGTATGATATCGAAATTGTATCATTTGACGATCAAAAAGACCCTAAGCGTGCAATTGCTGGCATGGAAAAAATGGCCCAGGAAGGTATCCATTATGTAGTGGGTCCAAACGTTGACGATGGGGCAGCAGCGGTCCGTCCTGTGGCCGAATCAAATGGGATTATGTATTTTCCGTACGCGTTCCCCAAGTCTCTATACCAAGCGCCAGCCTCCAATGCTGTTTTGGGAATGGTAGCCAACTATCAGTCTGGTCCTGCGATTTATAAATATTTAATGGCAGAAAAAGGTGTTAAAACAGTAGCATTTATAGCCGCAAATGAATCTGACCCTTTGAGCCAGAGAGATGGTGGTGTCGAAGCAGCTACAGCGCTTGGAATGGAAGTAGTATCATCAAATGTAACTTATCAGGTCGACACTACAGATTTCACGCCTGTTTTGACGCCCATCATGCGTACACAGCCAGACTTACTGGTTCTATCTGGTGTGTCGCCGGCAAATGCGCCACAGTTAATTCGTTCCGCACGTGAATTGGGCTTCCAAGGTGTAATTTCGACGGAAACTGCTCAAGATGCTGGAGTTCTGACTGAAGGCGCCGGTGATCTTGCAAATGGCTTTATCTCCGTTGGTGGTGCATCAACGCCTGAGCTTGCCTCTCCAATGATGAATGAATTTGTGAAACGTTACACAGATATGTTTGGAGAATATAATGATGAATCTAACACAAAAGTATATGCTCTTGAATACATACTTGAAACATTAAAAGCTGACCCATCAGCAATTGATGATGTGAATGCATTTCAAGCAAAAATGGATACTTTTGAAGCACCTAACCCTTATATGAATGGGGACGCAAAACTTCGTTATGTGGGTATGTCTTCCTTCGGACAGAAGCGCCAAGTTGCAGTTCCATTGGTGGTAAATGTCTATCAAGATGGACAGTTCGAAACACTATTTGTAGCTGAAGTTGATTAATCATCGTTTTTTATTCGTAGATCATTACAAAACAAACTTTCCTTGGGCCACACTGGCCTTAGGATTTTCCACGAAAGAATTTCTTGATGGAACAAATAATGGCTAACGGTGTTTATTTGGGGTCCCAATACGCAATGATTGCCCTTGGGTTGACCTTAATTTTTGCGCTTATGAATGTTTTGAATTTTGCCCACGGACAAATGTATGTAATTGGTGGCTTTGTAACCTATACTGTTTACGGGCAATGGGGTGTACCTTTCGTTTTAGCGCTTACCATGTCTTGTGTTACTTTGGCGATTGTTGGTGCACTAATAGAAAAACTTCTATTTGCGCCAGTAATAAAAAAATCTGCCCGAGAAGAAAGCACAATGCTATTAGCCGCGGGTATTGCATTTTTTTTAGATGCATTGATTTTAATAATTTTTGGAGAAAAACAGCGTGGTGTTCCAAAGATTATTGATGGAGTATTTAATTACGAATTTAAACTAATAATGCCATATGATCGCATTCTGATATGTGTTTTGGCCATACTGTCTATCATCGCTTTTATTGGTCTTATGCAGTACACTAAAACAGGTCGTGCGTTGCGGGCGCTTGCTCAAGACCGTACTGCAGCGCAATTAATGGGCGTGAATGTGGATCGCCATTCAATGATTGGATTTGCGCTAGGGGCGATGCTGGCAGGTTTGGTTGGCGGTCTCCTAGTAACTATTACGGGAGTTAATCTTGGCATGGGTGGGCCAACTTCAATAAAGGCCTTCATGATGGTAATGATTGGTGGAGCCGGTGTAATTTCAGGGGCAATTTGGGGTGGCATTATTCTTGGATTTATGGAGGCTATTGGTCTAGCAGTTCTATCTCAATACGGAGATATAACGTACCTCCTTATTTTCATTGCATTGATGATTTTTCTTGCCATTCGACCGCAAGGTTTAATGGGAAAACCGTGGGGATGATTTTTGGATGAATTTTTCTCTTAATCAATATTTGAGTTTGGGTATTTTCCTTCTAATCATTTTTTTGGGCGTACCACTTATTATCATTCTAACGGGCCGGTGGGATTTTTACTTTACGCTTACTTCTGTGGCTCTTTTAGCCATTGCAAGTGCTGGTGTTTGGCTTACTTTTTATATCGGCAGAATAAACATCGGCCAGGGTGCTTTTGCACTTATTGGAGCTTATGTGTCAGCTATCCTTGTTGTAAAAGTAGGATGGTCTTTCTGGGTTTCATTACCAGCCGCTGGATTGTTTGCGGGATTAGTGGCTTTTCTCATAGGCTTGCCAATACTTCGGTTGCGTGGCGTCTATTTTGCAATGATCACTCTGGTATTAACTCAAGTGGTAACACTTACTGCTCTCGCCTTACCAATTACTAATGGTGCGAAAGGTATTTCCAATATTCCACTGCCAAGTGGAATATCTTTTTTAGGTTTTCCGATCATCCCAGATTTTGGCGCAATGGAAAATACAAAAATAGCTTTCTACTATACTGCGTGTATTCTCATGATATTAACTTATGGGACTTTATACAGATTAGTAAATTCGCGCCTTGGTCACCTCTGTAGGTCGATGCAACAGAATGAAGATCTTGCCAGTTCTATTGGTGTCAATATTGCATACATCCGTATTGTAATTTTTATGATATCAAGTTTTTTTGGTGGAATTGGCGGTGCAATGTTCGGGTCGATAGCACAGTCAGTATACCCATCTACTTTTCAGGTAGTAGATTCGGTAAACTTTATGTTGAACTGCTTTTTAGGAGGCCTCGGTTATGTCTTCGGTCCAATGTTAGGCACTTTAGTACTTTATTTTGGCTGGGATTTATTGTTCGAGTTTGGCAAATATCAAATGCTAATATATTCTTTAATACTTATAGCTGTCATCCGATTTCTTCCCAACGGTTTACTTAGTGTTCGTTTTGGCAAAAGAGGTAGCAAATGAACGCCCTCATTCAAGTCAAAAATGTTACTAAAAAGTATGGCGGCCTTATTGCTAATAATAATATAAATTTTGACGTGGCAGAAAATGAGATTTTATCCGTCATAGGTCCAAATGGGGCAGGGAAATCGACCCTTTTCAAAATGATATCTTCATTTACTCCCACTACTTCAGGTGAAGTTCTTTATCGTGGCCAGCGGATATCGAATTTAAAGCCCCATATTGTAGCAAGAAAAGGTATTGTTCGGACATTTCAGGAAACAACAATCTTTAAAAGTATGACAGTGCGTGAAAGTGTTATAGTGGCTCAACACCTACGAGCGAAGGCCTCATTAACAGGATATTTCTGGGGTTCAAAAACTGCAAAAGAGGATTTAATTGCATTTGGAAAGTATGCGGATGAATTATTGGAATTTTTGGGTATGTCAGAAATTTCCAGTGAACTCAGTAGTAATCTACCTCAAGGTAATTTGCGTGCGCTTGGAGTTGCGGTTGGACTAGCAACAGATCCGAAAGTTCTTCTGCTGGATGAACCATTTGCCGGCATGAATTATGATGAGACAATGAAAATGGTCGATCTTGTACGCTCTGTTCGGGACGAACGAAGTGTAACGGTCATGCTGGTCGAACACGATATGCCTGCTGTGATGAATATTTCAGACAGAATTGTTGTATTAAACTTTGGTGAAAAAATAGCAGAGGGGACTCCTTCCGAAATTCAGAACAATAATAAAGTTATAGAAGCCTATCTTGGCAGCGCTGATGACGAGATAGGGATTTAGATCATGACAAAGATATTAGACTTTGTAGACGTTGAACTTTATTATGAACATGTTTATGCTTTGAAGGGAGTATCATTGAGTGTAAATCAAGGTGAAACAGTAGCTTTGATTGGTGCTAATGGCGCTGGAAAATCTTCAATTCTACGGGTAATCACTGGCTTGGCAAAGCCAGAAAAAGGTTCTGTTACTTTTGAAGGTGAGAGAATAAATGGAACCGACCCAGCTGCAATCGTTAAACAAGGTATAGCTATGGTGCCTGAGGGGCGTCGTGTTTTCCCTTTCATGTCTGTTAAAGACAACCTTATGATGGGAGCCTTTACACGAACCGATAGATTGGGAATTAAGAAAACTCTGGATAGCATTATGGCTAGGTTCCCGCGATTAAAAGAACGCTACAGCCAAGCAGCTGGCACATTATCAGGTGGTGAACAACAAATGATGGTTATCGGCCGCGCGCTAATGGCTAAACCAAAGCTCTTGCTGTTAGATGAACCAAGTCTTGGAATCGCCCCTAAATTAGTACAGGATATCGCTCGATCAATTGTTGCAATTAATCGAGACGAGGGTGTTTCCGTCCTTTTAGTGGAACAAAATTCACGAATGGCATTAAGTATTTCGCATCGTGCATATGCAATGGCAACAGGGAAGGTTGTGATCAAAGGAGACTCTAAAGAGCTTTTGCATGATGACCGGATCAAAGCAGCATATCTTGGTGGTGAGGTCTGAAAATGAAAATTCTATTAATTAATCCAAATACTACAAGTTCCATGACGGATAAAATCGCTATAGCGGGTCGTGCGGTTGCTCGGTCTGACACTGAGATTATAGCGACTAACTCTAAAAATGGCCCAGTAGCAATACAAGGTTATCTCGATATTGCTGCCTGTGTGCCTGGGCTTTTAGATGAAGTTGCATGCTATCCGGATGTTGATGCAATTGTTATTGCATGTTTTGATGATACTGGGTTGGATGCTGTCCGTACATTGGTATCAGTCCCAGTTTTAGGAATTGGTGAAGCTGCTTACCATCTTGCTAGTATGGTAGCTAATAAGTTTACAGTTATAACTACATTATCACGTTCGATGCCAGGTCTTGAAAGCAATCTTGCAAGATATGGACTTTTACAAAAATGCTCGCGTGTCCGAGCAACTGAAATTCCGGTACTTAAACTTGAAGAAGGTGATAAAAGTACACTTGATAAAATAAGATTTGAAATTCGAGAGGCTATTAAATATGACCATGCTGAAGCTATCGTTCTTGGATGCGCTGGAATGGCTGATCTTGTTTCAATGTTAAGTAAGGAGTTTGGTCTGCCTGTCATTGATGGAGTGGCTGCAGGCGTCACTTTTGCAGAGGCATTGGTGAACAACAAAATAAGCACGTCTAAAATTGGAGCATATTCACTAGATTAGCTATTTTTCGGGAATTTTCTGGTTTTTCCGAGTTGAAGAACCGTAAAATTTGTCTGATCTACTACTTTAAAAAAATCTAATAAGCTTTTTTTGCTTGATATAGGTTTATTTGTGCCGATAGCTCTATTCCTTTGCTCGTTTCGCAAGACTGTAGCCATTCTGCTAAAGTCGAAACAAGACGGACACGGTCAGAGTATATCGGTTTGAAATAAATAATGGCGCTACTCGCAGGACCAATATTACACATCAATTCCGCTGTTTTCATGGCGCTTTCGGGAGCGTAAAGAAGCAGTGGGACGCTCTCAACTGTGATGTCTTGTAATCCTGCGGCCTCCAGAAGTGGAATAGTTCTTTCAGGACTTTCAAAAGCGAAGGGTCCTGGCAAGTTACGATCAACCTTCGGCATTGAACCTAGAACGTGGTTTGCTATAGACGCTGGCTGGATAAAAAATGGGTTTTGAGAGGCTGGACCCCAAGCAGCAAAAGTTAATAATGCCTCAGGTACTAAAGCGCGCGATAGATTAGAAAATGCCGCAGTGGTATTTTCAAAAAACATTACGCCAAACCGCGATATCAGTGCATCAACTCTTTCATACTTGAAATCGTATAATTGAGCATCTTCTCTAAGCAATAAAAAATTACTGCTTTTTTTTAAGCGCGTTTTAGCATAGTCAAGCATGATCTGTGAGATATCAATACCTGTAACGTGGCCGTTGTTTCCTACCTTTTTTAATGCCTCTAAAATACTCGCACCGGTGCCACACCCTACGTCCAGCACCCTATCTCCGTCTGACAGACAAGCTTTTTGCAAGACCAAATCAAGAACTGGTCGTAATATAAAGTCCATCTCTGATTGTAGTGCAATCCACGATCTGCCCGCAGAGGTGCTCCAAAACTCTTCTTGAACTACGTTATTCATACTTAATTACTTTTTATCATAGCGCGCCATTTTATTTAATTTCGACGCCTCCTGCGCCTACCACCTCTTTCAATGTTACTGCCGGTATTAAAGTTAACGTTCGGCAATGTGACAATGCTGTTCAAGATTGGAAATGAATCTGCCGAATTTGGAATTGCCGAGGCGTTAACAAAATGTTCTTGGAATCGCGGTTCTATAGCTGTTTCCACTTTGTGAATGTTGCATACAGTCTTTTCTATATCTTCCCTGGCATACCGGTTGAGCAAAGCAATGCGCGCACCAGTTCCGGCTGCATTGCCTGCTGACGTTACACTGCTTAACTCCACATCAGGGATCATACCCAGGATCATTGCGTGTTTTGGTGATATATGTGCTCCAAATGCACCAGCTAAAACGACACGGTCGACACTATCGACACCAAATTTATCCATGAGAAGCCTAGCGCCAGAATAAAGGGCTGCCTTGGCCATTTGGATGGCACGAATATCTGGATTCGTTATAGAAATCAGAGGGCCACCAGATAAGGTTCCGTCGTATAACACGTAGGAATGGGTTCGACCGTCTATAATACAGCGTTTTGTGCCAGTTTGAGCTGCGCTACCTATTAAGCCAGACGGATCAAGTAATCCAGCAAGACGCATCTCAGCAATAGCCTCAATAATGCCAGATCCGCAAATACCAGTAATACCAGTGGCTGCAGCTTGCTCGGCAAATCCATCTTCATTAGACCATTTTTCAATGCCAATAATTTGAAATCGCGGCTCTTTAGTTGTCGGGTCAATTTCAACCCGCTCAATAGCACCTGGTGCGGCTCTTTGACCTGAAGTAATCTGTGCTCCTTCAAAAGCAGGCCCTGTTGGAGAAGAGCATGCCAGCACTTTGTCAGTATTTCCTAAAAGAATTTCAGCATTTGTTCCAACATCCACTATCAAAACAAGATCATTGGACTTATCCGGCTCTTCGCTCAGTGCTACTGCAGCAGCATCTGCGCCCACGTGGCCCGCGATGCATGGTAAAATGTAAACACGCGCAGATGGGTGAATGTTTAGAGTAAGTTCATCAGCCTTAACGTTCATTGATTTTGATGTTGCAAGAGCAAAAGGAGCTTGGCCTAGTTCGAAGGGATCTATTCCGAGAAAAAGATGATGCATAACAGGATTGCAAACAAAAACAGCATCCATAATAAGTTCTTTATTTATTTGTGCTTCGTTTGAAATTTGAGTGAATAGCGCGTTAATTCCCTCCCGAACCGCACTGGTCATTTCTTGTGCACCTCCTGCGTTCATCATGCCATAACTAACGCGGCTCATAAGATCTTCACCAAATCGAATTTGTGGATTCATTATCCCTGATGAAGCAATAACCTTGCCTGAAATAAGATCACACAAATGTGCAGCTATTGTCGTTGATCCAAGATCAACCGCTAGTCCATAAATAGACCCGTCATAATAACCTGGCCATAGGTGCACTATACGAGGTGCATTCTCTTCATCACCTAAATGAATGGCTACCGTTACTCTCCAATTCCCTTTGCGTAGTGTGGATTGCAGAGACTGAATAATATGAAGATCAGCCTTGATATTTGTAATTTTCCAGTCATTTTCAAGAGCTATTGCTAACCTTTCTAAATCACCGGAAGGTTCGTGCATATCAGGTTCCGTGACCTCTACATAAAACAGCTTGGTTGATGGGTTGAGTGTGATATCCCGCACCTCAGCCCTCTTCCTCACCACCTGCTTATGCACTTGGCTTTCAGGGGGTACGTCAATTACTACATCGCCCTGTACTGCCGCCTGACAGCCCAAACGACGTCCTTTGAGGAGGCCTCGCTTATCTTTGTAACGTTGCTCGACTTTATTCCAATCCGATAGGGCATTCTCTGTAACTAAAATACCGAACTTCGAAAATTCTCCATAACTTGGTGTGATCTGGCATTTCGAACATATTCCACGCCCACCACAGACAGAGTCAAGATCCACCCCCAATTGCCGTGCCGCAGTCAAAATCGGGGTCCCAATTGGGAAGTGCCCGCGTTTGCCAGATGGGGTGAATACTACAAGAGGGTCAGAGCTCATAATGGCCTCAAAAACTATTTATCATTAATATACGTATGAAAGCTGACCGTGAAGCCTGTCAAACAACGCTGGATTATTGTAAGAACATTTTATTATTTATCTTATATTTTATTTCTTTAAAAAACTCTCGCTCCGTCTGCGAATGGCCACCAAGAATCTAAAGTCTTAATTTTATAGAGATGATCTGGCATAAAATATAAATCCTAAAAAATTCATTAAAATCTGTGCTGCAAGAATAGCAGTGCTACCCGAATGGTCATAATCTGGCGCTACTTCAACGAGGTCAATACCAATTATATGATGGCAATCTGCGGCTTTTTTAAGTAACTCTAAAACGTCGTAGTAAAGAAATCCGCCATGACTAGGCGTTCCAGTCCCGGGCGCAATTGAAGGGCAAAACGCATCAATGTCGATAGTTACATAAAGATTTACTCCTTTTGGTATGCGTTTAATAATTGCATTTGCGCCTAACGCGCGCGCCTGGCGCACTGAGATAATATCAGAACCCATTGCACGGGCATCCTCATATCCTTCTTTGGCGGTTGAACTAACGTTTCTTATGCCAATTTGAGTGAGACCCTTGACGTTCTCTTGTTCTGCTGCGCGACGCATGGGATTACCATGGCCAAAACGAACGCCATGCCGTTCATCGACGAAGTCAAGATGAGCGTCAATTTGTAAAATATGAATATTGCCTTGGTTGGCGAACGCCCGAATACATGGAATATTAACAGAGTGATCACCACCAATCGTTACCGGTAAAGCACCTGCTTTGATGGCTGCAGTCACACCAGTTTCTATGTTTTTGTGCGAATTTTTTGTATCTGTGTGGATAATATCGGCATCTCCCATATCAATGATATTTACCGTTTCTGGTAAATAAATGGCGTCATCCTCATGATCATATGCCCCAGAGTGGCCAAAACTAAAAAGTGTAGAAGCTTCGCGCACTGCTCTTGGTCCAAACCTTGCACCTGATCTCCACTGGGTTCCTGCATCAAAAGGCGCTCCCAGTATAGCAACATCTGCATTAAATGTATTCCAATCTTCAACGTAAGGGCGCTTCCCAAAGGTTGGGATGCCTACGAAAGGAAGGTTTAAGCGGCCTGAATCGTAATTGTTTGCCATGGAACTTCCCCTTAATTTTTATAAATCACATAATCTGCCGTTTGTTCGGCTTAAGCGATGCCGGATGTATATCAAAATTAAAATTTTAGATGGGAAATTTTTTTATTATGTATTTTGGGCTGGATCATTTACTCAGGGAAAGTTCTCTTTCGCGGGGCTCAATTAGCAGATTTAAGTTTTCGTTTGGGGTAGGTATGTTCTTTTCCCAAAAAGATGAACTTCTTATTTCCTTTAGGTTATGACGCTCCACGTTTTCTGTTGGCTTAATACTGACTGATAGACGTTTTGGACACTTATGTGGCAATGCAAGAATCTCTAAATGCCCTTTTCATTTCTTTGGCCTCATGGCATTAGAAATCGTCAAACGAAACCTGCCAAGGAGACGCCAAATGGAGATTCGTGAGGCACTTACTTTTGACGATGTTTTATTGGTTCCTGGGGCGTCTGATGTACTGCCTGCCACTGCAGACACTCGTACTAGGGTTACGCAGCGCATCAATTTAAACATTCCGTTGCTCAGCTCTGCCATGGATACTGTAACAGAAGGACGAATGGCAATCGCTATGGCGCAAGCTGGTGGTATGGGTGTTGTCCACCGGAATCTTAATATAGCAGAACAAGCCCGTGAAGTCCGTCGGGTAAAAAGATTTGAAAGTGGAATTGTTTATAATCCAATAACGTTGCGGCCGGAGCAAACCTTAGCTGACGCTAAGATGTTGCAAGAGCGCTATAGAGTTACTGGGTTTCCGGTGGTTGATGCAGCAGGGCGTGTCTTAGGAATTGTAACTAACAGGGACATGCGTTTTGCTAACGATGATGCGACGCCTGTCTCTGTGATGATGAGTTCAAAAAACCTAGCTATTCTGACTGAACCTGCGGACAGAGATGAAGCTATTGACCAAATGAAGGCCCGTCGTATTGAAAAGCTTCTCGTAACTGATGGAGTTGGAAAATTAACTGGTCTTTTAACTTTGAAAGATACAGAACAAGCAGTGTTAAACCCAACCGCTTGCAAAGATGAACTTGGCAGGTTGAGAGTTGCGGCCGCGTCCACAGTTGGAGATGTGGGTTTTGAACGTTCACAAGCTTTAGTTGATGCCGGCGCTGACATGATCGTGATAGACACTGCCCATGGCCACTCTGCCGGTGTCGCGGAGGCTGTGCGGCGAGTTAAAGGGTTTTCTAACGATGTTCAGGTTGTTGCGGGAAATGTTGCAACTGGTGAGGCTACCAAAGCGTTGATTGGTGCCGGTGCTGACGCAATAAAAGTGGGTATTGGGCCAGGGTCAATTTGTACTACTCGTATGGTAGCTGGTGTCGGAGTGCCTCAATTGACAGCGATCACTGACTGCACGGAAGCTGCTGGAATAATCCCTATAATCGCAGATGGAGGAATAAAATTTTCAGGGGATTTTGCAAAAGCAATTGCCGCAGGCGCCTCTTGCGCCATGGTTGGATCCATGATTGCGGGTACTGATGAAAGTCCTGGTGAAGTAATTCTTTATCAGGGCCGCAGTTTCAAGTCTTATCGTGGTATGGGAAGCATCGGCGCTATGGCAAGGGGCTCTGCTGATCGTTATTTTCAAGAAGACGCCGCAAGCGATAAGCTTGTTCCCGAAGGAATAGAGGGACAAGTTCCTTATAAAGGATCTGCGGGTAATGTGTTGCATCAGCTGGTTGGTGGTTTACGAGCTGCGATGGGGTACACTGGTTGTGCTACGATAGATGAGATGAGAAAAAATTGTCAATTCGTCAAAATTACTGGAGCCGGTTTGCAAGAAAGTCATGTTCACGACGTGCAAATCACCCGTGAGTCACCAAATTACCGTGTAATGTTATAATCATGCAAATTAATTTAGCTTACTATTTAGATTAAAAGATGAAAACTAGTGCTCGTATAGCTGCGGCAATTGAGGTTTTAGATGCTATCAACGAGGGTATTAACGCGGAGCAAGCGTTAAGTCGTTGGGCGCGAAGTAGCCGCTATGCAGGATCTAAAGACAGAGCTGCTGTTCGTGATTATGTTTTTGATGTTCTGCGGCATTTACGGAGCGCAGGGGTTCGTGGAGGAGGAAAGACTGGTCGCGCTTTAATGATTGGACAAGTAAGAGGTCAAGGTTGTAACCCAGAAAAATTATTTGACGGTAATGGTTATGGTCCGCCTTTGCTTAGCGAAATTGAGAAATCCGTGAGTGATTCACCTAGCGTCATTGGAGATTGCTGGGACATGCCAGACTGGATAATTCCACTTTTAAAAGACAGCTTAGGTCACGATGCAGAACGGTCTGCACTTGCTTTAACCAAACGCGCACCAGTCACTTTACGTGTTAATATTGCGCGTTGCACGCTCATAAAAGCAGCCAAAATGCTAGCTAATGATGGGATCGTTACAAATATTAATAGCCGTGCTGATACAGCTTTAATTGTGACCTCTGGTGCACGCCAAATCCGTCGTTCCACTGCGTTTGAATTAGGGTTTATTGAGTTGCAAGATGCGGCAAGCCAAGCCGCTGTTGCAAGTGTAAAAGGTAAGGGGCGAGCATTAGATTTTTGCGCTGGTGGAGGTGGAAAATCCTTAGCATTAGCTGCTGGAGGATGGGATGTAACTGCTTATGATGTTGCACCAGAACGTATGAATGATTTACCCGCCCGAGCGACAAGAGGCGGCCATAAAATTTCTATTTGCTCATCAGATGAATTTGCAAAAGTCGGTAAGTTTGATTTAGTTTTTTGTGATGTACCTTGTTCGGGATCTGGCACCTGGCGCCGGACGCCCGAAGCTAAATGGGCTATTACACCGGAAAAACTCAATGAGGTTTTAAAGAAACAAGCTGATGTACTTGAAAAGGCTATTTCGTATGTTGCTGTTGGCGGAACACTTATTTATGCGACATGTTCACTTCTGAAAGCTGAAAACTCAACGCAAGTTAATCATTTCTTACAGAAACATCAGGATTGGCAAAAAAAAAGAGAATTTTTCTGGCCGGTTGACGAGCTTGGAGACGGGTTTTTCTGTGCTCATTTGAAGATGAAGCAGTAGAAAATTTAACAAGAGACCTCAGCGAAACAAGCATATTTTAGAAGGCATTATTATTGTGGGCGCAGTTTTTGCAGATTTCAGCTTGTGCCATTAGCACTGAGGGTCAAGTCAGGTGGGGTTTTCCGCCATTCCAACGGTTTTAGCCA
>Ga0209251_1000104_pt1 | contig 77873 bp, 71 predicted proteins | sample SaaInlV_100m_DNA_6_FD_184665 | JGI IMG/M metagenome (GOLD analysis project Ga0209251, IMG submission 184665) | Marine microbial communities from expanding oxygen minimum zones in the Saanich Inlet - Saanich Inlet SI073_LV_10m_DNA (SPAdes) (version 2) | ecosystem: Environmental > Aquatic > Marine...
CGAAAATATTGAAAATTGATGCTGCGGCTGCGTTGCACTGGGCTGTCGCCATCGAAGTCCTGCACAATGCTTCGCTTATTCACGATGATATATGTGATGGCGATCAACTGCGCCGAGGGCGCCTTTCGGTGTGGTCCAAGTACGGACGCAATGTTGCGTTGACATTGGGAGATTGGCTAATCGCGCTTGCATTTGAACTGGCCGCCGAGGCAGGCCAGCGGGCGCAGACCCCGTCATTGGTGAAAATACTGGCCCAGCATATGGCCACAACAACCGCCGGTGAAGCCGCCGAGTTTTCCCTGCATACTGGCCTCGATTGGGACCGGTATCTCAAAATTGCTGCCGATAAGACCGCCCCATTATTAACGGCTCCGCTGGAAGGCGTGGCGGCTATGGCGCTACACGGCAATGCAGCCGCTGCGATTGGGTCGTATTTTCGCAGCCTTGGGACTGCCTATCAGATTGCCAACGATATATTGAACTTTCGGGCCTTGGACGGCGCGGCCGATCTTGGGTCTGATCTGGCCCGACGCGCCCCAAATGCAGTGGTTGTCCAGTACCGGCAGACCCTTTGTGCTGAGCGCTTGGCAGCTTTTGATGATTGGTGCGTTCTGGGGTCTTTGGATAATCTAAAAACGTGGCAAAACAATATTTTGCAATCGGATGCGCTGGCCCTCAGCGCTCATGAGATGCACAACGCACTGGAGCAGACCGCTTTGTATGCGCAGGCATTGCCGGTTGGTTTGATTGAGGCTATTTCCCCTGTGCAATCGCTGTTGACGCAGGTATGCATGAGATCTGTCGCGCCGGTGAACTGCTGACGCGCAAGGCGAGGCATTCAAACAATGACTTTACAGGACCTTGAACATGCTCCGCAGGCTGATGCGTCTTCTATGGGCAGCGTTCTCGTTATCGGAGCCGGTTTCGGCGGTATAGCGGCGGCGCTACGCATGCGGGCAAAAGGCTTCGAGGTCACGCTGGTTGACCGCTTGCAGGCGATTGGTGGGCGGGCCCAAGTATTTGAGCGCGGCGGCTTCCGTCATGACGCTGGACCGACAGTGATCACTGCGCCCTTTTTATTTGATGAATTATTTGAGCTGTTTGGTGAAAACCGCAGTGACTATGTCGAATTTCGTGCGCTTGACCCATGGTACCGGTTTTATTTTCATGGTGGACGCCAATTTGACTATCGCCGCACGGTCGAGGACACCAACGCAGAAATTAGAAAGTTTGAACCGGCAGACGTTGCGGGCTATGCGCGCTTGCTGGAAACGTCAAAAGCCATCTTTGAGGTCGGCTTTGAAAAACTGGCGGATCGGCCGTTCCACAAGATCAGAACCATGCTGGCGCAAATCCCCAGCTTGCTGCGTTTGAAAAGTTATCATTCGGTTGCGGGGATTGTGAACCGCCACCTCAAACACCCGTTGCTGCGTCAGGCTTTTTCGATCCATCCGCTGCTGGTGGGAGGCAACCCTTTTACCACGACCTCGATCTATGCGTTGATTCATTATCTTGAACGTCGTTGGGGCGTATTTTTCTGTATGGGTGGCACCGGCCACCTTGTGGGTGCGTTGCACGCGCTTTTGCTGCGGGTTGGGGTGCGGGTTGAGCTGGGGGTTGATATTGCTCAGATCACGCTGGAAAATGGCCGTGCAACCGGGGCGGTCGCCGAAGACGGGCGGGTGTTTCATGCCCAAAGGGTGATTTGCAACGGCGATCCTCCAACGGTCTATGCCCAGATGCTGCCCGCTGGCGGCAAACGCCGCAAACGTTTGGCACCAGACAAGCTAACGCAGTATTCTATGGGGCTGTATGTCTTGTTTTTTGGGACCACACGGCAATATCCGGATGTCGCGCATCACACCATCTGGATGGGGCCACGCTATAAAGAGCTGTTGGCCGATATCTTTGATAAAAAAATACTCGCTGATGATTTCTCGCTTTATGTGCACCGGCCCACCGCGACAGATGCCAGTTTTGCACCTGAGGGCTGCGACAGTTTTTATGTTCTTTGCCCAGTGCCAAACCTGCGCGGTGACATCGATTGGGCCACAAAAGCTCCTGAGTTGCGGGACCGTATTGTGGCGGCTTTGTCTGACACCATCATGCCCGATCTCGAACAGGTGATCAGCGATGATTTCTGGATGACGCCCGAAGATTTCAAGGCCGATTACCGCTCTATGCACGGTGCGGGGTTTTCTATAGCGCCGATCTTCACTCAATCGGCTTGGTTTCGGTATCACAACCGTGATCCGCATATTCCCAACTTGTATTTTTCTGCGGCCGGTGCGCATCCCGGTGCTGGCATGCCGGGGGTGCTGTGCTCGGCAAAAGTTGTTGAGACTTTGATCGATGAAGAACTGCAAGAGCGCGCTTAATATGACCGGCTGTCGCGTGAGGTCCCGTCTATGAGCAGTAACGAGAACCTCAGTCCAGAACACTCTTTGGCGCAAAATGGCAAAAGCTTTCACTGGGCCGGCCGTCTTCTTGGTGCCCAGACCGGGCGTGATGCCGCGCGGCTCTATAGTATTTGCCGCGTTCTCGACGATATGGCGGACGGCGATATTGATAATGGGCCAAGACGGCTGGATCAGATACGTGCGGGGTTGACCGGCGATGCCAGCGCTCAGGACCCTTTGCTTTTATCCTTAATGCCGTTTGTTGCAGCGCAGGGAATTTCCACCGCAGTTCTTGTCGCGCTGATTGATGGTCTGTTAGAAGACCAGCAGGATGTGGCTCTGGCTGATGAGGCAGCATTGTTACGGTACAGTTATCGTGTGGCCGGTACCGTTGGTTTGATGATGTGCAACGTATTGGGTTGCGACAATCGTGCGGCGTTTGCACATGCGGTGGATTTGGGAATTGCTATGCAGCTGACAAACATTGCCCGCGACGTGACTGAAGATGCGCAAATGGGGCGGCGCTATTTGCCCGGAGCCTGGCTGGACAATATGACCCCTGCCGAAATTCTGGCTGCTGACGACCCACAGCGTGAGATGATTTCTCTGGCAGTCGCCCGTCTGCTGCGGCTGGCCGAGGTGTATTACGCCAGTGGAACGGCTGGTTTGGTATATCTTCCGCTGCGCGCGCATCTGGCGATTTCCGTGGCGGCCCGGGTCTACCGTCAAATTGGCATACAACTGGCGGCCAAAGGCTGCCGCTGGTATGCCGGTAGAGAGGTCACCAGCAAGCCTGTAAAACTGGCCTGTTCAATACGGGCTTTGACCAGTCTGCCCGATCGTGCGCGCGCTTATAAAGCCCACGATGCCCGTCTGCACGCTGCTTTAACGGGGTTGCCCCATGTCGGATGACACGCCGCTGGCCCATTCGCTACCTACCCCGGTTGCGGTGCTGGGAGATGGCTGTGCGGCGCTTTCGCTGGCTGCACAAGCCGACCGGCTGTCAGATTATGCGCTCAGTGTGATCGCGCCAGCAGGTACAGTGTCTACGCAAGATCATATCTGGGGTTTCTGGCAGATGCCTTGGTTGCAGGATGTCCTGCCTTTGGTTCGCAAGACCTGGTCCAGATGGACGATCAGAAATGCCGAGACCGCAGTGGTAATGCAGGCAGCAGAATACCCCTATCATGCGGTGACGCGCCAGCATTGGATGGCTCATTGCATGGCGCGCGCCACACAGCACGGTGTTACTTTCGCCGAAGATCGCTCGTCCCTTGACGATGTTAAACAGCGCCATATTTTCGACAGTCGACCACCAAAGCGCCACCCGGATATGATGTTGCAGCATTTCATTGGCTGGGAGGTGCGCGCCGCTGCGGGCAGTTTTGACGACAGCACGGCGATTTTGATGGACTTTCGGTGTGATCAGACATGCGGTATGCATTTCATCTATTGCCTGCCGTTTTCCGATCGCGAGGCCCTGGTGGAGTCTACGTTGTTCTCGCCCGCGCTGGTCCCCGATACGTTTTATGAGACGGCGATCACTAGCTGGCTGAACGATTGCGCCAATGTGTCGGATTTTGAGGTGATACGGCGTGAAAAGGGGGCGATCCCGCTTGGTCTGATGGCGCGCCACGATCCAGCGCTATCGGGCATTGGCGGCAATGGCGGCGCGATCCGCCCCTCGAGCGGCTATGCGTTTAGTTTTATTCAAAAACAGATTGCCACAGGTATCGCACGGGTATCGGCAGGCAACGCCTTGGGCTTTGTCACTCCGCACAGGCCGATTGATCTTTGGATGGACCGTATTTTTCTGTCGGTACTGCGCCATCAGCCCCAGCATGCACCGCAAATTTTCACTGCATTGGCGGCCCGGTTGACCGGCGATGAATTTGCGCTGTTTCTCAGTGGCGAGGCGACAATGGCGCTGCGGGCAAAGGTGGTCTCGGCGATGCCGCCCTGGCCGTTTCTGCAGGCGCTGTTGCGCCCGGAGGCCGGTGCCAAGGTCGGCCCGCCATGACTGATACCCCAGAGGCCTTTGGCACTTTTGGAGCGTTGGGGCTGGATCCAATGTCAATGGTTGCACTGGCCGCGATTGTGATCATTGGTCTGCCGCATGGTGCGTTCGACGGCGCGGTCGCGCTGGCGCTGGGGTACGGCAAAACACTGCGGTCGATGTTTCGGTTCATCGTTGCCTACATCGTCATTGCGGCATGTGTGGTGGTGTTTTGGATGGTGTTTCCGACCGTTGCCCTTTTGTTGTTTCTTTTGATCAGTATGGTGCATTTTGGTCTTGGCGATAGCCAACCGGGCGGGTGGGTGCAAAGGTCTATACAGACGCTGGCGCATGGGGGGCTTGTGGTGATCGCAATCAGTTTGTTTCACCGCGCCGAGGTTGACCCGATTTTTGCGCATCTTTTGGTCGACGATACGACGGTGCTGTGGATGGTATTGTCCGGGGCAGCTTATGGGTTGGCGGTGATCGTGGCGTGCTATGCTGTGCTGGCCTTCCAGAGTCCGGTGTTGCGCCCGAGACTGGGCGAGCTTGCAGCTCTGGGGGCAGCTTATTACGTTTTGCCACCCTTGGCGGGGTTTGCGCTTTATTTTTGTGCAGTGCATTCCATGCGCCATATGGCGCATATCTGGCGCGAGTTGCGTACCGGCGTGGAAGGGGGACGTTCTATGTTACAACTGGCCTTTGCCTTTAGCCTTGTAACTTGGGCTGCCGGGGCTCTGGCTTTATGGTTGATGCCTGCGGCTGAAGCGCTGGATGAGGCAATCCTGCGCGTTGTTTTTATTGGACTGGCGGCGCTGACAGTGCCACATATGATTCTGGTTGACGGTTTGTTTCGCCGTGCACCGGATGATCATAAAAGCAAACCCGATACTGGAATAATATGAAAAACGATCAAAAAAAAGAGATACCGGCGCATCACCGCAAGGATGCGCATTTGGATCTGGCGATGGCGCCTTTGGCGCAAGCCGCTATTGCAAATAGTTTTGATCGGTTACAGCTGACCCATTGTGCCCTGCCAGAAATCGCATTGTCGCAGGTTGACATCACCACTGATTTTCTGGGCTATGCGCTGTCGGCCCCGATGTTTATTGGGGCAATGACTGGCGGTACGCCGCGGGCGGATGCGATCAATGCGGCACTCGCCGAGGTCGCACAAGCGAGGAAAATTGCGCTTGCCGTGGGGTCGCAACGGGCGGGTTTGCAAAACGGTCAATCGCTGCGGCATATGCGCCGGCGTGCGCCAGATATTCCTCTAATCGGCAATTTAGGTGGGGTGCAGCTGGCTTCGGAGAAAGGCTTGGAGCTGGCCCAAGCAGCGGTAGACGATCTGCAAGCAGATGCACTGGCGGTGCATGTTAATCCATTACAGGAGGCAGTGCAGCCTGAAGGGGAAACCGATTGGCGCGGGGTTCTGGCGGCGATTGAGGCCGCTGTAAAGATACTTCCGGTACCGGTTATCGTCAAAGAAGTCGGCGCAGGTATTCAGGCCCCTTTAGTCGTCCGCCTATTTGATGTCGGGGTCAGTTCGGTGGATGTGGCCGGTCTGGGCGGCACCAATTGGGCGCGTATCGAGGCCGCGCGGCGTCCCGATGGATCTGTTGCGGCTTTTGAGCCGTTTCTTGACTGGGGAATTCCGACATTGGAGTGCCTTTTACAAGCCGCGCAAGTCTGTCCAGATAAGAGCCTCATAGCCTCTGGTGGTGTGCGCCATGGGCTTGATGCGGCTAAAGCGCTTTGGGCCGGGGCCTCGATGGTGTCTTTGGCGGGACCGATGCTTAAAGCGTTATCCGGGACCCAGTCCGGGATACTTGAACCAGAGCGTTTGGCTGCCATGATCGATGACTGGTGTGGGCAGATGGCACTAGCCTTTTTTCTGACGGGATCGGCCGATATTGCCGCGTTCCGGAGGTGTGCAGCGGTGGTTAACACGCCGGGTCAATCTTGAGGGTATGGCTGATGCGTATGCTGCATTTACTAATTGGCCTGAGGGCTTTGCAGGGGCAAGGTGCATCTAATTAATAGATGCGGGTAAGGGTTTTCCAGCATTCAGGGGCTGGACAAGCCGCGCCAGTGGGTTCTAGGCCTTTGAGAACCTTAAGGCAGATGGAGCCAAGTGATTTTGAGCTTCACCCTACTATCTATTGGCGCGTACGCATCATAGCCTATGTCTGTACGCCGTTGAAATTTTATGCAACGCCATATTGGCTCTAAAGCTTCGGGTCCTGAGACAAAATAGTTTTTCACACAGGGCTCAGGGCTTGGGTTGTTGTGTGGCTGGCAAATAAACCCGTTTTGACGTTGTATGTTTTCAATATTCTCAAATGCTGCCTGACTGTTGCCACCGATGTTCTGGGCTAAAAAAACTGTAAGACGCGTTAAACTATCTGGCGTTGATATCACTTTTTTTGCGAACAGCGTTGCTCATTCAACTGTCTATGTGCCCATAGGGTCGTTAAAAAAGAAGTATTATATGCCACGTTGGTTGTTTATTGGGTCCGACTAGGCTGTCCTTTGAAAAGTTCCCTTACATGATTGATTATTTTATGTTTGATATCCTGTATTGACGTAAAATACAATAAAAACAATTATTTATTAAATTTCACGTGCAAATTATCAAAATAATTAAAAAAATGCCTATCCTTTAAATTGGTAATATAGTATTACCAAAATTGACATAAAGGTGTTTAGCATTGCCAGATCATACCATAGTTATCCCGTTGGGGTCGGCGCATATTCCAGATCGACCCCCGGTGACGCCCTCTCGTCACAGACTGAGAAATCGCGCGTCAGTGTTTGCAGGCGCTGTCAGTTTGGCGGCGTTTGAAATACGAAAACTATTTGATCTAAAGCAGGGTAAAATCGCTCTATTCTGTGCTGATTGGATGGAAAATCATGCTTGGTGCTGCAAAGTCATGGCCCGAAATCATGTTGAAAACTGGGATGCTTTTGGGCCTGTGATTTACCAGAATTGTCAATTTCATTGCCAAAACTGCTGATAATCGTATGGGCTAATAAACACTCCAAAACCACTTTGAGACGCCAGAAAGGAAAACCGCAGTGTCCACGATCGAAATGCCAAAGCCGGACCGATCGGTTATAGACCGCAAGGCGCTCATCGTTGACGCATTGTGCAAGGTGCTGCCCTCTGACAGTGTGATCTTTGATGAGCACGAAACCCGGGCCTATGAGTGTGATGGCCTGACGGCGTATCGCTGTCCACCTATGGTCGCCGTTCTGCCCAGAACATCCCAAGAATGCGCTGCCGCAATGCGGGTGTGCCATGAGATGAATGTCACTGTGGTTCCGCGCGGGGCGGGCACGTCTCTGGCGGGGGGGGCTTTGCCAACGGCTGATTGCGTAATCCTCGGGACGGCCCGACTGAAGGATGTGCTTGAAGTGGACTATGACAACCGCATCATTCGCGTACAAACCGGTGTGACCAACCTGAGCGTCACTGGAATGGTTGAGGATGACGGTTATTTTTATGCGCCTGACCCTTCTTCGCAGTTGGCTTGCGCCATTGCTGGTAACATCGCGATGAATTCAGGCGGAGCGCATTGTTTGAAATACGGTGTGACCACAAACAACCTGTTGGGTGTAAAAATGGTCATGTCGGATGGTGAAATCGTTGAAATTGGCGGCGGGGCAATGGATGCACCAGGTCTTGACCTATTGGGTTTGATTTGTGGGTCTGAAGGCCAGCTCGGTATCGTGACCGAGGCGACCCTGCGTATATTGCCGAAACCCGAGGGTGCGCGGCCAGTTTTAATCGGCTTTGACAGCGCCGAAGCCGCAGGGGAATGTGTTGGTAATATTATCAAATCAGGGGTTTTGCCCGTTGCTATCGAATATATGGACCGTCCGTGTATTCGCGTGGTTGAGAAATTTGCCAAAGCTGGGTACCCGCTCTGCGAAGCGCTGCTGATTGTGGAAGTTGAAGGGTCTGAGGCCGAGATTGCGGATCAGCTGAGCAGAATCACAAAAATTGCGCGGGCGCTGAACCCTGTTGAAGTGCGGGTCAGCGAAAGTGCCGAACAAAGCGCGCTGATTTGGAAAGGCCGCAAATCGGCGTTTGGCGCGATGGGGCAGATCAATGACTATATGTGTCTTGATGGCACGGTGCCGGTCTCAGAATTGCCCTACACACTCAGACGGATTGGCGAATTAAGTAAACAGCACGGTTTGGATGTGGCGAATGTGTTTCATGCCGGAGACGGAAACATGCACCCGTTGATCTTGTTTGATGCCAATGAACCCGGTGAACAGGAAAAGGCAGAGGCTTTTGGCTTTGATATTTTGCGGACCTGCGTGGATGTTGGCGGATGCCTGACCGGCGAACATGGTGTTGGCGTGGAAAAACGTGATTTGATGACGTATCAGTTCAATGCAGACGATCTGGAAGGTCAGATGCAAGTGAAAGATGTGTTCGATCCGACGTGGCTGCTAAACCCCAGTAAGGTGTTTCCGCTGCAGGTGAGTGCGCAAAGGCGCGCCGGCCGCAGCTGAGAAACAATGAAAGCAACCCAGATCAAATGCCCCAGACACTGGGCCTGCAAAAGGAAAATGACATGACAGCCTTTGCCGCGCCAACTACCGAAACGGCGGTCACAGAGGCTGTGCGCGCCGCAAATTCGCAAAACACAGCCGTGCAGATCATCGCGGGGGGCACCCGCGGCCGTATTGGCAGTCTCAGATCTGGATATGAGTGTCTCGACGTCTCTGGTGTCGCAGGCATCACCCGCTATGAGCCTGGGGCGCTTACGCTTGAGGCGAAAGCCGGCACCCCAATTGTCCAGATTGAGGCCGCGCTGGACGCCGAGAACCAGATGTTGGCTTTTGAGCCGATGGATCATCGCGCTTTGATGGGGACCCAGGGGACACCAACAATCGGTGGCGTGGTGGCGTGTAACGTCTCGGGTCCACGACGTTTTATTAGCGGGGCATGCCGCGACTTTTTGCTTGGTGTGCGCTTTGTTGATGGTCAAGGCCGCGTGATCAAAAATGGTGGCCGCGTGATGAAGAACGTTACCGGCCTGGATTTGACCAAATTAGTGTGCGGGTCCTTTGGTACGCTTGGCGTGTTAACCCAAGTCGCGCTTAAAGTTCTGCCGCGCCCAGAACGCAGCGCGACCCTGCAATTTGAGGGGGTGGCCGAAGCCGAAGCGGTTGGTATTTTTTGCAAAGCTGTATCGACCCCGTTCGAGGTGAATGGCGCGGCTTGGCAAAACGGTGCGGCTATGCTGCGTGTTGAGGGTCTTGAGACGCAGGTGAGCTATCGTCTTGGCGCGCTTCAAAATCTGTTTCAGGATCAAAACCCTTCGGTTCTTGAGGGCGACGCACATCGCAATCTCTGGGCAGGAATTCGGGATATACATGCCTTTGCACAAACCGAAGATACCATTTGGAAAGTGGCGCTTAGGCCGACGGCTGCGCCTGCCTTTATTGCTGCGGCGCGTGCTCATTTGAACGCCCGTGCCGTGCTGGATCAGGCGGGCGGTCTTATTTGGCTGGCGGTCCCGTCATCTGAGCCAGATCAAGCCAGGGTGGTCCGCGATTTGGTCCCAGCAGGTAACGGGCATGCAACGCTTGTTCGTGGCACCACAGATTTGCGGTGTTCTGTGCCCGTGTTTCATCCCCAACACCCGCGATTGGCCCAGATTTCTGAGGGTTTGCGCGCGCAATTTGACCCAAAAGGTATACTGAACCCCGGCCTTATGGCGGGCTGATCCGGAGAGCGATATGCAGACAAATTTTACCGCAGAACAGCTGGAAGACAGCCATACCAAACGCGCAAATAAGATTTTGCGATCCTGCGTACACTGTGGATTTTGTACTGCCACCTGTCCGACCTTTCAGGTGCTAGGGGATGAGTTGGACAGCCCTCGTGGTCGTATTTACCTTATGAAGGATATGCTGGAAAAAGCTCGCAAACCGGATGCGCATACGGTCAAGCATATCGACCGTTGCCTGTCGTGTCTTGCCTGTATGACGACGTGCCCGTCCGGTGTGCATTATATGCATTTGGTCGATCACGCCCGCGAATATATCGAGCAGAACTACCGGCGCCGTTGGGATGATCGCTTGCTGCGGTGGATCTTGTCTAAAATTTTGCCCTATCCCATGCGGTTCCGGCTGGCGCTTTTGGGCGCTAAAATCGGCTATCCGTTTCGAAAAATGCTGCCAGATGCGCGGCTGCGCGCCATGCTTGAGATCACGCCGAAGCAAATTCCTCCGGTCAGCCGAAACGACGATCCGCAAGTATTTCCGGCAGAGGGTGTCCGGCGTAAACGCGTCGCGCTGATGACGGGCTGTGCACAACGGGCTCTGAACACGGATATTAACGATGCAACCATTCGCCTGCTCACAAGACATGGATGCGATGTTGTGATTGCGGAGGGCGCGGGTTGCTGTGGCGCACTGACCCACCATATGGGTAAGACGTCTGAAAGCCATGCATCTGCCAGTAAGAATATCCGCGCTTGGATGCGGGAAATTGAAGATAAAGGCCTTGATAGTATTGTTATAAATACCAGTGGCTGTGGGACCACTGTCAAGGATTACGGTCATATGTTTGATGGTACTGATCTGGCCCAGCAGGCGGAACGGGTTGCTGGGCTTGCGCAGGACATTTCCGAAGTGATGATTGATCTGGGGCTGGGCGAGGCCACACACGCAGAGCCCCTGCGTGTGGCCTATCATGCCGCCTGCTCGCTGCAGCATGGCCAGCAGATCAAAACCCACCCCAAGACATTGCTTAAACAAGCCGGGTTTCAGGTGATTGAGCCCAAGGATAGTCATTTATGCTGTGGGTCTGCAGGCACCTATAATCTGATGCAGCCGGAAATTTCGGGAGCGCTAAAGATGGGCAAGGTCGCCATGCTGGAGGCGACGCAACCCGACATCATATCAGCGGGTAATCTTGGCTGCATGATGCAGATCGGGTCAGCGACCGGTGTGCCAGTTGTGCATACCGCTGAACTGCTTGATTGGGCCACCGGCGGACACAAGCCTAAGGCGTTGAGCCAAGAGCCACCCCAAGCGTCATCTGGCTTTAAGATGCCAAATGATGCGCGCATGACAGCCGTATAGCCGCATGTAATTCGCTTAGCCGGCGCTGTTGCGGCGGACGAAGGGACCTGTGCCTTTGACATCATTGGTATTGTTCCAATGACAGAAGTGACTTTAAGATGTCGCATGCTGTCCTGTGCGTATCCCAAAGGGATCATCGACGTTATCAAAACTGTATTTTACTTCAGGCAAAACTTGATATTTTAGAACAGGCAAAAAGGGCGCATCGTCCGCACCCTTTTCTTTTTTAACAAGCCTTCTAACGCTTTTATTTGCGTGTTAATCTGGCACAACTGTTTAATTAATAAACCTTATATCCTCTGGTTCTCATGCAGCGGTCGACTGTCTCCTTACCGGCGTTGTTAACCGTATTGGTAGATCCCAACGCAGAGGTTAAACCGGAAGCTAGACCACCGAAAGCCCCGATGGCTGCAGACTCATTTTTGTCAAAGCCTCCTCCCAACGCGTTATTGAAAAAGTCACCCTCTTTATATCCGGTTTGTAACTCGGAAACATAATTGGAAAAGTGATCGTCAGATGGCCATTCGGCAATGGGCTCAAGCCGCTGTGGAAAAGTATTAAAGATATGAAAACAACAAGGCATCGGTTTTCTGGGTCAGGAAAAGATTAAGATGGTGCGAGATATATCAATTTTAAACCGCAAAATAACTTATTGCGAAATCGGTGTTCTTAGACGTGGCGCGGGTCCAGTCATTTGCAGCAAAATACGCGATGCCGCAGCCTAAAAGACTTTGTAAAATCCTGCGTAAAAAACAGTTCTTATGAAATTGCCTTGGATCACTGGTCGCGCCACGTCTATTGCCCGATACTGTCGCGCGAGACAGTTGTTGCTTTTAAGATGGCAAAACATTGCCGTCCTTCGCTGAGGTCAAGTTCATTGGCCGAGCGCTTGGTGATCCTTGCCAGCAACTGTTCTTGGCCGACGCGCAGCCCCACTGCGACGCCCGGTCCGTCGCCAAACCGCAAAGATGTGACCACTGCGGGCAGAATATTGAGCGCGGAGAGATGTTGTGGCCGCGCAGTGGCCAAAATAATATCCTGTGCCAGCACCCGCAACCGCAGTTGTTCACCAACGGGGGCTGTGACCCCCGGCAGATGCAGCATTCCACCGCTGACCGACAGTTGGCACAATCCATCGGTGTGATGCGCCATCACTGTGGCCATGAGCACCGCCCCGGCGTGACGGACGCCGATAAAAGGCACTGCTGCCGGATCTGCCAGAATGTCAACGGCCGGTCCGGCACGCATGACGCGCCCCGCCTTGAGCAACACCAGCGTGTCGGCGAGCCGGGCAATTTCGTCCATGGCATGGCTGATATAGAGAATTGGCAGCGCAGCCTCATCCCTTAAGCGTTCCAGATAAGGCAGGATTTCCGCTTTGCGCCCCGTGTCCAAAGCCGCCAGAGGTTCATCCATTATCAACATGCGTGGGTCAGACAAAAGGGCACGCCCAATGGCGACCCGTTGTTTTTCGCCGCCCGAAAGCGTTCCGGGGCGTCGCGCGAGCATGTGACCAAGACCGAGCATGTCGATGATGCGCTGCTCATTTTTTGGGTCCAAGGGGTTTGTGGCGAACTGCTTTCCAAAGCGTAGATTTCCAGCAACTGACATATGTGGAAACAGCCGCCCATCTTGAAAAACATAGCCAATTCGTCGCTTGTTCGGTGCAATATTGATCCCAAGGTTGCGGTCAAAAAGCACCGATCCCGCAAGCGTGATACGGCCTTGTTGTGGTGTCAACAGTCCGGAAACAGCTTGTGCCACGGTGGTTTTTCCAGCGCCGGAGCGCCCAAAAAGCGCTGTGACTCCCGGACTTGCTTGAATATCCACCTGCAGTGAAAACGTCTCAAAGTGATGCGAAAGGGACAACTCCAAGGTCATTTTTCGCGTATCCTGTTGGCCACTTGGCGGCCCAACCAGTCGGATATAAACACGGCGCCGAGCGCCACGATAACCGACAGTGTCACCAAGCGCAGCGCCGAAGCCTCGCCGCCGGGCACTTGTAAAAACGCATAGATCGCAGAGGGCAGGGTTTGGGTCTGACCGGGGATATTGGCCACAAATGTGATGGTGGCACCGAACTCGCCCATCGCTTTGGCAAAGCCCAGAATACCACCGGCCAGAATGCCAGGTGCGATCAGTGGCAGAACAATAAGTACAAACCGTGCGCCCCATCCCGCGCCCAGTGTTTTTGCCGCCTCTTCCAATTTTGGGTCGAGTGCTTCAATCGCCAGTTGGATCACCCGCACCATAAGCGGAAAACCCATGATTGCGGCTGCCAAGGCTGCGCCTGTCCAGCGAAAAGCCAGGATAAGACCAAAATGAGTTTCAAGAAAACCGCCAATAACGCCTTGGCGTCCAAATACCAACAATAGCCCATACCCAGTGACAACCGGCGGCAGCACCAGCGGCAAATGCACCAGTGCTGATACGATAGATTTACCCCAAAAATGGGTTCGGGCCAAAACCCAGGCTAACGCAATCGCAAAAGGCAGGCTGAAGAGGCTGGCACAGAGTGAGACTTTAAGTGACAGCGCGAGGGCGGCCCATTCTGCCGCTGAAAACATCATTCCCTTGCCTTTAGGGGAGTAAACCCATGCGCGTCAAAAATGGCACTAGCCTCCGCAGACAGCAAAAAGGTTAGAAATTTTTTTGCCGGAGCTTGTGCCGTCATCGTCAAAGCCACAGGATATCGGATCGCTGGGTGGCTGTCCGGTGGAATGTCGAAGATGGCTTTGACCTGCGGTTCCGCCTTTGCGTCGGTGGCATAGACAATGCCTAAAGGGGCCTCTCTCCGCGCCACATAACTCAGGGCGATGCGCACATTTTCGGCCTCGGCCAGGGCGTGTTCGACGCCGGTCCACAGACCAGTATTTTGCAAATAGGCACGGGCATATTGGCCCGCTGGTACGCTATCGGTCTGCCCGATGGCCAGACGTCCGCTGCCCAGTATGTCGAGAATTTTATCAAGGCTCGGATCGGATATTTTCTCTGCGCCTGCGGGACCAATCAACACCAGGCGGTTGGCCAGAAGATCCTGTCGGGTGTCGGGGAACACTGCATCGTTCTGAACCAGCCAATCCATCCAATTTGGATTGGCCAAAAGCACAAGATCAGCCGGAGCGCCTAGGGCTACTTGACGGGCCAAAAGGCCGGATCCGCCGTAAGAGACAGATACGGCACCTTTCCATGCTGTGATAACATCGCTCAACACGGTGGACAGAGATGCAGCTGCGAAAACCGTAATGGGCCGCTCTGCGACAGCAGGCAGCGCTGAAAAAGCCAAATAAACACAGATGCAAAGCCGGATAAACATTACGGGACAGTATCGGTCAGGACAAAATGATAGGCAAGAGGTCGCTCTGCGCAGATTGCAAACGAGGACCCAGACTTTGGTTTGGGTGAACCCCACAGCCCACGACGCTAGCTGCGCCAATAGATATCATGAACTTAAACCCGATGATATATTTGGGTGCAGTGTTTGCGGTTTAGAAAACTCTGGCTTCGCGGATAATAATGATGAAACGGTTCAGGTTTTCCAAAGTTTTTTGTGTCAGACGAACGGGTAATGATATATGTCAGTGGGGCGTGAACATACATGGGTTTGACCAGAAAAATGGCTTATCGCTTGCACGCATCAAGCTTTGACACGCGCTTGTGCGATTTTTAAAGGCCAGTGGATTTGCCCTGATTATTGGTTTTATGCTTGATCCTGTCGCTATTTTACCTACATCGTGGCATAGCGAGGCTAGACGGTTAAAATGATCCAATACGCACTGAAATGTAATGCAGACCACAAGTTCGACAGCTGGTTTCAATCGGCTTCGGCTTTTGACAAGTTGCAATTGGCAAAGATGGTAACCTGCCCGGTCTGTGGGTCATCCCAGATCGAAAAAAGTATCATGTCCCCACGAGTAGGACCGCGTGGTAACAAAAAAACTGACGTCACTCCGTCGTTAAAGACCCCTGAAACAGATGCAGAAAAAGCGCTTATGGCGCTGCGGAAACATGTCGAGACAAATGCGCAGTACGTTGGGGGCAATTTTGCCGATGAAGCCCGCGCTATGCATGACGGTACGTCGCCCGAGCGGGCGATTTATGGCGAAGCTCAGCCAGAGCAGGCCCGTGCATTGATCGATGAGGGAATCCCCGTCGCGCCTTTGCCCTTTGCTCCGACACGCAAGGCCAATTGAGCAGTTCTTTGCCTCTGGGCTGACTTTTGGAAGAGGTGAGCGTTGATCATATTGTGATTTTAGGGGCAAGTTCCCTGAATTGACGGCCTTACCCCGCCTCTTGCCCTCACCATATCAACCCTCTAAACCGTGCTGAGACATAGTGGATGAGAGTTTTGATGCCTGTACTCGTAATGAAATTTGGCGGGACCTCCGTTGCAAATCTTGACCGGATTGCGCGCGCCGCCAAACGCGTCGGCGTGGAGGTTGCGAAAGGATATGACGTGATCGTTATAGTCTCTGCAATGTCCGGTAAAACCAACGAACTTGTTGGTTGGGTCAATGAGACCTCGCCTTTGTTTGATGCCCGGGAGTATGATGCTGTGCTTGCATCAGGTGAAACCGTCACTGCCGGGTTAATGGCGCTTAGGTTGCAGGAAATGGACATCCCGGCGCGCAGCTGGCATGGTTGGCAAGTGCCTTTGCAAACGACGGCGAACCATTCGGCGGCACGGATCGAAAATATTGGCACTGATAATATAAACGCAAAATTTGCTGAAGGCATGCAGGTCGCGGTGGTGGCCGGGTTTCAAGGCATCAGCGATGAGGGCCGAATTACCACTTTGGGGCGGGGTGGTTCTGACACAACGGCGGTCGGCTTTGCTGCGGCATTCAACGCCGAGCGTTGCGATATTTATACTGATGTCGATGGGATCTACACCACCGATCCGAGGATTAGTGACAAAGCCCGCAAACTGGACAAGATCGCTTTCGAAGAGATGCTTGAATTGGCCAGTCTCGGAGCAAAGGTGCTGCAGACCCGCTCGGTCGAAATGGCGATGCGGCATAAGGTTAAGCTGCGGGTCTTGTCGAGTTTTGAAGAACCAAGCGATACGGCAGGCACCTATGTCTGTGATGAGGAGGAAATTATGGAATCCAATGTGGTCTCAGGCGTTGCCTATTCTCGCGATGAAGCAAAAATGACGTTGATATCCGTGGCTGACCGTCCAGGTATCGCCGCTGCCATCTTTGTGCCGCTGTCCGAGGCGGGTGTGAATGTGGATATGATCGTGCAGAATATCTCGGAAGATGGCCGAACCGATATGACGTTCTCACTGCCAACGGATCAAGTGCTGCGGGCTGAAAAAGCCATGCACGCGGCCAAAGAGGTGGGCGATATTAATTTTCATGATCTGGTGACAGATGATGGTGTCGCAAAGATTTCCGTTGTCGGGATTGGTATGCGCAGCCAATCCGGTGTGGCTGCTAAAATGTTCAAAGTACTCTGCTCTGAGGGCGTAAATATAAAGGTCATTTCAACCTCAGAGATAAAAATATCTGTTCTGATCGATCGAAAGTATGTAGAACTGGCGGTGCAAGCACTTCACGATGCTTTCGAATTGGAAAAATTAGGGTGATCCGCTAAGCTACGGTCTGGGTTGCGGTGCACTCTGCCAAAACCAACAGGATAGGTGCGAAAGCTACAAAATGGTGAAGAGTACCGAATCAGAAAGTCGGCGACTACTGGGTAGTTTGCGCGATGCCATGGCCGAGGATAGTGCGGGTCAAACCCGCCTTGATAAAATCACCAGTTTGACAGCAAGCTCTATGGAGACAGAAGTCTGTTCCATCTATCTATTCCGCGACGAGGAAACACTGGAACTCTGCGCCACTCAGGGCCTTAATCCAGAAGCGGTTCATAAAACCCGTATGCGTCTGGGTGAAGGCTTGGTCGGACGCGTGGCGCGGAGCAATCTGGTGGTGAATACCGCCAACGCCCCGACCGAACGCGGCTTTCGCTTTATGCCTGAAACTGGAGAAGAGGTATTTTCCTCTTTTCTTGGGGTGCCGATCCAGCGCATTGGCGAAATGCTTGGCGTATTGGTGATCCAATCCAAGGATGCGCGCGAGTTCAGTGCAGATGCAATCTATGCGTTGGAAGTGGTGGCGATGGTTCTGGCCGAGATGACCGAATTGGGGGCCTTTGTGGGCGAGGGTGCGGCGCTGTCTGCGCGGCATCAAAATCCTGTACTTTTTCGTGGAACAACCGGTCAGGAAGGTGTGGCGGAAGGGTACGTCTGGCTACATGAGCCGCGGGTTGTGGTCAGCAATCCGATTGCCGATGACCCTCAACGCGAACTGGAGCGGTTGACCGAAGCGGTTAAAACTCTGCGGCTGAACGTGGATCAATTGCTGGCGGGTGCGGTTACAGGCGATAAGGACCAGATGGATGTGCTGGAAGCTTATAGGATGTTTGCGCATTCCAAAAGCTGGATGCAGCGCATGCAAGAAGATATTGCGCGGGGCCTGTCCGCTGAGGCGTCAGTGGAAAAAGAACAATCCAATGCTCACACCCGCCTGTCCAATGTGCCTGATACCTATCTGCGCGAACGCCTGCATGATCTTGATGATTTGTCCAACCAGCTTTTGCGGATTCTTACCGGCCAAGGCAGCGACACAGGCAGCACGATGCCCGAAAGCCCTGTGCTGATTGCCCGCAATATAGGCCCCGGTGAATTGTTGGAATACGGGCGCAGCCTCAAAGCTCTGATCTTAGAAGAGGGCTCGGTCGGATCCCATGCTGCTATTGTTGCCCGCGCGCTGGCCATTCCTTTGGTTATACACGCAGAGCGCATTACCACAGAAGCACTGACCGGGGATCATATCATTGTCGATGGTGATCAGGGCATCGTGCATTTGCGCCCCGATGAAACTGTGGTGACTGCATTTCGCGATAAGATTGCGATGCAGGTCAAAGCTCAGGAACGTTATAATTCAATCCGTGATTTGCCGTCCATGACGCGATGTGGGAAGACGCTGCAATTAAACATGAATGCAGGATTGATGGCAGATCTGCCATCTTTGCAAAGTTCTGGCGCCGAAGGTGTAGGATTGTTCCGCACAGAATTGCAATTTTTAATTCGCAACAAGATGCCAAAACGTCAGGAACTTTCGACACTTTACGGTGGGATCCTTAACGCAGCAAAGGGCAAGCGCGTTGTGTTTCGCACGCTGGATATCGGGTCGGACAAAGTCTTGCAATATATGAAGCCGAACGATGAGCCTAACCCTGCTTTGGGTTGGCGTGCGATACGCGTGGGGTTGGATAAGCCCGGTGTTTTGCGCATGCAACTACAGGCCTTACTGCGGGCTGCCAATGGGCGTAACCTAAGCGTCATGTTTCCTTTTGTCGCGCAAAAAGACGAGTTTACTGCCGCAAAAGCCGAAGTTGACAAAGCCGTTGAACGCGAAATCCGTCTGGGCCACCCTCTGCCCGAGCGCTTGGAAATTGGCGCCATGTTAGAGACCCCATCGCTGGCTTACGCCCCTGACCGTTTCTTTGAGGAGGTCGATTTCCTATCGATTGGCGGCAATGATCTCAAACAGTTTTTTTTCGCGGCAGATCGTGAAAACGAACGGGTGCGCCGACGCTATGATACCTTAAACGTCAGCTTCCTGACGTTCTTGGAAAATATCGTCAAACGATGCGAAGCGACAGACACTCCCTTGTCTTTTTGTGGTGAGGATGCGGGCCGCCCCGTTGAGGCAGTTTGTTTGGCTGCAATTGGATTGCGCAATCTGTCCATGCGCGCGGCCTCGATCGGACCAGTCAAACATCTTTTGTTACGTACTGATTTAACCGCGGTGAAAGCAGTTATTGATGCAGGGCGCGCGCGCGGTGACCAATCGGTACGGGCTGCTGTTCTGGCCCATCTCAACAGCTAGCTTGATATAATCTAGGTCTTGCGAGGTCTTTCAATTTATGGCGTTGAATTGGCTGACATCGGTTTTTTGTTAAATATAGCCCGCGCATAGGATGGAGACGTGGCTTTTCATTGTGCAAGACAAGGAGAGTGCGCTTTACTCTGGCTTGGGCAATTTATTTTGGAAAACAGGATACTCATGCTCTGTTGGTGATAAGATAAATTATAACTGGTGTTTAGTGAGATTGCGCAGTTTGACCAATTTAATACATGGGTAATATTTTATCTACTGCGATATGAAGTGGCTGCATGTATAAGTAAGCTCAATTACATCTTAGCAAGCGCAGGCTTTTAAAATAGAATATCTCCATGCCGACTGAGCCTCGAAAGACAATTGCAATTCTTCCGGTTCGGGCTTGAAGTAAGAGAATCCCACGCAAAAACATACGGTGCTTTAACGGTGGGCCGATGTTGGAATGGTCGGTACGGGCGCCGCAGACCTCACGACAGTTTGATGAAATTATGGTCCGCACTGAAGATCTGGAGTTTGCCGAAATTGCAGAACCATGCAGTGCAAAAGTTCCGTTTTTGGCTGAGTTGAAATTGCGGGTCACCCTGCAACAACTGTGCAGGTACGTTATAAAGTTCTGGCGCAATATCGTAAAGCCGGTCGTTGTTTTGATTTGGCTTGCTGCCTCTATCCGACAGCTGCCTTCGTACGGCCCAAAGATTTGTCAGACGGTCGCGCTGCTTTAGTGGCTGGTACTTTGATGTGTTTATGCCAGTCGCTGAGTTTGATAGCACCGTCTGGCAATCGCTGCGGAAAGACAGGGACGGTAAGATCAGTCCGAATTTTTCCGAAAATGTTAATCTTCGCACGTAAGACCCTGAAAAAGCCTATCATGATGCCGGACAATGGTATTGGTTTGCGGTGCCTGAACTTAATCGAAACAGTAACTTGATAAGTTTAAATACTGGGTCTGTCGTTCTGCCAAAAACTTGTGTTCAGGATATCGATACCGAAGAAGACTGAGCGATTGCCGAGCTCAAGCATCGGCGTGAATCTAGCAAGACGAGCGGCTGATTTCAGCTGTTTAATTGCCGTTCACGCCAGATCACTAAGAGGCCACCCGCGATAATCAGCAATGCACCTGGAAATAGATCGTCGAACGGGGTCTCATCGAAAAACAGCCAGCCGAAGAACGCCGCCATAGGAATGCCGAAATAGCTGAACGGTGCGAGGTTGCTTTGTTCCGTCATCCGGAAAGAAATTACGAGAAACAGCACGGCGGTGCCGCCGAAAGCGCCCATAGTGATGATCCAAAAGACATCAGAACCGCTGTTTATAGATGAAAATCCGCCCAAAAATAGTGTCAGTAAGATTGAACCGGCCACCGCGATGAGTGTTGAGTAAATATTAACCAAGGCGCTGGACACGTCGTCATCCATCAGGCGGGCGGTCACGCCGCTCAATGCATAAAGGGCCGCCGCGCCAAACGGTAGTAAAGCGTCCCATGTGAAGGCGTCGCTGCCCAGCCCCATTACCATGATGACCCCGATAAAGCCGACCAAAACAGCCGCCCAGCGGATTAAGCCAACCTTTTCTCCCAAGAAGATGATCGCAAAAATTGTCATGAAAAGTGCATTCGAATATGAGATGGTTGAGGCCGTGGCAAAGGCGATCCTGCCCAGAGAAAGATAAAACATAAGCTGTGCTAGCGTCACAATGGCCCCGCGCAAGCAGGCCAGCGGCCACTGACGGATGACAAAACTGCGATACGTTTGATGCCGCATGTCCGAATACCACAGCGCAATGGCACTGGGGATAATGCCAAAAACATTTCGGTAGGCGGATAATTCAACAGCGCTGTATTTGGGTGACAGAAATTTGATGATCAGACCCATCAAATCAAAAAACACCAAAGCGATCAGACTGAAGATCACCGCACGCACTATGGGCCCCGTTCCCGTCAAGGTCTTTGATCAGAGGTGGTTTTGCCCATCACTATGTGGTCAAGCCTGTCCATTGTGTCGCCTCTCCTATTGGGCATTTGTTTGTGCGACTGTGCAAAAATCGCTTTAACAATACCCTTCTGGCCCAATCCATTGTTGAGTCGTATAGCGGTCACCATGCGCCCAACCCACGGGCAGTGTTGTCTCGATGCGCGCCATAATTTCAGGGGTCATCGGAAAATCGCTGGCCGCAGCGCATTCTGCCAGATGTTCGGCGCTTCTGGTGCCGGGGATCGGGATCAAATGTGGGCCGCGATTTAAACACCAAGAGATGGCCAGGGTGACGGGATGGCTGCCCAGATCGTTGGCTAGGGCCTTGAATGCGCGGACCCTGGCCACATTATATCCAAAGTTGGGTTCGGTGAAACGTGGGGTCCCCTTGCGAAAATCACCGTCTTTAAACCTTGCCGGGTCGGGGGTTTGTAAAGCGAATATACCGCGCCCTAACGGTGAAAATGGCACAAAGGTAACGTCCAATTCGGCACAGGTCTGAAGCATCCCCAAATCTGGATAGCGCGCCCAGAGCGAATATTCGCTTTGCACCGCGTCGACGGGCCCAACCGTGCAGGCGCGCCGCAGCGAGGCGGGCGATATTTCTGAAAAGCCGATGCCGCCAATTTTACCTTCGGCTTTGAAAGCCAGCAGCGTCTCCATCACTTGCTCAATCTCGATTTCGGGCGCCCGGCGGTGAATGTAGTAAAGCGCCACCTGTTCGACTTGCAGACGGGTTAACGAAAGCTCCAGTTCCGCGCGTAGATGATCGCAGCTGTTGTTAAATCCGCGTTTTCCGGTTTCGGGATTGTCCCACACGGCGCCTTTGGTTGCGATAACGAATTTGGTATCATCGCCTTTCAGAAAGGAGCCGATGACGTTTTCTGACACGCCCATACCATAAATATTCGCTGTATCAAGAAAGTTGACCCCCATATCGAGGGCCGCAGCCAAGGTTCTGTGGGCCTCGGCTTCAGAGGTGGCGCCGTAAAAGCCGGCAAAGCTCATGCAACCCAAACCGACCTCGGATACCTTTGTGCCGTTTTGTAACAATTTGCGACGTTTCATCTAACACCTTTCAGACATTATTTTTTACGCTCGCGCGTAGTGAGACTCATTTTACCTGATATTGTCCAGTGGGTTCACGGCCTAGGTCTGATAAGCCTGATAAACCGGTTATTCCGGTTTTGGTATTTGGGTGGAATAATGCGGTATCTGATAGCCGCTTTGAACCGCAGGCCGCGCAGCGATCCGCGTATACCATTCATAGACTTGCGGATAGGCTTTTAGCTCAATCTGCTGCCATTGAAAGCGTGATACCCAGGGCCATATCGCCATGTCGGCAATGGTATAGGCGCCCCGACCCGCCCCCGCCAGATAATCCCGCCCCGAAAGGCGCGTATTGAGCACGCCATACAAGCGCGCGGCCTCTTTGGCGTACCGCTGTTCTGCATATTCAGATATTCCCGGATTATAATGCAAGAAATGGTGGGCCTGTCCCAGCATCGGCCCAAGGCCACCCATTTGCCACATCAGCCATTCCATCATTCGCCAGTGTTCTGTCCCCGTACAGTGAAAGCGCTTATATTTATCAGCCAAATACAGCATGATTGCGGCCGATTCCATCAGTTGGACGCCAGTTTCGTGATCAACGATCGCGGGGATGCGGTTATTGGGTGCGATTTGTAAAAACTCTGCGCTGAATTGATTTCCTTTTGAAATGTCGATGGCATGCACCCGGTATTCTATGCCCAACTCTTCCAGTAATATTGAAACTTTGCGCCCGTTGGGGGTTGTCCATGTGTACAGGTCAATCACTGTGTTTCCTTTGAAAGGGAAGGACTGGTTTTGTTCCCTGTGAGATGAAAGTTGAAGGTCACCGTATATTCTGGAAAAGCCCCGTGCAAGTGGTCTGTGGGTGGACCACTTGCACGGGGCTATTCCAGGAACCTGATCGTACCATCGCCGCACGATCCCGGCAGCATTAAACACCCTCAACCATCGACCGTGCAAATGCCGTCTCCAGACTTCTGGCAGAATCCCTTCGAAGTACGGCATATTCCGGATCTGGGGTATCCGGACACCCTGAAAGGCTCCGGAATATACGGACAAAAATACGAAATCTCGTTCTGTTATGAAATTGTAATGATTGTTGGCTGGGGTGGTAGGATTCGAACCTACGGTACACGCTACCAAAAAGCGTTGCCTTACCGCTTGGCTACACCCCAACTCTGAAAAACTTCCTAAGTCTACATGGCTGCAGGTTCAAGCCCTTTTCACAGCAAAATTTGATTGAGTTGTGGAAAAAGTGAATTGTCATGCCGGTTTGATTGCCTGATCCGCTTTGTTTGGGATGCTTTTACATAATCTGAGCGGTCATTCTGGGTTTTTTGTGCAGTGTTGCGTGTCGCTCTTACCCGCTTTCTGCAGGCTGAAGGGTCAAAGACCCATCGGCGCTGAGGGGCCAATACGGGTTCATTGCCAACTCCCAGACATGCCCGTCTGGATCAGAGAAATATCCTGAATACCCGCCCCAAAAAACAGGTCTTGGGGTTTTCAAGGGACGCGCCCCTGCATCTATGGCTTGTTTAAACGCTTGGTCAACTTGTTCAGTGGATGAAAAATTCTGCGCCAGTGTCATTGCACCCGTGCCGAGTTGGGCGGTGTCACGGGTCTGATCTGCCGCCAGTTTATTTAAGCCGAACAGACCCAAAACGATGCCCCGCATCTGAAAAAAAATGATTTGATCATCTGATCTTGGATGCGCTTGCCAGCCAAGTGTCTGATAAAATGCCAAGGCGCGTTGCAAATCGCGCACTCCAAGAGTGATCAAAGTGACATGGGGTGTGGTGGGATCTGCAGGTGTCATACGGAAGTCCCTTAAATGAAAAATATATAGATCTAAAATGAGGCGCGCTTATTCTCTTTAAGGCATATCCAGCAAAGCGCTGCGTTATTTGTCAAGGTTTGGGTCCGGGACATTCCGGCGTGCGACATATCAGTCGCGCAATTCATCGGCCTCAACGCCCCAAAGTCCGGTTTTAATGGCCCACCCGCGATATCCATCCACGCTTATTTGGCACCAGTCTCGGGTGCATTTGCGCAGGCGCGCAACTACGCCGGCCTGCAGGTGCGCGTTGACGAGGGTTGAAGGATCAGCGCGTGCATAAATGGGCATCAGATCGTCTTGAATGATCACGGTGCGGGTTCCCGAAAGCAGCGAGTGATGCACCCAGCCGCCCTCGTCGTCGCGGTCGGTCACACGCCGCCAGTGTCCATATTCGTCAATGACTTTCAAAGGCATGTTGCGGCGTTTGAACACCCAGTCAATGCGGTGGTTCAGCGATGGGCCGCGCCGCACATTGCCGGTATCCGTCTTCAAAGACACAAAGCGCGGGATGGGTAAATTGGTTTGTGACCCGCGTTCGCTTGCCTGCAGCGGTGGGATGAAGAGGATGAGGGCGGTCAAAGTGAGTATCAGACCAAAAATAGAGTTCCGCATAGGTTCTGCCTGGCTACTTTGTGGATCATTTATGTTTTGGGTTCTTGTGCCGTGCCAATATCTGGGACAGTGTAGACCTAATAAGCCGGTTTTGGAAGTCTGGAGAAACATAGAATGCCCTCTGACCGACTAAAAGTGATTGTGACCCGTCGTCTGCCTGAAGCTGTGGAAAAACGTTTGACCGAGCTGTTTGATGTTACGCTCCGCGAGGAGGATACACCGCTGTCTCGCGCCGATCTGGTCGCTGCGGTTCACGAGGCAGATGTGCTTGTGCCAACGATTACCGACACAATTGATGCAGGTCTTCTGGCCCAGGCAGGCCCTGGTTTGAAGCTGATCGCAAATTTTGGCGCCGGGGTGGATCATATCGATATGGCGACTGCGCGACAGCGTGGCATTCTTGTGGCCAATACACCCGGCGTAGTAACGGAAGACACGGCAGATATGGCCATGGCGCTGATTATGGCCGTGACCCGGCGCATCCCCGAGGGCCTTGCGCTGATCGCATCCGGTGACTGGCAGGGGTGGGCCCCGACTGCCTTGATGGGCGGCCGGCTTGGTGGCCGCCGTCTTGGTATTCTCGGAATGGGCCGCATTGGTTTGGCTGTGGCGCGGCGGGCTCGGGCTTTTGGTATGCAAATTCACTATCACAATCGTCGTCAATTGCGCAGTGAAATAGAGCAGGAAGTCGAGGCAACATATTGGGAGAGCCTTGACCAGATGGTGGCGCGGATGGATATCATCTCGATTAATTGTCCGCATACGCCGGCAACGTTTCACCTGATGAACGCCCGGCGTTTGAAGTTGATCAAGCCCGACGCGGTCATCGTCAATACCTCGCGTGGTGAAGTGATCGATGAAAATGCTCTAACGCGCATGCTGCGCAGCGGTCAATTGGCCGGTGCGGGGCTTGATGTCTATGAGCATGGCGCGCGGATAAATCCGCGATTGCAAGCAATGAACAACGTTGTGATGCTGCCACATATGGGATCTGCCACGGTTGAGGGCCGGATCGAAATGGGCGAAAAGGTGATCATAAATATAAAAACCTTTGCCGATGGCCACAGGCCGCCTGATCAGGTCGTGCCAGCAATGCTTTAGGGGGGTGGGGCGCAAAATACGCCTCATTTCCAAGATATCTAAGTGTCAGATGATCTGCATTTCATGTTGTGTTACGACAAGAAGCCTCTGCGTGTATGTCATATCCGGTGCGGTGGTATAGGTATCGGTCTCCGTTCGAACTGCAGCGCATGTGAGACAGGGCCGAACAACTATAATACCGACAATGGTTGCCCAAGGGACCACATCGGTCAGGGCTTTTCAACCAAGGTCTACGAGATATTCACCAAAATATCCGGCGGTAATTTGCGCCATTTTTCAAATGATGTTCGGGTTTTAGAATATAATCTTGTTCTTATCCCGGTAATTGGGGCCCTGTTAAGGACCCCAAGGTCCATATCAGAGATCTTTATAATTGATTTCTTTGGTGTCTTCACCAGTCCGGCCGCGCCGTACCAGTAAACGGTTCAATGCGTTCACATAGGCTTTGGCGCTGGCGACGACGGTGTCTGTGTCAGCAGATTGTCCGGTGGCGATATTGCCTTCTTCTTCCATTCGGACTGAGACCGTGGCCTGTGCGTCGGTGCCTTCGGTGACCGCATGCACCTGGTAAAGCTGCAGTCTCGCAGAATGCGGGTGCAGAGCTTTGACTGCATTAAAGGTCGCGTCTACGGGCCCGTCGCCGGTCGCCGTTTCGGTTTTCTCCATGTCGTCAATGAGCATTGTCAACTCAGCAGATTGCGGCCCCTCGGTGCCACAAACCACCCGCAAGCGTTTCACCACCAGACGGTCATTGGCAGCGTCCTCGTCGCTGCGCATCAGGGCGATCAGATCTTCTTCGTAGATTTCCTTTTTGCGGTCAGCCAACTCTTTAAACCGCACGAAAACGTCCTTGAGTTGGTTGTCAGCCAGTGTGAATCCAAGGTTTTCAAGCTTTGAGCGCAACGCAGCACGGCCCGAATGTTTGCCCATTACCAGATTGGTGGCTGAAAGCCCCACGTCTTCCGGTCGCATAATTTCAAAGGTTTCAGCATTTTTTAACATGCCGTCTTGATGGATGCCGCTTTCATGCGCAAAGGCGTTTTTGCCGACGATGGCTTTATTAAACTGCACAGCAAAACCTGAAACAGCCGCAACCCGCCGCGAAATATTCATGATTTTGGTGGTGTCGATACCGGTATGGAAAGGCATGATATCGCCGCGCACTTTCATTGCCATGACGACTTCTTCCAGAGCGGTGTTCCCAGCGCGTTCGCCAAGGCCGTTGATCGTGCACTCTATTTGACGGGCACCACCGGCGACTGCAGCCAGTGCATTGGCTGTCGCCATACCCAGATCATTATGGCAATGGGTGGCAAACACCACCTCTTCGGCGCCCGGAACAGTATTGATCAGCATGGTGATCAACTCTGCCGCCTCTACCGGCGCCGTATAGCCGACCGTGTCGGGAATGTTGATCGTCGTTGCCCCCGCTTTGATCGCAATCTCGACCACCCTGCGCAGATAATCCTCTTCGGTACGGGTCGCATCCATTGGTGACCATTGCACGTTATCGCACAGGTTACGGGCGTGGGTGACCGTGGCGTGAATTTTTTCCGCCATCTGGTCCTGATCCAAATTGGGAATGGCCCGGTGCAGTGGGGATGTGCCGATGAACGTGTGAATACGCGGTTTTTCAGCGTGTCGAACGGCGTCCCAACAGCGATCAATATCACCAAAATTCGCACGAGCCAGCCCACAGATAACGGCGTTTTTTGTCTGTTTGCCAATGTGGCTGACGGCTTTGAAATCGCCTTCCGATGCAATGGGAAATCCGGCTTCGATGATATCGACGCCCATCTCATCAAGCAACTCGGCAATTTCCAGCTTTTCAGTATGGCTCATCGTGGCGCCGGGGCTTTGTTCGCCGTCGCGCAACGTGGTGTCGAAGATAACGACGCGGTCTTTGGTATCAGTAACTGTCATGGTGTGTCTCTTTCAATGTCTCCAAAATCTGTGGCGCGTGCCGTACATCCTCTGAGCGCTCGCGCCCAAACGGCACGCTCAGAGGCGGGATAGGAGACGTAGGGTGTCCAGTGACCTGCTATCGTCGCGGTCGGAGGTATCGATGATATAACCCTGAATTTTCATGACCATGACTATACATATCGCGCTCCAAATGAAAAGGCGCTATTTTACACTGCACTGGCTTACCTGTGTAATTGGCATTGATTTTTGTCAGTTTGCACTCCAGTGGGCTTGGCCGGCAAATAAATCTGGCTATCGTTTCGAAGGGGTTGCCTTTGCTGCACCTTACACTATCTGGCGGGAATGGAAAAGGCACTGATCATCGGATCGAGTGGCGGCATTGGATCCGCCATTCATGCAGCGTTGGCGCGGCAGGGCGTTGACGTGACAGGGTTGTCGCGACGCGGACATGGTCTGCAGATCACCGACGAGGCTTCGGTAGAACGCTGCCTGGCCACGTTGGATGCGACATATGATCTGATTTTCGTCACCACCGGAGCGCTCGAGGTGGACGGTGCACGGCCAGAGAAAACCATCGCTCAGATCTCGGCGTCTTCGATGATGGCGCAGTTTGCAGTTAATTGCATTGGGCCGTCTCTGGTTTTGAAACATGCCCGTCGCCTGATGCCGCGGGATCGGCGTGGGGTTTTTGTCGCGTTGTCGGCGCGCGTTGGCTCGATCGGGGATAACCGTCTTGGCGGGTGGTATGCGTACCGCACGGCCAAAGCTGCGCTGAACCAAATGCTGCATTCTGCAGCGATTGAGCTGGCACGCACCCACCCGCAAATGATCTGCGCTGCCCTGCACCCCGGCACGGTACAAACTGAATTTACCCGCAAATATGTTGGGCGCCACCCAACTGTTTCCCCAAAGGATGCCGCGGAAAATTTACTGTCGGTAATTTCCGGATTGACCGTCGAACAAACCGGTGGTTTTTTTGATTGGGCCGGCGCTGAGGTGGCTTGGTGAGCCGTCTCCTTTTGGTATTGGGGGACCAGCTAAGCGGCGCATTGTCAGCGCTTGCTGCGGGCGACAAAAGCCGTGATGTCGTCGTTATGGCTGAGGTCCGCGATGAGGCGACATATGTGCGTCACCATCCAAAAAAGATTGCTTTGATATTTGCCGCGATGCGTAAATTTGCCGCCCGTTTGCGATCTGAAGGCTGGCAGGTTTGTTATACCAAATATGGCGATGCGGATAATGCAGGCTCGATTTGTGGTGAACTGCTCCGGCGCGCCTCAGAGGGTGGGCAGAATGCCGTGGTGATTACTCAACCGGGTGAGTGGCGATTGCTCACCGCGTTAGAGGCACTGCCGCTTGAGGTAACAGTGTTGGACGATGACCGGTTCATCGCCACTACGGGGGAGTTTGCGCGCTGGGCTGAGGGCCGCAAGGCGTTGCGGATGGAATATTTTTATCGTGACATGCGCCGCAAGACCGGCTTGTTAATGGAAGGCGATAAACCGGCCGGGGGCCAGTGGAATTTTGATCATGATAACCGAAAACCTGCGCCTGACAGCATCGCTTTTTCAGGCCCGATGCAGTTCGAGCCCGATGCTCTTGTCTCTGAGGTTCTGGTGCTTGTGGGTGCAGAATTTGATCATCACTTCGGCGATCTACATCCTTTTTGTTTCGCGACTGATCGCGATCAAGCGCTGCAGGCTCTCGGACATTTCATGACACATGCGCTGCCGCGCTTTGGCGATTTTCAAGACGCGATGCTGAACGAAAACCGTTTCTTATATCATGCAGTGATTTCGCCTTATCTCAACATTGGGCTGCTGGATCCGCTTGAGGTGTGCCGTGCAGCTGAGGCTGAATGGCAGGCTGGTCATGCGCCTATCAATGCGGTCGAGGGGTTTATTCGTCAAATTATTGGTTGGCGGGAATACGTTCGGGGCATTTATTTTATGCATGGGCCTGAGTATACGACGCGCAACGCACTCGGGCATGACCGGGCTCTGCCGGCGCTGTACTGGGGCGGAGCGACTAAAATGAACTGCGTGGCGCATGCGGTCGAGCAAACCCGCGAAGAGGCCTATGCCCATCATATCCAGCGGCTGATGGTGACAGGCAATTTTGCGTTGATTTCCGGTGTCGATCCGACGGCGCTGCATGAATGGTACCTGCAAGTCTATATTGATGCCTTTGAATGGGTAGAGGCGCCGAATACGCTGGGGATGAGCCAGTTTGCCGATGGCGGCATCATCGCTTCAAAGCCCTATGTCAGCAGCGGCGCCTATATCAACCGGATGTCGAACCACTGTAAATCATGCCATTACTCTGTGGCACAGAAAACCGGCCCTGATGCCTGCCCGTTTAATCTTCTATACTGGCACTTTCTAATCCGCCACCGCGACCGGTTTGCGCAAAATCCTCGCATGGGCAATATGTACCGCACATGGGACCGGATGGACAGCTCTCGTCGCGACAGAGTTCTGCAAGATGGAGATGCTGTTCTGGCAGCTCTGGACAGAGGAGATATCGTTTAGTTATCCTCGTCCGCTCTGAACGCTTCTCTTAACAGGCGCGACGGTAAGGTTGCAAAGGGCTGAGGCCGCGCATGTCAAAAAGAACGGGTTATAAGTGACTGTCGAACCCACAAGTTTCATGGGGAATGGTGAGGGGAGCCCTTAATCCTGATCAGTGTTTTCGGTCGTGGTCTCTGGCGTTTCGGCCACGCCGCCCTCCAGCGCGCCGTTAATCCAAGTTCCGCTGGTTTCTGCGCCATTGGTATAGCGCATTGTGCCCTCTCCCTGCCGCTTACCATTGCTGAAAAGGCCAGTGTAAACGGCGCCATTGGAATACGTCGCAACGCCGGCGCCGGTCATTTCTCCCTCTTGCCAGTCGCCGTCATAGGTAAAGCCGTCAGGCATGGTCAGCTGACCTTTTCCCTGCCGCTTGCCATTTTGAAATGCACCTTCATAAGTTGCGCCATCGGGATAGGTCGCTGTTCCGTTCCCGCTGCGTTCCCCGTCTTGCCAGTCCCCATCATAGCGATAACCGTCTGTATGGGTCATTACGCCCTTCCCATGGTATTGGGTGTCGCGAAACTCTCCCTCATACGTCACACCGTTGGGATAAGTTGCCAGTCCCCTGCCATGAATATTACCTGCTGACCATTGTCCTTTATAGACTTCGCCGCTGGGATAGGTAATCGTGCCGGTCCCATCTGGCAGGTCTGCGGAAAAAGAGCCGCTGTAGATGGTGCCGTCTGGATAGATGGCTTTGCCTTCGCCAACAATCTGACCCCTGCTCCAGCTTCCGGTATATTTATATCCGTCTTTGCTGGTGAATTCTCCCTGACCATGACGTTGGTCTTGATCAAAATCCCCCTTGTAAATATTGCCATTGGCATAGACCACGACACCTTTGCCTTGCCGGCGACCGCCCTCTAACATGCCCTCATAGGTGTCGCCGTTTGGCTGCTCAAGGCGTCCGGCACCGCTGATTTCTCCGGCCTGCCAAGTGCCTTCATAAATTACGCCGTCCGGCATGGTTAACGTGCCTTCACCATCGCGCAACCCATCGTTGATTTCACCGATATAGAGCGCGCCATCGGGATATGTGACTTTGGCTTGCCCTTGCTTTTTATTATTGACCCAGGTGCCCTCGTAAATAGCACCATCAGGGTAGGTCATGATCCCTGAGCCATTATGCATGCCGTCGCGGAATTCCCCATCATAACGGGTGCCGTTGCTATAGACAGAAACCCCGCGCCCTGAAATCACCCCCTCGGACCAATTGCCCTGATAGGTGCCACCATCACCAAAAGTGATTTTGCCGATACCGTCTGGTTTGCCCTTTGCAAAGTGGCCTTGGTAGACAGCGCCATTGGGAAAATGTGCTTCACCTTGGCCTAAAATTTCACCTGATACCCAAGCTCCGGTATATTCATAACCGTTAGGCAATCGGTAGGTGCCAATGCCGTCTTGCAAGCCGTTTTTTAACGTCCCTTCGTACACACCACCGTCATCATATTGTTTGGATACAATCCGCCCGTCCTGAGCCGTGGCGGTAAAACATAATACAACCGTTAAAAAGACACTGCCAACCGTGACAGACCGGTAAGTTTTCATGATGATATGCTGGCCTTTTGCATGGATTACAGTGGGTCTGTCTTAGTTCACTGCCCGCGGGCTTACAATCATTATTCAGCATCTAGATGCGGTCACATGATCAGATTTCGACTGATATTGTGACAGGTCCGTCATTTACTAGGCTAACTTCCATGTTGGCCCCAAAAGCACCCGTTTGCACCAAGACCCCTTTTGCGCGGAAAGTATCGATACAATGTTCATACATAGATTGGCCGGTTTCGGGGGGTGCGGCAGCTGAAAACCCCGGTCTGTTCCCACCACGGAGGTCTGCAGATAAGGTGAATTGACTGATCAAAAGCACGTCTCCACCGCTGTCGTGCAATGCGCGATTCATTCTGCCTTTTTCATCTTTGAATATGCGCATATTCACGATTTTGGAGACCATTTTTTCGGCAGTTTTAAGCGTGTCTCCCTGCATCACACACAAAAAGACCAACAAGCCGTGACTGATCTGGCCGATTTGCTTGCCCTCAACCCGCACTGAAGCCTGTGAAACCCGTTGAATTACCGCGCGCATGAGCATTTCTCCCAAAGGCCTAAAGCGATGGTTGACTGAAAAAAACCGATCATGCTGCGCGGGGTTTGCCGCAAGCCAAGGCCTGCAACAAGCGCTATCGATAAGTGCATTAGCTGCCTGAAGGCACTAAAACCTCGCCGATATGGCCGGCATTGGGACAAAGATTGGGACAAAGACGGTCGCTTTGTCAAGGCAGGCAACGGGCGAGAAAAAGTGCGACCAATTATCATGTGCCGAGTTTAAAACAGTTTGTCCTACCAGCACAATACTGGGATTGCGCGGTCCCCTGTGCCACCGAGAGGCACGCGGGTGGAGACGGCAGGTCGTCTGTGCCAAGCAGGACGAAAGGGCCTTTGAATTTTTACGACGCAATCTGTTTCGATGGTCCAACTGCGGGTGAAAACCAATGTGCCCCTAGGGGGCTTGAACGAACGCCTCTGCGAGTTTCCGCACAATCGGATCTGCCGTTGCGATTGTCATGCCCGGCTGCAATTCGGGGTGATACAGCATTTTCAAAAACAGCTCATCCTGCCGTGTAAGTGTCGCAAATTCATCGTCATCATTAAAGATAGACGGACGTGCATAGGGGCTGTCATTTGCCAGACCCAAACCCTGTGCCAACTCCTCGTGGATGCATGATTTCTGCATTAAATCAGGGTGTTCACTGCGGATAAGCGCAATCGCTTCTGTATACTCAAAGCGCCGTTCACGGTCTGAAAATGCAAAGACCAGACAGTGAATGGATCTTGGCAACTTTTCAAATATTGCGATCGATGCTTGGTTAATATTCGGAATAATTTCTTGCACTCGTGAAATGAGTTGTTCGCGATCGTCTTCCCCCATAAAAAACACATGAAAATTTGGGTTTTGTTTGCTTATTGCAATGTCGTGCCCTGTTATTTTGGCCAGTCTTGTGGTGTATTCTGTCACCACCGCATTTGTTTTTGTGCGCTTGTCAGCGCTGACACCGCCCCCAAATTCGGTGGTAAGGCGTATCGGGCGTGTCCAACGCCTAAGACGCCCTGCTTTGCCCGAACTGCGCAGAAACCCTTTGCCCCGCGCATATTCGTCATAAAAGGCGAGTTGTTTGAAGTTTTTTTCCAGATTGCTGGCAGTATATGGGGTATCGGGGCCGCCGCCATCGCGTCTCAACAAGCCATTTGCCAATAGATCGTTTTGCAGTCCGTCATAATATTTTGCCAGTTGTTGGCTTTCTGCACTGGGCGCAGAGGGTGTAATTTTTGGATCTGGTTGTGCAGAAGGTACCTTTAGAAAGTGGTTTTTGGGCATAGTGCAACCGAATAAGGCAAAGACCAGCATGACCAACCAGTGGGCGGGTTTTTGCATAACTGTCACAGCGCTTGCCCTTTGCGGAGTATTGCGCCTGACCTGCGAGCACTCGGAAGGCTTTGTTGAAGCGGATGCGCGATGCCCTTTAACGCTAAATACATCTGCATTTAATCCTTTGTGGCGATAAGATGGGCCGGTGCGCTTTCGTCGGGTTGGTATATTTGCCTCATTTTCGTTCCTGTGCTCTATCGGCTGCCCGAATCTGAGGGCTGGTGGTTAGCGGGCGGTCGCGCTGCGGCGTTCGGCATTCAGTTTACGGCTGTACCCTGATTGTATGACTTCGACGGCAACCAGCACCAGCACGCTGAAATAAAACGTTGTTTTTGACATGGGTATGATCTCATAGCCAAAAAGCTTTAAGGTCAAGCTTTCATCGTGCATGGCATGTGCGGCGGCAGGTCCCGCCTCGCCCAGCAAAACCACTCCGACAATTAATAAAATGAACAGGCCAAGTACCTCATACATACGATTTTTCTCGAGAAACCGCGTCACGCCATCAGCCAGCCAAAGCATCGCGAGCCCTGATAGAATGATGGCGGTTGCCAGCACTGCGAATACATCGGTGATTGCCAGTGCTGAAAGCACTGAGTCGAACGAAAAAATCAGGTTCATCAAAACGATCATCATCACAACCTGCACTGCAGACTTGCCTGATTTGTTGGCCAGGTCTGCGTCAAGATGCTCGATTGTCAGCATATGGCTTATTTCTTTAACGGCAGTGTACATGATGAACACACCCCCGATCACAAACACGCAGGTGGCAAAATTGACGCCCCCTTCGAGTATCCCGGTCCATGCAAAAATATGGAAGGGTTCAGCGAGGGCATCGATTAGGTGGATCATCACAAACAACAATACCACGCGAAGCGTCACGGCGAGGATAATACCCCAAAACCGCACGGCTTTTTGATGCGCAACAGGCGCGCGCTGGCTTTCAATCGAGATGTACAAAAGATTGTCAAAGCCCAAGACCGCCTGCAAGAAGCACAGCATCAAAAGCGTGCCAAGGTTTTCTAAGGTGAATAGATCGGTCATGTTGAAATCCCTATGCCGGTTTTTAAAATATACTGTGACAAATGCTTACAAATCAATGACAGCTTATTGAAAGGCCACCCCTTCAAGTCGTCACATTTTACGCCGGCGTTGTGGCGCTTTGCGGCGTGGCTTTGGGGCCTCCTCTTTGATCTCCAGACCCAATTGATCTCTTAGCACTTTGCGGCGGATTTCTTCGACGGCCCCGGCCTTAAGGGTGTTGAGTTGGAACGGTCCGTAAGAAATCCGGATTAGCCGGTTCACCGAAAGGCCAATATCTTGAAGCGCGCGGCGAATCTCGCGATTTTTGCCCTCGCGCAGACTGACCGTCAGCCAGGCATTCGCGCCTTGCTGTCGGTCAATCGTCACGGACATGGGTTGAAAATGCTCACCGTCCACTGTTAGCCCTGTGCGCATCGGCGCCAGTTGGGTATCAGTGGGACGCCCATTTACCCGCACCCGATATTTACGCAGCCACCCCGTGCTTGGCAGTTCCATTTGCCGTTTGACGCCGCCGTCATTGGTCAGCAGCAGCAAGCCTTCTGAGTTGAGATCGAGCCGGCCAACCGTCATTACGCGCGGCAGCTCTGGTGGCAGTTTGTCATAGATTGTCGGCCGACCTTGTTCGTCGCGGGTGGTGGTTACCAAGCCGACAGGCTTGTGGTACAGCCACAGCCTTGGCGGTTCAGGCGGGGCCATCGGTTTGCCATCGACAGTGATTTTATCTGCAGCCGTAACATTTAGGGCGGCGCGGTTGATTCTTTTGCCGTTGACGGCAATGCGCCCGGCTAAAATCATCTTTTCTGCGTCGCGACGGCTGGCGACGCCGGCGCGGGCCAGTACTTTGGCGATACGATCGCCGTCAGGGGGTTTTGTATCCATCCTGACCGTCTAGAATAAAATCCTAGCTTGCGAAAGTCGCTTTGACGTCGCAAGACGGGATATGAGCTTTCGGTCTTTCATGCATGTCGCGCTTCTCGAGGCGCGCGCGGCGGCGGCCCGCGGTGAAATCCCCGTCGGGGCGGTCGTCGTCGATGCCGCGGGTCAGGTGGTGGCGCAAGCGGGCAATCGCACTCGCGAATTGAACGATCCTTCGGCGCATGCCGAACTTTTGGCAATCCGTGCGGCCTGTCAGCGTATTGGACAGGAACGTCTGGCCAATCACGATCTCTATGTGACGCTTGAACCCTGTCCGATGTGTGCCGGTTTAATCGCTGCGGCGCGTATAAGGCGGCTTTATTACGGGGCGACAGATGCGAAATCCGGAGGTGTAGGGCAGGGACCTCGGGTGTTCAGCCATCCGCAAAGTCACCATACCCCAGAGATATTTGAGGGTATAGACGGCGCGGAATGCGCCGGCTTACTCAAGGCTTTTTTTAACCGGCTCAGATAGCACTCCGCTCACCCAGAGCTTCGTTGCACCGGGTACAGGTTGCTGGATGGGTGTGGCCGCCGACATCAGGTAAAATTTTCCAACACCGCTGACATTTCTCGCCCTGTGCATTTTGGAAAACCACGGCAATTGCAGGGTTTTCGCGCAGCCGGAAGGCTTCGCTAGGGGCGGGCTCGTCGGTGAGGGAGATGGCTGAAGTGATGCAGATATCTTCAAAAGCCACTGATTTTAACGTTGCAAGCATTTTGGCATCACTGACATGCACCACCGGTGCGGCCTCAAGGCTGGCGCCAATTACCTTGTCCACACGCTGTACCTCCAGCGCGGCTGTCACCACCCGCCGCGCATTGCGCAAGTGTGTCCATTTTGCGGCCAGTTCCGGGTTCAGCCAGTCGCGCGGCGTGTCGGGGATATCTGTAAGGTGGATGCTGTTATCATCGCCTGGCCGGCGTTCAAGCCAGACCTCTTCCATGGTAAAGACCAAAACCGGTGCCAACCATGTGGTTAGACGCTCAAACAGTAATTCAAGTACGCAGCGGGCCGCTCTGCGGGTGGCGGTGTCGCCGTCACAATAAAGAACATCTTTGCGAATATCGAAATAAAAGGCTGACAGATCGACGGTCGCAAACTGGAACAGAGTTTGGAAAACGCCTTGGAAATCATAGACGGCATAGCCGGTGCGCACGGTTTCGTCCAATTCGGCCAAACGGTGCAGTACCCATTGCTCCAACTCCGGCATGTCCTTGGGGTCGACGTGGTCGGCCTTAGTATTATGGGCCAGGGCACCAAGCATGAAACGCATGGTGTTGCGCAGACGGCGATAGCTGTCAGCCACTCCCTTCAGGATCTCAGGGCCGATACGCAGGTCGGCGCTATAATCGGATTGAGCGACCCAAAGGCGCAGGATATCGGCACCATATTGTTTGGTCACATCCTCTGGGCTGACGGTGTTACCCAGCGATTTGGACATCTTGATGCCCTTTTCATCCAGCGTAAAGCCATGGGTCAATACCCCGCGATAAGGTGCGCGGCCCCGGGTGCCGCAGGCTTGCAGCATTGACGAATGAAACCAGCCGCGGTGCTGGTCGGTGCCCTCAAGATAAAGATCGGCCAGCCCGTCTTGCGAGCCATCTTCGCGGTCGCGCAGCACAAAGGCATGGGTCGAGCCTGAATCGAACCAAACGTCAAGTATATCAAATACCTGAACGTAATCTTCGGGCGTAACAAGGCCGGCGAGGAACCGCTCTTTTGCGCCGTCTTTATACCATGCATCGGCGCCTTCAAGCTCAAAGGCTTCGGCAATACGGGCGTTGACTTCCGCGTTGCGCAGCAAAAAGTCGCGGTCGGTAGGCAGCGCACCCTTTTTGGTGAAACAGCTCAGCGGCACGCCCCAGGCGCGTTGCCGGGACAGCACCCAGTCGGGACGGGCGGCAATCATCGAATAGAGCCGGTTGCGTCCAGTTTGGGGCGTCCAAGTGACCAATTGGTCGATTGAGTTCAAGGCCCGATCGCGGATGGTTTTGCCGTATTGATCCTGTCCGTCATTCACGTCGCGGTCGATGGCGGCAAACCATTGAGGCGTGTTGCGAAAAATTACCGGCGCTTTGGATCGCCAGGAATGTGGATAGCTATGGGCCACACGACCACGGGCGATGATACCGCCGGCCTCGACCAGCTTTGCGATCACGGCGGTATTTGCTTTACCCTCTTTACCCTTGCGATCGAAAACTTCCAGACCTGCGAAAAAAGGCACATGGGGCAGAAATTCGCTGGCCTCGCCAACGTTATGGGTCATCCGGTCGGTCCAACCGCGTTGGACAAAACAGTCATAATCGTCGGCACCGTGGCTTGGGGCGGTATGCACAAAGCCGGTTCCGGCCTCTTCGGTGACGTGATCGCCGTCGATCATTGGAACGTTGTAAGACCAAAAATCATCCAAAGCGGCCAGTGGGTGGGTGCAGACCGCGCCGGCAAGCTCGTCGCCAGAGACCGTACGCAGGCGGCTAAAGCCGGTCACCCGCGATTTGCTCAGGCACTCTTCGGCCAGAGCATCTGCGAATAGATAAAGGTCGCCGGGATTGGTCCAGCTTTCGTCTTCGGTCTCGTCGACCTGGTAAAGCCCATAGGAAATTTTTGGATTATAGGCGACAGCCTTGTTCGACGGGATTGTCCAGGGCGTGGTGGTCCAGATTACCACCCGCGCGGTGGCCAGATCCTCTGCGAGATTGCTCTTGTCTGTTTGAAAGGCAAACGGCACCCAGATGGTGTGCGATTTATGCTCATGATATTCGATTTCGGCCTCGGCCAGCGCGGTTTTTTCAACCGGTGACCACATCACTGGCTTTGAGCCTTGATACAATGTGCCGGTCATCAAAAACGTCATAAATTCTTCTGCAATCACACGCTCGGCGTGAAAATTCATGGTCAGATAGGGGTTTTCCCATGCACCAGTGACGCCAAGGCGTTTAAACTCGGCACGTTGGATATCAACCCAGCCCTCGGCAAAGCTGCGACATTCCTGCCGGAAATCCAGCATGGGCACTTCGTCTTTGTTTTTTCCTTTTTTGCGGTAATTCTCTTCGATCTTCCACTCGATCGGCAGGCCGTGGCAATCCCAACCGGGGATATAGCGGGCATCTTTGCCCATCATTTGTTGGCTGCGTACCACCATATCTTTCAGGATTTTGTTCAGCGCATGACCAATATGCAAATGTCCGTTAGCATAGGGGGGGCCGTCATGCAGGGTGAAATTTTCGCGTCCTGTTTTTTCCCGCAGGCGATCATAAATACCTATACGTTCCCAGCGCGCCAGCCAGTCAGGTTCGCGTTTAGGCAGCCCTGCCCGCATCGGAAATGTGGTTTTTGGCAGGTTCAGCGTGTCTTTGTATTCGGGGATCTGGTCAGACATTTGGGAACCTTTCAGGGATCGGTCTTGGACAATTCTGGATGGGTTGGCAGGGGCGGAGGGATGTCTCAAACGCCGAATCCCGGCAGCTCGTCTCGATTAGAGCGCCGGGCATGTAATTCGGTTTATGAAGTTCTTAGCAAAGTTCATAGGCAGTGCTTATAGGGCGCAGATACGCCGGGGTCCAGACCCTAGCCAGGTTGGATCAGAGTGGAGTGAACGATCGTTTGCAGTTTTGCTCGATTCGCCAAGTTGGGGTCGCAGTCAGGAACTGGGGGGCTGCGCTCTTATCGTATGTTGAATGATATAAAGTGAAGATTTGACTCGAATTATTTTATTTGGTATTTAATTTACCAATTATAAGGACTATATGTGCCAAAGAGAAATCAAAGACCATTATCGTCATAATTTGCGAAAAAGAACGAACTGAAAGAGGATAAAATGTCTATTTTTGATGCTTTGCTCTATCCGGGCACTTTGGTGTGTCGCCGTATGGGAATCGACCCCGAAAGCGACCAAGGATTGATTCGATCAATGTTTAACATGTTGATCTATCTGGTTGTGATTTTATGCGGCCTATGGGCAGCGATGTAAAAATGCTTGAACCGCGGGTAGATATAACACCGCATGAAATCGCCCAAGTCGTTGCGGCATTTTATGGGCGGGTACGGCAACACCCGGTTTTGGGACCCATCTTCTTTTCGATCCTGTCGCGTGATGCGAGTATATGGCGTGCACATGAGGAGAAGATCACAGAATTTTGGTGTAATGCCATCCTTCATAAAAGCAGCTATTCTGGGAACCCGATGTTGGTCCATAGTGGTATCAGTGCCTTGCAGCCTCACCATTTTGCGATTTGGCTGGAGCTGTTTGACCAGACGCTGACGCATGTTTTAGGTGAAAAAGCGGCGCAGGATTGGTCGCAATTGGCGCATCGGATCGGCCGGGGCTTGCGATTAGGTGTTGAGGCTTCACGCAAGCGTGCCGACGCACCGCCTGACCTGCGCTTATAGGCAGGTCTTGCAAGGGTGTGATCACGCTTGCAGCTGTGGGGTGTCACCACGATTGCGCCGAAATTTTTGATAGGGGCCTAGTGAGTAGGGGTCCGCCCATCGATTGCTTTCGTATCGCCAGATAAAACGTCTTGCGTGACGTCTCGTATGGAACGCCGCAGCCTGATCAACAGCGACATCGGGGCGGTAAAAGGCCTCTTCTTTAAAGTGGTCCGTCTCGAGTCGCAGTTTGAAGCTTTTATGACAACGAAAGGTCTGAACCGAACTCAACGGGTGTGCCCCATTTTAGTATACTGGCCTCAATACGCTGCGACGTTTAATAGTCGCATTTTCCGGTCAGCGCGAGTGTTCCGTTGCTCAGGCTCGCTGTGAGGCTTTCCTCATCCACTGGCTGATCCCAGAGGACGTCTGATGTGCCGTAATACAGTATACAATGCCTGGTGCTGGCCAATTTAGCCGCTTGCAGAGCCCCTGAAACCCCTTGATCTGCGCGTCCGACTTTGACCCCAATCGTCTGACGGGTACGCCGTGTTGATTTCAGCGAGGTTGGATAATAGTTGCCGTCAAAAAGTACCCGGTTTTTCCCAAATCCGCCCCCGTCTTTGCTGCATCCGCCGATGCCAAGGCTCACCGCTGTTCCAAGAACCAGTATTTTTGCCAATTTCACTGTGGTTTTAGCTGTGGCGGAAAGATCTGCGCACCATCGCTTTGTGTGCAGCAACGCGGCTGTGTTTCGTTGCAGGATAAGGTTGATAGGCTTTATCATTCAGACTGTCCCAATACTTGTTTTAGTGATTTTTTGACTAAAAGTGTGTATCACATCGCGCAGCAAACCGATATGTTTGTTTTCTTTTTAGACCTTTGCCTGCTGTTTACGGCATGGATATTTCGATATGGTTGCTGTTTCAGTATGCACCCGTTGGTCAACCAGATACCTTTCACCCGTCCTATCAAATTAGGTTTGATTTTCAAGGCATGACTCAAACTAACCGGGGCATATAGGTGCCATCTTGTGATAAGGCTAAGAGCTGTGGACCAATGCTCTGGTAAAGACCGCATTATCCACATTGCCGCCTGAAATAATTGCGATTACCGCAGGTCCCTCAATTTTTTTGGGGTGGAATAGCGCTGCTGCCAGTGCAACTGCGCCACCGGGTTCGACCACCAGTTTGAGCCTTTGAAATGCCACCGCCATTGCCTGCAGCGCCTCGGTTTCTGTGACCACAAGCCCCGGACCGCAAAGGCGGTGCATAATTGGAAAGGTCAATTCCCCCGGCTGTGGCGTGACAATCGCGTCACAAAGGCCACCAGCCATTTGTGTGTTGCGCTGGATCTGGCCACTGGCAAGAGATCTGGCTGTATCATCAAAACCTTCGGGTTCGCAGGGGCGAGCCCGCAATTCCGGCGCGGACGCCTCAAGTGCCAGCGCGATGCCCGAGGTCAAGCCACCGCCGCCGCAGCACACCAGCACATCGGCGTTTGTCACGCCGGCGGCTTGGGCCTGTGCGGCCAGTTCCAACCCGATAGTGCCCTGACCGGCGATCACTTGCGGTTCGTCATAAGGTTTGATCAACGTTAAACCGCGCTGCCGTGATAAGGTGTCACCCAGCGCTTCGCGGCTTTCATTGGCTCGATCATAAAGCACCACCTCGGCGCCTAGCGCGCGGGTGTTGGCGATTTTTAACTGGGGTGCGTCGGAGGGCATGATAATCACCGCCGGACAGCCATGCTGCCGCGCCGCCAAAGCAATGCCTTGGGCGTGATTTCCAGAGGAAAACGCAATTACACCTTTTTCCCTCTCGGTCGGGTCCAGCGCGGAAACAGCCGAGAAGGCTCCGCGATATTTGAAACTACCGGTTTTCTGCAGGCATTCGGGCTTTACCAAGACCTGCCGACCGGCGATTTCATCCAAAAAAGGTGAGGACAGTAAGGGGGTTCTGACGGCGCGGCCCTCAAGACGTTCAGCGGCTGCGGTGATTAGACCAATATTCATGGGGAATCTTTTACCTTTGAAAGCGAGACGCGTCGCGTGTTTACAACGAGGGTATTAAATTAGGAATTGGGCGCAGATCGTTAAGGACATGGCGCGGCCTCCAGGGTAGGCGATCGATCGGGTCGTTGTTTCGATTGACCCACGCGGTGGTAAAGCCATAGCCCGTAGCGGCCGCAGCGTCCCAGCCGTTGGAAGAAACAAACAAAACCTCATCCGAGCAGCAATTGAACCGTGCCGCAACCAGATCATATACCGCTGCCGCGGGTTTGAAGATACCAACGGATTCGACTGATAAGACATCGTCAAGTACCGCTTCTAACTCGGCCGATCGCACGGCGCCTTGCAACATTTCAGGCGATCCGTTCGATAAAATCGCGGTGTTGAGGCCAGCAGTTTTGAGGTGTGACAAAACTGTGGGGACTTCGGGATAAGCCGATAATTCCCAATAGAGCGCCAAGAGGCGTTCGCGCAAGGGAGCATCGTTTTCTAGTTTGTTTGCTTCAAGCGCCCAGTCAAGGCCATCTTGGGTAACCTGCCAAAAATCTGTGTGCGCTCCGGTCACCGCGCGCAGCCAAGTATATTGTAATTGCTTAAGTCGCCAATCTTCGGCCACTTTTGGCCAATGTGGCGTGAAGCTTTGATAATCGGGTTCTGCGGCGGCTTGGCGGGCGGCGGCAGCGACATCAAACAAGGTGCCATAGGCGTCGAAAATACAGGTGGTGATGGGCATGGGTGCTCTCCTCAGGCCGTGTCACTGTGACATGGCGGTCGCCTGTACGAAAGCAAAAACAGTCATACTTTCTGGACAAACCGCCAGAGGTTGACCCGGGCGGCCCGACGGCCTGTTGCTCTAATTGGTGTCGATCTGCAGCAGAACCGCGCCAGAGCGCTTTCCAGCCTCGACGGCGGCATGTGCCGCCCCACAGTCTGAGAGCGCGAAACGCGCATGGATATCGGGCTTCAAGGCCCCATCCATAAAGGCTTGGTGCAGGTGCGCAATGGCAAGTTTGCGCTGTTCCCAAGGCAGGCAATAGATCAACACAATGTCTAAAGTGATGGCGCGGAAAAGATACGCACCGAAAGAAAAACGTGGCGACATATCAAGCGCTGACCCATAGGCTGCGATCGTACCGTTGGTTTTCACCACCCGCCCCAGCAGGTCGGCGTTGCGACCAAACTCGACCTCGACGGCACGGTCTACGCCGTTGCCTTGGGTGGCTTCATTGATCTGTGTGGCCAGATCTGGGCTGGCATAATCAAACACCGCATCAGCGCCTGCGGCGCGCACGCGGTCGAACCCCTCGGGTGCGGCGGTCGCGATTATTTTTGCCCCACCCCATTTGGCCAGTTGCACTGCGTTATGGGCCACTGCTCCCGCGCCACCACTGATCAACAGGGTCTGACCTGCGATCTCGCCACCTCCGAATACACAATGTGCGGCTGTCAGCCCGGGAATACCCAGTGTGGCCCCAGCGTCGAAACTCATTTCGTCAGGCATTGTCACAGCCTGTTCGGAATCTAGCGCGATATAGTCTGCCGCAGTGCCGTAAGCGCGCTGCCATTGACCATTCCAGATCCACACCCTTTCACCAACACGGTGCGGATCAATCCCGTCTCCGACCGCTTCGATAATGCCGGAGCCGTCGCTATGCGGGATGACTGTTTCAAACGCAGGTTTTGTGATCCCGGGTCGCGTGCCAGCGCGTGCTTTGACATCAGACGGGTTGACCCCCGAGCGCATCAAACGCACCAAAACCTGCCCTGACGCGGGGGTGGGCATCGGCATATCGATTGATTTCAAAACATCCCTTGCGGTGCCAAACACCGAATATCCAATGGCCTTCATGTCGGTGCTGCTTTCGGCTTAATTTGCAAGTCTCTTGCGCAGGCGTATGACCACATCTACTTTTGCGATCTCCATCCCGGCCGGGGCTTCGGGTAAGTTCGCAATGTAGAGTTGATCAGCCGGAGCATCCGTCAGTCGGCCTTCGTCTTCCCAAAAGAAATGCGGGTGGTCATGGGTTTTGGTGTCAAAGTAGCTTTTCGACCCGTCAACGGTAACTTCCTGCATTAAACCGGCCTCGCAAAAGGCTTTCAAAGTGTTGTATACGGTTGCCAAGGAAACGCTGTCACCATGTGATTGCACCGCCTCGTGTAGGCTTTCTGCCGTCACATGCCGATCGTTCCCGTCCCCAACCAGCACTGTGGCAAGCGCCAGTCGTTGTCGCGTTGGCCTCAGGCCACCACGTATCAGCCAGTCAGTGCCTAGATGTGTTCTCGGTGCTGTCATTGCTCTCGCCGGTTTTCGCTCTAACCTCTCTTATAAAGCCCGAAGGTAATAATTATCAATTGAAATCGGCATGGCAGGTTGCCGCATTGTTTAAAGCACGACCCTTGCATGCAGGTTTCGCCCAATGCTAGAGGGGATAAAACCCCGTTTGAGGAATGTATGACCATGGCTGACTTCCCGACCAGCTTCGATAAAGAAGATCTTTTAAAATGCGCCCGTGGTGAGCTTTTTGGCCCCGGTAACGCACAATTGCCCCAACCCCCGATGCTAATGATGGACCGGATTACCGAAATCAGCGGTGATGGTGGAACGCAGGGGAAGGGACATGTTGTCGCAGAATTTGATATTACGCCGGATCTTTGGTTTTTCGCCTGCCATTTTCCAGGCAACCCGGTGATGCCGGGGTGTCTTGGATTAGACGGGCTATGGCAATTGACGGGTTTCAACCTTGGGTGGCGCGGATGGCAGGGGCAGGGCTTTGCGCTTGGTGTGGGCGAGGTTAAATTGTCGGGAATGGTGCGGCCAGACCGCAAGATGATTCGCTATTTTGTCGATTTTACTCGGGTGATTGACCGCCGTCTGAAAATGGGTGTCGCCGATGGCAGGGTTGAGGCTGACGGCGAGGTAATTTATCAGGTTAAAGACATGAAGGTTGGATTGGCCATGGCCGAATAGTCCCGCGTCTGTCCAAACAGTATTGAAAACTGAAATGAAAGACTGTCCACTGCGGCAGTCTGCCTGCGATTAAATAAGGAATGTGCCTATGCGCCGCGTTGTTGTCACCGGAATGGGAGTGGCCTCTTCCATTGGAACCAATACAGATGAGGTGCTGGCCTCACTGAAATCCGGGGCCTCGGGTATCACCGCCAATCCCGCAATGATCGAGCACGGGTTTCGCAGTCAGGTGGCCGGAAGCGTTGATTTGGCAGTGGCCGAGCATATTGATAAAAGGACTTTACGGTTTATGGGGCCGGGTGCTGCCTATGCTCATATCGCGATGAGCCAAGCAATCGCTGACGCGGGGCTTGAGGCGTCGGACATCTCAAACCCGCGTACCGGTTTGGTGGCAGGGTCCGGTGGTCCGTCAACCTCGGCGATGCTGGCCGCGCATCAGGTGGTGCTGAAAGCCGGAGCACCAAAGCGGATTGGTCCGTTCGCTGTGCCCAAATGCATGTCTTCGACGATTTCGGCAAATCTGAGCACGGCTTTCAAAATCAAAGGGGTGAATTATTCTATAACTTCGGCATGCTCGACAAGCCTACACTGCATTGGCAATGCCTCAGAACAGATTATGCTGGGAAAACAAGATGTGATGTTTGCTGGCGGTGGCGAAGAACTCGACTGGACGTTGTCTTGCCTGTTCGATGCGATGGGTGCGATGAGCAGCAAATACAATGACACGCCTGAGAAAGCCTCGCGTGCTTTTGATGCGGCCCGCGACGGCTTTGTGATTGCCGGCGGCGGCGGGATTGTGGTGCTCGAAGAGCTTGAGCACGCTAAAGCCCGCGGTGCTAACATTTACGGAGAAATCACTGGATACGGCGCCACATCGGATGGACATGACATGGTCGCCCCCTCTGGCGAGGGTGGTGAACGGGCGATGCGGATCGCGTTGCAAAGCCTCGAGGCAGGTCGGAAGGTTGGCTATATCAACGCCCACGGGACATCGACCCCGGTTGGAGATGTGGGTGAGATCGAAGCGGTTCGTCGGGTATTTGGCAGTGGAAACACACCGCCCGTAAGTTCAACCAAATCAATGACCGGCCACAGTCAAGGAGCCACGGGCGCGCAGGAGGCAATTTATTGTTTGTTGATGCTTGAGCATGATTTTATTGCCCCGTCGATCAATGTGGAAACGCTAGATCCGGCGCTTGATGCGGCTGAGATTGCCACCCAGCGGATCGATAACGCCGGTCTGGATACGGTTATGACCAACAGTTTTGGTTTTGGCGGTACCAATGGTTCAATGTTGATTTCAAAATTTCAGGGATAATTCATTATGTCAGCATTGCTTGCCGGAAAACGTGGCCTGATTATGGGTGTCGCCAACGAACGTTCCATTGCTTGGGGCATCGCGAAAGCCATGTCTGAAGCCGGAGCAGAGCTGGCCTTTACCTATCAAGGCGAGGCTTTTGGCAAGCGTCTTGAGCCTTTGGCGGCCTCTCTCGGGTCAGATTTTATGGTGGACGTGGATGTGACCGACGATGCGTCGCTTGATGCGGCGTTCGCGCAATTGGGCGGGCGCTGGCCCTCCATTGATTTCTTGGTGCATGCGATTGCTTTTTCGGACAAAGCCGAACTCACTGGGCGGGTTCTAAACACTTCCAGAGATAATTTTAAAAACACGATGGATATCTCGGCGTATTCGTTTATCGAAGTGGCGCGTCGTGCGCATCCCTTGATGGTTGAGGCTGGCGGCAGTCTGATGTCGCTGACTTTTCAAGGCTCGCAGCGCGTTGTGCCCAATTACAACGTGATGGGCATTGCCAAGGCCGCACTTGAGGCGGCAACCCGCTATCTTGCCAATGACCTTGGCCCTGAAGGTATTCGGGTCAATGCAATCTCACCCGGGCCGATGAAAACGCTCGCGGGGGCTGCGATCGGTGGGGCGCGACAGACCTACAAGCACACCACCATGAACGCGCCTCTGCGTTCAAACGCGACGCTTGAGGCGGTTGGCGGCACAGCGGTTTACCTGGCTTCTGATGCCGGTGCCTTTACCACGGGTGAGGTTATTCGCGTTGACGGTGGCTTTCATGTTTTGGGCATGCCGCAGCAAGAAAACCTCTAAAGCCGCTCTGCCTGGCACGGGCATTGAAGGCTAAAACCACTGGCCGGTTTCCATCAGGCCCAAAGCGAGCAATTGCTCAGAGTGCCATTTAAAAGGGACCGAATGGGGCCAGTCAAAGCGGTCAATTGCTGCGCAGCTGGCGGCATTTATTAGCAGGGCTTTAGCGGCGCGAAATGATAAGATGGCGGCGCTGGGACTGTTGTGCCAAAGGCCGGTGTACGTGTTGTATTCGGGCTCATTGAACGTATCGTCGGGGTGCAGTTGCAGGCCCGGTTTCGATTTAAACAGGCCTACTCGGTCGATTTTACGCTGTGCGTTTGGCACGTATTGATCAAACCGCCAGCGAAGCCCGCCAAAAAAATCCAGCTGTCGCTCTTTGGGAAAATTGTGATTGTCGGGGTCAACCCGGGTCTGTGCGTAATACCCGCTGCTGTCGATCTGTGCAGTCTGTGTGCAAACTGCGTTTGGATTTTGGCTCAGATCGGCGGCATACAGATCGATTGTGTAGGTGAGCATCGCGGCGCGCTCTTCTTGAGTGTTGAACGCTAGAAGCTCGCTGATACTGCGGGTTTCGCAGAATGGATAAAACAGATATTCGGCGTTATAGCAGTAATACATCCAAGTATCTGGCGCCCAAAGGATAATGCGGTTGATTGCGCAAGTCACGGCCTCTTCGCTGTGTGTATCATAGCGAATACTGTGGACTTCGGGGGCAAAGCCATCGGGATGGGCAATGCCCTTTGGGACAAAAACCAATATTGAGCGAAAGCCACGCATTAGGTGATGGGCAATCGTGGAACGTATCTCGATGTCGTCTTCGACAAAAATCAGCGCAATCGGTCCCTGCGCAAGCCTGCGCTTTGAGAGCCGTAAAAAAGAGTTTAAGGTATCAAATTTCAAAATATTGCCCAATATGCGAGGCCGAACCTAAAAACCGCTGTGCCATTGCAACACACCGCTGTGGTAATGTAGGGGATAACTCTGAAATGATTCAAGGGATCTGGCTGTGACACAGAATAAAAAACTGTTCATAAAAACCTACGGCTGTCAAATGAATGTCTACGACAGTGAACGCATGGCCGAGGCGCTTGGCTCTGAGGGGTACGTTGAAACCAAAACGCCCGACGATGCAGACATGATTTTGCTCAATACCTGTCATATTCGGGAAAAAGCGGCCGAAAAAATCTATTCCGAGTTGGGACGTTATAAGGGATTTAAGGCGCAAAACCCAGATTTGAAAATTGGCGTGGCAGGCTGTGTAGCACAGGCCGAAGGCGCAGAGATCATGCGCCGCCAGCCGATGGTGGATCTGGTGGTTGGACCGCAGAGTTATCACCGGTTGCCGGCGCTTGAGGCCAAGGTTCGCGCTGGCGAAAAGGCGCTAGACACTGATTTTCCGGAAGAGGACAAATTCGAACATCTTAAAGCTCGCCCAAAGGCCAAACGTGCGCCAAGTGCGTTTCTGACCGTACAAGAGGGCTGTGATAAATTCTGTGCATTTTGCGTTGTGCCCTATACGCGTGGCGCAGAAGTAAGCCGTCCCGCCGACCGTGTCCTGACCGAGGCGCGCGATCTGGTGGCGCGCGGGGTGCGCGAAATCACCCTTTTGGGACAGAATGTAAACGCCTATCACGGGGCTGGTTCAGGCGGCAGTTGGACATTGGCCAAACTGATCTGGGCCCTCAATGATGTCGACGGGCTTGAACGGATACGCTTTACCACCAGCCATCCAAATGACATGACAGATGAATTGATTGAGGCCCACGGCAACTGTCCGAAACTGATGCCCTATTTGCATCTGCCGGTGCAATCTGGGTCTGATAAAATTCTCAAACGGATGAACCGCAGCCATACCACTGAGAGCTATCTTGATGTGGTGGCGCGTCTGCGCGCGGCCCGCCCCGATATTTTGTTATCTGGCGATTTTATCGTCGGCTTTCCCGAGGAAACCGAAGAGGATTTCCAGGCGACGCTGGATTTAATCAAAGCGGTAGAATATGGGCAGGCGTATTCGTTTAAATATTCCACTCGCCCGGGCACCCCTGCAGCTGAGCGCCCACAGTTGCAGGAAGAAGTGAAATCAGAACGCCTGCAAAGGCTGCAGGCCCTGCTCAGCGAGCAGCAAAAAAATATTCAGCTTTCTATGGTGGGCCGTGAGGTGAAAGTCTTACTTGAAAAGCCCGGTCGTTTAGAGGGCCAGATGGTTGGCAAGTCGCAATATCTGCACGCCGTCCATGTGACCGGATCTGGTGGCAATATCGGCGATATCGTGCGTGCGCGGGTCCTCAATAGCGAGAAAAATTCACTGGGCGGGGCCTGTGTGGAATAACCGCAGCGGCAAGATGAAAGTTTTATTTGTAGCGCTCTCGCTTTTGCCGATAATCCGTCGTAACTTTGCATTAGGCAATCAAGGAAATTGTGCCTTGTTTATTGGGAGAAATGAGTGACCACGCAGAACCCAACAAGCCCGTCTACGAAAGATGGTTTGAAAGACTCGTTAATTGAATTTCCTGACAATAGACTGTTGATTGATTTATGTGGCGCCTACGATCAACATCTGGCAGCGATTGAAAAAGCTTTGGACGTTCAAATTATCCGTCGCGGCAACCAGTTGGCTATATTGGGATCGGCTGCGGGCCTTGACGAGGTGACAGAGATCTTAAAAGCGCTCTATCAGCGGCTTGAGGCCGGACGCACAATCGAGCCCGGTGATATCGACCGTGAATTGCGGATGCAGGGTGATGGAGAAAACGGCGTTGATCGCAAAGTTGATCAACTGGAAATGTTTTCTGGCGAAAAATTTGAGATCAAGACCCGTAAGAAAATTATAGAGCCGCGCACGGATGCGCAAAAAGCATATGTCGCTTCGCTCTTCTCAAATGAGCTGGCCTTTGGGATTGGTCCCGCCGGCACGGGAAAGACCTATTTGGCGGTTGCAGTTGGGGTCTCAATGTTCATTGCGGGTAAAGTTGATAAGATCATCCTGTCGCGGCCGGCGGTCGAGGCGGGGGAAAAGCTGGGCTATCTTCCTGGAGATATGAAAGAAAAGGTCGACCCCTACATGCAGCCGCTCTACGACGCTTTGGATGATTTCATTCCAAGTAAACAGTTGGCACGGCTGTTTGAGGAAAAGCAGATCGAGATCGCGCCACTTGCCTTTATGCGTGGACGTACGTTGTCAAATGCGTTTGTGGTGCTGGACGAAGCGCAGAACGCCACCTCAATGCAAATGAAAATGTTTCTGACCCGTCTGGGAGAGGGGAGCCGTATGGTGATCACTGGCGATCGCAGTCAGGTCGATCTGCCACGGGGGGTCACCTCAGGTCTGGCTGATGCAGAAAGACTATTGCACTCGATCGAAAAAATCAGTTTTAATTATTTCACGTCTAAAGATGTGGTGCGCCATCCGCTTGTGGCGGCGATCATTGACGCCTATGAGGCGGACACGCCGCGCTGAATTTGCGGTGACTGCACTTGATGCGGTACACAGGGGTAAAAAGGCGTCGGTTGTTTTCGGCGCAGCAGGGATATGACAGTAGATATCATCATAGAAGATGCGCGCTGGGATCAGCTTGGACTGGCTGATCTGGCTCAAACAGCGGCACAGGCAGCACTGGAATATTTCGCGCTGGACCCAGCGTGTTTCTCCATCTCGGCGCTGGGCGGAAATGATGCCAGAATTGCCGAGCTTAATGCCAGTTTCAGGGGCAACGCAGCAGCCACAAATGTGCTGTCATGGCCGTCATTAGAGCGCGCTGCACCTCATCCGGGAGGGCGGCCTCTTTTGCCTCGGGCAGAAGAGACATCCGAACTTGGTGATATTGCGCTTGCCTATGAAACCTGTCACCGCGAGGCTGCTCTGGCAGAACGGTTGCTGTCGGATCATGTTTTGCATCTATTTGTACATGGAATTCTTCATCTTTTGGGGTACGATCATTTAAATGATCAAGACGCAATGCTAATGGAGAGCATAGAGATTGAAATTTTGAAGGTGCTTGGGGTTGAGAACCCCTATAATGATCGAGGCGATATGCTGGGTATTTTGGAAAGATAACATGGACGCGAACGACGGCTCATCTGGTGTAACGCAGCCAGCGCAAGACGAGGATGACACGGATCAAAACACCGGACTTTTGGGGCGATTGGCAGCGGCTTTTCGACCGCTCGCGACAGACGAAGCCGAGCAAGACGCCGATGTGATCAGTCCCTCCAGCGCCCGCCATGGCATGGTAAATTTGCGCCGTATGCGGGTGGAGGATGTAGCCATTCCTAAAGCCGAGATCGAGGCGGTTCCGGAACAGATTGAAATAGAAGAACTGGTACATAAATTTCGTCAGACTGGATTTACCCGCCTTCCGGTATTTTCCGGCACGCTGGACACACCAAATGGTTTTGTACACCTGAAAGACTTGGCTTTGAGCCACGGCTTTAACGAAAGCGACCGCCCTTATGATTTGGCCAAAATGTTGCGGCCGTTATTATTTGTGCCGCCGTCGATGTCGATCGGTGTACTGTTGACAAAAATGCAGGCTGAGCGTCGGCATATGGCGCTGGTGATCGACGAATATGGTGGTGTAGATGGCCTTGTGACGATTGAGGACCTGATTGAACAGGTCATAGGCGAAATTGAAGATGAGCATGACAGCGAGGACGATGTCTTTTGGTCACAGGAAAAACCGGGGCAATATATGGCTCTGGCCAAAGCACCGCTTGATGCGTTTGAGGCTGATGTTGGCGTTTGCCTGACCGATGCTGAGGATCTGGATACCGAAGAGATCGAAACATTGGGCGGACTTGTGTTTATGCTGGCTGGCCAGGTGCCGGCGCGGGGCGAAGTCGTCATGCATCCCGACGGGACCGAATTCGAAGTGATCGAGGCAGATCCGCGCCGGATTAAACGTCTGCGGGTGCGTCTGAGCGAGCAGAATGCGGCCAAATAGAACGGCGCCAGACCTGCTGAACCATCTGGTGCTTTGGCTTTCAAGCGGACATATCTCACGGCGCGCCACGGTGGCAGCAGGCGCAGGTGGCGTCATGGCACTTGGCCATCCGCCGTTCGATTGGCTGGCTATTGGGCTATTTGGCCTCGTGCTTTGCGGGGTCATCTTTCTTGGTGCGAACGGTGTCCGGCAGGCGGCCTGGATTGGATGGTGGTGCGGCTTGGGCTATTTTGCAGTGCTGTTGCACTGGGTTGTTGAGCCCTTTCTTGTCTATCCCGAACAAGATGGATGGATGGCGCCATTTGCTTTGTTTTTTCTGTCTGGCGGGTTGGCTCTGTTCTGGGCTGCGGCCTTTGCGTTTGCCCGGCGGTTTGCCAGCCTTGTTGTGCTCTGCCTTGCCCTGACGGTGGCCGAGGGTCTACGAAGCTATGTGCTAACCGGCTTTCCCTGGGGTCTGATTGGCTATGTTTGGCTGAACAGTCCCGTCTCTCAACTGGGCGCTTGGGTTGGGCCGCATGGTTTGACTTTATTGACCCTGACGTTGGTCTTTTTACCGCTCGCGGTGCTTCGCGCAACGCGGTCTTGGACGGCGCTTGCCGTCCTTTTAGGGGGTGGTCTTGCTGTATTAGTCTTGGGGTACTGGCAAGGCCAAGATCCCGCGCCAAGGATGACGGATACAACCTTGCGTTTAATACAGCCAAATGCCCCTCAAGATCAAAAATGGCGTCCGGAAAACCGTGAGTTGTTTTTCCAACGGCAGTTGGGATTTACCCGACAAGACCCACGCCCGGATCTGATCGTCTGGCCTGAAACTGCGATCCCGGTGCTGTTGAATGACGCTGACGACGTGTTGGCGCAGATTGCCACGACGGCAAATGGGACAACGGTGGTCTTGGGTGCACAGCGCTATGATGCTTGGGGTTATTATAATTCACTGGCGGTCCTTGATCCAAGGGGGCAGATATCCCACCGATATGACAAACATCACTTGGTCCCATTTGGCGAATATATTCCTTTTTTGGGTTTGTTTGGCATCCTAGGTGGGGGCCTCGCCGCTCAATTTGGCGGGGGATATCAGCCAGGGGTTGGGCCAACGGTTCTTGCGGTTGATGGGGTGGGAAAATTCCTGCCGCTGATTTGTTATGAACTGGTTTTTCCGCATGAAATTGGCTCAGTCTCGCAGAGGGCGGACTTTATGCTGCAGATTACCAATGATGCTTGGTTTGGCACATTCTCAGGCCCGTATCAGCATTTGGCACAGGCGCGGATGCGGGCGATCGAGCAGGGCCTGCCGATGGTGCGGGCCGCAAATACTGGTGTGTCGGCCGTAATTGATGCCAAGGGCAAGCTGCTTCAACACCTACCGTTGGGGCAGGCAGGCTATCTCGATGCCGTGCTGCCGGCACCTGGGCCACCGACGGTTTACAGCCGCTTTGGTGATGGGCTGGTTTTTCTTTTGCTGGGCTTATTTGCTGTGGGGTATATTACGTGCCGCAGAGGCTTTGGTGATTGACCTTCCAAAGCATGCGCTTTACTGCATGGCAGTCTAAGGCCACAACGGCTTCCTGGCGTGGCAATTTTTTTAATGGAGCGTTTAAATGTCCCGTCAAAACTATATATTCACCTCTGAATCTGTTTCAGAGGGCCACCCCGATAAGTTGTGCGACCGCATTTCTGATGCTGTGCTTGATGCCTTTCTTAAAGAAGAGCCCGAGGCGCGGGTGGCCTGCGAAACATTTGCCACAACCAACCGGGTGGTGATTGGCGGGGAAGTCGGTTTGTCCTCAAAGGAGAAACTCACCGAGTATATGCAGAGTATTGAGGCGATCGCGCGGGAATGCATCAAAGACATCGGCTATGAGCAGGATAAGTTCCATCATGCCACTTGCGAGGTGACAAACCTTTTGCATGAACAATCGGCGCATATCGCACAGGGTGTCGATGCGTCGGGTCCCAAAGACGAAGGCGCCGGTGATCAGGGGATCATGTTTGGTTATGCGACCAACGAGACCGAGCATTTGATGCCGGCACCGATCCAATATGCCCATGCCATTCTGCGGCGCTTGGCCGAGGTGCGCAAAGACGGCACCGAACCCAGCCTGCGACCCGATGCAAAATCTCAGCTGTCGGTGATTTATGAAAATGGCAAACCGGTAGGTGTCAGTTCGATCGTGCTGTCAACCCAGCACGCAGATGTCAGCCAGACCAGCGATGATATTCGCGCCATTGTCGAGCCCTATATCCGCGACGTGTTGCCATCTGATTGGATTACCGAAGCCACCGAATGGTGGGTGAACCCAACGGGGGTCTTTGTCATTGGCGGGCCCGACGGGGACGCCGGCCTGACCGGTCGCAAGATTATCGTCGACACCTATGGTGGGGCCGCACCGCATGGCGGTGGGGCGTTTTCCGGCAAGGATCCGACCAAGGTGGATCGCTCGGCGGCTTATGCGGCGCGCTATCTGGCAAAGAACGTCGTCGCCGCTGGGATGGCTGAACGCTGTACGATTCAGTTGAGCTATGCGATTGGCGTGTCGAAACCGCTGTCGATCTATGCCGATACGCACGGCACTGGCGAGTTGGATGCCGCCGAGATCGAACGCGCCGTTGCCAGTTGTATGGATTTGACCCCGCGTGGTATTCGAGAGCATTTGCAGATGAATAAACCGATCTATCAGCGCACAGCGGCCTATGGTCATTTTGGTCGTGCACCGGAAGAAGACGGCGGCTTCAGCTGGGAACGCACGGATTTGGCTGAAAAACTGCGGGCGGCTGTTTAGTTGCCCCAATCTGAGGTCCATCAGTTTGGCCGCAAACGATTCGCTTTTTTGCTCTAGAAAAAAGATAGCGTTTTGTTCTTGCGCGCCGTAACTGGTTCTTTTGATGTCGTCTTACCATGGGCATTCTTCGTGTGTGTTGAACCTGCGCGGTCAAGCGGGTAAAGCCCTGTCCATGACCAAAGACACGCATCCCTCTGGCGCCCCTTGGCGAAATTTTTATGGCCGTTTCAAAGGCAAATCTCTGCGACCTGCGCAGGAAATTTACCTGCGCGAAGATCTGCAGGCCCTCTCGCCCGGAGCGGTCTCTTGGGAGGACAATCCAACCCGCAAATTACTGGATCTGGAGAGAATGTTTGACGGGCGGGATGTGTGGTTGGAAATCGGCTTTGGCGGAGGTGAGCATCTGGTGCATCAGGCGCTGCAAAATCCAGATGTTGGCATTATTGGCTGCGAACCGTTTATCAATGGGGTGGCCATGCTCCTTGGTAAAGTCCGCGAATCTGGGGTGCGCAACCTGCGTATCTATCCCGGTGATGTGCGCAATATGTTCGACATTTTGCCACCCGCGAGCATTGACCGGGGGTTTTTGCTCTATCCTGACCCTTGGCCCAAAACACGCCACCACCGTCGGCGGTTCGTCACGCCGGAATATCTGCAGCCGCTGGCCAAGGTGATCAAACCCGGGGCGATGTTTCGCGTGGCGACTGATATACCTGATTATGTACGCCAGACGCTGGAACAGGTTCCGCGGCATGGATTCGATTGGTTAGCCGAGGCGCCTGCCGATTGGCGTCAGCCTTGGCCCGACTGGATTTCGACGCGGTATGAGCAAAAGGCGCTGCGCGAAGAGCGCGTGCCGCATTATCTGAGTTTTCGGCGCCGCTAGACGCGCCGTATCCTGTGCGGTATCAGCACAGACGAAGAGGAGTTCTAAAGATGTCCAGCACTGGTATGCCGATTGTAATGTCATCACAAAAATGTGGGCCGCTGACCGGAGAGGCGCATGTTCCGGGTGATAAATCGATTTCGCACCGCGCGTTGATACTGGGCGCTTTGGCGGTCGGCGAGACCAAAATTACCGGCCTTCTGGAGGGTGAGGATGTGCTGGACACCGCTAAGGCAATGCGCGCATTTGGCGCTGAAGTTATTGATCACGGCGGTGGCACATGGTCGGTGCATGGCGTTGGTGTTGGCGGGTTTGCTGAGCCCGAGCAGGTGATTGATTGTGGCAATTCCGGCACCGGAGTGCGCCTGATAATGGGGGCGATGGCCACCACGCCAATCACCGCGACCTTCACGGGTGATGCCAGTTTGAATAAACGGCCAATGGCGCGGGTTACCGACCCCATCCAAACCTTGGGTGCGCAGGCATATGGCCGTGCGGGCGGACGTCTGCCTATGACCATTGTGGGTGCCGCAGATCCAGTGCCGCCGCGCTATACCGTGCCGATGCCGTCCGCTCAGGTGAAATCAGCGGTGTTACTTGCGGGGCTGAACGCCCCGGGCGATACTGTGGTGATTGAGAAAGAGGCGACCCGCGATCATACCGAGCGGATGCTGTCGGGCTTTGGGGCAACAATTACCACTGAGGAAACCAACGAGGGGCGGGTGATAACGCTTGTTGGCCAGCCCGAATTGCAGCCGCAAGTGATTGTGGTACCGCGCGATCCCTCTTCGGCTGCATTTCCGGTCTGTGCGGCGCTGATCACCGAAGGCTCTGACGTTGTCATCCCGAACATTGGCTTGAACCCGACGCGGGCAGGGCTGTTCACCACTCTGCGTGAGATGGGCGCTGATCTGAGCTATGAGAACCCACGCGAGGAAGGGGGCGAACCGGTTGCGGATTTGCGCGCACGCTATTCGCCAGCCATGCAGGGCATCGAGGTCCCGCCAGAGCGTGCAGCATCGATGATCGATGAATACCCCATCCTGTCGGTGGTTGCTGCGTTTGCCAAGGGCACGACAGCCATGCGTGGGGTGAAAGAACTTAGGGTGAAAGAAAGCGATCGGATCGAGGCGATGGCGTCTGGTTTGCGGGCCAATGGTGTTGAGGTCGAGGATGGGCCTGATTGGTGGATCGTGCATGGTAAGGGCATGGGGCAGGTTCCTGGTGGGTCGCGCTGTGACACGCATCTCGACCACCGTATCGCGATGTCATTTTTAATTTTGGGCATGGCATCGCAAGCGCCTGTCAGCATTGACGACGGCAGCCCAATTGCCACATCTTTTCCGATTTTTGAGACGCTAATGGCGTCTTTGGGCGCAAAAATTACCCGTCTGCCGTGACGGTATTAGAATTTACAAACCAACTCAGCATTGGCCATCAGCTTGTGCCGCCGCTCTGCAGGAGACTTAGATGAGTTTTACCGTTGCGATTGATGGGCCGGCAGCAGCGGGTAAGGGTACATTGGCCAAACAACTCGCGGCGCATTTTAGTATGGCCCATCTGGATACGGGATTGTTGTACCGCGCGGTGGCGCGCCAGGTGCTGGCAGGCAGCGATCCAGTGGCGGCGGCGGTGTCATTGCAGGCTGAAGATCTTGATCCAACGGGTCTTTACACACCCGAGGTGGCGCAGCAGGCCAGTCGGGTGGCCGTGCTTGCCGAGGTGCGCTCGGCGCTGGTGGCCTTTCAACGCAACTTTGCCCAGCGCGCGGAGGGGGCGGTATTGGATGGCCGTGATATTGGTACGGTGATCTGTTGTGATGCCGAGGTAAAACTGTTTGTGACAGCGCGCGCCGAAGTGCGCGCCGAGCGACGGTATCTTGAACTCAAAGCCAAGGGGGCAGACGTCAGCCGTGCGCAGGTTCTGGCAGATGTCAACGAACGCGATGCCCGTGATCAGGGTCGCAAAGAGGCGCCATTGCGTGCGGCGTCAGATGCAATCGTGATTGATACCTCTGATTTGAGTGTTGAGGCGGCATTGGATCTTGCGATCGCCGAAGTGGCGCAAAAATGGACTTTTGGCGATAGTCGTGACTATAAAAAATAGACGGTTTTTCCCGGACGAAATGGCATATTTAACCGCGCTACCTCGTTCAAATGACCAGTGCATTTATAACGACCAACACTATTGCATTCATCCGTAAAATTCGCGTTTGTGTTCCTAACTGAATAGCAATCAGACTGTATGGAAAATTGCTTTGTGCTAGAAAGTTTGTGCTGTGCTTGCCACTCTGGATTTTATGAACAAAGCCATAACCGCTGGGATTTTCATGCCCTAAAGCTTGACGACGGTCACTGTAAACGGCTTACTCTCCAAGAGATGGACCCGTCTGAGCGCCCGAGCGGATACGTGTGTGTCCTGCCCTGCATTGTGTTTAGAGCTTGGAGCGCGACCACAGTGAGACTTGATCGAGACCTCACGCGCCAAGTGCGGCCTTTTCGTCAGCATTTGTGCCAAATTGCGGCAGATCTGCGACTGACTTGCCGTGCGCGGCCATCAAAGTGTCACGCACATAGGCGATATGGGCGGTTTCTTCGATAATTTCAGCCAGATACTGCGCTTTCATCAAAGTTGTGCCCACACCAATTGTGCCGTGGTTCGCCAACACCGCCGCGACAATTTCAGGGTCTTGGAAGATAGGGCTGATTTCCCTGTCGGTCTGTGGGCCCCCCATTGGCGACAGGGGGATCAACGGCATGCGCCCAATTTTTTCAATCGTTTGCACGGTCAGGCATGGGATTTCCAGACCGGCGCTGGCATAGCCTGTGGCCCAGGGGCTGTGGCAATGCACGACTGCGCGAATATCGTCACGGATACGATAGAGATCAAGGTGAAAGCCCAGGTCTTTGGACGGCTTGAAAGGGCCGTCTTCGATTGTGCCGTCCAGATGGACCACTTGCAGATTGTCACGGGTGCATTCGTTAAACCCGATGCCTGAGGGCTTAATCACAATGGCATCGATGGTGTCGAGCCGAACCGACAGGTTGCCGCCAGCATTGGTTTGTAGTCGCAAGTCAAAGCATCGTTTTGCGGTGGCAATCAGGGCGTCTTTTTTAGCAGTCAAATCAGTTGGTATGCTCATAGAAATTGGTCCAATGTCAGCGTTTTCAGTACAGTTATAATTTTGTCAGTGACGGCGGGGGCAGAGATGTGCTCAGGCAAGATATGAAGCGCAATCTCGGCCTTCAGCTTGCTGCGCGCCACATCGAGAAAGATCTGGCGCAGTTCTGGGTCTTCGATTGCGCCGCCAAGACAGTCTTGATGGGAAAACCCTCCCATCGGCACGATTAGCGCGCGAGGCCCGGTCGCGTTATTTAAGGCGTCGATCAATTTGGACGCCATCTGTGTCATTTCATCCGGATTCAGTTTTGCGTGGGTGAAATAAGTTGAATGAGCATAGTGCGGGCGTTGCAGGTAGTTTGAGGGGACGAGAGCGGCTGCTCCCAGTCCAAGAAAATTTAACCCTCCGGGCAGGACAATGCGCGGAAGCGCCCCCGCTGATGTAAACCTGCCTGCCATTGGCACGTGATCGCCTGTGAGCTCTAGTCTGGTCAACTCATGCGGGGTAAGGTCAATGATCGCATGAAAAGCCCCTTGGTTGGCAAAGCGTGTAAAGGCTGCGCCGCCATAGCCGTTCGAATGAAACACGGTCGTCTCTTGTCCGCGTTGGCCAAGCCGTTTGACCAATGGTGCGACTGCGGCCTCAGTTGCGCCCATGGCCGTAATGCCAACCGAGGATACAGGCGGGTCGGCATCGTGTGTGCGTGTGCTGCTGCAAAGGCCGACGGTCATGGCGGCCGTGTTGTCCAAAACTTGGCGCAAAGTGGCGTTGAGTCCGCAGATATCGGCCAGAGTTGGCACTAAAATGATCGAATTATCTGCAATGGCACCGCGTGGATCAAACGGCAGAGTGGTCACCAGCAGCTTGGGGAAGGTAACGGGCAGGGCGCGCAGTACCTGTAAAATCACCTCGCCACCGGTTCCGCCCCCAATGCCAATAGTGACGTCTGTATTGGTCTCAACCGCTGCGGCAACATCATCCCAAACCCGCGCAACGGTGGTTTGCATAGCGGCAATTTTATCGCTTCCCCCAAGGGTTTTTCCGCCCGTTTCCAGTGATATATCAATCGTGCGCACTGTCGCGCCATGATCGGTGAGGCGCCGGGTTAGATACGCGGCTTCGTCTGCTTTGGTCGCAAGGGTCGCCAAGAGCAAAACGGTTCCGGTCATTTGTCTAGCCTTTTACTGCGCCAGCGGTCATGCCGGTGATGATTTGCCGGGATGCGAACAGTGTAAAGATAATCGGTGGAATGGCCAGCAGCATGCCAGTGGCCATGATGACCCCCCATTCGACATTGAATTCTGACATATTATTCACGATCAAAATCGGAACGGTTTTTGTGTCCCGGTCCGATAGGGCTGAGGCTAGTAAATATTCGTTCCAAGCAATACGAAACGTAAAGATTGCTGCGGCGGCAAGTCCGGGTTTGATCAGGGGAAGAACAATTTGGAAAAAGACCTGAAAAGGCCCCGCACCATCCACCCGCGCCGCCTCTTCCAAGCTGCGCGGCACCTGCACGATAAAACTTTGTAAAATCCAGATCACAAATGGCAGGTTCATAGCGACATAAATCAAGATAATACCAGAATGTGTTCCGGCCAGACAAATATCACCACGCCCCCCGAAGGTGTCGCGTATCAGTTCACCCAGCCAGAACTTTTTGCTGATGCAAAACTCGTTATTCCAAAGACCAAAAACGGGCACCAACAAAACAGCAGGGGGCACCATGCGCACCATCAATGTCGTTAATGATGCCGTATCGCGCCCCATAAATCGAAACCGCACCAGTGCGTAGGCGGCCATGCACCCGATGATCAGGGTCAGTGCCGTAGACACCAGTGCGATGATTAAAGAATTTACAAACGCACCGCCAAATTTCAGAGCACAGAAGTCTAGGTGCTCGGGTTCGTACCACAAGACATCGCAAAGTGCGGTTTCATAATTCTGGATCGTTGGCAAAAATAACAATCCCGAGGTGCCCCCGATAATGTCGACATCCAGTTTAAACGAATTGGTGAACATCAACACAATGGGTCCCACAGCCATGAAAATCAGGGCGACCAGCAAGGCATAAAAGGCAGGGTTTTGACGGTCGTGATCCATGGTCTAGCCTTCTTCTTGGATTTGGCGGGCTTGCCGCGCAGAGCGAGCTTCTTGCAAGCGGGTGATGGCAAACATCCCCAAGGTTAGAATTAACAAAAGGAGTAGCAGATAATTTGACATGGCGGCTGCAACGCCCAATTCGCGAAATTCTGTTGCGGTGCGTGAAATGCGCAGTGCGATAATTTCGGTGGACAGGCCGGGGCCGCCTTCGGTCATGACCAAAATTACCTCCAAGACCTTAAATGCATCAATGAGACGCAAAAGCCCAGTTACAATAAGCACCGGCATCATCAGTGGCAGCTTGATGTATCTGATCTGCTGCCATCCGGTAGCACCATCGATCTTGGCTGCCTCTAAAGCGGAGCGGGGCAGGGATTGTAACGCCGCTAGTGATAAAATGAAAATAAACGGGGTCCATTGCCAGATATCAGCGATAATCACAGACAATAGCGCGTGCTGTCCGAGCCAATCTACGCTCTCAAACCCCATGGATTTCAGGGTTTTGTTAATCGTCCCAACCGTGGGGTGGTACATATAGCGCCACATCAAGCCAACAACCACGGGTGCAATCATCATCGGCAGGATAAATAATGTGCGCAGTACCGACATGCCCCGAATGTTGCGGTCCAGCAGCAAAGCCAAGCCAACACCGATCGCAAGTTCCGCTGTGACCACCGCAAAAGCAAACGTCAAGGTGACAGACAGGCTTTCCCGAAAGGCAGGGTCAAAGAATAGCGTGATATAGTTTTTAAGGCCTACAAATTCAGTTTCAGAAATATTTTGGCTGGGATCCCAAGCTCGAAACGACCCATAAATCATATACGCAAGCGGGTAGAGTAACGCCAGACCCATAATAATGGCAGCGGGAGCCATGAACACATAAGGTGTCATCCGGTTTAAATTTTGGGCTTTCACATCATGCTCCGACTATTGGGGATTGCGCGACCCGCAGGGATCGGGTCGCGCTGTGGATAGGATTACTGCCAGGTGTAGTACCCAGCTTCTTCCATTACGCCTCTGGTGCGTTCTGCGACGCCGTCCAAGGCGTCCTGGACATCCAGGCCTTCGGTCAGAACTTTGGATAGCGTGGTGCCCAGATCGGCGTTGATCTTGCCCCAAACAGGGATAATTGGACGCCAGTCAGGGTCCGCGTGCTTCAGCGCTTCGCCAAATGTTGCCATATGTGGAAACTTGGCGTTCACATCCGCATCAGCGTGAGTCGAGAAGCGTGACGGGTTTCCGCCTGCCATCGCAACCAGTTTGTCGCCGGTCTTTGAGGTCAACCATTGCATCAACAAAAACGCGGCTTCTTTGTTTTCAGCGTTCTTTGGGATGCCGATGCCAAAACCGCCAGTTTGCGAACCGCGACGCACACCCTCGGGGTGCATGGCCCAACCAACTTTACCGACAACTTTTGATTTACTTGCATCGTCGATTTGACCCGCAACAACTGTGGTGTCCAGAAACATTGCAGTGTCGCCGTTTAGAAATGAGCCAAGCGCTTCACCAAACCCAAACGAAGCTGCACCCTCGGGACCACAATCAACGATTTGCTTCAATGCATTTGCGGCTTGAACACCAGCTTCATTGTTTACAATTGGGTTCCAAGCGTCGTCAAAGATACGTCCGCCCAAAGGCGCAAGATGCAACAAAAACGCGTGGGCTGCGTGGTGTCCAGACGCCGCACGCGACGACAGGCCGCCCATGCCTGGCTCAAGCTGAGGAATTTTGCAGGCGATGTCCAACATTTCTGCATAGGTTTCAGGAACGCTCAGCCCATGTTTTTCAAAGATGTCCTTGCGATACCCTAGAACAGATGTTTCCGAGCCATAAGGCATTCCAAACAGTGATCCGGTTTTGCCTTGTAGATAGCCTTTGTTGCCGCCGGCAAAACCAATGTTGTAGACATAGCCGTCAATAAGATCATCTGCATCGTAAGATGGATCGGCCAGTTTCGGGTTCATGAAATAACGCGCAAGATTTTCAAGCTGGTCTGCATAGACATAGTCTGCCTTAGAAAACACAACATAAGCGATCAGGTCATAGTCACCTTCGTCCTGACCCAATTCCAAAGTCTGGCGTTCCCGCATTTTGAGATAGGGCAATTGGTCGACTTCGACTTCGATCCCGGTCTCTTTAGTGAATTCCGGTAAGATTTTCATCACTGCATTATAGTGGGGGTGTGCTGGAAAATTGACTACCAAAGTCGTGCCGTCATAGGCATCATACGGCCCGGCTATGGCCGCACTCGCGACGGTAAGAGCGGTTGAGGCCCCCAAGGCCATGCGTTTGAGTTTTTTTAACATAGGTTATCCTCCCATAATCAATAAAGGCGACGCTAGAGCGCCAGTTCTGTTTTTCGGTCAAATAGATGAATACCCTCTGGTCTGACCGCAAACCTGAGTGTCTCGCCTAGTGCGATGGGGGTTTCTGATTTTAATTCCACCGTCACATCAGCACTTCCACAGGCGCACAGCAAAACAGACTGTGCGCCAATGTATTCAGAAATTTTTACTTGCAAATCCAAAGCCGTAGCGTCTTGGGCATCGGGGGCATAAATCAGGTCACTGGGCCGCACGCCCAAGGTGACGTGGCCGCTTGTTTGACCTAATTCTTTTGATTTCGAGGCAGGGATGGCGATTTTAAAGGCATCGCCGATAGCAAAAAGTGTATCGTCCTCTCTCCGCAGGTCAGCCTGCAGAAAATTCATGGGTGGCGAGCCGAGAAATCCCGCCACAAATTTATTGTTGGGTTTTTTGAACAACGTCTCTGGTGTGCCTTGCTGCTGAATATAGCCGCCATGCATGACAACAATTCGGTCGGCCAAAGTCATTGCTTCGATCTGGTCGTGGGTCACATAGATCATATTTTTTTTGACTCGCTGCCGCATGACTGCCAATTCGGCGCGCATTTGGCCGCGCAATTTAGCATCAAGATTGGACAGTGGTTCGTCGAACAGGAAGATATCACTATCTTTCGCCAGCGCCCGCGCCATGGCGACGCGTTGGCGCTGTCCGCCAGACAGGGCACCGGGCTTGCGGTGTAAAAACTCAGTTAAACCCACAACATCTGCGACTTCGCGCACCTTGGCTTCGATTTCGGCCTTTGGGCGTTTTTGCAAGCGCAATGCAAATGAGATGTTCCGTGCGACATCCATGTGCGGATAAAGCGCGTAATCTTGGAACACCATCGCCAAATTGCGATCCTTTGGTTCCAGATGGCTAATGGGTTGATCATTGAGAAAGATTTCTCCCTCGGAGACTGTTTCTAATCCAGCAATCATCCGCAGGGTTGTAGATTTCCCGCATCCGGAAGGCCCGACAAGAGCCGTGAATTCATTTTCGGCCATACTGAGATTGATGCCGTGCAACACCTGAACTGCGCCGTAACACTTAATAAGATTTTCCAAGCGAATTTCAGGCATAGAATCCCTCCTAAATTTGAATCTAATAATTTTGTATACAAAAAGAAAAGTAAACATACAAAATTGCTAAATCGAAAAAAAACTGTATTATAGCTCTAGAATAGTGGCAAAATGCAGGGTCTGAAATGGCAAATATACAAGATTTAGACGCCTCTGGGCACAAATTGTCTGCAGCACATCGTGTTGAACAAGCCTTGATCGAAGAGATCAGCGCTGGTGAGCTTTTGCCCGGTGTTCGCCTGGACGAAGTTGGGCTTGCACATCGGTTTGGTGTGTCCCGTACCCCAGTGCGCGAGGCATTGTCTCGGTTAACTGCGCAAGGCGTGTTGGTTCCGGGCGAAAAGCGCGGCGCTTTTGTCGCGGAATACTCACGCGAACAATTGAGTCAAATTTTCGAAGCTATGCACGAAATAGAGGCAGCATGCGCCCGAATAGCAGCCCAACGCCTTAGTTTATTGGCTAGGTCCGAAATTGAAGCAGCGCAAGCCGATTGTATGACAGCGGCCGAAGCAGGCGATCGCGTTGCGTATTTGCGTGCCAACGAAGCTTTTCATTTGACAATTTATAAAGCGACTGGAAACCCCTATATCGCCGAGATTGCCTCTGAGTTTCGCCGCCGTACCGGGCCGTTTCGCGCTAAAAAATTCCAAACCCGCGAAGACTTGATCGAATCAGCGCAAAGCCACCAAACTTTGATTGATGACATATTCTCGGAAGATTCAAATACAGCATCAAAGGGGATGCGGGATCATATGACGAACAGTTTCATGCAAACTCTTAGGGTTAACTGACATAAAATTGGGTTACCCTCTTGCAATAATATTCATTCTTCTATTTTTGTATACAAAATAGAATCGCTGAATACGGAGGTCCGGATGGGCATTGCAGAAACCAAGATTTACCCGATCAACACTGGCTGGCTAGAGGCAGACCTTGGGACCTATATCTTTTGGAAGGGTCCCGCAGGAAAGAAATATTGGAACCCTGTCTATTGTCATTACGTGGATACTGGCGAGCATAAGATCTTGATTGATACGGGGTTGTGTGATGCTGAACGGGCCACTCAATACCATCACAAATGTGACAAGCGTGGCTGTTTGGAAGTGCATGATCACCTAGAGCAAAAACTGGGAGTGCATCCCGACGAGATTGACGCAATCGTGTTTACCCATCTTCACTGGGATCATGTGCAAAACATGAAAAAATTCAAAAATGCCCGATATATTGCCCCCAAGGGTGAGATCGAAATGGCATATAACCCCTTGCCCTTGTATTATCGTACTTACGAGTGCGGAATTTTGGATATCGAGCCTGCGTATGCTGGCTGTGTGTTTGAAGCCGTTGAAGACGAATGTGAGGTTCTGCCCGGCATCACTATGTTCCATACGCCGGGCCATTCCGTTGGTCATATGGGGGTAACGGTGGCAACCTCGGTGGGGGATATTGTTGTTGCGGGGGATGCAATTTTTGTAGAGCGAAACCTAGAGCCTAACCCTGCCGAAAAATGGCGTCACTGGGTGCCTGCAAGGTTTGTGAACTCCTATGAGGGCTGGAAATCTGTCGAAGAAATTGACAAGCGCGCAGATTACGTTCTGCCGTGTCATGATGAGGTTGCAAATGCGCGCTCAGATGTGTTTCCTTACGATGGAATGCCGATTCGTAAGCGCCGCCAAACTATACCAGGGTATCAATTCTATTTTGGCGATATGCCTACCGGCATGGCAGATAAGGCAGCCCCTGCGTTAACCAAGGAAGAGGCAGAACAATATATTGCCGGCTTGAAAAATCCGATTGATATGGCGGAATATTAGATTTGTGACACAGCGTATTAACACTTTAGCAGATGTGGCGCGCGACTATGACGCCATCGTGTTTGATCAATGGGGCGTGCTGCATAACGGCACAGCGCCTTATTCTGGTGCGATAGACTGTCTTGCTAATCTTGCCAATTCAGGTTTGACCTTGGCGGTTTTATCCAATTCTGGAAAACGCACTGGCCCGAATGCAAGGCGGATGGCTGATATGGGTTTTGCGCCATCTTTGTTTACTCAAATCATGACCAGCGGCGAAGCTTTATGGCGCGACATTGATGCAGGGAAGGTGCCACAAAGGCATTTTTTTTGTATTGAACGGTCCGCTGGTGATGCCTTTACGTGGGCTGAGGGTCTGCCGGTTGAGTTCACTGATTTGGAAAATGCAGAGGCTGTCTTATTGATGGGCCTGCCAGATGGAACAAGATTGGCCGATTGGCGCCCCACTTTGAGGGCCGCGCTGGACGCGGACTTGCCTATCTACTGCTCAAATCCGGACCGTCAATCACCTCGGGCAGATGGTTTGGTGATATCACCGGGCGCTTTAGCTTTTACCTATATTGATATGGGGGGGGATGTGACGTTCTACGGCAAACCGCACCTTCGCATTTTTGACGCGCTGGCATTGTCTCTTGGGGTGGCGCGTATCTTAATGGTTGGAGACAGTCTGGAGCATGATATCGCAGGTGCACAAGCAGCGGGTTGGGACAGTCTTTTGGTTCAAGGCGGGCTTTATGCAAGTGACTTTGCTCAGGCCGATCACGATGCTGTTTTGGCGAGCCTTGTGACCGCCAAGGCCTGCCGCCCCCCAACATTTTCAATAGAGGTACTTGCATGAAAAACCGATCAGATTTGTTGACACCAGAATTCCGTGCGCTTTCAGCCCGTCTGGGCAGTGACCCTTTGCAGGTCCAAGGGCCGGGCGGTAACACGTCGATCAAAGACGGTGAGGTGATGTGGATCAAGGCATCGGGTACGGAACTGGCCAACGCGGAAACCCAAGATATCTTTGTTGCGGTCGATCGCAATGCAGCCAAAGCCGAAGCCAGCGGCTATGGCGATGGGTCGTGCAAGCAAACTGTACTGGACCCTGCAATTACGCTGCGCCCGTCGATTGAAACGACATTTCATGCAGCGCTGGACTATACGGTTGTGGCCCATACGCATTCTGTTGCAACCTTGGTGCATGTGGTGGGTCCCGAAGGCCGCGCACAAGCAGTGAAGAAATTGGCAGGCCTGCCGTTTGTAATGGTGCCCTATGCCAAACCGGGGCTACCACTGACCCGCGAAATCCTATCCCGCGTAACGCCAGATACCAAAGTAATTCTATTGCAAAATCACGGGTTAATCTGTTGCGGTGATACAGTGGATGACGTGTCCAACCTGATCCGTGAGGTCGAAATGAGGTTGGCAATGGCGGAAAGAAGTTACCAAGACAAACCACCAAACAAACCGGCGCCTGAGGGGTTCGCATGGGCTTATGAGGGGTGGGTCGCAAAAGATGAATGGGCCATGATGCATGCCAAGGCCGGATCTTATTACCCCGATCATGTTGTGTTTCTCGGGCCGGCGCTGCCGTCTCTAGATGAGGGACGTTGGCCGGCTGTTCTGCATGAAGGCACCGGTATTGCCTTGCGTGTCGAAGCCACGCCCAGTCAACGTGCGATGCTGCGTTGTCTATCGGATATATTGGCCCGGTTGCCCTGTGATTGGACTTTGGAACCAATCGGCTTGGATGCTGAAGCAGAGTTGCTGAATTGGGACGCTGAAAAATATCGTCAATCTCTGGCTGCCAGCGCATGAGCCTGAGCTTGGGTATAGACGTGGGCACATCAGGTGTGCGCACGGCGGTGCTGACCACCCAAGGCGATGTTATGCCAATGGCGCGCGCAGACCATGTGCCGCAAAATCCTGATCATATTGATGCAGAGGGGTGGTGGCGCGCCGTTCAAACGTGCATTTTGCGTCAGATGGAAATTGTGCGGGATGAAGGGTTCTCACCGTTCGATATCACCGGGATTGCTGTTGATGGCACCTCTGGGACGATGGTTCTCACCGATGCAAACTTGCGGCCCGTGACGCGGGGGTTGATGTATAATTCAAGCGGATTCGATGCCGAGGCTGCGATAATCGCGCGTTTTGCGCCAGATCCACATATCACACGCGGGTCTGCTTCTGCATTTGCCCGCGCCATGCGCCTGGCCGCAGAGGATATCGATCACGCCGCATGTCATTTGTTGCATCAAGCAGATTTTATTGCGGCAAAACTGATCGGGCAGGGTGGATTTTCTGATCATAACAACGCGCTTAAAACCGGGTTCGACCCGGAAACAGAAACATGGCCAGATTGGGCTGAGACGTGTGGGTTTAATCCAGCCCTGCTGCCTGACGTCGGCCCTGTTGGTGGGCAGTTGGCACCCATAAACCCGCAAGTGGCCGCAGAATTGGGATTATCAAACAGTGTGGTTATTCATGCGGGCACCACCGACAGCATTGCCGCTTTTTTGGCTTGTGCGCCCTTGAAAGAAGGCGCAGCCGTGACGTCGTTGGGCACCACATTGGCGGTGAAGTTGCTCAGCCCTAAACGTATAGACGACCCTGAAATTGGCCTTTATTCCCACCGGCTTGGAGATGTATGGCTGGTCGGTGGGGCCTCAAATACCGGCGGTGGTGTTTTGCTTGATCACTTTGCGCCAGACCAAATTAAAGCACTCAGTAGGCTGATTGATCCCACCAAGCCGACCGGGTTGGCGTATTACCCCCTGTCTAAACCGGGTGAACGGTTTCCCGTTAAAGATTCTGACTTTTTAGGCTGCCTCTCACCGCGACCGAAAGATGACGTGATATTTTTGCAAGCTATGCTCGAGGGAATAGCGACCGTTGAAGCGCGGTGTTACCGTGAAATTGAAGCAAGAGGTGGCGGGAGACCACAGCAGCTGTTTACTGCAGGGGGTGGGTCCCAAAATCCAGTTTGGACAATTCTGCGCGAAAGTGAGCTGGGAATGGATATTAACGCCGCTACGCAGTCTGAGGCTGCGATTGGATCTGCAAAACTGGTGCAGATTTAGACAAGTGAAAAACATATTCACTGTATACCTCAGTCAAAGCGACTGCGTCGGGTCTTAAAGTATAAAACCCAAGAAAACACTGCAAATTGCGCCGAGTGTACAAAGAATAATCTGATTGGTTTTTTGTCCCTTAGATAGAGAAATCTAGAATTAAAACCTAGTGGTTTATACCGAAATTCTCCATTTAAGGGTAAACATGCAGGAGTTTGGTCAATATTACATGGTCGCTAGGCATGAGGGGTTCCGCCGTGTTGAAGCGTGGACAATAGTTTCAAGTTATTCGAGGGTATTGTCTGAGGGTCCGATGCTTTTGTTGCGCACGGACGTAGTCGTGAAGTAGAATTTTCGTTAGTGCTGCAATAACGCAAGCCCTAAGAACGGCAATATAGCCGCCGCAAGATTTGATCGCTAAAAGCTTCTGCTAGGGTTGCCCCAAAGACTGGCGCGCAGTGGCGCCAGTGACAGTCTGTAACGAATTGGAGGACCGGTTGCAAAGAGCCTAGATTAAACGTTTTCTGCAAATGGGGGGGGCATCATCTTCGCAGTTCACCTTCACCTATTTTCATGCCCTTGTCTAAGCTAACACGGTCCTGATTTTCCTGACAATTTACGGCTTGGAAAAAATAGTGAAGTGTTACTTATTGCTTAGCCTGCAGCCCTATGCGTATAATTTTTTCCAAGTTTCAGGACACTCAAGGAGCGTAAACCTTGCGAATACATCTGAGCGATCGAGATGAGAGGGGCAGCCCAGTTACTATTGAACCTGATGATACGAATCCAAAATTGAACGCTAAAACCGGCAGACCTCAAACGCATCGTAACCTGAAGTCCGCTCTTGAAAGTACACGTGTTTCCCAAGTGCTTAAATCCGTCATGGTAAGGGGGAAGTTACTTCCTCACCTTTGCAGATGCGATCAAGCGCATTATTATCAACATCTGACGCGACTTCATAAATACCATTGTAATCAGAATGAAAGCTATTCATGAGCACGATCTTGATTAGCTTTTCTGAATTCTCGGGTTTCTCGAGGTCGTACTTTGTGCAGTGCATATTAAAGAACAGCAGTGCTTCTGCAGTGCCTCGGCCATACAGAGCATCGATCTCTTTTTCATATCCAAATGCCCTGAGTTTGATTTGTATTTGTTTGCGGTGAATTTCAGACTGATTGTTGAAAGCAACTCTCAAAAAAGCAGGCGGTGCGCAAAAAAACACGTCAGAAGCGCGAATTTGACCATAACAACCTGGTGTCACAACTCCGTCGGGATCAGTAAAGACGCCTTGTCCGAAGGGTATACCTAATTTGAATTCTCCTTCGTATTTACCTCCTGTTGAGTAAAAAATTGTTCCAACTCCATGGTAATCCCCATTCTGAAACACACCGATATAAACTGTTCCGCGGTCTTCAAAAAAACCCATGCAGTTGTGCCAATCATTTGAGACAAAGTCACCTTGCTGTTCGCTTTTGGGGCTGTTGGGGCAAGGTTTAATGACCGATGCAACGGCAGCGGTCATGTCTATAAAAAATAGGGCGATGAGCAGGCCATTCCATAGAAATATAGCTTTCATAATGAACTCTTAACAGAGCGGGATGGTCCTGTGGAGCCTAATAAAATAAAACTATGTGTAATCGGGTGCTACTATTGAAGATGCAGCGCTAGAGCCTCGCGTTTCACAAAGTTTACGATAGAAAATCACTTTTCAATGTCATGACGGATCAATTGTCCCCGCTATCATTTTGTATCAGTCTTTTTATGGCGCAAATGGAGACTGCTGGTTTGACTCTGGGTTGGCATGATGACTTTAAAGAAATTCTTGCCAGGTTATTTGTTGCAAAGCCTGTGATGGCATCGCTTGGTTAAGGTTTTTGCTTGAACTGGTTCTGTGTTGTTTGCCGTCAGACAACCTCATTGCCTTATATGCATTTTAGAATGCTATGGTGACTAATTTGTGAGCCAGAGTTAAAGATTGCTTATGCTGCGCATGTTTATAATGGCTTGTTCCAGTTTCTGTACGGCCGGTGGTTCACAAATTTCTCAAAAGGGTAAAACAAGGGAGTTTTTAGTACAGGCACAAGTGACAGAAAAATACAGGTTGGTAACACAAGTGAAAAAAGACTATGAAAATCGGAGCGCAAATATTTATTAATTTGTTTGGCATTTCTATAGGTCGTCATGTTTGGAATACGTCTTTAAATCTGTCACAACGATGTCGGTGAGGATGATTTGAGGTTCCGCTGAGTATTTTGAAGGCAATTCAAATTGGTTGTTTGCCTAAGGCGAAAGACAGCCAATTTATAAGTATTTAAATTTCTTGACAAAACATCCGTTTCACCTGTTAAATTTCACTATGTGTAGTTGTGGTGTGGGCAAGCTTAAAATGAATGAGATTCAGGTAAATTTGCCAACGCCTCGATCGGATCGAATAAAGCAGTCGGATTCTTTAAATTTTTCAAATGCCGCACGAAGCGTTTCGAGTTCGGTTTTGGCACTCCTCTTTTTTGCAGGTTTAGGGTATCTAATATGGCTCGGCGCTGCGGCTATGGAATATCGCTGGCAATGGTACCGAATAGAACCTTTTTTCTTTCGATCAGTAGATAATGAAATTATCTGGGGGCCTCTCGTTAAAGGTCTTATTCAAACACTTAAACTGGCCGGAATGGCTGGTTTCTTTGCGATACTTATTGGTTTATTTACTGCTTTTGCGCGTCTTTCGAATTCAATTTCCGGTCGGGTAATATCAACTTTTTATTTGGAATCAATTCGTAACACACCGCTTCTGGTTCAATTATTTTTATTTTATTTCGTGCTTGCTCCTATATTTGGAATTGATCGTTTTTGGGCAGGTATCTTATGTCTAGCTTTTTATGAAGGGTCTTTTGCTGCTGAAATAATAAGAAGTGGGATTTTGGGGGTAGATAAAGGCCAGTTTGAGAGTGCTGATGCCATCGGTCTTTCTGTGCTTGATAAATATAAGGATATTATCATTCCACAATCTCTGCCCTTGATCCTGCCGCCGTTAACCGGTCTTATAATATCGTTAATCAAGCATTCAGCCATTGTCAGCGTAATCGCTGTAGCCGAGTTAACCACCGCTGGTCTTAACTTAATAGCCGACACCTTCATGGCTTTTGAGGTCTGGTTTTTAGTGGCTGGTATCTATCTCGCCCTGACCGTCACACTATCTTTTGGGATCAGCTTGTTCGAATGGTCTCTTAAGTCTCGAGGCAATTAATACTTTCAACCTTCGCAACTAAACAAAGGAAGCACAATGCACTTATTCAAACATATGAAAGCCCTTCTATGCGCCTTATCTTTAGGCACATTCACGGCCATCGCCACAATGACGCCTGTCGTTGCCGAGAGCGTCCTTGAAGATATTCAAAAACGTGGGTCATTACGGGTTGGTATGGCGACGTTTGTTCCATGGGCTATGCGTGATAAAGAGGGGAATTTGATAGGCTTTGAAATTGATGTGGCGACCAAAGTTGCCGCTGATATGGGGGTTGACGTTGAGTTCGTTCCCACTGCGTGGAGTGGCATTATACCCGCGCTTATTGCCAAAAAGTTTGATGTCATCATCGGTGGGATGTCAATCACCCCACAGCGTAACTTGACTGTGAATTTTACCCAACCCTATGCCCATTCTGGTCAACAGATGGCGGCCAATATTGAGCTTACTGACGGGTTTTCATCCCTGTCGGATTATAACAGTTCGTCGGTCACGATTTCCTGTCGGCGCGGCGCAACGCCGTGTAACACCGCATCAAAGATGTTCCCCAAAGCAACGATTTTAAGATTTGATGATGATGCACAGGCCTTTCAAGAGGTTGTCAACGGAAACGCCCACGCAACAATATCCTCAGCACCAAAACCCACTTTTTGGTCAGAGGGGTATCCCGATAAGGTCCATGTTGCCAACAACGGCGAAAATCTGACCCGCGGTGACGAGGCCTTTGCCATGCGCAAAGGTGATGCAGATGGGCTGAACTTTTTTTCAAACTGGATCTTGGTCAACACCTCTAACGGATGGCTGAAAGAAACCCATGACTATTGGTTCAAAGACCAATCCGCATGGAAAGACATGGTCGCGGTAGAGCAGTAACTTACAAAAAGATTGAGCGCAGGATAAAGCCTGCGCTCTTTCCCTGAGAATAAAGATTATATAATGGCCAAAAGACCATCCGCACCCGCGGTGCCCCGTAAAAGACTAACAGTGACAGATTACACTTTATTTGCGGGTGTTATAGTTCTGATATTTTTCTCGATCTATCGGGTCAACGACGTGCTGGTCTATAATTGGAATTGGCAGCGCGTGCTGTCATTTGTTGTGCGATTTGACCCAGAGACCGGGTCTTATTCGGCAAATTTGCTATGGTACGGTCTGATGACTACCGTGCGGCTTGCATTTTGGGCAACCGTATTGGCCGCAATAATCGGTTTAATTGTTGGGTATTGGAGAACCTGTAACAATTTGACCCTAAGAATTATCAGCCGCGGATATGTTGAATTGATCCGCAATATCCCGCCACTGGTGTTTATCTTTATTTTTTTCTTTTTCATCTCTAGCCAGATTTTCCCGGCTTTGGGTTTTGACAATATCGATCGCGAAAGTGTTTTGGTCGACAATGTGCTGTTTCGCATTTTTTTCGGGGATGTACGCCTGTTTTCCAATTTTCTAGCAGGTGTTTTATGTCTGGCGATGTTTGAAGCGGCCTATATCGCGGAAATCGTGCGTGCAGGCATACAGTCTATAGGCAAAGACCAATGGGAGGCGGCAAGAGCCATTGGTCTGTCCCGTTTTAATGTACTGCGAGATGTGATTTTGCCGCAGGCGGGCCGCAAGATTCTGCCGCCTCTCGCTGGGCAGTTCATTACACTGATTAAAGACAGCTCAATCGTGTCTCTGATATCGATACAAGAGCTGACTTTCTTGGCTACAGAGGTCGCGTCATCAACAACAAAAGTATTTGAAACATGGATCTTGGTCGGCGGTATGTATTTTTGCATCTGCTTTGGTTTCGCAGTGCTGTTTGGCTGGCTTGAACGTCGCGCCAGACGCAGCTTTAAATAGGAAAACCACCATGGGTGAGCAAATCGAAAAACCACTGGTCAGCATCTCAGGTCTCAGTAAGTGGTACGAGGATTTCAACGCGCTGCATGAAATCAACCTGACAGTTTCAATGGGTGAGAAGCTGGTCATATGCGGCCCTTCTGGATCGGGAAAATCGACCCTGATACGCTGTATCAACCAGTTAGAGGCCCATCAAAAAGGCACCATTATTGTCGATGGGCTTGAGGTGACGCCTGAGATGAAAAACCTCGAAGCTATCCGTCGCGATATCGGCATGGTTTTTCAGAATTTTAACCTATTTCCCCATAAAACTATTTTGGAAAACCTTACACTTGGCCCAATTCGCAACCGCGGCGTTTCGCTTAAAGATGCAGAAGTTTTGGCAATGCAGTATCTCGAAAAAGTACAGATCGCAGAGCAAGCTCACAAATACCCTGCACAATTATCGGGCGGCCAGCAACAGCGTGTCGCTATTGCCCGGGCGCTTTGTATGACGCCAAAGATCATGCTGTTTGATGAGCCAACCTCAGCGCTTGATCCAGAAATGATCGCTGGAGTTCTGGAGGTTATGGTTCAGCTTGCAGATGAGGGTATGACGATGATTTGTGTGACCCATGAGATGGGGTTCGCTCGTAAAATAGCCGACCGGATCGTATTTATGGACGAGGGCGAAATTATTGAAATCGCGACCCCGGCGGTATTTTTCAGCGCACCAGAAAGTGAACGCGCTAAGCTCTTTCTCAGTCAAGTCCTCGGACATTAATCTCGGACTTCACAATTCGTCCCAGTAATGAGCTGCCGGCAATCGTCTAAAGTCAGCCGTGACAGGTGTCGAAATGCGAAAGGTCGCACCATTAAACTGCAGGGTCTGTTTCACGCCTTTGCAATGACAAATGGCATAAATCAGTTGACAGACCATTCCAAACGCAGAACATGGATGCGTCAGGAGTATTTAAAAACGAGGGGTCCATTGCAATGAGCCTTTGTAATTTCTGCCGTTATTAACGCGACAAAACCTACCAAATCCAACCTTAAATTCCCAATTAAAAGACATGAGAGGCCACAAACGTGCAGTCGGATATTAAACCTAGTCGCGCAAGGCGTGGATCACGGGGGCGTAAAGGGAATAAGCGCGCAAATGCGACGGGCTTGCAGCAAATTGCATGGCAAGTCCCCAAGAATACAGACACCCCGATCGCGCCGTTACCGCCTGAAGGGGTTGCCGCAATTCATCATACCGCCATGCGTATTCTTGAAGAAGTCGGCGTTGAGTTTCTCAACCTAGAGGCGGTCGACACTCTGCGGCAGGCGGGTTGTACGATCTTAAACGAGACGCGGGATGGTGCGTTGGTCAAGATGGATCGCGCCTTTGTTATGGATAAAATCTCTCACGCGCCTGCGAAATTTTTGATCACTCCGCGCAATCTTGACCGTCAGATCATCATCGGCGGTCAAAACATGGTGTTTGGCTCTATTGCCTCCCCGCCCAACTGTTCGGATTTGGATCGTGGCAGACGGCCCGGTGACAGGCAAAGTCACCAGGACTTGGTGAAATTATCGCAGTTTTTCAACTGCATTCATTTTATAGGCGGGTATCCCGTAGAACCCGTAGACAGCCATGCATCGGTGCGCCATCTGGATTGCCTGCACGATCAGCTGACGCTAAGCGACAAAGTGGTGCATGCTTATTCACTGGGGGCAGGGCGTGTTGATGATGTCATTGAGATGGTGCGCATTGCCGGGGGCTTGACTGAACAAGAATTTGCACAGACGCCACGAATGTTCACCAATATTAATTCCACCTCGCCGCTCAAGCATGATTTTCCCATGTTGGATGGGCTGATGCGTTTGTCACGCTGTGGGCAACCGACGATTGTTACACCATTTACATTGGCAGGGGCCATGTCACCCATAACTTTGGCGGGCACCGTGGCGCAGTCTATTGCCGAGGCGCTCTGTGCCATTGTCTTGATCCAAATAATTAATCCCGGTTGCCCTTGCGCAATTGGTACTTTCAGCTCCAATGTCGACATGAAAACTGGCGCTCCGGCTTTTGGAACGCCGGAATATATGCGCGCGACCCAAATGACAGGACAAATGGCCCGTTTTTATAGATTGCCTTTGCGGGCCTCAAATACCTGTGTGTCGAATGCGCCTGACAACCAAGCGACTTGGGAAAGCTCTAGTTCGTTATCTGCGGCCCTCACTTCCGGTACGCACATGGTGTATCACGCTGCGGGGTGGCTTGAGGGGGGGCTCTGCGCCTCGTATGAAAAATTGGTCATGGATTGCGAGCAAGTGCAGCAAATGATCAAATATATGCAACCCGTGACCTATGGTGAAAGTGAACTGGCCTTTGATGCGATTGTCGAGGTTGGCCAAGGTGGGCATTTCTTTGGGACACAGCACACGCAAGACCGGTATGAGACGGCATTTTACAGCCCGTTTCTATCTGATTGGTCGAATTTTGAAAACTGGGAAGACCGAGGAAGTGTTTTGACCGTTGAACGCGCACATCGGATTTGGAAACAAATTTTGAAAGATTTCGAAGCTCCTGCAATGGATATTGCCATTCGCGAGGAGCTTGATGCATTTGTTGCAAGGCGAAAAAGTGAAGGCGGCGTCGCAACCGATTTTTGATGGGTTCAAATGCGCCTATTTATAGAGACAGGCGCGTCTTTGGCTTGATCCGCAGGTTTTAGCTCCAGTTCCCAAGTGGGTCCGGTACACGCATTTGCGGTTCCAGCCGTAGCTCTGCACGGCGCACCCGACTATAAATATCCACAGAATATATCTTCCGTCCTCCGAATAAACGAAGGGCACAAACTGGCGGGGTTTTGCTCCGCTACAACTGCGGTAAGTCGCAGCCGTTTCTGCGGACCATTATTGCTGTGCGTTTTACATGAGCCAAATCAAACCCAGTTCAAGCAGCCGTTGATTTTGAAAACCCTAGCGACAGGCACAGCGAGAGCATGACAAAAGGTATGTTGTGTAGATTGACGATGAAGGACCGGATTAAAATAAAGAGCCATGGTCATAGCATTGAGTTGGCCATACTAAAAGCTTGGTAGAAGCCGGGCGAAAATTTTGGGGTTTTCGGGATGGCGCATGAAGATATCTTTTTTAAACTTTTTTCAGGGGATAAATTTTAGACATTAGTTTATCAATAACAATAATTTATATGATTACCTAACTGCTTACATGTAAGTTAATATTATATTATACCCTCGGCCCACAGTTCGAAATACAATTTAAAATATTAATTAATATCCTATTATTTCCAATCCGTTTACCACTTGCACGTTATATACCTTTAAGTATTAGTTGTATTA